>Ga0172380_10000014_pt1 | contig 391061 bp, 585 predicted proteins | sample Leawe162metaG_FD_119747 | JGI IMG/M metagenome (GOLD analysis project Ga0172380, IMG submission 119747) | Leachate microbial communities from a municipal landfill in Southern Ontario, Canada - Leachate well 162 metaG | ecosystem: Engineered > Solid waste > Landfill > Unclassified | place... | reverse complement strand
ATAATATATACTCTAAACATTTAGTAGTATATTATGGACAGAAGTTTGCTCTTTTTTCTTTCCGGACCCAATCCACAAAATCGTCCTGATTCAAGAACTGGACTGTCAACTTCTCAAAAAAGTGTACAATTTGACATTACAAAGTATGACCCATCTGATCCGCGTTCCACAACATCTGAACAACGTCAAGTTAATTTTACTTTAGTTAATTCATTACAAAATCCTGGCGATGTTATTAATGGAGTTTTTGTACCAGGTGAATATATCAATTATTTAGGTAATTCATCCACTAACGATTTTCGTCCTGTATCATTCAACCCAGAACATGAAAGTGACATTAAATTGAGTAATATCATTCAATGGACACAAGATAACAAACCCGCATTAAAACTTAATGCATTTCATTTTGCCTTTCTTAAAAATTTCAATGTCTATCCAGCAAATAGAATTGCTGCATTGCGTCGTTTTCAAGAAGCAGTACCTCATGATATTATGAATACACAAACAAAGGCATTAAATACTATGATTACATATTATGACTTTGAAAAACCTTTCACATTTGATTTTAATGAGGTGTGGGAAGATTTTAATAAAGGTCTTTATGAATTAATACAGGATGTTATTGGTATCAAATTTAATAACGTAGGTGGTGCAGGAAGTTGGGTGTCAGACGCAATCAAAGGTTTAGAAGCTGCTTCAGTTTCTAACTTAGAACAATATTTATTACAAAGTGTAGGACACAAACTTGGTTTAATCACAACAGGTGATAATTTATTTGGTGACCCAAATGTTATTTATCAGTCGAAAATTCGTCGTGCAAATGGTGAAGATATTGAAAACAATAGTAGTGGTTTAGAATGTAACTTCCGTTATCAATTCGAAACTACTTATGTAATGTTAGAAGCACCAGGTATTGACGCACGAGCAGCAATGTTAGACATTATTGCAAATGCTGTTCACATGGGGACATCTAATTCACGTTTTATCTTAACACATAATGCGAGTGATGGTTTAAGTAATATTATTAAAGAAATGGAACGTGGAAACGTTGAAGGTTTATTAAGTAAAGTACTTGAAGGATTAATTGAAGGCATGAAAAAAGTAGGTGAAGGTTTATCTGAACTATTAGGTGCATTTAAACCTGTTGCATCTGAAAATGGTGAGACTACCTTAACAGGCGTAGCACAAGGTGTTAGTAACGGTATAGAAAAGGTTGTAAGTGGTATTTTACGTGATCGTTTTTCTAGATACAAATGGCAAATGCGTGGAGCAATTGGTGCCTTATCAGGTATGCATACAGCACCTTGGCATTTGACAATTGGTAATCCTAAAGCACCTTGGTTTACTATTGGTAACTTAGTTGTAACTAAAGTAGATATGGCGTTTGGTGGAGAGATGGGATATAATGATATGCCAACTGAATTGACTGTAAAAATTACTTTAGAAAATGGTCGCCCTTTAGGTGCAAACGAAATTACTTCATTATTCAATAATGGTCGTGGTCGTATTTATGATACACCTGAAGCTGTACAAAAAATTTATATACCTAACAACGAAGAACATTATGCTTCACAATCATTATCACCGTCACCTTTTGACGATAACGAAAATGTAACTGTTCCACCTTCATCACCTCCTGTAAATACTACACCTGTAAATACTACACCTCCACGTCAACTAACACAAGAAGAATATAATCAACAAGTTACATTTTTAGGTGGTCAATCAGTTGATGTAGAAGACGATGAAGACGAAGAAATGCAAATTGAAAACACAAGCGATTTTTCGCTTAATAAAAAAAGAACTGACGATGACATTGAAGATTCACTATTAACTTCAAAATCAGGTTCAGGTATATCAGGATAATCATGGAAATTCATTCACTACAAAATCTAACAAAAAATGGTCAAGTTTATGATCTATATTCACAAGTTATTGTGAATGGTGTAAATTATGGAGTCTATTCATTTCCATGTACTGATCGTCATACCATGCGAATTGATTTAGTATGTTTTGATATTTATAAACATACTGATAATATCGATATTCTGTGTTCGTTAAATAGTATTTATAATCCATTGACAATTCAGGAAGGTGATTTATTATTTTGGATTGAAGATAAAGATATTGCAAACGTTCGTTCCAATGAAAATGTTTTACAAGCTTTAATTGATTCAGTAACTTCAGCGAATGCAGGTAAAGATACTAAACAAGATACAAACCGTTTAAATGATACAGCAAATAGAACACAAACTGAAAAAAATAAAAAACTTACAATACCACCTAACATTGTACAAACTACAAATGGTAATATTGATTTCAGTGAAGGTGCAATTATTTTAAAACCTAATTTCTAATGATTCAGCAAAAAACAAAACCTAACAAGGATAAACTAAAATTAAACAATGTTGCAATATCTGTTAAAGGTTTACGTCCTGAACAAGATAATTTAATGCAAAAAGTTGCATCGAATGCACCTACAGTATATTATTATGGTTTTCAATTAGATCATCGTAATATTCGCAAATTAGTTATTGATAATAATAAATTTATGCCTTTGTGTTACATTTCTTATGTAGATACTCAAGCAGTTTTACATGATATTGGATTCCCTGCAGATAACGCACGTCTAACAATCATTTTACCTTCTAATCATGGAAGCCTTGCAAATATTTTCATGGAATTTAAAGTTCAAAAATATGAAGTCGAATTAATTCGTGGTAGTAATGCAAAACGAATTAATTTTTGGGGTATTTGTAATGTTGACAATTTATTAATTTCTGAATATAAATCCTATTCTGATACCTCATATAATGTCATGAATCAAGTCGCACAAGATAGTGGTTTAGGTTTTATGAGTAATGTAGATGGCAGTAACGATAATATGAAATGGTTAAATCCTGCAATGCAAGGGTACCAATTTTTACAAGATGTTACACATAAAGCGTGGGTAGGTGAAAGTGGTTTTATTTGGTCTTTTCTCGATTTATTTTACAATTTAAATTATATCGATGTTGAACATTCATTAACACAAGATATTTCTGAAATAAAATGGATTAATACTACTGTATACGAAAATCAGCGATTAGGTCAACAAAATAGTGATTTAGTAACAATTCCTTTTTTAACGAATGAACCTTCATTACGTGGAAATAATTGTTATTTTACAGCTGAAAAGGTTTTGAATCAATCAACTGATATTTCTTTAAAAAAAGGTTATTTACGTAATATTTTTTATTATGATGTAGATGGTAATTGGAGTAATAAAGCAGGCAGTTTAAATATTTACGGTTTAGATACAATTACTACAAAGGGTACAAATAACAATGCTGTATTTTTAAAAGGTGAACCTGGTAATACAGATTTTTATTCAAAAAATCAATCACGTCATTGGTTAGATAAAATTGACACAGCAAATGCGTTCCCTGATTTTTTATGGGCGAAAATGCAAAATAAAGAAAACGTAACTGATTTGCAAAAAATACCTTTACAGATATTTTTACCTGTACCTAATTTTAATATTCGCAGATTTGAAAAAGTCAAATTAATGTTTGTTAATACGAATGTAGGTGCAGTTAATAAAGCAACTAATACTAAATTATGCGGGGAGTGGATGGTCGTCGGATTATCATTTGAATGGTCAGGTGGTTCACTTGGACAATATGTATCATTAGTGAAGCGAGAATTGACTATCAATGATATATAATACATGGACATTTCAAACGTTTTAGATACAGCTCCCTTACGGACAATTACTAGTGGTAATTTAGACGTATTCCGTTACGGTTTGCATAAATACGATGAGAGTGTATTTGAAGACCCAACATATTTAGGTTTTACACTTGAAATGGATGAAAATTCTGCACTATTCACACAAGTATTACCTTTCTTAGAAAAACATTCAGCAACTCGTGCAGAAATGCAAGCACGTATTCCAGTGTATAATGAATTTGTAAATCGTGTTAAATCTGTTTTCAATAGTCAAGAATCAGTAGCAAGTCCTGAACAACGAAATCAATTTATTAAACAACATTATATTAATAACATATCAGGATTATCAAATCTTGCCAAAAAATTCAATCGTTGGCGTGAAGATCGTTTAGATATTGAATTGTATGAAGACATTTCATTATCCACAACGTATTTAGCATATCTGTATAACAATTTAGTATATAGTTATGAAAATGGTCGTGTCATTATTCCTGAAAATTTATTGAAATTTAATTTAAGAATTAAAATTTCTGAAATTCGTAATTTAACTAGCATACGCCAATTAAAAAGTACTGATGCTACAGATCAAGCAATTGTAAACGCATTAAAACATAACGTAACTTGTATCGTATATAAATTATTTGATTGCGAATTTGATTTTGTAAATTCATTACCTTTTGATGATACAATTTCACAAGCAGGTATCGGACAAAATTTACCTAGTGAAAGTATTGTTCCAATGGGAATATTTTACAAATCAGTGGGTCGTCATATTTACGCTCCTTTAATTTCTAATTCAATTTCTATGAATGACAATAAAGTAGATTTAGGAATTGTTATTGTGAATAGTAATGGTAGTACTAATCCAAATGGTCAAGCAAGTAATAGTGATATATTATTAGGACTGAATGGTGAACCTTTCCAACAATTAAATGCTGATTCAGTAAGTGATGGTAATATTGAAGGATTCCCTTCAGCAGGTGATAAAAAACCTTCTGCATTAAGTACATATAACATTGAAACCGAAAAAAATCCTGATTCTAAAACAGAAAACGATTTAGCAACTGAAGCACAACAATTATTAAATTTAATGGATTATAATGATGAGTTAGCACCAGATGGAACTCCATTACGTAAAACACAATTCCCACCTTTAAAAGCAGGGGAAAAAGCAAGTCTATTAGATAACATTGTAGGTAAGGATTTATCAAATGCAATTAAAGACCCAACAGCTGCATTGAAAGATTTAGGTACTAAAGTATTGAAAACTGTAGAAAATTCTGCTAAATGGCAATTGCATTTAGCTACACAACGATTAAAACAAAAACGAAACGAATTGGTTCGTAAATTTGTAAATGATGTTGAACGTAAAGTTGGTATCAAAACTATTATTCCAGATAACGTATATAAAAATCAAGACTACTATAAAAATCTTTTAGATCAATTAAAATCTGATGTAGGTTTAACAGTAGGAAATGAAGTAATTAAAATTCTAACAGGTAATTAATGGAACGTAATTTTGAAGATATTTTACGCGACAATGAATTTATTGGGATAGTTGAAGATAATAACGACCCAGATAAAAAACAGCGTATCCGTGTCCGTATTCCCTATCTACACGGCGAAATTAATAGTATACCTACTGAACATTTACCTTGGTGTCAACCCCAACATGATAATAATGGTTTAACATTTCAAATTCCTGATAAAGGTAAAATTGTCAACATTACTTTTCCTTCTGGTAATTTATACTATCCTGTATATGTAAATGCGCAACATTTAAACATCAATTTACAAAAGAAAGTTGAATCGTATTCAGGTGATGATTATACAAAATTTATTTCATTATGTTATAATCATAATACTCAAATATTTGTCGACAATCAAAAAGGTTTAAACATTATTCATAAATTCAATGGGATTAATATCACATCTGATTCAATTGCTGCAAATTTAAAAGATAATCAATCAACACTTTATTTAGGTGACGATAAAGCAGCTCAAGAGTTAATGTTAGGTACTAATTGGATGGAATGGATGGACACATTTATGAATGCGATTCCTAATGCTTTTATTGGGAATAATGGTGCATTAGTTGTTCCTACACCTCAAATGATTAGTGTAATGAATCAATTTTTTCTTAAGCGACAAACATTTTTATCGCAACATATTTATGCAATTGATAATAATCGTATTCGTAATAAAGAATTTAATGTTGAAGGTCAAATTGGGGATAACATTAAAATTACTAATAAACAAAAACAATTAGAATTACAATTTGAAGATATTAATTACAAACCTGTAAAAGACGATAAAGGTTTAACTGAAATGAATGATTATGTTGCTCCCCAAACAAATAATCCTACAGAAGAAACTCAACCTCGTACTGATACTCAGCCTACTGCTGCCAATGAAAAAGTTGAAAAAATGGTTCGTTATTTACGTTCACAAAACTATACTGTGTACGAAGACCCGTATCGTATTAATATAGTTGCTATTCGTAATTCACTTAAGGATAGTGGACGCATCACTAATAATTTCGATGATAAATGTTGGGCGTTCTTTAAAAACGATCAAAATCAATGGGAATTATATGATGACTATAAAGTTACTACAACTCCAGGTTATGCACCTCGTCAATTAACATTACCTTTAGGTCCAAATAATCAAGGTGTCGCAATGATGGTATATGGACAATTCATCGATAAATGGAAAATTGGTTATCACCAAAATCGTACAGGTAAACAAGGTGGTAAAGTTGATAAGAATGGTAATATTGCACCTGAACATAAAGCATTAGTACAAGCAGTAACAAGCCATGTACGTAATACACCGGCAAGTTCTGGATATTTAAAACCAGGTGAAAAAACTCCTGCAACAGCTGCTATTGGTATTAATATACATCATGCAAATGAAAAAGGTGTAACATCTGCTGTCTATAATTGGAGTGAAGGTTGTTGTGTATTTGCTGCTAAAAATCAACATGATGAGTTCATGTCTTTATGCGAACAACAAGTACAGAAAACAAATAAAGGTCGCTTCACATTAACTTTAATACCTCAAAGTGAATTTGATAATTTTACTTAATTTTATCAGATATAATTTTATATGCACTAATTGTTTCAGGATATAAACCCATATATTCATAGGGCATATAAACATGTTGTGTAATTTTAAGACGTGGTGCACGTAAAGAAACTAATGCTATTACACGAATCAATTCTGCATCTTTCACATCCCAATGATAACATAAATCTTGTGCTAATTGTACACCAGCTTCTTCGTAAGTAGCAAAATTTGAAGGTATTTTATCTTCAATGTTATCGTATTTTTCTTTTAATTGTTCTATACTTAATTGTTCCATATTACAATTATATGTATTTTAAACAACACCTATAACGACCCATATAAATCAACGTATGGAACATAAATTCGATTTAGAGGACATTACTATCGTCCCAGCAGAACTTTCAAATATAAAATCACGATCTGAAATAAATATTGATAATTTACCCTTAATTGCTGCTCCTATGGATTCAGTAATTGATAAACATTCAATGTTAATTTTCACACATCATAAAATATTGACATGTAGTATTCGTACAGAAGTATTAAATCTCGATCAACCTTTTTATACATGTATTGGTGTTTCATTACAGCAATTTGAATATATCTTGCATTCAACAGAATCTTTAAAAACTCTTCGTAAAAATCAAGGTCTTTTAATTGATATTGCAAATGGTCACATGAAACATTTATTTGATTTAGTAAAATTATTTAAATCAATGTTTCCTACTGTACCTTTAATGGTAGGTAATATTGCCAATCCTGAAACATATAAAAATTATTGTGAAATACTGAATGAGAATGATTATATTCGTTTAAGTATTGGTTCAGGTTCTGCATGTTTAACAGGCGCTAATTTAGGAGTGTATTATCCAATGGGAAGTTTAATTGACGAATGTTATCAAATTTCTGCTACTTTTAATTCAGCACCAAAAATTGTTGCAGATGGGGGTTTTCGTAACTATGATGATATTATTAAAGCACTGAATCTAGGAGCAGATTTTGTAATGTTAGGTGGTATCTTTGCCAAAACATTAGATGCATGTGGCGATGTATATTTTAAAGGATTTAATGTAACTAATTGCAAATATACTTTGTTCAAATATGGTTTTAAATTATATCGTAAATATCGAGGTATGTCAACCAAAGAAGTACAACGAAGTGTAGGAAAATCTATATTAAAAACAAGTGAAGGTATTAGTTTTAAGACGCCAGTACTTTATACATTAGAATCATGGACCAATAATTTTATTGATTATTTAAAATCAGCAATGTCGTATTCTAATACATTAAGTTTAAAGGAATTTATTGGTAAACGTAATTTTATTCAAATTACTCCAAATGCTATCAAAAGATATAAAAAATAAAAGGACTTTAAAGTCCTTTTATTTCTTCTTTTAATTTATCAATAATTTTATTTTCTAAATCAACAATTCCCAAACGTAAATCACTATTTACTTGTTTCATTACTGCGTTATCAGCAATTCTTTTATTTTGCTCACTTAATTCTTCAATAAGTTTTGCACGAAATCTGTTCAGAAATTCTAAAGCTGTTTTAATTTCAGCTGCTTTGTCTAAATTTTTAAAATTCATTATATTATATTTTTGTTCCGCAGTTACTACAGAATTTGTGATTACGATTTGTTTTATGTCCACAGTTACTACAATAATTTACTAAATCTTTAGCTTCAATAGGTTTTTCAGATAAAGGCATTAATTTAAATTTTATTACAGTAAGTGTCCAACTATTAAAGGTTTTATTTACATAAGTTAAATCTTGTTGTGAATGTGAACCTTTTTCTACTAAACCGGTATCTTTAGTAGATTTTGATAATTTTTCAGTATCAAACTGACCTACTACACTTCTATTAAGAGAATTTGAAGTAGCTCCAAAACTATCAGTTAATGTATTACAATAAAAATTGTTTTGTGCGTTCAGGGTACTTGAATTTGCATTAAATAATGTATACGTAGTCTGTACAGGTGCTGGTTCTATATATTCTTGATAAAATTCTATTTCTAACTCACCATTATTTTGTATAGCCTTTTCAACAGTAGGATTATTATTATCAACAGTGTAGACAGTAAATTTAAATTTATCTTTTGTATCAAGATAACGATCTAAAACTAAACGTTGACCAGGATATAAAATTAAATGACTTGTACTGATGTATGTACCATTTAATTTAATTTTTGCACCTAAAGTTACGGCACTTTTATTGGACATTTCAATTGCAAATTCACCATCGTTCAAATAAATTGAATCGACTCCACCTTGTACAGGTACTTTACGTACTCTGTTATTATTTACCATGATGTTTACTTCAGGATATTCAATAGACGTGATTGTTGGTGATAAACCGAAATTACTCCAAATTTTAATGGGTTGTGGTGTGATTAAAGGTGGATTGTAAGGATATTGAAAATCTGGGATTATCCAATAAGGTCCATTTGGGTACTGTAAGTACCAATCATGCACATAGCATGTTGACGTGTTGTTATTCATTGATGTATTTTACTTATATTATTTCCTTGACGTCGTTGTCTTAATAACAACTCTGACCTTATGGTGTCAAGGGATATAAATACTAATTATATATGAAAAACTTACACAATTCCTTATGTAAGTTTTTTAGTCATGTTGAGTTGTTATCTCCAGGTTAACAATTGACTTTCACTCTGGTTCGTGAAGCCTTTACGCAACATACTATTTTGTTTTGGGCGATTTAATACACAATATTGCTAAAAATTCAATTGCAGCTTTATTAGCTATTTCATGAATATCACCTGAATTTAAATATTTTTTCTTATTTTGTTTACGTTGACGTTTATAAACATCTTTAAACGACATTGCAATGTTAGCTTTCCATGCATTACGATAATCTGGGTCTGTAGCTAAAGATTTTTGAATCTTTTTTATAGCCTTTGATAATTTCATTATACGTAAAAATATTCTTGACGAACTGTAACAGTACTTTTCTTCCATTTGAAAGTACTTCCACCTTTTAGGTAAGTTTCAAATTCTTTTTTGTCTTGACCACGACCAAAAATATCACCTAAAAAACGGCGACTTAGTTTTTGACCTTTATCATTGACCAACGGCAAATTATCTGACCGTACTGGTTTTGCTGCTTGTAACGCTGCTTGAACTACTTCATTTTCGGTTACGTCTGCTGATTGTTGTTTTTTATCTTCTGTCATATTACTTATATAGTAACATTAAAAAAATGTTTAAACTGTATATGAGTTAACCCCAAAAGTAATATTATTAGCATATCCGTTTAAGAAGTTACCCATCTCCCACACTGTATCTTCCATGTAACCATTCATAAATAAGCCATTTTTCCATGTAGAATTTGTAAACATTGCACAGATAAAAGGATTTCCTTTGGGTATATTGGAAGCAATATTTTCTGTAATATAAACTGTATCAGCAGGATTAGAATCAATGCTTAATGTTAATTTCGTATTAGTTGCAGTATTATTTGCATATTGTTTTAATGGATAAGGTGTTGCAACTGTATCGTGCCATACATTAATAAATGCATTCCAACTAAATGTCGTTCCAACTGTAGGTGTACCAATCAATACAAAATCTTTAATATACTTATCTAAATTGTGAGCTTCATTATCTTGAAAATCAAGATCAGATTGTGTTGTACCATCATATAATTTTGAAGTGTATTGTGTCGGATCAATTATTAATTGTTTATTGCTACCTGTCAAGTCAACAAAATTAGTAATATAGTAACCACCAAAGAACACACCATTATACCAAATAGAATTATTAAAACTACCTGAAATAAATGCTCCACCATAAAATGAACCTGCTTCAAATGTACCTGTGTACCAAATTGTTGCATTATTAGTTGTATTATCGCCTGAATGAAATTCACCACCTGTAAAAAGACCTTGATACCAAATTGCACGATCACGGAAAATTCCAGTAGTTGAATCTGCTTTAATACCAAAGCGTGCTGGTATCTCTGCATCTAATTGATTTAATACACCGTTAAACCATAAACCTTTTTCAAAATCACCACCGTTAAATGTTCCATTTAACCAATGAATGTATTTAATGATACCATTTTTAAAAATACCATTTTGCCATGTACCATCATTGATGATACCTTTGTTGAATGTTCCATTTAACCAATTTATTGTTGTTACTGTACCATTATTAAAGTTACCATCAACCCAAGTACCTGATTCCCATGTTGACAAGATAATATTTTCTGTATTATAATCAACTGTCACATAAGTATAAAAATCTTGAATCGGATGTGTATTAAATTCACCGTTTAACCATGTACCATTTTTCCATGTACCTTGAATCCAAATACCATCAACCCACAAACCATTTTCCCAAATACCTGTATACCAAATCAATTGACCTGTACCAGGACCGTTTGTTTGTGTACAACCTACAACAGCATCTTCTACAATAACATCGTCATTTAATATCCATGCATATTGTCCTTGACCACCTATATTATTAGTAATGTTATTTTCAGTTAATCCATCAATAAAACGTATACGTCGTCTGCTGTTAATACCAATAGTAATATCAACTTTATTTTCTTCTAATTCTAATGAATCATATTTGTAATAAATTTTTTGCCATGGTTGTGTTTTATTATCTACACCCAATTTAGCAATTTCAATTGGTCGCATTGTTAAACGATTATCACGTTTTAACGTTGGTATTAATGCAGCTGTAAAAGTAATAGCACTTGAACCTAAAATTAATGGGTCAGTATATATTGCTTGATAAATATTGCTTGTGTTTGTATCTTCCCAGAAAATTACTTTATTGAAAGGTGAATAACGTACTAAAGGTACTCCTACACCACGATAAATATAAATACCATTTTGTGTATTAATCGATTGTGAACCTACAATTACTAAATCACCAATAGTTAACGCTACACCATTAATTGGAGTTGCACCTACACTTACATTGATATTTGCATTTGTTTTAACTGCACATTGAATAATTGAATTTCCAAAATCAAAATACTTATCCCGTTTCAAAAATGAAATTTTAGGTTCATTAAATTCTTTATATACTATACCTGTAACATTTTCTAAAATGTCTGTATTTTTGGTTAAAGCACCTGTAGAATTCGTACGACCATAATTTAACATAGCGTATGCGTATGATGCAGTATCTGGTTTATAATCAGGATGAGTTAAATAACTAAAATCGTTTAAAGCAGGGTCACCCTTAACATTAATATTTTTATTGAACACAGTTTTTAAATATGTTGCAACTGCAGTAATATCGTTAATTACTAACATTTGAATTGCATTACCATTACTAGGGATTGTTATATCACTTAATGTCGTGATAATACCTACTTGTAAATCGTCATTCCATTCAACTGCTTTTACTGTGATATTTTTTGTATATGCTGTAGTTGTATTGTCAAATTTAACTAAAGTTGAAGGTTTAATATTATCTAATATTGCTGCTTTATGATTTGAACCAAAATAAATAATGTTACCACTATTACCTGTTCTGTTACCACCTTCCACACCTAAACGATTAGCAGAATTTAATACATTGGAATATGTTATTGATACTTGAGTATTTTGTCCTAAATAAGGTGTTGATACATCTAAATAATTTGTTAAATAATCAACAATATCATAGTCATAAAAATATTTACGTAAATTTGAATCTATGATATGATCATAAGCATAATCTAAATTAGTTGTCACTGCATTTTCAATTTCAGTAGTTGTAATTTCTACAGCATGATTTGACCACTTCCAACGATGATTTTGTTTAACATTATCAATCGTTAAATAATAATCTTCACTTGAATTATCTTGTCCATAATTCATACTATATAATTTTCCTAATACTGTCTTATTTAAAGCAGCTACTAATTTTTTTACACCAATTGCTTCATCTATGATATAATCTGTAATCACTGAACCGTAAACGTTTACACATTCAATTGTTAAACGTATTAAATCTGTACCTGATACATAACTTGCATATTCTGCCATAAAATTAGTATCTAATTGTGGGAAAACTGCAAATTCAACTGCTGTTGCGTCTAATTGTGTTTTTGCTGTAATAACAAATTGTTCCTCAAGTGCTGTATAAAACACACCATCTTTTTTAAATTCAATTTTGATATTCACAAAATCACCTACGTTAAAAGTTGAAACTGAATCAGCAACAATCACTGGGTCGTCCACACGGAATTTAGGATTAGTTACATACGTACCTTTAATTCTTGTTGTTGAAGCTAATTGAGTTAAAGTTACTTGACTACTACCTAAAAATGTACGAGAATACACTTCATTAGAGTTCATTAATGTACGATGTTGGAATTTATATGTAGGTAATGTTGGTGTACCATATAAAACATCATTTTCGTATTCTAATAACGTATTATCGTTACCTTCGCTGTCTTCATTTTTAAATGTTACTGTATGCGGATCAAACGCAAATGTATGTTTTGTAATTGTAAAATCATCTAAATAAAATTTAGACTGTGAACTAATTAATGCTGAAGTGCTATCAGCATTGATGTACATATCATATACTGAATTGTTATTAATTGTCGTAGTATTGTTAATACCCTTATCAACATCATTAATTTCAACTTTTAATACTCCTAATTTGCGAATAATTTCAATTTTATACCAAGTATTTGTACTAAATGCATGAGATACAGTAACAGTTGCAGTTACATTCTGATTAATAAATATTTGCATCGTTGACATATTTAATAACTTTACTTTAAAGTCATAAATACCTAAACTGTTATTAGATTTATTGAATAACACAATTGAATTTGTAAACGTCGCAACACGTAAATTAAATTGCATTGTAAAATCTAAATTAAAATTAATATCACTGTTATATGTTATTTTTTGATAAGATGTTGTAAATGTAAATATTTGTGCACCTACAGTTAAATCATCCATAAACCACACAACATTATCAAATGTTGTATCATTACCTAAAATAATATCTGCTGCAGTGTTCGGAATAGTCCAAGTATTTGTTGTGACAGTATTTGTATCGATTTTTAAAGTGTTATTGACACCTAAATGTGTAAATGTTACATCGTACCAAGTATCTAAAGCAATTGGTGACATACCTAATCCTGCTACGATATCAACAGCTACTGTATTCGCACCAATTTCTAAATGCATTAAATAATCATCTTCCAAATAAATTCTAAATTTATTTGCACCTGTATCTTTATTGATAAAATATACGAAACTACCTGTACCAATTCCACTTTCTATACGGAAAGAAAATTTTAATTCGAAATCAGTTGTAAAACTAATTGCAGGTGAATTAGTAATTGTAATATATGGGAAATCTGTTGCTGTATCAAGTTGCGAAAAAGTTATATTGTCTAAATAAAAATCACTATCTGAATATTCTAAAGCTATTACACCTGTTCCTTCACTTGCTGCTACAAAGATTTTTTGTTGATAATTATCTGTCAATGTAACACTAGTTGTATCAATTGATACACCATCAATATATGTTTGTAATTCAGCATCTGCAACATTATATGTGAATTTAAAAGAATATATTTGATTTGTATTTAAAGGACCACCTGTACTTGCAGTAAATGAAATAGTTGAAATTAATGTTAAATCATCCACTGCATAAATTTCTAAAGTATCTAAATCTTTTAATAAGATAATAATATCATTTCCTACTGGGCTTGGTGCAGGTGAATCTGATTTCGAAAATAAATAAATACGTGTAGTATAATTTATAATTTCAATATCCATTTCTAAGATAAAATCTTTAGACGTGTCAAATAATGTAGAATAATCCCAATGGATAGCACCGTCGCCTTCGCTGTTAAATATTTTTAATCGATTTGATTCTATTTTTGAAGAAATACCGTCAGTAAAAATATCCACACCATTACCCGATGTATCAAGATAATCGGATTCACCATCACTACCTGTAAATAATAATTCTACACTTTTAATTGCTACGCTACTTGTACCATTGAATCGTGCCGAACTTGGTACGCTTAAATAATTTGCAGTAGAAACTGTAACATCTCCTGTAATAGTAATAGTTCTACCTGCAACGCTATCGACAATATCTGTATCGTCAGGTGTACCAAAAGAAGTATTAAATACTGAAGTATCAAATGTTCCTGTTGCAAAATACGGATCAATATAAAGAGATGAAGGAGATGACACAAATTGTGCTGTTGATAATACACCTAAACCTGTGTTCGTAATAGTTTTACCTGTTGTTTCACCTGTAACAGTTGAATTGTAATTCATACTTAAGATCAAATTATCTACTTGATCGTAATTTACATCAAAATTACCAACAGTGATATTATTACTTAACAAATATTGACCGATTCCTTTAGAATCGACACCTAATATTTTACGTGCTTGTGTATGATCTAAAAATAATAACTTGTATGTATCAGTATCTTTATCATAAGGCGGACTACCTCCAGGATGCGTTGGTGATGTTGCATCTAAAGTGTATTCTAAACGACATTTAATTAAATATGCTTCACCTTCTGAATAAATCAAAGGAACACCAAAACCATTATAAGGATAAAGTGAGTATTTTGAAACATCGGAAGTATCTTCGATACGACGTAAATAAAATTGTTTGTTTGCATTTGTTTCACCTTGATAAGTGTAAACAATTTGATTGTATGTTTTATACTTATCTGTCATTTCAGATAAATAAATTAATTCATTATTTAAAAATTGATACACACCGTGTTGTTCACGATTGTCAGTATCAATTGTCCATTCTCCTAATTCAAAATCAGCAATAGAGATAATTCCTGAATATGTTGTTGTTAATGTTACTATTACGTAATCATTACTACCAAATCCAATATCTTCTGTAACTAATTCTAAATTTTTTATTGTGTCAGTAGCAAATAAATTAGTATTATATTTTACACGACACGAATTATTCTTTTTTAATTTTGTTAAACGATCTTCAAATCCTGTATCGACATTAATGTATAATTTATTGCTGAATACTATTATGGGGAAGAAAGTAAGTTTTTCTGTATATAAATGTTTTAATAATATATTTTCGTTATTTAATACTTCAACATTGTCAATTATCAAAGTTGAAAATGTAGCATTTAAATCGTCAATGTAATCGACACTTGTACGGAAATAATCTGTACCATCATCAAAATATTTTAACGTTGATGTGGATGAAGCTTTTACTTCTAATAAATTAGGGAAATAACCTTGAATGCTTTCGCTTCTTTGTTTATTAAAAAAACCATGAATAGCAAAACCGTATTTATCAGTATTGTTAGTAATTAAATGAGAATCTTTAAACATACGATACCATTCATACACATCATGAATATTGTGTGTAGGTATGTAGATAACTGGTTTTTGATCAGTTGTACGTACGATATTTAATTTATCGGTTGACTTTAAATTTTCTTTAAAATCTGTAAATTGTATATCGTTATTTGCAATATACCATTGATTGTTATCATTTTTTCTCCAAATCATTATCGTTTAAGTTTTAATTTCCAAATAACTGAGTCATCCTTATGTATGATGCGATCTTCTACAATAGAAATTTCGCCTTTTTTTATTATGATCCGTATTTCTTCTCTAAAGTCTGATCTTTTGTCAGCATTACAATAATCTTGAATGCTAATTTCAAAATCGATTTTAGATAAAAATAGTATCGAATAAATCAGTTTTTCCTTTTTATCTAAAACTGTTTCCATAGTACCAGCGTTCTCGCATTATTTAGATTATATATTAAATTACTGTTCACATATCAAAGGAAGCTTCATTGATAATCATATATAAATTATACAAAAAATCTATCCTATGAGTAAAAAACCAAGTAACTCGAGAAGCAAAGACAAACTAGCACTTAAACAAGACGCTACCGAAGAATGGAACAAAATTCAAAACTCTAAAACACGATCTCAAAAAACAAATTTCGATAAGACTGCTTTTAGTAAGTTAAGTGTCGAATTAACTCCCAAACAATTTGAGTTATATAAAACAATCCGTAATAATATTCTTACAATTGTACAAGGTCCAGCAGGAACTTCTAAAACTTTCACTGCATGTTATACAGCACTGGGTTTACTTGCAGATAAAAAAATATCAAGAATTGTAATCACGAAACCGATTGTAGAAGCTGGTGAAAATTTAGGATTTTTACCAGGAGATCAGTACGAAAAAACTTTACCTTACATGAAAAGTTATATTTCTACTTTTGAAAAAATCTTAGGTAAATTTATGTCAGATGTATTATTTGACGCAGGTATTATTGAAGTCAATTTATTAGCATTTATGCGTGGTGATACATTCGATGATGCTTGTATGATTTTAGATGAAGCACAAAACGTACAGATGAGTCAATTAATGCTATGGGCAACTCGTTTAGGTAAAGAATCGTATGCTGTAATGATGGGAGATGTCAGTCAATATGACATTAAACACAAGGATGCAAAATTTCTGACTTTTATTGACTTTTGTGAAGGTATGGATAAAGTTGCTAGTTTTAAATTTGAACGTGAAGATATTGTACGTAATAAGTTTCTAATTGAATTAACTGATCGTTATGAGAAATGGAAATATAATGCAAAGGAATAATATATAAATACATGAAACGACCTATAATATTCAATGTTTTGATGTTTAATGAATGGAAAGAATCACCTACTTATAAAATAGATAAGTGGTTCATGGACCGTAAAGTTCAATTTGAACAATGGTTTGAAACTGAACTTCTTGATTTTGAATTTGATTATTTTGAATTTGCTGATAGTAATTCTGTCGTAGATTTATACACAGGCGTATTATTTTTTGGTGAACCTGATATAGAATATCGATTAAATATTATTATTGACGCTAAAAATGTTGCTCAAGATGATATTTCTGAAATTAATTTACAACTTACTGGTTACCGTGCAAATGATAGTGAAATATTAGGTTCTTTAGATAAAACTGCTACACCTGAACAATTAGTTTCGGATTTACTTATTGAATTAGTAAACGAATTTAAATTAGAAAATTTAGATGAAGAAGGCAATAAAAAGATCAAAAATGAATTACAAGGTCCTGAATCTAAAGAAAAAACTGATTTAACCGAAGAAGAACCTGAAGTACCAGGTGCAGAAGATACTGAACCTAGTGGTGAAGTTCAAGAACAACCTGAAGAGGATAATCCTATACAATAATGACTATTAAATCTACTTACATAGTAACTCATTCGAGTTTAATGAATCGCTTAAAACAAATTACTCATTTCCGTATGGATTTAGGTACTAGTATTGTAAATAAAGAAAATATGTTCCAACCTAGTGACATGTTTATCTCCAAACATTACACTTTTTATGGTGACATTATACATTCATTAGGTTTTATAGGTAGTTTACCAGTTTACAGTCTTAACAGTTTACCTATGAATACGATTATGTTTTGTAATGAAACAAAATCTTTTAAATATAAATTAAACGATATGTTATCAGTGTATGATAATATAAATACAGGTTTAGACCTTTTCTTTACAAAATTTGAATTAAAAAATAAAATTTCAACTGTAAAAGAAACTGAATCTAAGCCTGAACCTTATGTAGCACCTAATAAACCTTTTAATGAATATAGTGAAGCTGAAAGAATAGCTTATATCCGTTCTGGTGCTGCTTCCCGATTACCTGAACATTTAGCCAAACAATTATAGCCAAAAATAAGTAGTAGTTTCATATATAATATATGACAACTAAATTAAAATTTCTGAAACAATTTTATACTACTTTATGGGATGGTAAGAAAATTGATTTTTTCAAAAAACCTCAAGGTACAGATGAACCTTCAAAAAATATTCATTATGACGTAACAACTAATAATGTTTTTAATAATGGGAATGAAGTTGTAAATAAAAATACAGCTTATTACGATAGTACATCACTTACAACAACACCTGTCGATACAATTTATAATACAGCTGTGGCACCTAAACAGTCAATTCCTTTTAATCGTAAAATTGATTCTTTTATAATTAAAGTAAAAACTGATAATCCTGGTACAACTACAAGCACACAATTTTTATTACCTTTAAATCCAGCTTGTACGTATAACTGTATTATTGAGTGGGGTGATGGAACAACTACTTATCAAACTACAACAACTAGTCCTACACATACTTATCCTCAAGCAGGTACTTATACTATTTCAATTAAAGGTGTTTTTGGTGCAATTTATTTTAACATTGCAAATGATCGTAGAAAATTAGTATCAATTGAGAATTGGGGTTCTGGTGTTTGGCAAAGTTTTCAAAATGCTTTTTATGGTTGTAATAATGTTGTAGGTAATTTTAAAGATATGCCTGATACTTCACAAGTTACTAATCTTGCATTGATGTTTGCAGAATGTGATTTATTTAATTCACCTGTACCAATCTTTTTAAATTGTCCTCTTGTCACAACAACAAATTTAATGTTTTATCGTACAGCACTTGATGTACCTGTAACATTAATTACTTCACCTTTATTACTTAATATTTCTCAAATGTTTCAACAGTGTGTAAAATTTAATCAACCTATTTTACTTACTGATACAAGTTCTGTGACTGCAATGAATAATTTGTTTTTAACATCAGGTCTTTTTAATCAATCATTGGCTTGGTTAAATACACGTTCAGTAACAAATTGTCAATTTATGTTTAGCAGTGCTACTGCATTTAAACAACCTATTACAAATTTCAATCCTACTAATTTTACAACTGTATCTAATTTTAGTTATAATGGACCTTTTTTAACTGAATTATATTTAGCTTGGTCAAAATATCCTGTTCAACCAAATTTATCTTTTAACTTTGGTGTAACAAATAAATATCGTGCCGAAGCAATAGCAGCACGCGCAATCTTAACATCTGCACCTAACAACTGGACAATCGTTGATGGTGGTGTAGGATAAAAAATAAATAATTATTATGAATTTAGAAAAATTAAAAGGGTCAATACCCGATGCAGTAATTGCACAAATACCAGACGTAATGGCAAAATTTCAAATCAATACTCCTTTACGTTTAGCTCATTTTTTAGCACAATGTGCTCACGAATCAGGTAATTTTAAAACTGTATACGAAGGTTTAATGTATTCTGCAGCAGGATTAAAATCTATATTTCCTAAATATTTTCCAGGAACATTAAATGAATCTTATGCTAAAAAACCTGAAGCAATCGCAAGTCATGTTTATGCAAATCGTATGGGTAATGGAGATGAAGCATCCAAAGATGGTTATAAATTTCGTGGACGTGGTTTTATTCAATTAACAGGACATGACAATTACGCAGCTTTTGATAAATTAGTTACAGAAGATATTTTAACAACTCCTGATTTAGTTGCAACAAAATATCCTTTATTATCTGCTGCTTGGTTTTGGAATAAAACTCTTTTAAATTGTGTTGCTGATAAAGGTGCTGATATGGCAACTATTACTGCTGTTACAAAAAAAGTAAATGGGGGTACTCATGGACTTGATGATCGTGCTGCAAAATTCAACAAGTTTTATCCATTACTAAAATAAAGTCTTAAACTTTAATATCAGTTTTTTGCTGTGTTAGATGATATTGGTGACAATAGTCACATTCATATATGTATAATTGAATTGTAAAATTCGAGTTATAGATTTGACTCTTTCCTGCATCAGAAGCAGCAATAACATCTTTATACTTCTTTTTCGTGAAACACGATAATGACTCAGGATATTTATTCCATTGAAACATTTAAATAGTTGCGATTACGAATCCTACACCAATTAAAATTGCAACTATTGCAACTATAACTAAAATAGGAAATACGTACATTGATTTTCCGAATTTCATAAGTAATTAAATGAAAAATGCGATCCTTTTACAGATCGCATTTTAAGTGATAAAGAATATCCAAGTCATCTTAAATCTATTCCAGCACCGTGCTACCGATTTCACATTGGCGTCGGGATTCGAACCCAACTCGTCGTTTTACATAATTGAAGTTTTTGTAAAGTTTGCTGTTACGATGACTTTTAAGCATGTGAACATTTAAGTTCCAAGTTACCATTATACGTTTTAGATTGAGTTTATTTATATCGTTTTAATGTTGCTGCTGGTAACTTTATCAATGTACTGTTGTTTTAAACTATTTTCTGATTTTGAGTCGGACGTTTTTTTTTGTAGTTTGCTGTAAGTACATTTATCATTTGTCTATTTTTGCGGCCATCCCGCGTACCGTTTGGAGTCGAACCAAACCCATCTTGATTTTGGCAGATAAATTTTTGTTTTGCTGTTAGACAAATTTTTCAAATAGTATTTAAGGCCCTCATAAAGTTAATTATTCTTTACGCCTTCTTAAGAGTTCGCGTCTGAAATTAATACTATTTACTTATTGAATGGCTTAGAGTACGGGCTGATTGCCAACCAGTTAAGGAATAATTAGTTCCAACCTAATGTTCTAAGACGCATAACTTTCAATATTAAAATATTAACTTTAGCATAGTGCATATATAGCCTAACTAGTCACGAAGTTTATAATTGCTGTGTACTATTTTATCAGAATACGTTTGCTTTTTTACATTAAGAGTGTATTGCGTTAGTTGCTGATTGTATTCTTATCAAATAACATTTATGGGTTTGAACCATGTGATTTCTTTTTAGGAGAAATTGTTTACCGTAGTAATTTGCTGTTATTTTATCAAGTTACGCTTGTTTTTCAAACCAAAATTGAATTTTTTTAATTTGCTGTATGTAACTTTATCAATACTCATAGGGAGTCGAACCCTTTAACGTGCCTTCCGCCGGGCGAGGTTTTTTTCAATAAAAATTTAGTTAATTTGCTGTGAGAGTATTTATCAGATTTACGTTTGTTTTGTTACGGGCTGCTGGACCAATTCGCATACACCGGCATGTTGTAATTTTTTGTGCCGGAGGTGGGATTCGAACCAAACTATGGCTTATAAGACCATAGACACATACGCCTGTTTTAATTAACGTTTGAATTGCTGTTGTAAATCTTTTCAGGTTTCTTTTTTTTGCTACGAGTCCTAACCACTAGACGACACCAGCTTATAATACTGCAAGACTGAATCTTGGTTAAGCAAGCCTTGAAATTATATTTCAATAATCATGACTTTTCCTATTGGTATAACTTAACGTTAGCCTATAGCTACCTGCGATTGGACAGTATTTGTTTTGTTTGCACCTACAAGTTTGAATTACTTCAGGGACAAGTAGGAATGAGCTGGCGAAGGGAATCGAACCCCTGTTTCGATCTCTGAATGATATGCGTTTAGATTGCTGTGAAAAACCTTTTGCAGATGAATATTCTTTTTGTACGGTCGCCGTAAATCGGAGAATAAAAGATTTGTGCTTCAAAGGCACGAATCGAAGAAGTTTATTGCTGTACGACACTGGGCACTGTAGTTTTTCCTTATATACCTAATGCAAAGGTAAATGAAGTATTAGACTAAGTATATCGTTGTGAACTTTCGTTCCTGAACTACCTTAGGACCATTATTTACGAACATTGCTGTTATTCATCTTTGAATAAAACATTATAGTACAACAGATTTAGTCTTACATGCATTTCTGTTATGTTTTATTCCACTAATATTTTTAATGATAGCTATAGGTTTATCACGTTTTCGCTCGACACTACTTACGTCCTAGTTGCTCTTGTAAATATCCTTGAATATTTTACATTTGTTTCATTAAATTTAAACAGCTTTATTGTATAAAGATGTCAAAGAACTTGTTTCTGAATTTAACTATCCAATTCCTCAGATAGTTAAATATATATCGTTTTTATAAACCCTTAAAGTTCGATCATTGAAAGAACTTCCTGATTCATAGCTGCTTCAAATAATTCGGAAGCAGTTTTAATTTCTGAAGTTAAAAATGCTACTGTTGCAGCAGAATAACCTGAGAAATAGTAAACGCCTGGTACGTCGCCGTATGTTTCGAATTTTTGTCCACCTTTTCCTGAAGTGTGAGCCACATTCCAAAGAACGATTACAAAATTATCGACGTATTCCTGTGAGAATCCAGCTTTACGTAAATTAGCTTTTGCAGCATCTACGTTAGTACGACCTAATTGAGCAGGATTAAATTCACTGTCGCTGATACAAAGGATTCCTGTTGGAAATTCCGATTCAGCAACTCCTTGTTTTTTAATAGTACCGAACAAGTTAATTACTGATTGGAAATTAGTACTTCCAACGTAACTTGAATGATCGTTGTACCATTTGTCAAGTGCAGTAGCACCTTTCCAAGTATGCATTTTAGCATCACTGTTAAATTCAATCCATGCATTTTCAAATTTTCCTGTTAAGAACGATGAGAAATATAGTGCCAACGATTTCGCTACATCGTAGCAAGACATTGGTGTTCCAGCACAGTTTGAACCCATTGAAGCTGATGTATCACGTACAACAATCAATGTTGAATTTAAATCCTTTTCACCTTCACGACCTTTTGCAACTAAAGTTTCAAATTGTTTATTAATTGTAGCTTGTTCACCTTTGTTTAAACCTGTTAACGAATGTGGCAATTTAGAGAATAATTCATGAACGAATCCAGTGAATTTTGCTTCAGTCGTTGGTTTAGTAATCCATTTTTCAAATTTCTCTGTCAAACCTTGGTTTTTCAAATATTTTGAACGAACTAATAAATTCAATGCACGTCCGTGAATTTTTTCAAATTCAATCAAGTTGTGTTTACCTTGAGAGATCAATTGTTGCCATTCGTGAGCAGTACCACCTGATTTTAATTTACGATAAGCTTTATAAGTCTTATAGTTTTCACCTTCAGACTTATTACCGAATAATAATTGACAAATCCATTTTGCAATCATGTTATCTGCTTGCGCTTCAACAGTTTTACATTGTGAATTTGCTTTAATTTGTGGAAGATATTTCTTCAACAATTCAGATTGTGTAGCATCACTTAATCCCGCAAGGATAAATTCACCTAAGAATTTCCAATCAAGGACACGACCTTTCCAACCATTATATACAAGGTCATATTGTAACATTGTAATAATATCTTTCCAAGAACCTACTGCTGTAAACAGCGTAATATTTTTCTTGAATGTTTTTGGGTCCTGTGTATGTAACCAAATCATACGCATGATACCTTCGTGCTTTAATTCTGCACCTTTTTGTGAAACAGTAGTTTTCTTACCGAAAATATCTGTAACACGAGTAATCATACGAATGTAAAGAGTAAATGCAACTGTCAACATTTTATTTTGACTGTATAACAATGTTTGGTCTTTTGCGATATCATTATAAGCACGTGGTGCTTTATAAGTACCTAATTTTCCAAATTGATCTACGAAATCATTTCCTGTTGAAGAATATTTCACTGCACCGTTAAGTGATGTTGTTTCTACGGCTTTTTTCATTCCGCCGTTGACGAATGCTGATGTTGAAGTACCAGATGTACTTTTTGTTTTTGACGGTACGTCAAATAACTTTGATTTTTTAGATGTAAACATATTAATTTTGGTTTGTAAGTCTATATATGTAAAAATTTTTGCTTTGTTTAAGATTTATTCATAAAAAAATTTGAATTGCTACTTGATTGCTCAAGATATGTAATCAAATAATCTGTAATGCCTAATTCTTTACACTGTTCAGTAATCATTTCAAAACGATTAACTCCTTGTCCTATACGGATTATCCATTGGTGTTCAGCAATGTTATTATTGCTGAATATTTCAATTCCGTATTTTACATAAATACTACCACGTAGTGAATTATCACCTACTGATTCGATAAATATGAATTTAATTGATTCTTTCATTTATTATTTTTAAAATAAAAATACGCATCAATTACTGGTGTTATATAGCTGTTTCACGTCGCTCAGTTGAACCTTTATTGGAATAGACGAAGACACCAATCTAACTTCTGTTTTGTGTCACGGCGTATCTGCCGACTACGTGGTTATTTACCTATTCGCATTCAACTAATTTTGTTAAACCCAGTAGTTGACCCTTACGTTATCCACATATAGGTCGACCGTGTGTTCCCTTATCAGTTGCGTATTTTTAAAGAACGTTAATATTTTTCAATCGATACTAAAATCTTTTTCATTGATTCAACTGCTTCTGTTTCTGGGTCATTCAATCTTACAATTAAATGTTCCTGATGATCACAGTTAATCAACTTATCAATTGCTTTATACATTTTAGGTGCCAATTGACGAATTTTTTCATCTTTTAAAGTTTTCTTACCTTTTGGTAAATCTTCAGTACGTTCAGCCAATATTTCTAATATGGGCCAAAGTAATTCCTGAATACGTAAAACAAATATTCCTGTATTCTCCCCAAAAATTTCATTGATTACTTTACGTAATGGTGATTTTATTGAATGAGAAGGTTTCTTCATTTCTTCTACTATTTGTAAAATTTTATCAGTAGATAATTCTTGAAGATATGTTTTAGCAACTTTCATGTTACAATTATAAACATTTACTATGAATCGTGAAAATTACTATTCAGGTTTTTCTATTTTAAAATATTGAATCACTGTTACACCTGTACCGGGACTATTTTCGTAATACAATTCTTTATTAACAGTAGAACCATAAAAATCTAAACCAATAAGATCAGTTAAAGAAATTTTATGAAATTCACTAAAAGGTAATTCTAAATCATTCGCATGTTTGGCTTTTATGTAAGTTAAATCTTCGGCTGAAATTCCTCCCAATAAAATTCGTTTACCTTCTTTATAATACTTTTGATAATCAAAAAATGCTAAATGTGCTTTTGAAATTTCAGTACGTTCATAATTAATGTGCTGATCAATATTATATTGACCTTTAATTAAATATTTGAATGCAGTATCGGGTTCATCTTTCCGTTTACCATATCTTGGGTCAATTTTATCTAAAATGAATAATTGATCATCATAACCATTATCAATAGTAACTAAATCACCTTCTTTTAAATCAGATTTATAATCCCGAAGGGAATACCCTAATAAAACTGCACGTTTAATCATCATAAGTCTTATATAAAACAATCTGATAATAGTTTTAGACCACATTCATAATATTTTATTTTATATTATTTTTAATTATATCATATCTGTCCCAAAAACTTAAAGGGTCACTTTAAACTATTTAATATATAGAAATATAACATTGTTAGCATGAAACACATTCTTTCGAAAGACCAAATAGTACAAATCGTTGAAAATCTTAAATTTTCAGCAGGTGATTTGATATTTATACATCATCCAATTACCGAAGATTTAATTTCGGTTCGAGTTGTTGAATTAAAACGTGATAAAATATTAGTTTCTGTTACTGAAGACAGCCCTTATTTAGGTCAACCTGACTGGTATATTCCTAAAATCAATATTATTGGTATTAAAGCGATTAAAGAAAATGTAAAAACATTAACTTGTATAATTTCTAATTGGAAAGAATTTGCAGCTCAACATAATGAATGGGCAGCTGGAGATAGAACACGCTATAAAAATCCGATGGTGATTTGGAAAGATTTAAATCAAGAAGTAACTAAATTGTATGATTTAGGCAATACTTTTCCTGATACAGTATTAATTCCATATAAAACAGCAGGATATGAAGGTGATTGTATTTTTATATTACAAGATGCGCCTGATGCCAGAACAATGACACCTACTTACGAATACAGCAGTGTGATAAGTTAATTTACGTTTCAGTAAAACAAAAAACCTCATTTAACATATAATATCTATAATGCAAGATATAGATATTTACGACCTCAAGAATATACGAGTTGAAAAACAACCTCGGCCCGATCAAGTAACTCTTACAGAGTTTACTAAAACTTCTATATTAAATAATATGAAGTTTATTTTAATTGATGCACCAGTAGGTATTGGTAAAAGTGTCTATGCAGTTATGTTCATGGATTGGTTTAAACGTCATTACGATATTTCTGCTCAATTTGATTTACTAACGAATTCAAAAATTCTACAAGAACAATACACCAATGAATTTGATTTTATGAACTCATTGTGGGGTAAAGGTAGTTATGAATGTGAACGATATAAATGTGATTGTGGTACAGGTGCTGAATTTGCTCGTATTCAAAAAGTAAAATGCGATATGTGTCCTTATGCAATCGCAAAATTTCGTTTTGAAAAAGGTGATGTAGCATTAACAAATTTCCATTTATTTTTAACTTACATGTGTTACATGCCTATGGCATGGAAACGTAGTAGCCGTGTATTAATTATTGATGAAGCACATGATTTTGAATCTGTGTTTTGCGACTTTATTACAACAAAAGTTTCTAAAAATCTTTTAAAACGTAACGGATTAAATGATGAGGAAATTAATAGAGCGATGAATTGTTTTGGTAACGATTTAGAAAATCTAACCATGCATCAATTTGTTGAAATTATTAAAGGACCTTTTTTAGATATAGTAAAATCAACAATTACTCGATTAACTCGTGAAGCTGAAGAAGGTTCAATGGAAAGTTTAAAAGCTGTACAGTCTTTAGGAAATCATTTTTTAAAATGGGATATGTTAGCTGAAGAGTACGAAAAATTTCCCGATAATTGGATTTTAGAAGCAGAACTTGTAAAACGTTATGGTAAAGATAAAAAAATTAACGATCAGTATTGGGAATTAACTGCACAGCCCGTTTGGGCATATCCATATCTACAAGAAAAAGTTTGGTCACGTTATGATTATGTTATTTTCATGTCAGGTACTATATTAGACAAACAATTATTTTGTCAAATGAATGCACTTGAACCGAACGATACTGCATATATCAGTTTAGATTCTCCTTTCCCAGTAGAAAATCGTCCTATTTATTATTTCCATAAAACAGGTAAACAAACGTTTAAAACAAAAGAAATTACGTGGGGAGCACAATTACCAACGTTAAAGAAAATTTTAAAGAAACATAAAAACGATAAAGGAATAATACATACAGCAAATTACGAAATTCAATCTTGGGTAACCAGAGATATAAATGAAAATCGTATTTTAAGTCATGATTCAACTAATCGTTCAGAATTATTACAACAACATTATAATTCAAAAGAACCTACAGTTTTATGTTCGCCTTCTATGCACGAAGGTGTCGATTTAAAAGATGATTATTCACGTCATCAAACAATATTAAAAATTCCATATCCTAATTTAGGTTCTAAAAAAATCAAACAACGAATGGAAACAATGAAAGAATATTACCCATTGACTACTGTAAGAGATTTAGTACAAAGTTATGGTAGAAGTGTTCGTAGTATGACAGATAATGCAAACACGTATATATTAGATTCATGTTTTGGTGATGTACTAAAATGGAGTGGTAAATATATACCCAAATGGGTCAAGGATGCGATCCAATATGTAGAATAAAAATAAATGATTAACATGAAAAACATTATTGAAGATTTAGGTGGCATTTTCGATTCAGGCGGGGACGAAAAGAATAAAAGAAACGAAATAAATCCTAATGAAAAAATTGAAATTTATCCTCCAACATATAATAAAATTCCTAACGAAGGTGACAATGTATGGACAGTCTATTTGCAGTTTGATGATGATACGCCTATTCCATTCGCATTTGTACCCAATGGCGATGAAATGCGAATTAAGTTTAACGAGCCTACTGCGTCAAATCCGGGGGATAAAGCACCCGCATTAATTTTTACAGATACAAGAACAAATAAAAGATTGCGACTTTTTGCAAAAAAGTTATTTTAACATAAACAAATTTTTAACTTACTTATATAACTCTTAATAATGAACAACAACATCGACACAGTACTTATCACGCAAGTTGACTATATTAAATGCTTAATTGAAGAACAACGATTAGGTGAAGCATTACAATGTATGCAAGGTGTCACAAAAGATTTAGAACAACATTGTGATAAATTGGCACAGACACTATCAACAAGTGATCTTGTGTTCACGAAAGAACAACTGAAAACTAAAAAAGGAAATTATATTTATATCAACAATACTTGGTGTAAAGTAATTGAACGTACAAATACTTCAATTGAATTAGGTATTTGTGACGGAGTCTCAGTGATTAAAAACATAAAAAAAAGTAAAATCAAGATAAATGACATCAGCCATGCCTAAATTAAAAGGAAGTGAAATTGCTGCTAAAATAACAGCAGAAACTAATTTCAAAAACATCTTAAAAGCATACAAATCAGAAAAAACAACTGCATTTGGTGTTGAGTTCGAAAATAAAAATAGCAACGGTTTAGTTGAAAACGTCTTTGGCGTTAAATTAGGTGATCGATTAATTTCTTTAATCGTACCTTTGTTTTGTACATCTAAAACAATTAGTTTCAACTTCTCGTATTTCAATACGTTACGTTCAATATTACCTAAAGAATATTCAGATTTAGAAGACAATGATCTTTTAAATTTAATTCAATGTCCACTATATTATTTGGATGAAGAAATTGGTGAAATTATCTTTTTGCAATTAGTTAATCTGAACGATTGGTTCGAATTTGGATTAAAAGGTAAAAACGGTAAAAGCGTATATTTTTGGATAGATCAATTGCCACATCGTTGTGCTTTAACATTGAAATCACTGAAATCTAGTGTATTCGTAAAACTATTGGATAGTTATAATACGAAAGAATTAAAAACTCTATGCCTTGAATATGCAACAAATTTTCATAAACAATTTGCAGATATTGGTCAACGTGGTGAAGTTACAAAAATTAAAAACATTGCAACAGGTTTATATGCACAAATTAGAACGTATCTTTTATTAAAAGATGCAGGTTATGCTGTAACAATGGAATGGGACACTAAGAAAGATTATTTAGGTATCGATATTTTATTCACAATCAATGAAACTCAAATTAATATTGACGTGAAATCTACGAAAGATGATAATTTAAAAATTAGCAAAAATCACAAAGAAACTGATTTTTATGCAGTATGTACTTGGGAAAAAGCTGAACCTAAATTAATGGGATTCTTATATAAATATCATTTTTGGAAAAGTGATATTTTAGGTAGTAAAGGACCTGAACAAATTCGTGAAGATTTATATTCTAAACCATTGAAATCAATTAAAAAAGATTTAACTACAATCGATAAATTGTACAACATTGTACAAAATTATAATCGTTTGAAATTGAAACGTGGTGCACATTTATTTAATCAACAATAATGATACAACAAATATTAAAATACTTAGGAATACTTTTATGTTTAATTACAGGGTATTGTAGCATCATCTATTTTTCATTAGGTGCAACTACGTTATTAGGAAATCTAATATCTTTAGCGGGTAGTTTATTTGTTACATTACCAGCATACGAATGGTATATGGATAAATATTTAAAATAATGCATATAATTGTATTATGAACGAAATAATATTAGCATTGCTAAATCAGCGTAATTTAATGAATACACGTCTTGAACGTGAAATTTATAACGAAAGTAGCTATATTGATGAAGCACAACGCGCAATTGATAATTTTGATAAAACTTATGGTTCAGTGATAGCAGCTGCTGCTCAAGGTAAAGTAACGAACGAACAATCAAAAGTAAATGAAAATTAGTTTAATTGAACACGTCATCTCAACAAACGATTCACGTTATTTAGCTTTAAAGAAATTTGAAGAAAAGTATTGGGATTTAATTATCAAAGCACCAGGTTCGGGTCACAATCACCAAAGTTGGGAAGGTGGCTATTACGATCATATCGTTCAGTGTTATGAAATAGCAATTAACTTACATAATATTTTAGATAAAAATTTCAAATTTAGTTTAGATTCAGTATTTATTGTGTTATTCTTTCACGATATTGAAAAAATTTGGAAAAGTGAATATGAAGTTTTTTATATCGATAAAAAACATTACTATACTTCCACCTTACCAGAAAAATATAATATAAATTTTACTGAAGAGGAACTTAACGCTCTCACCTACATTCATGGTGAAGGTCATGAATATAGTAAAACGACACGAATTATGAATGAATTGGCAGGATTTTGCCATGCATGTGATGTATTATCAGCACGATGTTTTCATGATAAAAAAGAAATTAAATGGAATCGTTAAAATATTTGTAAACAGTGGCGGAGCAAATACTCAGGCACCTATTCTGCTAGGGTGATCGCAGATACTTATAAAGTGAAAAATCTTTGAGCCTAAATGGAAAAAGACGCAATGCACGGTTAAAAGTTATTCCAGTAACAAGCCCACTCCTATCTGGACAATAGGACAAATAAAATAAAAGCCGCTACGTGTTAGCGGCTTTTTATTTGCAAATTAAATTGATATTTAAAGCAACTTCAATTTTAATTAATTGCTTCAGTGAAAAGTCGTATTTTCCATTCAACATTTTGTTGATTTTTATTTTTGAAATTTTTGTTTTACGATTCAAATCGTCTTTGGTTAAATTTTGTTCATCTAACGCTTGCAAAATTTTATTTGCAATATCAACCGAAGTTTGAAGCCAATAACTATTCTTTTTACGCCATTCAATATGTTTTGAACTATTTTCCATTTTTCGTAATTTCAATTACTTTATTAAGTTCTTCTTGCGATTTTACAGAATACATTTTCATGTCTTTAGTGGGTGCTAAAAACCAATTGTTACAATCCATCATTTGTAAATTTAAATTATCAATTGTTGCACCGCATGCTGCTTGAATTAATGCACAACCCACTTTTTTAGTTGTCATGTCATACATAAGTGTCATTGGGAATTTTGCTTCCATATTATTTTATTTATTGTTCTGAACAAGGAGGATGTCCGTATTTTGCAAAGTACTTTAAGGGACGTAATAAATTTTCACGTCCAGGAATCCAAAAACCCCATTTACGTTTAGGTCTACCGCAAAATACAAGCGTGATAACACCGGGTTTGGGAATCTCTACATAGTGAATATGATTAGCTTTACGATATGCAGTAATATTGATAGTTTCACGAACAATAAAATGATCATTATTATCTTCAACCATTCCACAACTTCCTTGCAAATCAGGTAAATCGTTTAAATCAGTAACATTATATCTTGATACGTCTGTATATTCACCTTTTAACACAAAGGTACGAAAACTCCACGGATGATCATGCATGTACCTTTTATCATCACTTCGTAACCAATAATGTAAACGAATTGAATAACCAAAAAAGATTATCACAAAACGATATGCGTAAGGACATTCAGGTTTCCCTAAAGGTTCGTTCCAACGGACTTGAAAATTATTATTGGTTTTCCAAAATGGTTTCATTATCGAGTAAGTGTTAGTACTGTTTGTAAATCTGTTAAATTACGAATGTAACCTGCAAACGTAATACGCGTGTCCCAGTCATCACGGACTCCGAAAGCAACGTTGGGTTGTTCTAAAGGTTTGCCAAAATAATCGCAACTAATACCTTCAAAATTCCAAGCAATAGTTTTTTTACCACCAGCTTTTTTCTCTTTAGCTTTTCCACAAACTCCATTGAAATCTGTTACTTTATAACCTAAAGCATCCAAATGTTCAACAGTAAATAAATGTGCTAAAGCGTAATTTTCTTTTAAAGGTAAAATAATTACTTCAGGTTCAGGACGTTTATGTTGCAAATATTCCAATGCTGTAGGAATAGGTTGATCAACAATAAATACTACTGTATCTTCAATTCTGTCGATAATTCCACTTTTACCTCCAAAATCACCTTGATCGCCTAAACAATAATAAACATTATCACCTGGTTTAAATTCTTCTTCTTGTGTTTCAAGCATTTTCATTTGTATATTTTTTATGTAAAGTTAATATTGCAGTAGGGACTGTTTTACCTTTCTCAATGAAAGTATTGTCGGGTACCATTTTTAATGAGTAACGTTTATCTTTTAAAAATTCCCGAAAGACAACTTGATGTGGTTCATTGTTTGTTGTCCAATAAGGAGTTGTCAATGTAACAATGATACCACTAGGTTTAAGTAAACGATACATTTTTTGGATGTGTTCAACATCTACATTATTAATGAAAGGAGGAGCTGCAATAATAATGTCAAATTTACGAGTACCAAAATCATGTTTCAAAAAGTCAGCACGTAAGGTGGGATAATTTTTATCTGCGCAAATTTTTGCTTTTTGTTCGTTTAATTCGACACACAAAATATTTTCGCGTCTCACGTCAAAACATAAACGATTTAAATATAGTTCGTCAAACATATCACCTTCACCTGCAGAGGGTTCTAACATTGAAGTAAAATATGGGTCAAATTCTGTAAATTCGAATTGAATAATATCGCACATTTCGTCGATAAGAAAAGGTGGAGTTTTACGTTGTTTCATACTACATAATTAATCATTTTTATTGTAACTATGAAATTTATTTGCATAAAAAAAGGGTTACTGAAAAGTAACCCTTTTTGAGGTGAAGCCTCACCTACGCTGACCAATAAACCAATGTCCCGGTGGAGGGACCCGAACCCCCGACCCGCGCTTGCCAGCTACCATCTTCGATTTCGCCAACATTAACAGGAACGCCTCTTGTATTGGATTAACATTAATACCTTTCAAATTTATTTAGACCAATAAAACGTCGACGAATTATCAATCCTTTCGTTTGAAAACTACTAATGCCATTTCCGTGGGAATAAAACTATTGTACAACAGTTTAGTTCTTGAAGGAAATTACATCCGTATCAGACAAGTGCTCTAACCAACTGAGCTACACCGGGCTGTTAAAAAATGGAAGATTATTTACCTATCCGAGTCCCAGTTAAGGGTGGTTTCCAGTTTTCATCTTCCAATTAAAAGAACGTTTGTTTTGATACTACAAATATATGTATTTAATTTGAATCTTAAAAAATTATTTACATTTATTTTGTAAAAATTTGTTAATCAGTGACTAAATCACACAGAAACACCCAAAGAAACTGCAGTTTCTTTGGGCTGTAAATTACTTGCCGATTCCGTTTCCCGGGTTGCTTTCTCTATACCTGATTATAAGTCAAGTACCTTTCCTGAAATGCGTTGACTTAGTATTGTCATTTCAGTCATTTCATTTACTGTTTCAATCTTTGAATTTGTTAACTACAGATGCATAATCTAAAAATACATTATTAGGCAATTGTGAAAAACTCATATAAATAAGTCCATCATATTCGACTGTTAAAATATCTTCAGTTGTACCTGCAGAACTACGAATTAGAATTTGTCCTTCTTTGTTGTACAGCGACAAATATACTTGTTCAGCAATTTGTTCGCGTTTAGGAAACACGATCATAATTTATTCTTTCTTTTTCTTTTTAAATGGCTTTTGCGATGAAAAATCCAATCGCTGCGCCTAAAATTAATGTAAACATTGTATATATTTTTTTAGTTGATTACTTTTTTGCGTCGTACACTTTATTCATGTACTTGGTTGATAATTCGTTTGTATAACGAGTTCTTACTACTACACCTTCAATGATTCGGCCTTTACTTGCTTCATCCTGAATAATACTTTCACAAAAATTACAAAAGTCTTCGTAAGATGTTGGTAAATACCAATCAGAAATTGAATATTCAATACCAAATTGTGTAGCTAATTTACTTAAATTATGTTCACTGCTATCGTTTATTCTTACAGAAAATCCTGAACTTAAATCATCTACACCAAAGAGATACAAACCTTGTTTTTTGGCAGCGTCCGGATTTGATTTATTACCTGAACCTTTTAAACCTTGTCCGTAAATTTCACCACGGAATGCTAATTGAATATCATTGGCTTGGCAATATGCCATACCTTGTTCAATTAATCCAGATTTATTGGCAAGTTCTACCCAAGAATCTTTTACTTCCGTAGTTACTTGTTTCCAATCTGTATTTAAAATATCACGTTCATTTACAAAATGATTATTGACATGACATTTCCAACCCATTTCTTTTGTTTCAGGGTCCATGTACTTAGTGTATTCATTTTTATGAGAATCCACATATTTGGAAACGTAATATTGTTCAGTTTTCTTTTCTTGATTACGTGAACAAATACCATGATACCAATTACCATTTTCATCTTTTCTGAAATAGGTTGTGAAAGATGATCCGTCACGTTTAATCGTAAATCCCATTTCAGTTGTGCCATCACATAATTTTTTAATATGTGATTTTAATGTTTCTTGATTTGTTTCGTCAGTAGAATATAAAAATGAAGGTAGTCCACCTTTTGTTTGACCGCTACCAGCAGTTTCAGGTTCTTCGTATTTTGTAATACCTAAAGTATCAGTTAATGTTTCTTCATCGTACGCATCACCTAAATAAGATTTAACTTCAGTGATAGGTAATAAGACACCAAAACTAAAAATAGGTTCAGATGAATTTTCTTGTTGAAAATTAAATTTGATGGCACGAATACGATTCATTTTACCTAATTTCGTTTTATTAGGTTCACCATTGGGTGCAGTGAAAGATTCAAACAATGAAATTTCACTTAAACAGAAATCAGGCATGATGTAAATTGCTTTATCACCTAATTCGTATAAACCTTTTTGTGCGATTACATTGTAACCACATTCGTCACCATTAAGAAACTCAAAGTTTACTAAATTAATGGAATTGGCTTCGACGCCTTCTTTGTAAATTGGAATTAATTTACTAATTTTTACTACTTGTACTGCTTTCATGAACTGAGTTAAGCAATTTCTTACTTACTCAGTTAAAAAATCTTTAATATCGCGTTTAGGTTCAATAACACGAGGTTTGGGTGTTTTTATTATTTTTGGTTCAGTTTCGTTATAACGTTCTTCAGGAAATTCAAAAGATTCTCCTTCCATAAATTCAGCAATTTTTTCAACACTATCGCCTTCGACTTTAATTAAACAAGCATACAAATTATCGTCTTTTGCTTCATCTATTTTTTCAATTGCTAATTCTTTAGTAGCATAATTTACAGCCTCCATAAAATTATATTCATTTCCAGTTATAATTTTATAACCATCGCATTTAATATCTTTTATGAATTGTATAATATCCATTAATTACTACAATTATATACTTTTTCTTTGAAAAGTAAAAATTATTTAAATTCAATGTTGAATAAAATTGGTACACAACATATCAAACAAAATATTGTAAGTTGTATTTCTATCATAACGAAAATTCCATTGTAATTAAATGATCATGTGATGTTTTATCGTACCACACATCTACTTCTACACAATTTTCACGATGTGTAACAGTTTTTACTTGTAAACGGTTAGGATAAGGATATTGAAATTTATCTTGACTACGTTTCACAACTTCGATGTATTCACCTACACGAGGAACAAATACAAGAGTAGTTGGAAAATCGAGATAACTATATCGATCTAAATTACATTTAATTACTATTTGTGACATTATATAATTTTTGAAAATTTATCGTTAAGCCAATTGTGATAATAGTCAATATTTTCAACCATTTGTTCACGCATTTCTTTTTCTTCAATTTTTAAACGTTCAGTCAAAGCTGTTTGATCATGAACATATTTTTTCCATTCTGCAAATGATGCAAATTGCATATCAGGCAATACTGTTGATTGCACATTTGCTGCTAATGTTAGGTCAGTTGAAAAACCGTCAGTTCCTTTAATTTTTGCAACCATTAAACGACCTAATAAATTTTCATCAAATCTCATTCCTATACAGTCCATAATAATTAAGAAAGTTTTATGTAATTTAATAGACACACAAACAAATATTTCTCAATTTCAGTCTTTTCAATCTTTTTTGAAGTTTTATCTGCAAAAGTAAATGTAAAGACATCATTATTAACTTCTAAATCAATGTTTTGTTCCTGTAGTTGTTTGTTAATATCCATGCAGTTAGCTTTACAATTATATGCTTAAATTATTAAACTTAAAAACAAAAAATCAATATAAGTAATAACAATAATAAAAAGAATTTTATGGACTTAAATGGCAACAAAAACAGCAATTCAAATCAGTGTGAACAAAATGGAATTAGTTCGCGCACTAATGCAGTTAACATCAGCGACTCCAGCTACCTTTGTAGCGATTACTGAAGTTAAACTTAACAAAAGCAATCCTTACTTCGGACGGATTCAAAAGAAACAACGAAGCAATGTTTTCGTCAACTTTGATTACGAAAACAGTATCAACAAAGCACTTATCAAAGAAGGGAAAACTCCCGATTTCAAAGCAAAACCCCGAGCATGGGGTAACCGGATTCCCAACACTCCGTTAATTCTTCACAAAAATCAATACTATTTAGAAGCGCGTTTCTTAAAACACGAGCCTACTGTTGAATATTTTTTAGATGGCGACGCAATCGAAAAAGAAATGATTGAAGATCATTTACCCAAAGTTACAGAATCCAAACAACATGGATTAGAAGAAGCTATTATTATACGTGACTTTAAAATTGATTCTATTCATGAAATTACAGTGAATGGAACACATTATGTACGTAACGATATATAAACAACAATAAAAAATAAAAAGAATGACAAGCAACAAATGGCAAAAAAAGAAACAGCAAAACCGAAATTATTCTCATTTCGAGACATCGTAGGTTTAACAGATGGCATTATTAAAAAATCAGCAATTCTTAAAGCTGATCCGAATGCTGAAGTAATCCGTAACAACATCGGAACAGGAATTTATGTATTGAATGCAGCCTTTTCAGGTGACATTTATGGTGGTATTGCAAATAATCGTATTTCAGTGTTAGCAGGTGAATCAGGAGTAGGTAAATCTTTCCTGTGTTATAATATCTGTCGTGTCGCACAATCACAAGGCTACAGTATTATCTACATCGACACTGAATTTTCAATTGAAGTTGATCAGCTACCAGGTTATGGAATTGATACAGATGAAGATAAATTTATGTTATTGCGTAATAATATTGTAGAGGATTTAAAAATCTACATTACACAATTATTAGATGCGTTAAAAACAGAAAAATTTGCAGGTAAAGATATTGGTAAATTCATGATCGTACTTGACAGTGTGGGTCAATTAGCTTCCCGTAAAGAAGTAAACGATGCATCAGATGGTAAAGAAAAAGCCGATTTTACAAAAGCAAAAGCGTTAGCATCTTTCTTCCGTATTATTAATAGTGATTTAGGATTGTTAGAAATTCCTTTAGTATGTACTAATCATACTTATGCTCCAATGGAAATGTACGCACAACCTGAAATGAAAGGTGGTAAAGGATTATTATATTCTGCATCTTCAATTGCATTTTTATCGAAAGCTAAATTACGCGACGAAGAACACATGGACGATTTAGATACAAATCAAAGTGGTATTATCGTAACAGCTAAGTTCGTTAAAAATCGTTTAGCAAAACCAAAGAAAGTTAAATTTGAAATTAGTTTTGTATCAGGATGTAATCCTTACAAAGGATTAGATTTCTGGTTAACTGAAGATACTTTCGACGCAGTAGGTATCGCAAAAGGTAAAATGGATGGTGAAACATTCAAAGCAGGTGGAAATCGTTGGTATGTACGCCATTTAGGTAAACATGTACCAACAGTACAATTATTTTCTGAAAAAGTTTTTACTAAAGAAGTATTAGACGCTTTACGTCCAATCATTAAAGATTACTTCCGATATAAATCAATTACAGAAATTGAAGAAGTAAACGCAGCATTAGAAGAAGCAAAAGGTGACACTGAAGATGCAGAATTATATTCTGGAAATTTAGATGGCAGTTCTTTATTTAATTCTGACGAAGACGAATAATATCTACAACAATAAGTGTAAAAGCTTATTGTTGTTCTAATAAAATTTAAAATAAAAAATTATGTTAAGAGCTCCAATAGAAGACGAAATATCATTAACTAGTACACAATATATACGTTTAGAATGTTTAAAAGTAGCTGCATCAATACATACAAGTAGTGTTGATATGACACTTGCGGGTGCAGAAAGAATGTATAAATGGTTAGTTACAGAAAATGATAAATCTCAACCGGAAACAAAACAAATTAATTCATAAGGAATGCCGAATTGTGGGTAAGGCAGCTGGATGTGTCCACATAAGAAGCTGAAAGTCGCTCTTTCAAGCCGTAACTTAGCTTTGATTCCTTTACTAAAAAAGCTGATCGTAATGATCAGCTTTTTGTATAAGAAGACCTTTCAAAGTGCGCATGAAACAGAGGCGTGAAAGGTATTTTAAAGAGTAATTAGTTCATATTGCTTGGTGCAATAAATAATACTGAATACGTAGATGAAATAACGAAATCGTTAACTCCAGCATCACTATCAAATTTCACTTCGTGTTTTGTCATAGAAGCACCTGAAGCAGCTTTAAAAACTGGAGTTGATGCAGCGCGTGTAAATACATATTGTGTAGATGTTCCTGCTGGCATTGGACCAGGATTTGAATCACCAGTAACAACAGGTTTTCTTGTATATTTTACTAAATAGGGACCTGAACCTGCAGTATTACGTTGCCAAAATTGATTTAAGAATCTTACTTTAGTGTGCATAATATAATTAATTTGTTTATTTTATATATTAATCCTACAAAATAAAAAATCCCCACATTTCTGTGGGGATTGAAGTAAATTAATAAAACTTCTGATTAACGGGAAAAGAATCCGCTTTTTGCTTTATATTTTTCAGTAATACCTGAAATTGCATCTGTTTCGTGTGCTTCACCCAGTGCTTTCAATTCCCATCCATTTGCTCCACGATATACTTCGGCAAAGATAAATGAATATTTATTGTTCAGATCAGGATTGTTGCTGATAACGAAACGGAAAATTTCTTTACCATTTGCATCCATTGCGCGGCAATAAGCGTTTGCAATGTCACTGAAACGTTGTCCACGATTTTTGCCTTCGTAAATATTTACGAAGAAAACCAATTTTTGGTATTTCGCATCCAATGATTCCAATTGCGCAACGATTTGTTCATCATCGCCGTCGCCTTCACCAGTTGTATTATCACCAGTTGACCATACTTTACCTGAACGATGTTTTTTGTCCATGTAAGATACCAGATCGTCTGATTCAAGTTTTCCGTCCTTGTTCAATAGCATGCAACTTGCATCCAAATCGAATTTACGGCCACCTGTAACATCCCAACCCATTCCAATCGTGATTTTACTCAGATCGAAAATTGGTGAATCAGGTGATGGTTTTTTCAAGTTGATAACTTGATTTTTGGTGAGGTTAATTCCGTCACCTTCTTGTTTTTTTGAAAGATTAATTCCCATGATATTCAGTTTTTGTTTGTATAATACAATTATATGCTTAACAAATGATATTTGAAAACATTAATAATATATAATATATGGGAAAAAACGATGACAGCGGTGCTGAGTTCACAGCTGACAAAATCAAAATATATGAAGAATTTTTAGCGACAGGTAAAATCAATGGGAAACTAATGACCAATCAGTTCGAAATTGCACGTGAAATTGGTACAAGTGTAGGACGTATTAATCGTTGGCATCAAGAAGAACATCAACAAGCCAAAATTGATAACGTTAAAATTGAACATGAATTAGAAATATTACAAAAGAAAACTCAAAACAAATTAATTGAAACTATTGTTCGTGTCGCATTAATCGTAATTTTAGGTACAGGTGTTATCACAACAGGTTTATATGTATACGCAATGTCACACGGTTATGAATTAAAAATAATTGAAGCGACTTGGAGTAATATGTTTGGTATTTTATTGACCAACAGTTTTAGTATCATTGGTACAATTATGGGCGTAAAATACGCAAATAAAGAAGATTAATTTGACCAATCCATTTCAGAAGTCGATTCACCGTAACCACAACTACTACAATATCCTTCCCACATTGTTCGTTGTTTACACGAAGGACAAATATCGTTTTGATTATATTTAAGACCTATTAAATTAATTTTTATTTTCACCTTGATATAATATTTTTTGACCTTTTGTAATAACTTTCACATCGCCATTGTCTAATTCTTCTGTCCAAATTGTTGAATAAGGTCCCGTAAATAACATTGATACAGAATCAGGTTTGGCTTCTAATAATTTATGATTTAATTCACGAGGAATCCAACGTAAATCTCCAGCCTTGTACGACTTAAAATAAATAGGTTTATTAGGACCCACACCTAACTTTACACATTCTTCATATCCACCTCTTATAATCAGTGCTAATGCGTTAAATGCGTGAGTATGAAAACGATCTTGTTCAAATGTTTCCACATGATGAAAATACACACTACATAACCAACGTATTTCAAGAAGAGTGTATCGAGTCACACAACCTTTACCAAAGACAAATTTCTTTTTAGGTAGAATCCTAAAAAGAAATTTGTCAAGTATTAATTTGCTAAGCATTTAGTTTTGTTTTAAATCGAAATATTTTTTCCAATAATGTTCGTCATCATTTTTATGTTCAAAGAAATGACCTTTAGTGACTTCTGAATCAATTACTACATCGCTTGCAGTAAGTTGTACTATTGGATATTCTTTACCTACAATTAAAGCATCGCCTGAACCATCACTCATTTTGCAATTTGTTTTTGCAATTAGAATTGAATCAGCAGTTAAAACATATTCTGTATCATCCAAAATATCTTTGATATTAGGTTTGAAATAAATAGACGATTTTAAAATTTTACCATCTTCACGAAAAATAGGTTGACCTTTTTCGTCTAACTTTGACATGTTACTACGATGAATTTCGTCAAATACTTCTTGGATTTTATCTTGTAAACCATGTTTTAAAATGGTACCGGCAAGAATATAAAGTTGATCGCCTAAAGCGTCAGCAATTTCTACAAGATCACCTTTTTTACAAGCTTCAAGATACTCATCGTTTTCTTCAGCCATTAAACGATGACGAAGTTCGTAAGTTTTTTGTTCAGAAATTGTGGGTGTTGTTTCGTTTCCAATTTGGAAAACTTCATGAAACTCAGCTACAGAGTTTATTGCTTTGATTTGATTATTCATAGTGTTGTATTATTCTTTTATAAATAATACAACATAAAGTTTAATGCTATGTTAGTGAACCTGCAGGTAAAAAATAAATCACTGCTGCAATTACAATAATGATTACTATAAGAAAAATACATCCACCTTTTTTGCTATCAGGTTCGAACATATCGACAAGACCTAATAAAATTTCAAAAATTTCCATGTTTTAATTTTTTAAAAATCGCACATTACTTCAACCCAGCAATGAGTACATAAAGGTTTTGTTACTCCTCTAGCATTTTCTGCAGGATGTACTTTACATTTGGCACATAATAAAACACGATCATCAGCTTCACCTACGCCCGAGTGGTTGCCCATATTTTTCTCCTCGTAAGATTTCCTTGCATCGGAAAGGGATTTTAAGTCCCTCATCCCTGTCTTGCACTGACTTTGTTCGTTGCTTTCGCTATCCTTCATTTCGGTCTCCTTGGACGTTGGAGTATCGTGTTTATTTTTAATCACCTGCTGCTGTTGAAAGAAAACTATAATCATGATATGTTGGCGCATCAGGATGACTTTGTCTCACTGAAGAACCTGAGCTGCTATTACCCCAATTTGTTGGTTGTATCGTTTTCTTTTTTGAAGTTACTTTCTTTTTTGAAGTTACTTTCTTTTTTGAAGTTACTTTCTTTTTTGAAGTTACTTTCTTTTTTGAAGTTACTTTCTTTTTTGAAGTTACTTTCTTTTTTGAAGTTGAAGTATTATCTTTCATAATTTCACTTTTTATTTTTAATATCACCTGACACAGTGGAAACACTTCCACCAATATTGCCACATTTAATATCACCTGAAACTGTTGAAGCACCGCCAGCAATATCACCACTAATATCAATATCACCTGATACTGTTTTTGCTGTTCCTACATTTCCTTTAATATCCACTTTATTACAACAATCAACACTTAAATCTTTTAAGTCACCTTGAATGGAAATTGAAATTGATTTAGAATCAGAAGGTGTGTGATCTTTACCGTCGACAATTACTTTACCATTTCTGATAGTAACATTATCACCGTAAAAAGTTTGACCATTAATTGTAATCATTGCTTGATTATGTTTTTTTAAGTTGATCATAATAAAAAACCCCTCTCTTTAACATGGCAGAAATTGAGAGGGGTTTGGGTTTTGTTTAATTTTTGTTTACCGGACCTTGGAAGTATTTTGATACAAAAGAACCTAAATCAGCCTGATGACCGATAGGTGTTGCATCGAATTTCCATGCATCGTCTTTTTTATAGAGACGGCCGAACTCCATTGAAGTTTCAGCAGAGAAACTTTCGTCTAATTCGTATTTTGCAATTTCTTCACCTGTAACATTATCCATGATACGAATAAAGCTGTTACGGATTAAACCGAAATTTTGGCGGCGTGTTTCTGCTTCGTCAATTGAAACTACGAAGATTAATTCTTTAACACGTGGGTCAATTTTGGTTGTGTCGACTAAAATTGTTTCATCTGCACCTGTGGTTGATGAATTACCGTCACGACAGTCACCACTGTGTTTTACAGCACCTTGCGGGCATTCACGGTTGTTATAAAAAATGAAATGATTTTCAGTTGGAATCATTTTGTTGTCATCCAATAAGAATACTGAAGCATCCAAATCGAATTTATGACCTGTTCCTTGATTAGGTGTCCAACCTAATTCAACACGCACATTGGTACGACCCAGTGCAATTTTTTGTCCTTTTGAAAGATTAATACCGCTACTCATAATGTTGTTTGTTTATGTTTATAGAACAATTATATGCTTAAAAAATGATTTATGAAAATTAGTATTCAAAATGATCTTCAGCATAATATTCAACTGAAACAATTTTAAAACCTAACCACCATATTTCCCAACCTGTCGCATTATTTGATTTAATACGTGAGCATTTAGGTAATAGACTGAAATTAAGAGGTGTTTTAACGAACTTCATATTATTTAGTATTTAACCATTCGCAATCTTTAAATACTTCGGCAAATATTCTACGTGCAGTGGCTTGAGTTTCAGGTTTCATACGGTTCAAATTAAAAGGAATTAAACGATTCATTCTTTTTAATAATGGCGGTAATTCTACAACATTGGAATTTAATATCCAATCTTCAGCATTAGGCTGGAATTTGTGCCAATAAAAACTTGTATTTTGAGGAGTATTATCGTCAATAACAATATTATTTTTCACAATTTCTTTCACAAATTTAAAACGTTCTTCACGTAATTTTTGTGTTTCTTTACGTTTTTGTTTGTTGTATTCGATTATTAAAGGTCGGCAATGATTGCAACCACAATCAATTCGTGCCATTTCTAATCCACCAAAATGTCCTTGTTCTTTTTCAAAATAATTAACCATGATATTTTGTTTTTAAATAACCATTCGTTCCAATTTCATAATTGCTTCCAAATTTTGACGATGAAGATCAACCTGCGTAAAATCTGTCATTAATTCTTGTTTGGATATTGTTTCGATGTATTTAGTCAGCGTTTCTTTAATTTCAGTATTAAAGACTGGGTTTTCTTTCATCTTAAAATTAAGTTCCCGGATTTGCTGTTCATGTTCATTAATATCTTCGTTGATTTGACCCACACGAGTTGTTTTATCAGCCATGTACTGACTTAATATTTTTATGTCAACTGAACGAATTAAACCGTATTCTGCATGAATTAAAAAATATTTATCAGAATCAGAAATTTGAAATACTTCGAAAAAATCTGATTGACCATCCATTTTAAATGTACCAATAAAAGATACATGATAATGATCACGATTTAAACGACCTAATAAAGGACGTTCAATAATATATCCATTGTAGCGATAAGGTGCACCACGTTTTACTCCTTTTTCGTCAACATCGTCGTCAGTCAACAATTCCGTTAATTGTTTAAATAATTCTTGCGGTATTTCCCACGCATAATCCAAACCATTATTAAATGTGTAAGTTAATTTTTGTAGTTGTGTTTTATTTTTGAAACGAAAATCCTCAAAATTTTTCACAATACAATTATAAATTGACGTTAATAATAACGTCATAAAAGATGCGTATTGATATTTATGATTGCTAACCTTTTTTTGATCAACAGTAATTTTCTTCACTTTTTCTTCACTTTTCGCAACAACTTCTTTTAAAGCTTTGATTTTGCTACGAAAAATTAAATTCTTTTCGTCGTATTTTTTCTTCAATTGTTTTAATACGTCGATTAAATGTACTGTATAATAGTAATGGAATTGCTCCAATGATTTGTAATTCAATTCTTTGTTTTCAGCAAAAACATCATGAATTACTTGTGATTGCACAAAAGCTTTTTCTAACAATTCTTCTTCTGAAAAATAGTTCACATATATTTTAAGATCATTCAAATGATCTTGAGATTTTTGCATGATTAATTCATGCGGATCGCGTTGGAATTGAGTTTGCATTGCCTGTACTAATGTTTCACCTGTTTCCGGGTCAACATCAGAACGTTCTGACAATTGTTTTATTTTTTTAAGTTTACCTTTTTTACTGAAGGTAAAAATATTAATGAACCAATTTATTATTTTCATGTTCGAGTTGTGTGAAATTTAAATAAGTAAAGTCCAGGCTGTGATACCTGGACTTTATCGTGTGTGAGCAGGTAATTATAGATCAGTATTCTTTTGAGCAATTCCCAGAACTTCTTTTTCCAAAGAAGCTTCGAGTACTTCCAGTTCCTTACCAACAGTTCTACGTTTGATTTCGCCTTCCTCTTTAATTTTGCGAATATCGTTTAAAGTAGAAATAAGATCGGCTTGAACTTTTTTCAGTGTTTCAATTTCAACAACACCTTTTTCATTTTGTTTCGCGATTGAAACGCTATTTGCTTTTAACATTTCAGCGTTTTTAATCAACATGGTATTTGTTGTTTCAGTTACCTTTTCAACTACTTCCGCCATTTTACCTTGACGTTGTAAAGCGACAGCAACAGATAAAGTATTTCTCCATAAAGGAATAGTTGTAGAAACTGATGCCTGGATTTTATCCATCATCGTAAGGTTATTGGTTTGTACCAAACGAATTTGTGGTAAAGATTGGATAACAATCATACGAGTTAATTGCATATCCGTTAAACGTTTACTTAAACGGTTAATGAAATCTTTTTTGTCGCTGATCACATAATCTTCAAATTGATCAGAGTTACGTTCCATTTCCGCAAGTTCTTTGTTCAGTTCATCCATTGTAAGATGACCACCAATGATCAGTTCTTCCAAATCTTTAATGTATTGAACATTGTCCTTAAACAATTTTTCTAATTGTTCGTTATCCTTTACTAATGTTAAACGGCCGTGATCAAGCTTTGCAGTAATACCGTCAATGTTTTTTGATACTGAATCGTATTTTTGAAACATTTTTTTGGTATTCATGATGATATTTTTCACACCCGGAATTGTCATCAACATACGTTGAATCATTGGTTTTTGTGAAGGGTCAATATCGATCATGTTAACGTTAGTCAACAAATCTGTAATTGATCCGCCAATTTCACCAGCATCAAATGCACGAACGTTATTTAAAAACGAATCCGAAAAACCTGCCAATTTGTTTTGTAATTGTTGACCATAATTCAGAATTGAATTTGCATCGGTAGGATTTAATGCAGAACCGATTTGTTTATAACGGGCTAATTCCTGCGCATCCAATTTGGAATAATCAGGACGACCTGTTGCTTTATCCAATTTCATTCCTGTTGAAACTACAACTTGTGCGTTTTTAATAGGATTTTTAGGGGTGGATAAATCCGCCTGACTTGATTGTACATGTGTTTCGTTACCGTCTTTAACTTCGGTATACGCAACGTCTTCTACGTGTTCTGTGTTGTTTTTATCTGTGCTCATGTTTATGTTGTTTATGATTATTATTACAATTATATGCTTTAAATACGAACAATGAAAACCTAATTTTTAAGATTCTTGCCTTGATTTTATTGAGGTTTCGAGCCGTTCAATTTCTTTGGATAAAAATCCACATTTTTCATATTTTTCTTCACTTAATGCAAGATTTAATTCGTTTTTCTTACTTTGTAAAGTGATTTGTAAGTCTTCTTCGATTAATTGTTCAATAGGTTTAATTTGGTCCCAATCACAATCACTTAAATCGTCGCCAGGATAACCACAATATGTCATGTCTGTCATGACAGCTGCAATTATATCATGTAGGGTAAAATAATGAATTAATTCTGCTGCTAATAAAACATCCTGATCAAAAGGATTAATACTCCATAAATTATAAATAGAATCTAAACCAAAAGGTAAATGTTTTAAATTATGTAAATTATCTAATGATAACGACAATGTTGGAAATGTTGTAGAATTATTTACGCCTACTGTATAATTCCATGCATTAACATAATTACGTTTTTTACCATTTACTTGATGAACATTAATAGAACACGAATGCTTTAAAATAATTGAACTGTAATGTACTTGATCGTCACTATCTTTTTGTAATTGATCATAAAATGGTTGTAAATTTAAACCGTGCATATACGAAGTAAAATCATCTTCAATAATTTCCTTATATTTGTACATTGTGTTTAAAAATCCACCTAAAGTTAAATCATCTGCAAATAAAACTGAATTTGCATAATAATGATGAATGCCTTTAGGTAAGGGAGTGACAATTTTTTCTTTAATGTTATCACCCCATTCTTCGTAAAATATTCCTTGATTAGTTATTAAGAGAGTCATAAATTATTTTTGAGTTTCAGGTTTTACTTTAATTGGACACCATTCAGGAATTGGAACTTTATCATTCCAATCAACATAATTGGCAATTGTTTTCTTTTCTTTTTTACAAATCCATTTTTCAGGTCGTTCCCAACTATCAGCAGTATACTGAGTTTCAGAATCGAAAAATGGACATTCTTGACACGATTTAATTTCTAATTTAATTTCAGCCATTTTATCTTACTATTTGAAAATAACGATCTTGTAACATTCTTACATAAATGTCATTTGGTATTCCATAGTTACCTATTGCCCACATGTCATTGTATTCTATAATAACATCTTCACCATTTTCTAAAATGCCTACATCCATCGTATAAGCTTTCGGCCACGATTGACGTTGTTTGTCGACAATTTTTGTTGCTTGTACATAACTAGGTGAAATTTTAAAATCGCCACTATAATTACGACTATCTACAATTTGGTGATTGTGAATATAAAGACGCCATTCTGAAACAATTTTATGTTCAAAAGGTTTGTACGCCATTACTAACGTTTCACGACTTAAACCATTTAAACAACCATATTGCATTTTGTCTAATACAAAACCTGTAAATAATTTAATTTGTAAAGGTTTGATAAAGATTTTTTCATCAGCTGCAGCTCTATCCCACGCTTGTTCAAGTGTAATTGTTTCGTAAAAACGATTTGTGTTTTCAGGAACACCAACATTTTCTAAACCTAACCGACGAAAAATTTCCATCATAAATTCAGTAGAACCTACGAAGAGATAGTTTTGTAACAATGCGTCGTATTTACCTAAGGTCAGTTCTTCGTATGTGACTAATTTAAAATCTAAGGCGTTATCAGTAGCGCCAAATAATGCACAACTACAATCGAAATGATGTGGAAGTGTTTTTGCTAAGTTTGATTGAATGTATACCATTACTACAATTATATAAATAAAAAACCAGATAAGTTAACTTATCTGGTTTTAATTTGAGTGTTTTTTACTAAGCTGCTAATAAAAGTTCAGGATGTTTAATTAAGTTACGAACTTTTTGTAAATTCGTTCTGTTAGTTAAATTTCCATTATAGAATACTGTATTCAGTAATCCACCTGCTTCTTCTTCGGCAGTGCATTGATCTTTTAAATAAATCACACCTTGCTCATCTTGATCAACTCTTAATCTTCCACGAGCAGATTTTTTCGTGCCATCATCGGTAATTGGGTCTTTGAAAACTTCAATTCCGTGCATGAAATCATCGATTTCAATTTCTGCAAACGTAGCTTTTTGAGCGAAGCCAAAAGTATCACGTGTAACATATTGGTAAGTGTAAGAACCAATACCAGCAATCCAATTTGTAGAACCAAATCCTTTGTCAGCAAGACGTTGACAGATTGCTTCGGCGCGTTCTAAATTAATAGAATCACCGTAAATTGCACCAATGTGCGAATCGAGGAATTTATAAGTTTTACCGTCAGCTCCTACGTTAGTAGTACCACCGAAAGTGTCCCAAAGCAATTCAACTACTCCTTTGTCAGCTGGAGTTTCAGCTGGGAAGAAATATTCTTTGTAAGTAAAATCAGTTTCAAAAATTCTGTGGTCCCAAGTTGCTTCGATACAATCGCCTGGTGTAAATTCTACTTCGTAATATTTACCTTGAAATTCGTAAATTTCTACTTCGCAACCATCGCTGTCATCGAAATGAACATCTGCATCTTCTAATGCTTCGTCTAATGTTTTGTATTCGTCTTCATCGACTTTAACAACATTAAGTTTAGCACTTAATTTTCCGCACATAATATCTACTGGGTCACCACTGTCAGGACGAATCACAACTTTACCGTTACGTGCCATGATTTCAGGTTTTAGTCGAACCATATATTCAACTAATACTTTCCACAAATCCCAAGTATCTGAAACGATACTTACAATTCCATTTGGATAAAGTTCAGTGATTAAGCGTTTGAATACTTCAAATTCTGCTTCACCGTATTTTTCCCACGTTAAATTGTATTTTTTAATGTAGAATCCTGTTGACGTACACATTACTGCGTGTTCCGTTGCAAATACTGAACATGTAATAATATCGTCAAATCCTGTTTGTGTTGCATCGTAATAATGTTTTAAATATTTACGACCGTGAACACTATCAGAGCCCACGAACGAAGTTGAATGACCCATATCAACGATTGCTGCTGCTTCGCGGCCTAACATTCCACGATATGAAAAGTTATGACCTTGAAAAGGAACAAAGTTTAAATCACCACCAGTTTTAAGTGCCCAACGTTCAAAAATTTCGCGATATTGATTTGCCAATGTTGCTGATGTCATAGTTCCCCATGTTTCAGCTGACATATCAGTTTCGATAAAATTTGTCAACCAATAAAAATCTGGATGAGTATTTTTTACCATGTATACTGGTACTTTAATTGGACAACGAGTCCCTTCTTCTAAGGAACGAATTTCCAAAGGTAAATAACCTAATTGGTGAAGTGCTTTCCAATGATCTGTGCCAATCGCAAGTGCAGCTTCTTTGGATAAAGTGTACTCAGTCATTTCAGCAACATAATCAGCAGTAATTTCTTCAATAGGTACTGCGAAGAAATCATTAGTCCAACGTTCAATTAACGTAGAAATAATGTAGTATTGTACACCAAACACAATTACGTGATTGCAACCTTTAATGCGACTTTTACGTGGCGTCATATTTGCAGTAACATATTTTGTGCCTGGAATATATTGTCTGCGATGGTCCATTTTGTAACCATCTGACAACATTGTAGGGCAAACGACTAAACCTTTTACACGGTTCCGTCGAATTAATGGTTCAGGATATTTAAGCATATTTATTTGTTTTGATTAATTTTTGTGTGTATTACATCCATTACATGTAAATTTTTGGGTGCTTGATTTAACATTTTAACTGACCAACCATAACTTGTAATTGAATTAGTAGTATAGATACCGTCTAAGTGACGATTTAATTCGTTGAAATCATTGGAAAAAATTCCATGACTTACTACTAAAAAGATACGACAATTTGTTTTTGCTTCAGTATATTGTCGTTTAATTTCTTTTGCAATTTCGATGAAAGTTCTTCCACCATCGCAAATATCGTCAACAATAATGTAGTCCATGTCAGGAACAATAGTTCCCAAAGGGACTTCTGTGTGAAGTATCTTTCCAGTAATTTGGTCACGATGCTTCACACAGAAGAGAATATTTGATTCAATTTGTAATTGATGTGTAAGTTCGAATACTTTCTTAGTTGCTCCTTGATCAGGAGCTGCGATGCGAAATGTAGTAGTTTGTAAATCGTGTATCGCCCATTTTACTAAATCTACGTTTGTAATTACATCTAAACGATCAATACATGCTTGCGCAACATCTGAATGAGCATCGAAACAAGTTACTGATTCAAATTTTTGTAAATTAATAATAGGTGCTACTATATCAACAAGATAACTTGTACCACCTTTTTCAAATCTACGATCACTTCTTGCTCCTAAAACATAAGGAATAAAAAGATGTATTTCTTTAACTTGAAGCTTATTTAAAGCTACACGGGCACACATAATTTTTAATAAATCTTCAGCTGAATTAAAATGAGATGTGATTTGAACTGGTATGTTGTGAATTACATCTTCGGGATTGATTACTATATCAACTTGACCATCAGGAAAATTTTTGAATTTGAAGCGGATGTCTGTATGAATTTTTGACTCATCATCTTTACCGTAAGTCCCAGTACCTTCGTTTGCTAAATTAAGTATTTTCATGTTACAATTATATGTTTAATAAGTGTTATTTAATAATGTTTTCAAATAATTAAGATTAAGTAAATAATCGTCAATTTTATGATAACCATTTCCAATTGCATTATGATACAAAGTATGTAGAAATACATACTTTTGATAATTGAAAAATATTTTACATTGCTCATGATCAGCATCCAAAATATATTTCACAACACGAGTATTCATAATGAAAGGTTCGTTCTTAATGATTTTATCCAACGAAACTAAATCTTTCACATAGTAATAATTGAGATAATTTTCAATTTTGGGATTCGTTTCATGATTTGTTAATTCTGCATAATACAGAAACATATTGTCTTCGTGATCATGTAAATTATATTTTTCTAACATTGTGACAATTCTATGTTCATGAGCACCTGTGATCACAATATCATCCAGAAACATGCGAAGATTTCCTTTTAAGAGATTCGCATCCACATAAAAAGTATCATTACTCATTACATTGAAACGTTCTTCTTTTGACATTTCACCGTATTCTTCTTTGTAAGAAGATTTGCGATAAATTTTGGTTTCCATTACAGGCATCAAACCATCTTCAACTAATTGATTATTCAACGAACGTATGAAATAATCTTTCATTGCAAAAGTTGCTGTAGGTACATGTACATACGGTGAAGACATTACAATTAATCTGTTTTGCATCGCTGTTAATTTAGCGCACATAACTGCGTAATCTTCTGATTGGATAAATTTTTCAGCCAATTCCATCCCAAATTCGCGGGCAGAATCTTTACAACCGAATTTAAAACGTGAATACGTTTCAGGATTAAATTTTATGTTTTCTTCGCAAGTAAATTTGTTTGCGCTGAACCTAGTTAATTGTAGTGTTGTCATGTTGTTTGTGTTTAAAATTAATTTTCTAAAATTTCTTTTAGATGTTTGTTGTTTATTATTGTTTTGAGTTTATTTACGTAATTTATATCTTCAGCATAAGATTGTTGCAAAAATTCATAGTATTGTGCTTCAGTTTTAATACTGGATAAATACCTTGCTTGATATAAAGCGTAATCAATAATACAGTCTTTCCATGTATCAAATACTGCATGATTGTATTGTTCACCTTTATTTGTAGTTTGTCGTAACGTAGCAACTTTCATTCCAAAACAATTATTGTTTTCACGAAAAATATTGCTTGTGAAATCCGTACTTTCTAAAATGGCTTGAGCGTACACAATATGTGGAAACTTAATGTTCAGTTCTTTTAAAAAGTGAATCATTGCAGTACGATCAAATTTATTGTATTCTTTTAAAATGATTACTTTAAGTTCCTCATTAACACGAATCATTTTTCGTTCTTGATAATAAGAATTAAACCAATAACTCAATGCTGTACTTGAAATTAATATAATACAGCAAGATACTATTGATAATTTTAAATAAAACTTAAAACTGTAAGGTACGTATTTAAGCTGTTTATTACAATAATGAAATATTTTCATGGCTTTACAATTTAAATGTACTATCCAATGCTGCAAGTAATTTTAATGTGGTTTCAGGTGAATCATAACCTTCAGGTGCAAAGAAATGTTGCATTCCATAATTACGTGCTCCATTCATATCAGTGATTGAATTATCACCTGTATGTAAAATGTCCTCTGCAAAAGTATGACTCTTCTGATGCAAATGTTTAAAAAATTCAATGTGAGGTTTAGAATACCCAACTTCATCGCTAAAGATACAGTCATAGAAATAATCAAAAATTCCTAATTTCATTAGAACAATTCGCATTGTTTTACCACTTACGAACACCGTGTTAGATGCTGCTAATAAGCGATAATTTTTTGCTTTCAATGTTTCCAACGTATTAATTACTTGATTAAAGAGAATGGGTGCATTACTGATAAACGAGGAATGACAAAAACCTATATATTCCTTAACATTAAGTTTAGTATCAGTAATATCCAAACTATTTAGTAACAGTTGATATAAATCAGCATCGTTAAATTGCAGTCCGTATTTTTCTACTTTTTTATCGACATCGAATTTAATTTTTGTCATTACTGCGTGAATTTCTTCTGCACTTTTAGATGTGTGTTGTTGTAGAAATTCAACACGTGCTTTTTTGTATTCTGGGTTGCCTTTCAATAAAGTTGCCCATAGATCGAAGGATATTGTTTTTACTTTCATGTTGTAAATTTAAATCAGTAATTAGTAAAGAAAATTGTTTATTTGTTTTCACAATTACTTTTTTAAGTACTAACGACGTATTTAGCTTTTAAATTATCGCAATAATCTTTAGATTCTTTAAGACCCATACCTGTTTGCTCCTTGTGAAATTTCACAGCAGCTAATAAACTACCATCTTTAATGATTGCAACTATTTCTTTGTCCAATTTGGATAAATTTACACCTAATTTTTTTTCGATAGCATCCAGTACTGTTACAGCTTCATCTAAGGAAATATTGGAAAAGTTAATATTTAAATTAACATATTGTGAATTTTCGGAGACATTTTCGATTTTAAATTTCATATTTTCGTTTTTTAAGTTTACTTAATAAATAGAAAAGGGCGGACTGTAAACAGCACCGCCCCTTTCGTTCACACAAACAACTGAGTTATGCAGTCGCAGGTTTCTTCAACCATTTGTGATATGCAATAGGACCAAAGAATGTTAATAACGTTATTCCTGAAATGATCAAATCAAATGCTTCAGATTCTATCCAGGCAAGATTTGGTATGAAATGTACTACAGCAGCCAGGCATAATTTCAAACCTAAAATTCCGATTACAATAAAGGCACAAGTTTCAAGGAATGGATAATGTTCCATAAGTTTTACGAATCGATTTGCAACATATCGCATGGCTAAAATACCAACCATAACACCAAAGATAATGAGTACCATGTTTTTTGAAAAGGCAACGACCGCAAAGATATTATCGATACTAAAGGCAATATCCATAACTTCGACCATAATAATTGTAGAGATAAATGTACTTATTTTAATTTTTGTGAGAAATTTATAAAACCAATGATTTTGTTTATTTACATCATCTGATTCGTCTTTTTCAGTTCCTAAGCCTTTAAAATACTGATACGTAAGGTATATTAGATATAAACCTCCAATTGGTTTAATCCACCAGAATTGAATTAAAGTACCGGCGAATAATAATGCTAAACCGCGAAATACATAAGCACCTATAATTCCATAATGAAGTGCTTTGTTTTGTTGTTCTTTAGGTAAATCTTTTACCATTAAAGCCAATACTGCTGCATTGTCAATTGAAAGAATAACCTCCAACAGCATAATCGAAATCATGACGAAGGTGGCGTGAAGCGGATTGGTGAATATTTCACCAAACTGTGTAATTAAATTGTTAATTGTTTCCATGTTGTTGTTTGTTTTTGTGATTTATAAAACAATTATATGCTTTTAGGATATAATATGAAAATGATGGTCATGTCGACCTTCAATCAACAGCAATAAAAAGAATTAACAGCAACAATGACAGCAAACATCGAAAAAATCTTCTTCAATTGGGTCTTAAAACATCCTGAACACTTTAAAAACGTACAAGGGTTCTTTTTTGAAAATGAAGACATTAAATACATATACGATTGTGTTCGTAATGAATACTTGGCAAGTGCGGACAAAATAGTACCTGGCAAATTAGAAATTACTAATTTAGTAAAACTATACGACAAAACAGATAAAATCAGTACTGATTTTATTAAAGCACTCTTAAAAATTGATTTCAATGAATATCGTGAAGAATTTGTGTTACCTCGTTTTAAAGGTTGGGTGTTATCCAATTCAATCATTGCAGGTTTAGTTAATTCAATCGAAGACGTTAAGGGTTTAGACAAAACAGATTATACAAAAGTACAAGAAGCAGTCAGCAGTGTTCGATCAAAAATTGAAGATGCTATTAATATTCAATTAGATAAAGGTAGCATTGGATTAGATTTTGATGACCCTGATAGTCATGACCAAGAATTAGCCATTAATAAAATTACTACAGGTTATAAAACAATCGATCAAATTTTAGAAGGTGGATGGGACCGTAAAACACTTAATGTGTACATGGGAAGTCCTGGTTCAGGTAAATCATTGACTCTACAGAATTTAGGAGTGAATGCAGTCAACGCTGGATATAATGTTGCATATATTTCTTTAGAGTTAAGCGATAAAAAATGTATGAAACGTATCGGCAGTATGCGTTTAGAAGTTCCTATTGCAGAATACACTGAAAAAGCAAAAGATAAAGAATTTATTAAAGAACGTATTGCTGAAATGAATCGTCGTAATGGTGATGGCGTATTCGAATCAAAACCGGGTAAATTATTTGTACGGGAATTTCCTTCAGGTAGTATGACATTATCTGATATTCGTAAATATTTAAAACAAGTAAAAGAAGAAGCAGGTATTGATATTGATATGTTAATCGTGGATTACATTCAAATTATGGGATGTGAAAAAGGAGTTGACCGTAATATGTTATACTTAAAAGGTGAACACTTAGCAGTAGGTTTACGTGCAATCGCACAACAATACAATTTAGTTTGTTTAACAGCAACACAATTAGCCAAAGATAAATACGGTGCAAACAATATCGAATTAAACGATATGCCTGAATCTAAAGCTATCGCTGATACTGCCGATTCAGTATGGGGAATTATTCTTACTAATTTAATGAAAGCTGAAGGTAAATATCATTGGAAGCCAGTTAAATTACGTGACAACGCAACAGATTATGAACGTATTGGTTTATTATTTAATAAATCGTATTTACGTTTACACTCTGATTATTACATCGAAAACACACAACAATAAAAAATATATAGTATACTTATGGGACGCAAAAAATATAATCACGACGAAGAAGATGAAAATACAGATTGGGGAACTGGTCAATTTTCAAGTCACTTATTAGACAAATTGGATGATGAAACTGAAGATGAGGATGATGATAACGGTGATGTTATTTTAGATGATGAAGAAGAAAAACTTCCACCCGAATTAAGTGATGGTTTTTCAATTGCACCTGACGAGGAAGATGATGAACCTCAACCTAAGAAACGTAAGAACATGAAGAGTAAACTGATCGGTAAACATTCATTGAAATACGATACTATTTTCAAGGGTAAAAAAGATGCGCCGGTAACTGAAGAATTTCAAGCTGAACATATCATTAAAAATGCAGGTGGTAGTTTAGATATTGATGATTCTGATTTAAATGGTGAAGAATCAAAAAACAATATTGATTCCTATCGTGATAGCGTTTTAAAAGAACATATCTATAAAATTTTAAAAAATAATACTGATATTAAATTTCATGCACACATGCGTAAACCTGCAAAAACAGATTTTAACGCATACTTTGCATTACTAACAAAAGAATTAGCACCTTTTGGTTATACTAACAGTGAAATTTTTATTGAATTATCAGGTTACTTTTCTCCTAACATTTGGAACATGTTTATTTTATTGGATAAAAAATTCGGTAAAATAATTATCAAAGAATTAAAAGATAAATTTGGTTTAAGTGATATTGATAAAATGGATTTTACAGCATAAATGAAAACAATTGCAGAATTAGAATCAGAAATACGTTACATTAAATTGTCACGCGATCATTACAAAAGTGAATATGAAAAACTAATCAATGAAGGACAGCTGTGGAATAAAGATTTAGAAGCTGCAAAAGTACCTAAATATTTTATTGGTTTAACCGAAGATAATGAAGTTCATAAAGCACATTTTGCACAAGATTTATCCGGTGAAGAACAACCACCATTTAGTGGATTTTTCCGAAAAGCAGGAAATGGTTATACACAAGTTACTATCAAAGCTTGGATGCCTTACCCAGGTGATATTAAATAAAAAAACCTCTACTGTTTAAAGTAGAGGTTTTTAGTTTGTGGCTGAATGTCTCCGAACGTGCGATAGTCGTATTCTAAATGGAAGTGACGGTTCTATCTTGACCGTGATGTGTTTCCAGGAAGTCTCCGGTTTTTCATTTACCTATTTTCTTACCACGTAAGCTCATAGCATGACGTAAAAGGCACCACAAATTATCTTGTAATTGAATAAATCTTCAACCAATCTTTTAATGCGATTAATTTCTTTGCAGCAAAATGTTTTGCAGCAGATAATCTTGAAAGTCCAAAGTAACTGTCACCAGTTTTTTCAGAACATGAACGTAATATGCAATAGTATTTTTTCATATTGTATATATTAGAAAATTATCTCGTAGCTATAAGTACCGCTGCACAAATTGTAGGAATATAACTAAGCATTCCACAACCACTAAGTGACATAGAAACACCTACGACAAATAGTAATAATGCAAGTAAATATCTTTGCGATTTTGTAAATTTATTTTTCATAGGATATGATACTCTTTTAAGTTTTGTTTTTTGTCGTACCCAACTTTTGGATGCTTTATGTCCAGTAGGATTCATCTTTATTTTTTAAAAGTTGCAAAACAATAGATGATTAAACCTGTAAAAATAGGAATATATGCAGGACCTACAACACACATTCTTTCGTAAGTAGAAAAAGATTTATACCAATCGAAATAACCTGCATGATACTGATTGATAACTGACCAAATGATACCAAATGTCATAATAATCATTGAAATAATGTATAATGTATTTTTCATTATCGGTTGGTGTTTTTTGATTTTGTTTTTTCTGTCAAAATCTGATTATTTAATTTGCGGATGAATTTATCCTTAGGCAGAAAAACAAAGTGTGGTTTTTCAGGGTATAAATCATGCCCTGTAGTGTCTTTCATGTACCAGGAACCTTTAATCGTAAGACCTAATTCGTCGTTAATTAAATACAGCGTATCTTTTTTAGGGCTGGTTAAACCTACCTGATTTTTTGAGGTGAGTTGATAGGATGTGGTCGTTTGTGCCGAACACATAAATGCAAATAAAATTGCTGTGAGTGTGTATAATTTTTTCATGTTGTACAATTATAAGCTTTTTCAATTACAAATGAAAAAAGCCGTTATTTAACGGCTTCTGTTTGTGGTTGAACTAATTTTGACAAATCAATAGGTTTCCTATCCGGTCCTAAAATTATCACATAAATTGTATCTTTATAACCTATACCGTGTTCAATAACTCTTTCAACTGTTTTATACGTACCTGATGTATCAGGAACTCCTTTAACTTGTACATAACTTTGACCGGGTGAATTATTATTCGTAAGACGTTGTACAACTTTACAATCAGTTACAAAAACATTAGTACTTCCACGATGATTCATCCAATTGGTACCTAATACTTCATGATAATCAAGTTCAACAATCCAACCGTGTGCTGCTGCAGAATCAAGTTTAGCAATAAGTTGTTCGTTTTCATTTGAATAATCGACACTGAAATCTAAACCAGCACCGCTGTTCATACCTGTTTGTGTCGATTGCAAATGACCTTCCAATGTTTTACGCCATTGACCTTCGCGAGCCAATTTGTTAATGGTGCCGTATTTTTTACCTTGTTTGTAATTTTCGTCGCAACGGACGAAATACACACCACAGCCAATTGCTACAATTGCGATGATGATAATCATTTTGAACTTTTTCATGTTGTTGTTTGTGTTTTTGGTTTATTATTAAGAAATCGGTCGTGTTTCACACTTGTAAATTATATAATCTACAGTATTTTTGTCTTTAAAAAATGTTTGCATTACTTCCAACATATCATGTAAATAGAAATAGGACACATGACGTTTAGTGTTACTTTCACCTATCTTTACCCATTCGACTGCAAAAGGTGTTTTATCAGTTAAAGCTTTAATGTGTTTTAAAACAGCATTTAACGCTTCTTCAACAGTATCACCAGTTCCTGTTTTTAATAGGAATGTTTCATTGTTGCGTGGGTTAATGGTATAAGCGGAAACAGTTTTGACGAAATTTTCTTCGTCATATTCGAAATGAACACTACAGCCATTGTCATTTCTGACTTTTGTCTGAATTTCGTGTTCTAAATTGTATTTATTAACCTCCATGATACAATTATATGCATAATAAAGGATACGTGAAAATGGTTATTTTTTCACTAATTTGATGATTTTATTCACTGCTGCTTTCAGTTCTGACTGTGGAATAAAATCAACATTGTTATATAACAATAAAGATTCAATTACAATTTGAATTTGATCAGCTTGGGTAGTTTTACCTAAAACATCTTTATATAATAATTTAATTGATGACTCACATTTCCCTTGTAAAATTTCTTCTTCAGTCCACCCACAAATTGTTTTGAATTGTTTAAATTCTTGTTTATGTGTCATAACATTATTGAAAGAAAAATGAAAATGCTGATTTAATAATTGACATTGTCACGTGATGTGTAATTAACCAATAAATCCATGCAAAAGGCCACATGAAAAAATTGACAATTGCGTAAAATACATTATGGTGTATTTCCATTCCTACAATTGCTGTCGCAAGTGCAGCTAATAAATAACCAATTCCACCAAAAGGATTCGAGATAACTATTTTCATATTTTTGTTTTTTTATTTTTAATAAATTTCTTTGCCAAAATTTTCTTCTTTAACTGAACCTTTACAATATTCATCCCATAACAATATAGGTAAACATGCTGTTCGTGTTGCAATCAATTCACATTCTTCAGGTACATCGTCAAAATGAATATCAATTTCTAATCGATTGATTGTGTTCCATTTATAAGCGCCTTCCGTAAAAAATATCCGTTCATTAGGAATATTTAATCGTTTAGCTACACTCCATAAATCCCAATTACCTTCACCTTTAATTCGAGCAGTTACTATATAAATTTCGCAATCCTCAGGATGTGCTAACATCATTTTAGCAACTTTTTGGATAATTGTTTCACCCAACGTACAATCAAAATCAAAACTTATTTTTAGCATATTCTTTTAATCACCAATTCTTCCGTATTCTTCGATTGTCATTTTTACGTATTCTTTTTTCTGAAAATCGTAATGTTCAATCATTTTTTCGTCCATTAAAAATCGATCTGTTGAAATTCCTAACAGAGCACCTACAGTTATCGGAAAGGGTCCATCCAATACTGACACATAATTATCGAAATCTATTTTGCAATCATAACACCAAACATGTTTTGCAAATTCACTCCAATCTAAATTAGTACCTCCACATTTTGTACATTTTATGTCATGCTGTTGTGGTTTTTGTATGTAATGCCACGTCCTTTTAATTTTCTCTTCCATCTTCCTTGTACAATTCTAAAACATTATCACTTTGCCAATACTCATAAGTATCAACATCCATGAAAGTTAATTTTCCTTTCCAACCTGCACCTGTATCGACATTCCAAATACGATCATCAGCACACATCGGTTGATCTGTGTCCCAAGCTAATGTACAAGTATGACCAATAAAGATTCTTTTAAAATCTTCTGCTATTCTAAAACGACTACCTTCATAACCGTGATGAGATTTTGCTTGTTCCCATAATTTACGATTCCAATAAAAATCACGCGGATCAAACACAGTTAAATAATCAATATATTGTTCCCGATCAAAACCGCCATGTACAAAGAAATTATTTTTATGATCTGTCCAATGTAATTTCATACTATGGAAAAAATCTTTATGAGATTGAGGCACAAATTCGTTCGTAAAATTGGTATTACACCGTATTACTTCAACTCTACGTCGTTGTTCATTATAACCCCTTACAATTTCCATTGAATGGCCAGAATAACGGATATACGATTTTAACGTACCTTCACCACCTTGGGTCCACATATTAGGATGCATAGAGTAACCGTCTTTCAAAAAATCAATAAACCAATCATCGTGATTACCTTTAATAGCAATTAGATTTTTAATTTTGATGATTTCTTCAACTAATTCATACACATACGCCCATCCGTCAACTATATCACCAATTAAAATTAATTGATCATTTTCATAATCGAATTTACAACGTTCTAAACATTGTAAAAAAGCAAGATGTGCACCATGAAGGTCACCCACTACAATTCTACGTCCCATACTAGTTGTATTTATCTTTTACGTAATTGTTTAAAAACTAATGCTGTCGCAACGATTTCTTTACCATCAGTATAATAAAGTGCACCTTTGGGTACATACATTTCATATACAAAATAACCAAAAGTCGATTCGCGATTATATGTATAAGCATGTAAACCTCGATTAATTTTGATTTCCCATGGACTAAAAGAAGACCAACGATCGATACTTTTAACTAATTTGGATGTGAATGTTTTTCGTTGTTTATATTCCATAAAATAATATGGAGAGAAAAGTTTCAAAGCACCATTATCGTATACATGCTCAAGAAATTTCCACACACGAATGTTTTTCGTAGCTACTTTGGGTTGATATTCACGGGCTTGTTGCCGAGTTTTGAAATTTTCTTTTACTTTGAAACACATGCTAAAAAGGCTTATAATATATTACAATTATAAGCCTTTTAATTACTATTTAAAACTGAATTTAAGAGTATTTGCCGTGCCGTTTGATAAAACCTTTGATTGCACGATATTTTTGTTCTAACCACGCACAATAAAATATAGCACCAATAAAGATACTCATTGCAGAAAAGGCAATAAAAGTATCAGAAAATTTTTCATTGAGTAATATCCATGCCATGTTAACTCCTTGTAAAAAATACTGCAAGAGATAATTTTAGTCTTAAACCTCCTTCATATAAATAACAACCTACAATTACCAGAAAAAAGGCAGAATTAATTTCATAAGTTACACGATACGGAAAACTTAATAAAATTAACATTCCGATCATGAATGCGCTTGAAATTAAAAGTGCTAACTTTTGATACTTCAAAGCTTTGCGATATTGTGCGATTTGTTCTTTCATTAGTTTTGTTTTATTTGGTTAAATCTCATAATTTCTACTGAACCTGCAATATTGTCTAATTCGCGACCTACTTCAATTGTTTCTTCTGAAGTCATAATGTTTGACTGTAAATCTTTAAAAGTTTTTACAGTTTTGCGTAAATATGCGATTGCTTCTTTAATTGAATAACGACCCAACCTATATGTTACATGATCGAAATAAAACATTCCTATTGAAATTGCCCAGTAACCCCATTCTAATGCTAAACCTCCACCTTTTGCACAACCTGAAGGATGTTTCACAGCAAAGTGAGTTAATACAGGTGTGATATGAAATTCGACTTTAGTCGGATCGTTATCCTTCCGTGAATGTAGTTTGAAATAAAATTTCCAACCATTTACTTTTGCTTTTCCTTTAATCATAATTTATATTTGTCTAAAAGGTTTAACCATTCTTCTTTTTCAGCTATTAAACTTTCTGAATCACCAAAATTTTGCTGTTTACACGATTCTATTTGATTATCAACCATTGCACGAAATTCTTCCATCGCAGGTTTCAAAATTGGTAAATCAATTGGTTTTATATACAAACCTGGTAATGTTGTTAAATCAGTTTCTGTATGTTTGGTAACAGTAACAACTTTTGTAGGAACTTGTTGTAAATAATTTTCTTCACCATCTAATACTATGTAAGGTGGACGAACATGCCAGATTAAATCTTTTTTAGGAATGTAATACAATTCAACTTCGTCAAAGTAATATTCAATTTTATCGAAATATTCTTGTTTTTGAGTAATTAAACCGATCTGAAAAACTTCAACTATTTTTATTTTTTCTAATAATTCTAATATTCCTTTATATACTTCTTTTTCAATATCCAAATTTAATTTGAATAAAAATGAACGATTGTCACCTGCGTTGGGTTTACTATATAAATACATTATCCTAACTTCTTTAATATTGGGATAAAATGGTATTAATTTTACAAATTGTGCAAGTTGATCTTGATTTGCAAATGTTGAACATACACACAACATTTCGCAATTGGAAAGTGCTTGATGTATTTCAATTTGTTTTTCTTGACTTTTACTTTGTATTGAATAAACAACTGTAACGTTAACATTTTGTAATTTTCGTAAATACGCAGTAAGTGGTGCGTCAAGATCACTTACATTTTCTAATACTGTTATTTTTGTGTCCATGAGTCATTTAAATTTTTAAGATGATTCCAATCAGGTGTTTCTTGTTTGGAAGAAAAACCAATAATACTGCATCCACTGTTGGAATAAATCATGTCGCCTTTATCATTCACATAATAAAAACTAACATCTTTGCTTTTTACTGTTTCGTTTGTATACATTATTTACCTCCTCCTGAAAAACCTTTGGCAGGTGTTCTAAATGATGTTAATGGGTCAAACCCGTGACTGATGATTTTCACCAGATTTTCTGCTTGTTCTTTTTTCGCAAGTTCAATTGCTTTCATTTCAGATTTTTCCAACTTGTCTTCCATTTTATCAGAATAAAATTTCAGTGTAGCATCCCAATCTTTAATGTTTTGTTTTTTAGTAGCACGTTTCATTGCTTTACGGATTTTTTCCTTTTCAGCTTTAAGTCGAACAAATAAAGGGTCCTTTTTGCTTTTAAAGATCATTTCATAACCTTTAACAATGTAAACAGTTTTGTCCCAATTTTCACGTGCATTTTTAGGATTTTTATTCATCCAACTCCATGGTTCAAGACGAAACTTATTTTTCTTTTCATCGTCAGTTCTTTCTTTCCATACAGCGCCTGTAATACGATTCACATAGATTGTTTCGTATTCAGCATCGATGGAAACAAATTTGTACGGTCCTTTATATTTGTTGTAATCTTTCAACGAACGAATGATATTGTTTTTGTCAATGATGTAATCATTACCACGATAACCTCTCCAACCATGTGCTTCGTAATTTTGGAAATATTCCAAAAACGTATATTGCATGAATTTAGGTACTTTTTCGCAAAATTCAGAAAATGCATCACCAAAACTTTTGTTAGTATATTTTTTAATGACACGTTTTGCAATTGTCCAAGGTGAAGCGTGATCTATTTTTAGACCACGACGACGCCAACGTTCACCTTTTTTTGGTGCTTCGATTTCATCGAAAGGGATATTTAAATTTATTTTGGTTGGCATAATTTTTATTTTTAACGTGGTAAAATATCTTTCCAGGTAGTGTTATTTTTAAAGTATTTATCATAAATATCGTAATGATAATATTGATATTTTTTAAAATCTTGTTGGCGTAAACATTCAAAAATATTACTGATACGATTACTTATGATTATTGCATAACTACGCATATCCATATTATCACCATGAGTATTACCAGCATTGACTAATTCGGCATAGCCATTTGTTTTAATTTCAACTAAAAGTTGACACAGTGAATCAATTTTTGTTTTTTCTTCTTCAATAAAAACATCTATTAATTTTTGAACTTCAAGCTGTTTTGGTGTTTTCATAGTAATTATTTGTTACTACATAATTAATCAATTTATTTGACATAGAAAAATCTGAACATGTTAAAATGTTCAGATTTAATGTAACTTATTGATAGTCAATTAGATAGATTTACTACGTGAATGTATATATAGCCTCCAATATTCTTTAAATTCTTGTTTGGAACCTTCAGGATGTTTTTTAAAGTCAATGAAAAATTTCATAATTTCAACTTTAAGTAAATCATCATTAAGTAATTCAGATATTTTACTTTTTAATTCTTTTAATGAAGGAATTTGTTTAGGTGATGCAAACTTAATATATGCACCACATTCATTACATATTAATTTAATATGAGGTCCACTGTACTGCAACATCGCTTCGTCGCAAGTATCGCATTTTTGACACTCATTATAAAAATAATATGGAATATTATTTTTCATTTTTGGTGTCAGCCTTTTGTTGAAATTCAAGTATCTTATCCTCGATCTTTTGCTGAAATTCCCGACGGTATCTTTTTTGCATTGTTAACCATTCCACTCGTCGAATTTGTTCGATTTTAACCTGTTTATTGGCTTTTAAAATCACATTAACATGTTCCATCCATAATTTAGTTGTCAAATTATTTACGCGTGTAACAACTTGATAAAAATGAGGACCGGTAATTAATATTGTTTTGTATTGAGATGCATTTACACATTCAATATGTGATTTCAATTCTTGATACCAATAATGTATTTTATAATTTTTGTCCATGAGTTTCAAATTTAAAAAGCCTGGGAATTAACCCAGGCTTTTATGTTTTATTTTTTACGTAACAACTGTAACGCGATATCGTGGCGACCACGACCTTGCCATTCAAGTGCAAGTTCTTCCAATACATTGGATTTTGTTGCAGGTGTTTTAGGTTTTACAGTTGTATTGTTTTTCGGTTTCGATTTGTTCGCTTTCTTTTTGTAGTAACGATCACTGATGTAATTGATAACTTTAATCGCAAGATGATTAGAACTTTCAGTTCCACCGTTCCATTGAATTAATTTACGATTACCTTTAGGATTCGTTAACAAATGTAAATTCATTAAAGCTACAGGCAAATGACTACTTACTTTGAATTTCTTCGAAAGTTCGTTAAGTGCTAATTGCTTAGGACTTTTTGTCAATTTACGGATCGATTCAATTGCATCTGAATACGATTCCTGAGTGTTACCTTTTGTGCGTGCTGTTTTTTTCGGTGCACGTACTGTTGCCGTCGGTCCATGTGCTGCTTTGCGAGTTTTCTTAGCAACTTTTTTCATTGCTTTTTTCTTCGCAGGTTTAGCAACAACCTTGACAGGTTTTACTTTTTTAGCGATTGCTTTCACAGTGTTAGAACTCACCAAACTGTTGAAGATTTTAGTTTCAACATCTTTAGGTGTAAAGTTCCCGATTTTGTACACTGCATTGCCGTCTTTTTTCAACATTCCCATTTTGATCATTTCATTTAAGACAGCTTTGCTTGCGCGAGCTTTACGAAGAATTTCTTCGGCGTCTGTAATGAATTTACCATCATCGGTAATTGCTGAATAAAGAATACGACAACCACGAGCGTATAACTTTGCGGTTGATTTTGCTTTTTTTGCCATGTTTTTATTTTTAATTTATATTTGGATTATATGTTGTCGTCCCTAAGGACTGGTTATTTTTTATTTAATGCATTAATAAATTCAATTATTTCACCTAATACGATTGCTGTTAAACCTATCCCAGGTCGACCAAAAAACGTATATCCTCGAATTTTATTGTTGTTGTTATAAGTAGGTAAATGGTTCCACCGTACAGTGCCAATGTGACCATCGACTAAAGCATTTCGTTTATAAAATATTTTATAAACATCTGTAAGTTGTTCAGGTGGTTTTGCATCCTTTACAAAAATTATATTTTTATATGAAACAATATCTACCATTTAAAAAAGTTCTGAAAAGATATTGACCACGGAAAATCTATCCAATTAATACCACAAAATACAAATATTATAACGTATGCGATTGTGTACCAAATCATAAATCTAATACCTAATAAAGCACCTATTTCTTCTGTGTAATCACGTGGTAAAATAACATACCAAATGATAATTGCCAATACGATGTAAATAATTAAATCTAAAAAATGCATATTATTCTGTTTTTAAGTTGTTACTATCTTCAGTTTCGCTGTTTTCTGCAGAATCTAATTGATGACCATGATACCTGTGTTTACCATCAACATAACCTGATTCGTATGCATCTAAACTTTGTTTTTTACTTTTACGATCGTTTTCTTCAGTTGCTTTCGCAAATTGTGTTTTCATAAAATCGTCGACTAATTGTTTTTTACGAGCAACGATCATTTCCCATTTTTGTTGGGCAGTATTAAGCAGCTTTTTCTCTGATACAACTAAACCACCTTTAAGAACACTGTTGTTAATATTTTGAATTGCTTCGTCCAAACTTAATTTACCATCAAGTCCTAAATTTTCTTCGTTTGTTTCAGAATTGGAAGTACTTGTTTCGTCCTCCATGTCGCGTAGAAATTCATCACGTTCAGCTTTTAATTTGTCATATAAGCCTACACCGTAACCAGTAAAATATGATTTTGCAAATGTTGCAGGTTTTGTTTGTTCTTTTTTAGGAATACGTTTTTGATATTCTTTCCAACGTAATTTTCTGGATGCACGAATAACAGGTAAAATATTTGTAAAAATACTTTGCACAATTTCGCGATCTTCTTTACTACCCACCAACCTGTAAATTTCGTATTTTTCGTAACCCACAAGTCTTTCGTTTTCCATAACAGGTCGACGTTTTTCAGTTCGGACAATTTCTACATTATAAGGTGAACCAATACGACAAAGTAAATCCCAAGTCCAATATCTTGTTTCGTGACCTTCAAATGTATTTTCAACTTCCGATATTCCAATATCACCATCCGAAACAAATACATCGCTTTTGTCGATATTATATCGCATCATCAATTTTTGACACAAATTCTGAGCTGTTAACATTTCAGCTTCAGTACGACCAGCAGATTCCATAATCTTTCTGATCCGTTCAACTATTGTTTGTTTATTAAATTCAGTTGACATGTTATTACTTTTTATTGATTGAACACTACATAATTAAACAATTTTTGTGTAAATAAAAAATCCTGAACTGTAAAAATTCAGGATTTTTAGCTATCTTATTGATAGTGAACAAGTTAAATTTACTATATTTCTGATTTACTTTCGGGTGTAAGTAATAAATACAATTCTTTATTGTCGTATTTATATAGCCATTCTTTAAAAGTAGTTTTACCTTTACGTACACTATACATGACTCCTTGAAAATGGCGTGCGATTTTTGCTTGCACATCTAATGCAAAATCTTTATCAGATTCGTATTCACCATTTTTTAAAAAAGTTTTATATTGACTTTCAATCGCCCATAATAATTTATCGTAACCTATTTTTAATTGAGTAACTTCATCTTTACGTTCTGGACAATAAATAAAAAATTCATCCAAGTCATTATCTTTAATAACTTGCATAACGTGATGTGCACCTAAGTTACCTTTCAAATGATGTACAGCAACATACGCAGGATTTTTAATTTTCTGACGATTAAAATTTATATCGCATACAACATAACCTTCGTCTTGCCAATCTTTACCTTGTAAAGAATTAATTACATCATCTACATTTTTAAGATCAAATGTTTCAGGTATTTGTAACCAATTAAATTCTTCTTGTTCAATTACTTCTTCTTGTAAAGTTAATTTGTTACGCAAACCTAAGAAAATTAAACGATAAGATTTGTGTTGCGTAATGACTAAATTGAAAGGAGTACACAATTCAAACGCATAACAATAATTTGTGTTGAATTCGTTTGTAAATTCTTCTTTAGTCATTTTGTAATGAATAGAAACAGTTTTCCAAAATAAATCCTTGAAGGAAATTAAACCATCATTAGAATAAGTATCTGCATCAATGGTTCCTGAAGTCGCAACGTGCCATTCGTTATTGTAATGATACATTTGCAAAATTGACCCATCTTCTTTTTTATACACTTTACAGTTATTCCAATCGATTGGATGAGCAAAGCCTTCTTGTGTATTAAAAAATTTATGAAATGTATAACATACAACTGCCCAATCGTTAGCTGCATCTAAAATCAACCCACGAGATTCTTGCACTTCTTCTAATGCATAGTTGGATTCGATCTGATTGTATTTAAACATATTCAGATCACCTTTAACTTTGTGAATTAATTTGAAAGTTTCGACAGTTTTTTCTAAACTGTGAGTACGCAAATATTGTTGTATCTGTAACATACAACAATTGTATGCATTTTACATTAAGAATGTAAATAGTTTAAATAGTGCACTAACAAAAATATATCGTTAGTATTAATTGGTGCATAAACACGCTTAAAATAATCATCATCAAAATTACATTGTTCAATTGTAATATCACGTTCAATTAAATAATCAATTTCACGTTCATGTTGAATCATAAATTCAATCCACATATCATCACATAAAGTAGTATGTTGCATAATACATGCTTTGAATGCTGTAGGTAATGAATTTAATTTTAAAGTAAAATCATGTAATTTTTGTTTAGAAGCAGCAATCATATCTGGTTTAGCTTTAGATAAAAAACCAGGATTCGATAATTGTTTTTCTAACTTTTCAACTTGAGAAGTATAATGTAAATAATCTTCGTGTACTTTTTGATAATCTTTCATCTTAAAATATACAATAGTCAGGTGTATCAGTTAATTGACTCCAACGTGCTGAAATCATTTTGGCATAATCAGTAGGTGACATTCCATACGCTCCCATTGCATAACCATCATTAACTTCAATTAAAGTAGTATGACCCTGTTCTGTCACGCCAAAATCTAAAGTAAAAGATACAGGTTGGGACGTATAATCTTTAATACACTGTTCAACAACATTAAAATTAGGAACTAAACGAAAATCGCCTTTGTATCTTCGTGCATCTACTAATTTTCCATAACGTACAAAACAACGATATTCAGAAAGAAATTTCACAGGTTCACTACACCAAATTTTACGATCTTCTTGTGAACCTAAGCCCACTAAATCTTTTAAAGAAGTAATTAATTTTCCGTCAAATTGTTTTCCTTTAACAGGTTTTACAAATACGGGCCACGTCGAATTATCTGTGTAAATATGATGCAAAGTATCTTGCCAAACTTTACGACCTAAATACGATTGAATTTCTTCAGGATAATCAATTTCTGTGGGTGGTTCAATACCTAGATTGCTTAATCCTTTTTTGACTTGCGTGATAAAACCTACAATAATATCTTCACGATTCAATCCTTCGGGAGGCATCCCTTCATAGAAAATTATTTCCCAACCCATAATAGAAAAACCAAAGAAAGCAATGTAAGTGTTTTCAGTAATAATTTCGTTGGAAATAAAAAGATTGTTTTTGCCTTTAGGAATGAATACTCGCACAGAATTTAAAAAGTAAAAGGCCTTGAGAATGTAAAAACGTATGAGCGTGCTAAAAACTACTTACGTTCTTGTACCTTTTTGATTATTGCACAATATCAGGTTCTGGTTCCAGGTATTTACGTTATACCCACTTAAAATCGAATTGTCATGCGATTTTAATATGTTACAATTATATGAATTTTAAACGTAATTTAAAAACGAGATTTGTTTTTTAATTGTTGTGTTTCAGAATTTTTTATTTGTTTGGCATGCAACAACCACAACTCTAATTTTTTCATTTCTGCTGCATCCAATTTATTGGCTAGAATGACAGCCAATTCATTTGTCATTTGACTGTTGTTAGATATTCCAACCATTAAAGGTAATATCATGTGAGTAGTATTTGCCATGTCTAATTATTTAGAATTATATATCTCACAAGCAAGTTTATATTGCTTGATAAGATCATCATGCATTGGTAAATTCATCGGCTTTAAGGCAGAAAAAAAGGAGGCAAGTTTTGCCTCCTGTGGTGATTTCCGTTTTCCTTTTACAGCTCCGATACCTGCTTCAATCTTTTTGATCAAATCTTGTTCGTAAGCCATAAAATTATTTTTTACTGCGTTTAGCTTTTTTCTTTGCTGCAACACCTTCGGCGACTTTACGTGGTGAAGGTGATTTTTCAGTTACATCAGCTGCTGGTGTCGCAGTCGCAGTTGCAGTTACCGGTTCAGGTGATTGTAAACCTTTCAGCCACAAACGAACTGCTTTGTTCGGATCGTCAATATCTTTTACGTTATTGATCACGCAAAGGATAATTCCACCCAGAATCATATCAACTCCCATTTGTTTATCTTCTTTGTTCAGCAATTGGAATTTTTTAATTTTTCCTTCTTCGGAAAATTCAATTGCGAAATTGGTATCAAGGAAGTCTTTTACGTCCTGGCGTTGTTGTTCCATACTTTTTGTGGATTTTGTTTTGGTTGCAATTACGGGTTCAGTTTTGGATGTTTTAGCAGCTTTATCAGCTTTAGGTGCTTTATCAGCTTTAGGTGCTTTATCAGCTTTCGGTGTTTTTACAGGTTCACCTGGAATGATAAATTCATAAAGAATTTTATCATCGTTATTAATTGTTTTTGCGGCAAAGTCGACAGTAAAGCGAGATTCATTGCCTTTATCGATGTAAGTGTGTTCTGTAACTTCTTCACCTTTTTTCTTTAAAGAACCGCGTGTGAGACCTTTAAAAATCTCATCAATGATTTCCTGTTTAGGAATGCCATTTGCTTTTGACGACCACGACAGTAAATCAGCAATGATCGTTTTTGTGATCTTGTTGAATTTTTTGTTTTTCATGTTAAATTGTTTTTAAGTTAAACGATTTAAGACAATTATATGCCTTTTTTCGGATGTTTGAAATAGGATGTAAATATAAGCATTTCTTTTGAATCTTGAAAATTCTGGGCTAAAATTACGATTTTTTAATATATAGTTATGTAATGGTGAATATTAAACAACTTCGATCCGATATTGCTGGTCCTATCTTATATCAGGGTGCAACAAATGTAAAAAGATCATTAAATCTATTCTATAATGATGTTTTAGGTTATTTATCAATAAATTTAACCAAAATTGGTACTACTGGGTCACAAAGTTATATTCAAGGCGATGCGGGTACTTTAAAATTAAATAATTTAACGAATCACTTTATTGATATTCAAAATAATATCATTAAATATTCTGCAGCTGATCATCGTATTTTAGGAAAACTTTATATTGGTGCTGATATTTCACCTACTGCAAATTTACATCTTGCTGCAGGTAGTACTTCATCATCAGCTATTCGATTAACATCAGGTGCATTAACAACAGCAGGTAATATTTTAGCAGGTAACTTAGAATTTTTAACTGATCGTTTATATTTTACACAAACAACTTCATTAACTCGCCAAACAATTGCATATTTAACTGATATTACTGCTGCAACTTTAGTTATCCCAAACACACAAGTTGTTTTTGGTACAGGTACTGGTGTTGCAAGTAACGATGGTTTTACACATACAGGAAATGGTTTAGGAACTCCAGGTACAGATAATTATATCGAGATTGGTTATTTAAAATTAGGTTATGTTAGTACTGTAGGTATTGGAATTGATGGAAGTGCATTTGGTAGTTTTACATTACGAAATAATTTAAGCATTCTTACAATTGATCGAACAAGTGATATTTCTGGTAATTTTCAATTTAGTTTAGCAGGTACAGAAGTCATGAGAATTAAATCTGGTCGTTTAGTTCTTAAAAATGGTTTGTCACTTGATTTTGGTGAAAATCTGAATGGTCCTTCACGTATCGAAGGTGAAAATGACTTGTACATTTCATCAAGTAATAATGGTACATCTAACATTATTTTCCGACCTGCTTATGCTGAAACATTTCGTCTTTCAACTACTTTAGCTTCGTTACAAACTAATTTACGCTTAACAAATATTTCAAGTAATGGTGTGATTAAAACTTATTTTCAAGCCTTTAGTGGTGAAAAAGGTTTAGTTTCTTATAATAATGGTGCAAGTAATTACACAGGTTCTTCTATTCCTTTAAATTTAAGTTTACAATTATATAATGCAACTAATGATAATTCAGCAATGGATATTGTTGTTTCAACAAATTCAAATGGTGCAATTTATAATTTACCTACAATAATTGGTACTGAATATGGTACCCGTACTGATAAAACAGGTTTCAGAATTGATTTATTAAATACATTACATACTACAAATACGAAAGTATTTCAAGTATTAAGTAGCTATTTTGAAAATTTAAGTGGAGGTAGAACCGATCAATTAGTTTTTCCTTCATTCGGTGGTATTAAATCCACAGGTAATTTATATTTAGATTCAGCAGCTAACATATTTTTAGTTGCAAGTTCTGGTGTCAACGTTAATACGTTAGCAGGAACAGGTACACGTATGGTTGTTGCAGATAATACAGGAACTTTAAGTACACAAGCAATTCCTTCTTCTGCAGCATTAAATCAATATCAAGTAGGTATTGGTAATGGTAGTAATTTATTAAGTGGTACTAATCAAGTTATTTATGACGGTATCTTTAAAATCAATCCACAAGCAATTACTTTTACAAGTAATTTTTTACTAGGAAAACTTGCTATAGGTACATCAACAGGTAATAATATTATTGGTATTCAAAATACTGATATAAGTGGAATTGCGGGTGTAATATTTGGACAAGATAATAGTAATTTAGGGGTCATTGCAAAATACGGTAGTACAGCTGCAGGTATTTTTGTGGCAACCTCCATCCCATTAGTCGATACAATTTATATACAAGCTGGTTTAGGTTTCAATTTACCATTACATTTAGGAGCATCTGTTATCTATAATCAAACAGGCAATACAGGAACAAATTACGGCACAAGATTAGATGCTACTGGTTTAAGAATTGGTCAAATTTCAACACTTCATACAAGTAATAATTATTTATTTGAAGTTGGTGGTTTAAGATTTCCTGGCAGCGGTTTGATATACAGTGCTCCGAACGAAGAGGCTTTCATTTCGATGAATGGATCGAATTGTTTAGTTGGTAGTTATCAAACTTATTTTCAAGCAACTCAGAATAATGCAAAAATATTTATTAGTGGTGCTGAAAAATTAGATATTAATGGATTTACAGCTGATTTTAAAAATGATATTAAAGTAACAGTAACGCGTACTACAATCGGTGCTGCTTTTGCTGCAACAAGCAATTCTTATAATTTAGCGGGACAATCTACTATACATGTAAATGATGGTAGTGGACTTTCATTAGGTATTGGTTATGGTGGTGGGACTACAGATTATTTTATGTATGGTGTATCTGCAGGATTATATATTCGTGGAGCATTAGCAGGAACAAATAAATATGGAGTATTTATTGAACAATCAGGTATTGTAGCAAATGGTAAAAGCCGTATTGGTGATTCTAACTTTAATACAGGTCATACATTAGAAGTAGTAGGTGACTTACAAGTTACTGATCAATCAGGTACAGGTAATAGAATTGTAGAATCAAACAGTAGCGGTGTACAAAGTGCATCAAAATTATTAATCAATGATTGGATTAGTGATACTACAACTCGTGCAAATTTAGAAGACACAGGTAATTGGACAAGTAAAGTGTACACAGGACCTGCAATTACAAATACTTTTCAATCACAAAAACATTATGATGCTGATTATTTATTTATCTGTGTCGAAAATGATGAATGGATAAGAATAGCACTAGTATAAAATGATTTTAAAAAACGGAAATAATATAGCGCCTAATATAGCACACCATTATAAATTAGATACAAATGGTGATGATTATGTCAATACATCTGACATGACTAGTATAGATATTTCTCATGTTGTTGGTAAAATAAATAATGGTGCACAATTCAACGGTACAACTTCACGTATGTATATTCCAGGAAGTTTAAGTAATTCTTCTACAGGTACGATAGGTGCATGGATTTATTTAACAGGTTACAATGCTGCAAACCGAATTTTTAATTATGGTTTTGGTGATTCAAGTATTTTTTCGTACGAAGTTAGAAACAATATAGGGTCAGGTCCCAATACTGCACGTCTTGCTATCACATATCGTGATAATTCATTTGCAAATTTTTGTCAAATGTACGACAACGATACTCCTATATTGTTAAATACATGGTACTATGTTACTTGGTCAAGTAATGGTAGTCAATATCAATTAACTGTTAATGGGAAATTATGCAAGTTAATAGTTTTATTAGGAGTTAATCATGGCAAATGGTTAAATACTTTAAATGATACTCCTACGTCATATAGCTCTATTGGTTGTTTAGGAATTAGTGGAGCTTTTGAAGCTATATCAACAATGATTGGGACAATTGACGAATTTAGTATCTGGGAACGACAATTAAGTATCAATGATACAATTGATTTATACAATAATGGTATTGGTTTAAATATAGAAGGATTCCGAAATGACGCTGAACAAAGAGTATTAATGCAAAATTCTGCAGCATTTACAAACAGTTTATTTTCATATTATCCTATGCAAAATAATTCAAATGATGTTGTAGGAAGCAATAATGGAACAGATACTTCTATATCTTATGTGAGTGGCAAGATAGACCAAGCTGCACAATATACTCCAAGTAGTAATATCAACGTAGGTGCAATGCCAGAACTTTCAGGTATAAATAAATTATCAATTGCATTTTGGGCAAAATCTCCTGATTTATTTTTTCCATATTGGATTTATAAATTGAACTGTTTCCAAATTCGATACGATGGTTCATATCAATATGGTGTTGGTGTATATATTTATGAATCAAGTGGGGCTGATTATCATTATACTCGTAATGTTACACGTACCATGACGCCAGGTAAATGGAGTCACATTGTTGTGACGTATGATGGTACGGAAGCTTTAGATATTAATAAATTAAAAATTTATATTGATGCTGTTCAATGTGTTACTGAACAACCTTTAGGTTTACATTTACCTACAATGCCTACAACAATCAATGCTAGTGTAAACGATTTATTTATTGGTTCTAATTTAACTGGTAACATGGATGAAGTAGGTTTTTGGAATCGTATTTTATCCTCTGCTGATGTTTTGTCTTTATATAATGGTGGTGTTGGTTTAACATATCCATTTTATAATGCTGTTAAGGTTTCAAATCCTTTTATATTAGATCAAGAACGTAACGCAAAAATGGCTTACTCAGTAAGAAAATTAAGAAGTAAATATCGTGGTTATTGCTTACGTGTAAGACGAAGTAACGATGATGCGGAAATAGATATTGGTTTTGATTGGAAAGGAGATTTAGATACTACAAGTCTTATGACATTTGTAGGAAATAATAGTGCTTATGTTGTAACATGGTACGATCAATCTGAAAGTGGTTTAGATGCTACACAAATTGTTAATGCAAATCAACCACAAATAGTTAACGCTGGTGTATTAATTACTCGAAATAACAAACCGGCAATATATAGTGACACTAACAGTAAATATTTAGAAACACCTTTAACAAATTTTTTAAAAGATTATAGTTTAATTGGTGTGGTACAATTCAATACAACAGGTACTGAATGGTTGGGTGGTGGTGGAAATAATTATGGAATATATCAAGTAAATGGAAGTGGTACATTATATCATGGGTACAATAGTACACTTACTGGCAGTCTAGGTACTTTTGCACAAGGTCCTGGTAGTATATCATTAAATATTCCTAACGTACTTGAAATACACAGAAGTAATACTGTAATCAGCAATGCTGTTAATGGTATTGTTTCAGGGATGTTTCAAATAGGTCCGGGTTCTGTAAATGAATTTTTAATTACTAATTTATATGGTGAATCTGCAGGATATCGTTTAATTGGTTATTTACAAGAAACTATTTGTTATGATACAAATAAAATAAATACACGCACAGGAATATATAAAAATATAAAAAACTACTACAACTAAAATTATGATCACAATATCAAATTGCCCTATTACAGATTTACAACGTAAATTAACTTATGATTTTTATTGGTTACAAAGCCAACGTAAAATTGTAATTATGTGTACAATTGAACACTACGATGTAAACAACAACAAAGTTAATAATGCGCGTATTGTTAGTTATCAACGCGCATTAACAGCTTCTGATTCATTAGTAATTTTACCAACAGGTAGATTATTAACAACTCAAGAAACTACACAGTTTGTAGCTGCTAAAAAATTGATTGATAATTACAATAATTTATTAGCAATCTATAATCAAAATATGATTACATATAATATTTTATTAACTGAATATAATTCAAACGAACCTCCAATTGGAAATCCACCAATTGAACCTGCTGCACCCGTCCAACCAGCTGCATTACCTTTCAACGCTATTGAAGAATATGATTTTTATGTGTATGTATTGGGTGTGACGGAAATAATTTTACCCCAATTAATTGAAAACATTATTTTAGCAAGAGATTTAGAAGGTAAATTCGATATATAACTGAAAAGGACAGCAAATAAGCTGTCCTTTTAATTTTAACGTAATAACCTTATGTATTGAAAATGGGTTCATCTAATGACTCCATTTTAGGAATTAAATTTTTTGTATTAACAATCAACATTGTTAATGATTCCTGTAATGCTTCCAAATCATAAAAAGTTAAAGGTTCACGTTTTAAAGCATGTGTAAATTCTGGGCAATGATTAATTGCTTCTTCTTTAGAAAAGATTTCAGTACGTTGAATTAATAAATGTGTCTGTGCTAATTGAAAGGCTAACACTTTATAAATATCTTCCACCTTTTCTTTCTTACCTTCAAAATTTATATGTTTTGTTAAATCAATTTTACACAAAGCATCTAATCTCATATTTATGTTACCTTTAAGTGCTGGTTTAACAAATGGGCGTAATTCAGGAACACGAGAAAAGAAAGATAATATAAATCTTAAACAACGTTTGATTTTTAAATGAGTATATTGATTTTCACCACCACCACGAATATAATAGTGTTGTAATGTTAATGGGTGAAACTGTTTATGATTTTTATATGTACACATTACACTATTATGTACTTCATCAAATGTTCCTTTATGAACATGACCGATACTATTATCAATCACAAAACCTAAATTCACATTGATTTTCTTTTTAGGCATCGATTCACGTTCAAACAAATCTTCCAATACATATTCGTATTTTTACAAAGTTGTGCGTTATATGCAATACTAAGTAAAGCCTCAGGAAAACAAATCACATCGTAATCTTGTGAAGATTTACTACCAAAAATGTAAAATTTAGGTAACTTTACATCTTTAATTGCGGATTGTTTCTGTTGCCGTAATTTATCGTTTTTCAAATCTTGAATATGTTGTTTTAATTCGTCACGGCTATTGAACTTTGCATGCACAAAGTTTTCCATGTGAGTTGCCATTTTATTATTAATCGAACTGAAATCCTTACGAATAGATTCACGTAATTCTTTTTCAAATTTACGTTTCACATTCATCCGAAATTGCACATTAGGTATTTTGTTACATAATGCGACAAGATCATTTACTTTATTTAAAGTCCGACATACAGCAATTCGATGTTTCACTTCTAATAATTTAACTTGATCGATAATACATTCCAATACTGGAAATTCTTCAGCACTTCCAAAAGTGCCTACTTCAGGTTTACAGTCTTTAATTCTTAACATGATACAATTATATGCTTTAAAATTTAATATTGGACCCAGTTTTCGAAGGCTTTTATGAAATAAGACAGATCGAAATTCTTTAACTTGTCCTGTTTTACCTGAAAGAATAAAGAGTTCATTAGATGCTGTAAATCCTGGGTAATTATCACACCACCTTTAACATCCATTGTTTTTGCATAACCCAACGTGCCGTTGTCTAATTTTTCATTCAGCAATTTACGCTGTTCTTCAGCAATGGAATTTAAACGTTGTAGTTCAGGATTCACAATTCTTGGGTCGAGGTCTAATTCAGCATATTTTTGCTGTGTTTGGATAAAGGATAAATTTGCTTGTTTGAAATTAAAGTTATTATCCAATAACAAATGTGTATACAATATGCCACGAACAATATGACCTAATCGTTTACGTTTTTCATAATCCGTAGTTGCTTTATTGTAATGTTTGATGTCGCGTTTTACCAAACCATTATAGCTACGAATAATTGCATAGGTGCGAAAATAATCCTGATGTACTGTTAAAAATTCTACATCGCTTCCCACTAATTCATCTGATTGAATTACTTCAAAATTAATGGGACTATCACCGTTAATACAATTCTTAATGAATTGATGTAACGAAACAAAATTATGATCAATATTGTTTTCTTTGTATTGTAATTGATGATTCGTTGAAAATACACTGCCTAATTCTGCTTTAGATGTAGCATAAATATACAGAAAATCTTCATCAGAATTTTCGTTATTAGTCCCATATAAATGAGAACCTACTCTTACTTTAGCGAGAGTTGCAGCTTTTAAATCTTCAAAGAAGTCTTTATCTGTAAAATGTATATTCATTATATTTCTATGTATTTACCAGTTAATTTATTCCGCCATAATTGATAATCAGCACCGCCATAATCAGTACAATATTCTTGTATTAAATCGTGTGTTAAACTGAATTTTGCTTTCCATTTCAAATATTCAGTGTATCGTTTTTTGTTTTCATCACGATACATATAAGCATTGAATTTTAAAACAAAATACACAATAACAAACGAAAATGCTATCGCGATAATCCACCAATATGTTCCTGTTTTACAACTATGTATAATACTTGCAACAATCATTAAACCACAAGTTGGATTTAAGATCAACATTATTGAACTTAATATTTGCAAAAACTTTTTCATTAAAATTGTGCTTTAATTCGTAATTCTTCAAGTTCTTCTAACAAAGGTGAACTTTGACAAAACCTTTTACCTTCAACTGCCAATTCAAATGCTTCTCTGTTGTTACGTAATTTTAAAGCTAAACAACTAGCACTGTAGTAAAGTTCTGAACGAATTGGTTCAGCATTTACTTCTTGTTTTAAAAGTTGTGCTGCTTCTTTTGCAAGTGAAAACGCTTCTTCATATTTCTGTTTAGCAAGATCAGGATTTTTATTTTCGAATTTTTTCGCTTCAAAAATCAAATTGGTTACATCTTGATGCATTTGAATTGTGCTGGGACAATTTTTTGTAGTTGCTGTCATGTTATTTGGTTTTATTTATGTTGATATTGTTGTTGAATTATAATTAAGGATGCTTCAGGAATTAATAAATCACAGATGTCGAATTTACGACCTTGGTCGTCGCAAAGTTGTAAACCTCTAACACGACATAATTCATGTCTTACATTATCAATGTAAGCTGGACTTTCGTAAGTAAGAAATGTTAATTCTTTTTTGAGTTGCTTTTCATCAACTTTCTGTAAAATTTTATTGTATCGATCACCAATAAATTTTTCACGAATTTCGAACAAATTTTCTAAATTCAGACGTACAGAAGCGCCTTGAGTAATTCTTGTCATAAAGTAAAGTTTGTGTAGAACAAATATAACTAATTATATTTGCAAAAAGAAATTTATTTATAACTAGTTGATTACCAATGAGTTATATCAAGTTTTTGTTGTAAATTGTATAATACTGCAACTCGATAAGATTCAACATATTCTGCTGAATCAGGAAGTAATTGATACAGAAAAAATAAAGCAACTTTATCTTCCCAGTATTTAAAACAGCTGAGTGCCATTTTACGAGTGATTTGATTTTGCCGATAGTAACTTTCAACAGGTATCAATAAAACATCTAAATCTGTAATTTCTTTTAATTGACAAATTAAATCTAATAATGCGATAATGTATGTTTCATCTTCATCTTTAAGTTTGTATAATTCTTTGATAAGTTCATAAGAATCCAAACGTTTCAATGATAGAAAATAGCCACGAAAATTACCAAAGTCATACCCTTGAATAATTTCGTGACTATAAGTTATAAAGTTCTGTTTAATTTGTTCTGAAAATACCATCCGCAAAACCGTTTTCTTTCCAATGATCGTGATATTCTTTAATTTGATTTTGTAAATCACGATCTAAACCTTTAATTTGTCGATAAGTCGAAGTTAAAATTATTCCTGAAATATCGTCACCATGCAGAATACCTAACTTTTCAAATTCAGCAATCAGTTCAGGTTTTTCTTTAGGAACACCTTCGATGCCTTTAATTCCATGCCACCATAGATTCCATTCATTGCGAATTGCAGTTCCCATACCGTGATGAACTGCTGACATGAATTGTCTTTCATTCATGCTTTTGATTTCAGCTAATGTTTTTTCGTCGTTTTGTTTTACTAAATACTCGACTGCTTCGTCTAATGATTTAGGGATAAATTTTTCTTCCATATTATTTTGCAGCTTTCTTTTCGTGATATTTTTTGATGATTACTTCTTCAATATACGTGAACATTGTTTTATATTCTTCACAATAAAGTTCTTCTTTAAAGTGAGGATATTCCTTCACATATTTATCTAACATTGAAGAACCTGTTTTTAATCCACGTTCCATATTAGCAATCACATCACATATCTTTACAAAACGTCCTAACATATTTAATTTTAATTCCTTAAAATATTCAGGACCATGACGTTCACTTCTGTTTCTACCCCTTAATTCAGTACATGCATATACACCATCTGCAACTTCTTTTCCCCATGCATCTTTCACATCGTTATAAGTCAACCTTGCATCTTCAATTACATCGTGAAACAATGCAATTAAAAAAGTCAAAGGATTACCATTTACTAAATGTCGAAACATAATAGCAACTTTACTTACTTCATTCAAGTGAAAGAAATAGGGATAAATTTTGTCATATCTTTGACGTACGTTATGATGTATATCCAATGCCCAACGCATTGCATCATAAAATGCAACGTTTGTATGATTAGGATATTTTTTAGCGTAATTGTTACGATCTTTCCAAATATGGTAACGATACTTCCAGTACCAAAACCAATAAATTAAAATTTGTTTCATATTTGTGTTTTTATTTTTATTCTACAATATCCCATTTAGCGTTTATATCAAACTTTACAACTGAACCATCATTAAAAGTAACATCGTACCAATATGATGTTGATGTTTCACCATACCAATCGTTTTCACGAGTATCTGGAGTAATTTGTCTAGTATATGAATTGGATTTAATACTTTCAACTGTCAATACAACTTCACGATGCCATTGATTTGTGTGGCGTAATTTTTTACCTATTAAACTTTGTTGTAATAATTCTACTGTTGTCATTGTAATTCTTTTAATAATTGATTGATTTCATCAGTTAGTTTATTTCTTTCGTTTTGTATAGCTACTGTTCGAGGACTATCAGGTCCATAGATGTAACTAAAATCTTTCCATATTTTATCATGTTCTAATTGCGAACCTTTTAAAATATGTAATTTTGCTTCTTTTTCTGATTTACTGTTTGATTTCAAATGAAATATAATTTTCTTCTAATTTAATTGTCCAACCTAATGCTTGATATTGTCCGCACACATATTCTTTTATTTTATGGTATCTATTTAAATAAACTTCAAATTCATTTAAAATAGGATGCAAAATATCCGTACGTATTGTACAATATCTATAATTACAATTGTTCAGTAAGAAATCATCAATTTTTTCAATGATAAGCTCAATAGCTTCTAATTCTTTTGCAGAAAAATCAGCTTGTAAATGCGCAATTATTTGTTTAGTTGTAAGCATTACAGACGAATTGTTGATAACAAAGTTTTTTTCATTTTTTCTTTTACATCGTTCGGTACGTTATGTACATCGATACCTTCGTGCCAATTTTCAACTGTCAATACAAAAACACGATAATCAGCTTCAATCGCTAAATTACGATACATTTTTACATCGTCAGTACGAACATTAGTATTCGCAACTACAATAACATCAACTAAACCATCCAATGATGTTTTAAATTGATTTTTACACCAGGCGTGTGCTTTACCCAGTTCTTCCATTTTGAAGTTATAGTTACCTTTTTCATCTTCAAACCATTCATCTGCACAACACAAAGTGAAAGTCATATCACTGATGTCACAAATAAATTCTAAAAATTTTGCAAAAGTCGTTTTGCCGTTTCCTGGTACTCCACGTAATATAATTACAATTCTATTTTTCATCTTTTTTAATTTCTTTAAATTCTGTTAATTGTTCCTTGATGAAATTCATTTTCATTAATTCCTTTTCAATTCCTTTGGTTGCAAATTTCATTAAAATTTGACCATGTTCATCAGTACGATGAAAGATACGCATTGCAAAGAATTGTTCGTATATTTTATTGAAAATTTCTTTATTACCGAAAATGTATGTTTTCATTTTAGTTGTATTGTTGTTTAGTTGTATTGTTTATAATCTTCTACATTTGGACGATACATTTTTGCAGTCCATCTCCTAATTTGAAAACGAACAACTTCGTTGCCTACGTTATGAATTTTCGCAATTTCTTTTATTTCTAATGCAGGTTGATTATTTAAACCGTAGTGCAATGTAATATATTCAGCAACGCGTTCAGGTATTTTATCTAAAATACTTTTCAGATAATCAGCTTTTTCTTTATTTAATAAAGTGCTAAAAGGTCCTTCAATTGAAACATCCTCAATCATGTCTTTCAAACATATTTCATTACTATTTGATGCATCTAAACTAGTGCCTGAATTAGTAAATTTTTTAATATCCGAAATCATGGAAGCTGATTCTATATTTTTTTCAACTGCGTATTGTTGTAATAATTCAGTAGGAATTTCATCAATGTGATATTCTTGTTGTAATTCGTTTTCTAATTTTGTCAACTTATATAATACAACTTGACGATTTTGCGGCATTCTAATGGTTCGTAAATGTCGATAAATAGCAGTATTGATATATGAACGAATATAATGTACTGCAAAAGAAATGAATTTAAACCCACGAGTTTCATCGTATCTATGAATTGCTTCACATAGTCCTAAATTACCTTCACTGATTAAGTCTTCTAATGTTAATGCAGTTGTAAACGCTACAACATTCTGAAATTTTTTGGCAACAGATATTACAAATCGTAAATTGCGTTCTGCAATTTTATTGTAATACTTAGTTTCACCGGCGCGAAATTTTTGAAAATATTCGACTTCTTCGTCAATTGTTAATAAACCAAATTTTGCAACTTCATTTAAATATCTGCCGTAATTCTTTTTATCATTCACCAAAGCTATGATAACGTCACCTATTATTAACCCTTTTGCTGCCATTTTGTATGTGTTACATAACAATTATATGCATTTAGAATAATATATAATAATATGACAAGCAGTTATGTAATCCAAACAAATGATCAATTATTTATTAATAATAAGTGGTATTTTGATGTTTTATCAGTAGAAGGTGATTCAGTCAAGGTTCGTTTGAAATATAACGAAGCACCTTCTAAGAATTATTACACGTATCGTACCCTTAAATTACCAATAAACATCTTTCAAGATTGTATTAAAGATCAATTCATTGTACGATGTAAGGTTCATGAACCCAGTCTAAAGCTGCAAATTGGTGGTTTAATTAATCGCTTAGCAAATGAACCTGATATGCTGCAATTTGCAGAATCCTTAGCAATTAAAGAAGATGCTTCAAATGCGGGTGCTGGTGGTGGGATGGGAGCAGTAGTTAATCCTGGGATGAGTGGTGTACCTGGTCAAATTGGAAGTATGGGAAGTGGCGATTTAGCAACACCTGTAAAATATGGTTCAACTAAATTAGGTATTGTACCTAAAAAAGAATTTGGGTTACAAATTCAAAGTAAGAGTAATATGAAACATCATCGTAAATCTGCTAAAAAACAAAAAGGTACTTTAATTAAAAAACCGATAATGAGTATTGCAGAAAATAACGAAATTGATGTTACTAATTCTGATCATGATTATAAAACAAGTATTTATACCTTTTTAGATTATCCTACTGATAACGAAACAGATTTACAAATGATTGGTGTTATTTCAGAATATCGTCCTGACATTATCGAAACTTCAGCTGAACGTTTAGTTCAATATTTTCGCGATCTATATAACACAAACAAAGCACTTATAAAAAATAAGTGCTCCGAATGGTTTCAAAATAATATTTTAGTATTAGCTCAAATAGATGCTTAAGGTCTAGGACCTAAAGATTTTCCACTATCGAACCACTTATAAAGTCTCTTATACCAAACATTATTTTGTTTATCTTGTATAGCAGTTAATATACTTTTTTCACGGTCAAATGCATTTTGCAATCGGCTAAAGTTGATCTTATTATTTTCAATTTCGTTTTGTTGATTTTGTAATGATTCACGTAAACTAGAATTGATAGTAATTGAATCCGAATACATCGAAGTTAAATTTTCATTTTGTTTAGTCGCATCATCAGCCATTTTACTAATATTTTGAAACATAGCTTTTTGTGTTTCTAGTTCAAGTTGAAAATCACTACATGTACTTTCCCAATGTAATTTTTCACGACGTAAGTTTTCAACTTCTTTACGTAAATCGTTATTAGTTAACATATAAGCTGATATATCAAGTTCTAATAAATTGCGTTGATGTGTAACCAAATCTAAATCCACTGTCATTTGAGCAATTGAATCCAATAAATCTTTGATTTTTTCATCATTTAAAATGACTTCACTTTCTTTTTTAAGTTTTTTAGTGATTGCAGCTCTTTTTGCTGCTGCAGATTTAACTGCTGATTTCGCCAGTTCTTGTTTAGAAGGTGCTGGTTTTTTAATTGTTGATTTTTTAGCCATACTTATTATATAAGCACTACTATCGAAAGTTTAATATATAATTTATGAAGGATAAAGTAATTAATAAATTAATTAACATCAAAATTTGGATTTTATACCATGTTTTTCGTCAAAAACAAGGCATTTTTTCAATTCCAGATTCTTTTGTAGAAACTAATTTTGAAGATTTTACAACCATGACAGAAATTGAATTAGATGAATTTTATCGTAAGTCCCAAGCATGGGGAGATTATCATCCAAACGATTTACAACAATGGTACGATCCGAAAGGAGTATATTTACGTGATGGTTTAAATTTATCAATTACAGATAATCCAAAAACTGTAACAACATACATGGATAAAGATGGTAAAACTTTATTAGAAAATCAAGAACCCATCACAATTCCCCACGGTGTTGGATTATGTACTTCATATTATGATTATGGTCATGGTATTTTTGAATGGAATATTAAATTGCCCTTAGGTGTTGGTTTATGGCCCGCCGTATGGATTTCAAGTTCTAATTCATGGCCACCTGAAATTGATGTATTAGAAGCGTATACTGACGAAAAAGGTAAATACAAAAACAGAATTGAAACAAATATTCACTTAGGCAGTAATGGTGATAATCATTATAATTTAGGTGCTGTAGGTCACGGTTGGTTTGTTGACCCTAATAAAATATTAAATTTAAAATGTCATTGGACAAATGATTTTATAAAAATCTATTACAACAATTTTTTATGTCGTGTTATTAAAAATAAAAAAGACTTAGAATGGTTGAAAGATAAAAAAATGGTTATTATCTTGAATGCTGCTTTACGTAAAAGTATTATTAGTAATGTACCTACATCACAACTTGCAATTGCCCCTTTAAAAATATTAAACTTTAAACATTATGTCAATCGATAACTTATACTCCGACTTTAACAAAAAAGGTGATTCATCATCTTTAAAAAATCTTTACGATAATATTGTAAAGAACGAAAATAAAATTGACCCTGAAAAGGATAATGTCAATAAAGAAGATCGTCAAGCACCAATTGAACCTGCAAAATTTCCTAATTTGTATGAACAACCTTTAGCAGAACCCAAATCGATTAAGAACGAAAAAATAGATACATCAGTCGTACAACCTCTTAAATCACGTGATTTAGGAAATGTAAATTAATATATAAATCATTATGATAACAACTAATTCTGTCTATATTCAAGACCCCTTTGTAGCTGCTAAAAACGGTGGTCCAAGTCAAAACATTTTTTCGACTTTCCAAGCTGCATATAATCGTGCAAATACAATGCAACAATTAAATGGGGGGGAACTGTTACTATTTATGTTGCTGAAACTACAGCTGCAAATACAGGTAATTTGATACTTACATCTAATTTTAATCATAACATTCAAATTATAGGTAAAAATAGCCAAGAATCAGTTTTAGGAAACATTATTGGTACTAATTCAATAGGAAATGGTTACAGTGTAGGTTATACAAATTACATATATGATGGTGACGGTTATTTAATTGATCAAATTAGTTATACTTGTACATTGAAACATGTTACAATAGGTACTATTGATAATCAATATACAGGAACTGTTACTGGAACTCAAATGTCAGGTTCAGTACGTTTAAATATTACATCAGCATCAATTGGAAATATAAATTGTTCTATTAATGACCCTAGCAATACAGGAAGTTTAGCAGGTGAAGTTGTAATAACAGGTAATGCAATTAATTGTAGTGTGGGTGCAGTTACTGTAACTAGAGGTAGAAGTGGAAATTACGATGAAGAATTATTCCAAACTGAAACAGGTGGAACAATTAGTATAACAAACGTTAATACTGTAGGAAATTTAACAACGCGTACAAATATTGCACATGCATATAATACTGTTAATATTATTTCTGTATCAGGAAACTGTGGAAATATTGCCGCAGCAGGCGTAATTGCATTTCGTATTGCCGGTACAGGTTCAATTTTTGCTGATACTGGTAATATCAGTACTGTAACTTCAGGACAACAATATACATTTTATTCACCACAGGTAGCTGTAACTTCATCTGAATTACAATATTTAACAATTAATAGAAGTGATGCAAAGGATAATAATTCTTTCCGTTTAACTAATACGACTATTAATCAATTTGTTTTTACTGATACAACTGTAACACAACCTCAGCAATCATATACTATTATTTCTTGTAATTTTCCTAATTCTATTAATTTTACATGTACAACCTTAGGAAATACTATTTTAGCAATGGTTAATACTAATATTAATAATTTATATTCTGGAAGTGTAACCTTATTAAGAGGTATTATGAGAATTTTAACAGGACAAAAAGAAGTATTAATATGTAAAGGTATTACAGCTGCAACATCATTTACTTTTTCGCCAAATCATAATTTCGATTCAGTAGTAATTAGAAATAATACTGCTAACGTAGTTACAGGTGGAATTAAATTAGGTTCCACAAATGGAGGAACAGAACATTTAGCAACAATTGCTGTAGCAGGGAATGCAAATGTTTCAGCAGTTGAAGGTGCGTTATCGGCAAGATATTCTACAGGTACATCTACATTGTATGTGGGAGCAGTAACTGCTTGGAATAGTGCTTCAATAACAATTATTATTAATGTTACTTATTTCCCTACTGCAATTTCATAATAATTTAAAGTACCCTCAGTAGGATTCGAACCCACATCATCGCGTCCGAAGCGCGACATTCTAATCCATTGAACTATGAAGGCATAGTGGAACTGCATCACCATAAATGCTTCTAACGGTAGCTATCTCCGTTGCTGAGACTCGAACTCATATTATATTCCTGTACCTCTGACGCGATTCGAACGCGCAACCTCTCGCTTCGTAGGCGAGTGCTCTAATCCAATTGAGCTACAGAGGCAGAGGAAAACCACGGTCCCGACCCGTGTGCAAATTCATGCACAGATAGTTTAGCAAACTACTCCCATCGCCTGATGAGTCGATCTTCCTTATTTATTTGGTAGTCCTTGAAGGAATCGAACCCTCACTCTGGGGGTAGAATCCCCATGCTCTGTCCATTAAACTAAAGGACCAAATGCGGAAGATATAGGAATCGAACCCTGTCGTTAGACCGCGCCCGCTTTCAAGGCGGGATGTACACCTTGTACGCTACCTTCCAATTTTACAACAATAAAAAACTCCAGATAAATTAAATTACCTGGAGTTAAAAAAACAATGTCAATGTATTTAACTTATAAGTCCAGGCAATAGAAATTTACTACGGCGTCTTGAGGATGCCGACCGCGAACTTGTATTAACTGTTACATTTTTCATATTAGTTATATGGTTATATATTAAAAAGTTTATTTTTGTTTTACAATTATATGAATAATTTTTTTACTTTGAAAATTATTCTTCATCGTCCTCTTCGTATTCTTCAATATATGTTTTATTGATTTCCGCAAACTTTTCTAAAATTGTTTGATGCATACGATGCTCACCACATTGAGGAGTTAGATAATTAACATAAGGTGCAAAATGTCCTGACATCGGATGAAAATTCTGTAACATCGAAACTAAATCAGATAAATATTGACCGAATGTTTTAATATCAGCTAAATACTTTTTCTGCAAACTACTATTTTTCTTTTTAGTTTTTTCAATAGTTCTTTTTATTGCTGCAACTTGGTCAGGACTTACAGTTTCATCATCTGAAACTTTTAAAAGTTGTTCTATTTGTTCGTCAGTAAAATCATCTAGAAAACTACCCATACTTGAATAATGTTCTCCTGTTAGGATATAGGATAATTTTTCTTGTTGCGTTTTAGGTTTTAAATATTCCCAAATTTGATGACCTGCTTTTTCACCTATCCATTTTTTATCTTCTGGAAAATCAGGGATTAAATTCAATAAATGTTTAAAGTTATAAATTAATTCTTTACCACAATGTAAATATGACCCATCACTTTGAAATTCTTTCTCTCCATATTTCCAAATGTATTTATAACGTGTTGGGTCGTAACATTTATTACCTTTCTTCGTAACATCTTCACGAACAAATTCAAATCCTAATAAAGTTAGAATTTCTTTTCTACCAAAATCATGATCACCTTTAGTATTTTTATCTACGTGACTTGTCATGAAATCATATACTTGGCGATCAATGAACATGAACTGCCAATTTTCCATTTCTTTAACTTCCTTTAATTGTTTCGGGAAATCATCTTCATCATCACGGATGCAACCTCTTGTAAAAAATTGGCAAAAATCTTCAATGGAACATTTGAAATGTTCTTCGATTAATTTTGTATTCGCATCTTTTTCAATATCTTCTAATCCACCGTAATCGTCATACGTACCAAAAATTGGAAGCGTAGCAGGTAAATGAGTTTGATAAGTATAATGCTGATACTTTTGTGGATTTAACGGTAATAGGACACATTTATGTCCTGAGGTGATAGCAATTTGACTGATGCCACAGTATACTGACCAGCTTCCCATATTTAATTTTCGTTTTCGTTTTGTAAACTATTAGGTAATTCTTTAAACAAATCAAGATTAGACGCAAAGGAACTTTTGATAGTAACTCTACCACTTCCGTCATATTGACGAGAATTACTTTGAACTTCTTTAAGTGCTTTTGCAATTCCCGTCAGTAAATCTAATTTACGATTTTCAAGATCAGCTTCAATCGTACCACTGATTTCAATCCTAAGTTCTAAACTTTGTTTCATATAACAATTATATGCTTTTTTTCAATCGCATTAATTTTTATTGAAAATTAAGGCAAGTATGAAAATAACAATCATCACACCTACGATTATCGCAACTGGCATCCATAAAGGTGCAGTAACCCATAACCATGACCATGTAATAGTATTAGTTAATTTCAATACTAAGAAAATTAAGAAAAGAATTGTTCCCAGGCCTAAACCATTACGGGATGCTTGTACTTTTTGTGAGCTCATGTTATTTTTGTTTATTTTTTATTAATATAATATCGTGTAGGTCGATCACCATTACCAGTATCTTCCCATTGTATAATGTAAAATTGTTCTTTTTCAGTATCGTAATAAACTATATTATCACGATCAGCTTTCATTCCTTCAGGTAAATTTTCCATTTTATGTAGCAAATAAGAAAGTACCCATACCAATTTCAAAATACTTTAAAGATGGGACATCATCAATGGTTTCTTCTGTACCATCCCAACTTGGGAATAACTGCTTTTTTATATCTTCATCATCATTTTCGTCTAATGAACTTAATTCCATTTCATTAATGCGATCATTTACATTAATTGTATGCATTGCATACCCACCCATTCCTGATTCTTCAATCAAGACTTCAACATCTCCATGTTTTTCACGTACAAATGCTAATATTTTTTCTAATTCTGAAATTTTCATTAATAAAAACGTTTTTTCTTTTTAACATAACGATTAACTACAAAATCATACTGATTCTTGTCAGATTTTTTGTATTCAGTGGAACGATAAATGTCCCAATTTTCTAATTTTAAATCATCGTCTAAATCTAAAATTGTGTCACCCTTAATTTTACAGTTAACATGTGTAATGATAAGTTCATCAAACATATTAAAATGCGCAAATTGCTTTACAACATTAGCGCCCCCAATTACAAATGCATGTTGATATTCAGTTTCAGCTAAATAATCCATTGCATTTTTAATCGATGTAAAAACACTCATGTGTTTATTACCTTCCATGTTACGACTCAATACAATATGTTCACGATTAGGTAATATACCAGGAAGTGAATTAAATGTATTAGACCCCATAATAAGAGGTGAATTTGATGTTTCTTGTTTGAATTGCTTTAAATCGTCACTTAGTTTCCAAGGCAACTTATTTTTGTCACCCATTACTCCGTTTTTATCTACAGCAATTATTAGTTTCAGTTTCATATTAATCATGTTTCACTTTCGCCTTTTTTGGGTCAGCTTTTCTTTTTATTTTATCCCACGTTTCGTTTTTAAGGAATAGTTCACCTAAAAGTTCTTGTGGTTTAATCTTAAATAAATTCGCAATTGACATAATGTTTTGCATCGCGTCAGCACATTCTTCTTTCACATTTGCAACAATGAGTTTCGGATCGCCATTTTTAATGCCAATCTGTACATTCACGGCTTGTGCAAGTTCACCAGCTTCTTCAAATAATTTACACAAACCTAAAGCAGGTGTAACACCTTTTTTAAGATTGATTTTACCGATTCTCTTATATTCTTTTTCGAAAGAAACAGGTTCTTTTAACTTTGTTTTTCTAACTGCCATTTTACGTATTTAGGATTAACATATTTAGGAAAATTGTTTTTAATGATATTAATAACTTCCTGACTTGCAGAATCATTTATTTTTATATCAACACTTTCAACTTCTACTAAATCTTTATAAATTTCTGCGATTTTTACTTTTGCGTAAATGTCATATTTCATTCCGTGACTATCTTCGTGGATAGTATCTGTAGCCCAAATGTAATGATAAATACCTACCTGACCTTTAAATAAATTATTGGGTTGTTTACAAAAATAATTTTGTAATATTTCCCATAACGTCTTTTCGTTTCTTTGCATGTTAATTATATGCCAGGAAAGCAAGTATGTTTACTTTCCTGGCAACGTCTTAAAACAATTCTGCTAAGATACTTTGGACGGCTTTTAATTTACGTTCCAATAGTTCCTTATTCATTCTGGCTTCGTATAATTTAGAAGCAGAAAATGGATTTGCTAAAATTACTTGTTCGATTTTAGCATCAGATTGCTCAATTTGATTTTGGATGTCCAAAATTTCTTGTTGAGTGTTAATGTTAGCTTGTTTAGCTTGACGATCTAATTGTTTAGCTTCGCCGTTTTCCTTACTTGATTTCAGGATGTCGATTAGTTTTGACATTGTTTTTGTTTTTTTAGTGATTAAATTAATAAAAAGTTTAAATCCATTCCACATTGTAAGTCTGTTTTATGGTTATTTTGTTTAGGATGATTTTTTAATATTGCTGATTCTAATTTTTGTACACGTTCAAATTCATCTACAATTAAGTTCACGTTATATTCACCATCACGCTGATTAATCATAATCATAGGATATGCTGGTGGATTTGTTTGCCGATGTGTCTGATGTTGTAAATATTCAAAATTTCTTTCCGTTTGTAAATGATCTTCATAACTACTACCAGTAGCACATCCAGTCCTTACATTAAATTTTCTGATTAAATGCTCAACGAAAAAGGTTCCTTTTAATCTTACTTCTGATAATTGATTTAATACTTCTGCTAAACGATACCTGCATAATATCAACGGTTGTGCTTCATATTTTATCAGTTTACCTTCAAAGACATCCAAAATAACATTGTCACACATATCATGCACAATAGGAAATAAAGTATCGTTTCCAGAACTAAAATTATTTCTACCTACATATCCTTTTATTTTTAATTCAAGAAAACGATTTTTATCAGCATTAACTGCAATGATTCCTGTACCTTTTCTTTCAAAAGAATTAAGAGATAATAATTCGTATTGTAAACCTGAACTCCCAATTCGTTTTCGTGCAATATAATATTTACCTACTGTCATTGACAATAATTCTGAATAATCTTCACGTTTGTTGAAGTATTTAATCACAACGATTGATTCATCAGCAATTGTTTCAAGACGATTATAATTATCTGCATCGTGTAAAACAATAGACTGATTTACTATTGGTGGTAACAACCGTTTTCCTTTATCTGATACACGGCGATTAATAATATGTTCAAATTCTTTTACAGTTAAATATTCTTCTTTAATAGAAATAGTCGTAGATAGTCTATAACCTAATTGTGTTTTATATTTACCTAAAGCATCAAAACAGACTGTAACATCATCATCATACTCATCGACTATTGCTTCAACATCACCAGTGGATGTTGAAGCATAATACTTTTCGTTATTTTTTTCATTGAACCAGTCAATTAATAGACTTTTTTCAAATGAATTAAGAATGAATTTTGACATTACTTATTTAATGATTGAAAGTTGACGTGCTTTTTGCACCCATTCAGGAAATTCAGCAAGTAAACGTCCGTACAAATCTTCGTCACTTAATTTGTCAAGATCATTTGCTTGAAAGAAATTTGCGTTATCCACAGTACGTCCTTCCATTGTATCTAATTGGTCAAGGAATGCAAATTTTGCATTTCCAATTCCCACGAATTGGAAGAAGATACCAAATTTAGATGCTTCTTTAATTGCGTTTTCTGCAGCTGTACGATCACTGTTTTCTCCGTCAGTGATAAAAATCACATACACAGGGTCAGTACTTGTAATGTTGGTGTTGGTTGTTGTTTTACCGAATCCAAAAAATCCACCTTTCTTTTCGATTGTTTCATGACGAACATAATCTTTTACGATTTGTTGAATTGGTGGTGCGTATGCAGTTCCACCGTAACTGTATTTACGTTCAGTGATCTCACGATTAATTAATCCGTCAACATTTTTTTCGTTAATGTTTTTATCGTGTTTTACACAATTGTTTTGAAATAGGTACATTTCCATTTCACCATTGTCGTCGAATTGCATTGCTACAGGAACTAAACGTTCTAATAAACGTTGAACGAATCCTGAATTATACAATGACTCCATTGAACCACTACGGTCCAATACAAGTACTACTTGTGCACGTAATCCAGCAATATTTTTATTTGCAGCGATTTGCTGAATAACACCCTTGCGAAGGTCGATACTTTTTACTGTTGTGTCCATTTTATTTGTTTTGTTTTTAAAATAATTCTATTACACCGATATTTTCACCTGTCCAATTGTCTTCAATTAATATTATTTCTAATATTCCACCCTTACCTGCAGTTTGTATCTGTTTATAAGCTGATACTAAATATGATTTAGCAGCATGGGGTGAATGTACACGTAATTCATCGAACATTCCACGACCTATTTTTACACGCATGCACACACCATCACCATCATTGATTTGTGAAATCCAATATCTTTTTGGAAGTTTTTCAATCTTCAATAATACATTGTGTAGTGCTTCAGGAGTATTTTCTAAAAAGTTATCTTTTGTTTTCATAAACCGAATTTTATCATTTGACGGACAATATATTCCGAATGTAATTGATGTATTTGAATATCTTCTAAAGGTGGCGGACCATTTTTAATTCCTTTTTTCCATTCTTGTTGAACAGCACCCAAAGTTAAATGTAAGTTAAAAAAAGGTTTGCGATTCAAACCTGCAAATTCACGAATTGCTTCGATGTCAGTATTATATACTTTCAGCCACCAAAAACCTTCACCTTTAGGATTAATACCACCACGTATTTCAGCAGGGTCGTAATCAAATACTATTTTTTTACCATTAAATATTTGTTTGGCTTGCAGATATTTTTGCTCGTCGTACAACTTATCATTAATGATAGTAATATGACTGCCACGCATCGGTTTAATTAAACTGAGATTAAAACGTTTCTTTAAAAACCAAGAATAGTATTGGTCAATATCGTCACCTACATTGCAAATGGCTGTTTTCTTCCATTCACCTTGCACTTCATGTTTTTTAATTAAGTGAGGTGGGTCAAATTCTAATATAGTTTCTATTTGAAGCACTTACAATTATATGTATAGTAAATGATAAATGAAATTACTATCCAATTTTTTGTCCGCCGTGAGTTACAATAAATTTTTCTAAAATCGAAGGTTCGTTACACTTCCCTACTAAAATAGTATATTCATCTTTAGTTTGTGGAATACCTTGCATACGATCAGTATATTGCTGAATATAAATATCAGCAACTTCTTCCGATTCTAAAAAATCTTTGTACTGTTGACTATTGAACATTTCTTCAAATGAAGAAAATTGAGGTGGGATGATCAATAAAGGTCTATTTTTTGTCTCCATAAAGTTTCTTAATAATTTGTTCAGATGCTAATAAAAAATCATCTTTTTCGCACGTTACACATTCATCGCCTAAATGACTCACAACATCTTCCATTTTAATGTCACGAATGCAAATATCTTCTTCATCAACTGATGCAACGATTACGTGATTGGGATTGATAACATGGAAGAATTTTTTACGTTCAGCATTATACAAATATTCTTCATACATTTGTGGATTAACAAATTCTTTGGGTAGAATTACATTTTCAGGAATTAACATTCCTTTAAATAATGATGTGATTTCTTTAATTTCAAATCCAGCAATTCCACATCCAATTTTTGTGACATGAAATTCTAAATCAAGATTGTCTAATGCACAATTAATTAATTTTTTGATAGATTCTTCAATGTCAATAATATCTAATTTATCTAAAATATCATCGTCATTAAAATATAATGTAGGTATTGCATAGGATTGACCTTGTAAACCTTCACTTTGTCCCCAAATGGCACCAAAATTATCTACTGCAAACTTTGCTGCACCTCCAATATGTTCACCTTTATCATTACTACCAAATACAAATCTGGCATTCGGTGGAAATGTTGTAGGGTCGATATTTTCTTCGGTGTAACGACCTGAAGCATAAAAAGGACGATAATTTTTATATGTAGCACTCATTTCTTGGTATAGAGTTGACCAATCAATTGTGGAATTAAATTCTAAACTTTGTTTAAGACGCAATAAAAGGTTAAAGAATGTATCTTTATCTTTGATTGATTTTTGTTTAAATTCGGCTACGATGTTTGTAATTTTGTAATCAGATGTGTTCTTCATTAATTAAGACGGTAATTTTTATGTAGTTCGTGTTTGATTTTTTCACCTAAAATCAAACAATGACCTAAGTATTCAGATTTAATATATTGCATTGTTTCAGAAGATAAATCAGCTTCTGATATTTTTTCCATATTACTACGATTCATACTGAGTAACATTAAATTGGTAACAAGTTTAATACATTCATATTCTACTGTCCAATTTGATTCGAAGTGATTCATATCTATCTGGTGCATGTTACAATTATATGTTTAAATAATCAAATTTGTAAATTTCTTAATGTCGTACAACTTAGGATTAATATCTGTTTCAGAATGTAGAATAACTTTACGATTCGAAAGTGCAAACATTGTAGGATAAATTACTTTTTCCAAATGTGAATGATAACGATTGGTATCAAAATTCAACATAATTAAAACGTTGGGTGTTATTCCACTAATTATTTTATCTGAATAAGGACGAAAATATACTGCATTCCCATTATCAAAAATCATTGAATCTTTATTGCATATCTTAATTCCAGGTTTCATATACATGGGAACTAATCGATAAGTTTCTAAAAAAACTTTATAAAATTTTTCGTCACCTGCAACAACAATTGTTCTATCTACATATCTACATACAAAATCTAATATAAATGCAGCATATAATTTCCGATCTAAGACAGAAAATTTAGTAGCTACATAATTATTATTGTGTAAATGATGATGCTGATTCATTGTACCACCATAACGATATAATGGATGTGTATTGTTTTTCATTGCTTCTTGTTCAGCAATAGTATATTCAAAAGGCAAATTTGCACGACGTAAACCTTGCTGATTTTCGTAGTAAGGACTCAATTTAAAAATTGATTCATATCCTTTTTCTAAATGACGATCGTATATTTGTATTAGTTCGGTAGACCACATATCCAATTATTGTATTCTTGTTTTGTGGGTACTCTATTGCCAAGTTTTTTCAAATAAGACTTCCACGATTCATAATAAATTATATCATGTTGTGTATTTTCAATCTGAGTTAATTGATGAAACGAATCAGGATCGTTTTCATCGAGTAAATATTTTTCACCAATAGGTATTAAATATGATACTGTAAATGTTTTCTTTGCTTCCATATTATATTTGATGACTTTCTTTTAATTGTACTTCTAAATAGTCGAACTTATAGTCCTCTTCTGTATATATTTTCATTCTCTTGTTCCAATGATTAAATAAAACATTTTGAAAAGGACGGTATTTTTGTTTATTATAATTATCTTGATTGAATATATCCACTAAATCAAAGATATACGCCTTAGTCTTACCTTCTAAGAGTCTTAAAGCACGTCCTATTGATTGTATTACGACTTGTTCTTTTTTGAAACTCTGACAAAATACCACATTCGTGATCGCATCAATACTAACACCTGTGGATAAGGTACCAAAACTGGCTACTAATACACGAACTTTATCTGTATTTTCCATATCAGCTTTAATAGGTGTACGTTTTCTGTTACTTACACCTCCATTAATAAAGTGAAATACTTTATCAGGATTACGTTCTTGCAAATATTCAAAAATCTTATTTCCATAATCTTCGTTATGAAACAATACTAATGTATTTGATTTACATTGACTCACAATTTTATTAATTACATTCAATCGTTCTTCTGATTGTTGTAATTTTTCACATTCTAAGTCATAACATGTTTTACGATCTCTACTTGCAACAATTTCTAATCGATCTGCAAATTCGTAATCATTATGATACATTAATACTCCTTTGATGTGAACATCTGTAATATAACCTGCATCAATTAATTCCCGTGCAGTAACACGATCAACTACAGGTCCAGTTACTGACATAATCTTCATCATTTCGTAACTAATATCTTCAGGAAAGGTACCTGACATCCCCCAACGATATTTTGCGTTATTAACTGTATGTTTTAATATTTTACTATAGGAATTAGCTTTTGCTTTATGCCCTTCGTCAACTGTAACTGAATGAAACTTTTTAAAGTATTCTTTCTTTTGCATGACCAATGACTGATACGTTCCTACTACAAAATTAGGTTCTTCATCAGGAAATGTAGTACGAGGTTTATTACCTTCAGCAAATACTTCCTGAGCATTGATATGTAATTTTTTATCCCAATTGAATAACATTATATCGTCATAAAATTGTGTAACTAAAGTAGTTGAAGGTACAATTAAAAGAAATTTAAATTTGGGATATTTGGATAATAAATAAAACATGTACATTGCATAGATCAGTGTTTTACCACCTGATGTTGCAACTCGCATATTACAATAACGATTTTTAAGAATATTAATTGCACAACGCAATTGGTATTCACGAGTTTCAAAGTTCTTACCTTTTAATGTAAAACCTTTAAAGAAATTTTCAATAAATTCTGTAAATTCTTTCTTTTTAACATCTCTGTTAATAGGAAATTCATCTTTATTTAAAAAATTAAATGGGTACCCAAAATCTTCACAACATTTAAAAACTTCTTTCCATAAACCTAGAGGTATCGTGTCATCTTCACTACGATATTCAGTTTCACGTCCGTCCCACAATTTCATTTTAAAACGTGGTGTGTGCATGTACCCATCGACATGACGATTGAGGTATTGTTTAATACCTCGAAGTTCTGTTTTTGTTTCAGGAATTATTTTAACACGTTCTTGGTCCTTTAAATATTTTAATTGCATTAAAAATTAATATGCCTTTTTACGAATTGCATCAAACGATACAATTTTACCATCTACTATGCGAGGTTCAAATTCAAACCGTCCATAATCTAAATCAATCCCTACTTTATTATCCCATTGTAAAATATAAATATAATATGAATTAGGTAATCCTGTATTGCATTGATGAATTTCCATCACTTGATGAGAAATTTCATTGTGACTCATCATACCTGTTTCACTTTCACATTTTCCTATTTTACCATATCTAGGTCCTGTAGTTTCAACTAATTTATTATACTCATCAATTTGTAGTTGAGTAAATTGAAAATCAATAAGTATTTGTTTTTTTATTTTGACCATAAATATTTTGCTGTATTGATATAAATATTCACTAATTGTTCACTCATTTTGAAACGTTTTTTATTTATTTCAATTGATTTGTAAATATCACCATCATCATGTCTTTCACTACTTGCTTTCCAATCCAATAACATTTCCACCACATCGAATAAATTCATACCGTCAATACCGTTTGTAAAATGTTCGGGATGATGCGTATTCTTTGCATAATGATGATCTAATGCAACTTTTAATTGCATCAACATTGCTTGATATTCTTCTGTACCGTATGAAGAGGTTTGAAGTTTAGGTGTCATTTCATCAAACAATAATTTTTCAACATTTGAAAATTTACTATTGTCATGGCACGTTGCACGATTTAACAATTCTTGACTTGCATCAATTAAATATTCATTTACTTTTTTAATATGTTTTAAAGTATCTGCTGTACTGTCGTAACACACTTCTACGATCGGGAGTTTTTCCCATAACATTACAAATCCACCATCGGGTAAAGAGTCGTAATATGCATGTTTGTATGCTTCAAATGTCCAAACTTTATTTCCGTCTATTCTGTATTCTGTATTCATTATTTTAAGATTTGAAAAATCTCTAAACGATTTTTTATTGCAAACATGAACGAATCAATCGTCTTGATATATTCACGTAATTGTTCAATTGTGTTTGTAAGAATTTCTTGGCTATGTTCGTACTCAGCTAAATCTCCACTAATAATCATATCACGTTGACTACCATTTAATTTACTAAGACCAATTAAAGGATTATTCATGATTGCACCTGTAGGACGTGTGCCGTCGATATTTAAACCTGTTGCATAGAGACAAAATTTATCACGTTTTAATTGTTTGATAATTTTTTGTTCACCTACTAATTCATTTAAAAAAAATCCAATATCTTCTAACAATTTGACACGATAACTTAAACCTAAGGCAGAAGCCTCGGTCATATCATTGGGGTCTTTCGTACGAATTAAAGGAGCGATGTTTTTGATTGCGTCAGCCCATTCGGCTTTTTTCATGTCAGTCTGTTCGATCAACAATTCATTATACTCGGAGCGTGAAATTTTTGCCATACAGGATATTATATGACAATTTTAAGTAAATGTTTATATCTTTTCAAACACAGCATCGTAATACCAAATGAAGGTATAATACTGTGAAGATTTCTTTTGTTTATAGGATATTTCAACTAAACCATCATTGTAAGGTTTCATTGCAACAGTTTCTTGTTGAGTATCAGGATTAGCAATTGCTGGGATTGCATTAAATGAATACACAGGTGTTTGATATAATAACTTAATTTCAGGATTTAATACATTCGAACCTGAACCAGGAACTGAACCTAATTTAAGTTCAAAATATGTCGTCCATAAAATGAAATCTTTTAAACGATAACGCGACAATACGTTTTTATCAATATAATCATAACATGATTTACTGATTTTACTACCTTGTACATCATTTGCACGTATATCTCTAAAACTTGAATGAGGATTATTTGTGAATATTTCATTGTATAAATATTCACGTAATAAATATTTTGTATCTAATTCAAAAATCCATTTCGTTAAATTTGATTTATCAATAGTTGTTTGAGATGGGTCAAGCATTAAATTTTTAATAGCTTTTTCTTTAATGAAATTGTAACTTACATTATGAGATGAAGATGCTGTATTGATATTTGTCAAATCATCTACAGTATAGTTATAACTAATTCTAACTTCGTCTTCAACATCCATCATTTTGCCACATAACATGTTAGTTTTTTCACGCATGTTAACGACACCATTAATAAATAATTGAGAATAATCTCTGACGATTGTATCTTTACGCATTATGTTTTTAATTTATATTTATTGTTGACAGTTTTGTAGTAAAATTCAGGGTCCCAACTACTTTTAAATAAGTTACGACTCACTTCAGTTACACCATGTTCATCAATCATTGGGTATTTATTTGTTGTTTTAAATACTTCGTTACTTGTTTTTAAAGGATTTACACCTTCATATACTTTGCTAATAATCATGTGACGATTAGTTGCAAAATGTGCATAGTCATAAGCAAATTCAACATTTTTATATACCTTGCTGAATAATTTTACTGAGAATTGAGTAAATGAATTATAAGCATAATCAATCACGGCAGGTGCAGATAATGCAGGATTCGCTGTAAAAGTAATGCCTGATAATGGATTTGTAACATACGGATTCGATAAAGTAACTTTATATCCACTAGTTCCAGGTGTTACTATATTAAAATATGTTGACGGTTCAACTTTCGTAACTTCACCTGTTTTAAATTTAAAAATATCAATATTACTTATTGTCGTCATAACTTGGAAAATATCACCTACTGTTAAATAAGTAGTTAATACATTTGTTGAAACGTTTTCTTTAAAGTGCAATACTAAATAATAAAATCCGTTCACTAACACTGATTCTACAAAATAGGGTGCTGTTGTACCTAAATGTGTATTATAATTAATTAAATTTGTACGTTTGAATAAAGTGATATTATTAACAATTGGGTCATAATGTCCACTGTAACGTAAAATTGAATTTAATTTTGCAATATCAGAATAAGAGATTAATTCTTTTTCAGGATTGATTTTTATACGGCGCGATATAATATCATCTACATACACATAAGGTACCGAACCTTCATTATTAATATTAATGACAATGTCAGTATCAATGTTGAATTTATTTGTAGGAGTAACTGGACAGGAAATATCACCTGCAACTGTATTCACATTCGGATTAACTTTGATTTCGTCGGGATTAATTACACTTAATCTAAATGGTAAAATTGATTTTTCTTTGGTAAATGTTGTTGTAGGTGCAATTATATTTACTACATAATTTCCTTGTTCGTAAAAAGAAAAAGTACGATTATTTAATTTTTCAATAATCTGCACATTTTTATTATCTAAATTAGCTTGACCTGTATTTGTTAAATAAATCCAATCACCTTCTTTAAATTCAACATCTTCCGACACAGTAAATTGTATTTTAGTTTGTGCTCCTTGTAATGTTACACCAATGGTTGCTACTGTATATGTCTTCACTGTTTCTACAACAGTATATTGTATACCTTGACTAAATTCAGGATATGTTAAATGCGTACCGTTTAAAATATTAGTAAGATTTTTTAATGTGATTGATTTTGTAGTTAATTCTGAAACTTTTTCTCCTGTTGGTGTATCTGTAACAGCAATTTGACCTGTATTAAATACTAAATTTGTCATTGCGTAAATATTATCACGATTTGCATAATCAACACAAGAATATGAACCATCAGTATACATGTAAATATTAATTAATAGATTTTTGTAAATCTTATTTAAAATAATTTCAATACCTGCTTTACCATGTAAAGCAGTATTCGCTGTATAACGTGTATTAAACAAGATACTAAAACCATAATCTTGTAAATCGTCAGCAGGTGTATATTTGTATGTTTTTGCTACGTTAGGATTATCAGTATCAACATATTGTAAATATGCAGATAAACCTTTATGAAAGATCATAGGTCCATTTACTAAATCAGATTGACTGAAATAAGAAATGCGTTCATGTTCGTAATAACGGAATTTTGTTACTCCATTATCAACATAAGTATATCGTGATGGAATATTAAAGAAATAATCAAATAAATCTAATTTTGAATTAGGATTTTTATAATATTCAATATCAAAGAAATCAGGACTGTGTACAAGTAACGTACGATTGATTACGTTTTCACCAATTGAACCACGGCTATAAAAATAATCTAAATTCATTGAACGTAAATTAGGTACTGCATCGTAAATAGATGGCGTGAAATTAAATAAACCTGAAACATCCAAACTGTTATTCATTTTGTAAGGATAACTTGAATTGTTAATTGATTTATGAATACCCCATTTAGCAATGGATTGATTTACATCCCATATTTTTGTCAACTTACTATCATTACCAAACATGTATAAATCACCTGTTCCGTATTCGGAATTTAAAGGTAATAAATAAGGATTTGTACCTGAAAACAATTGACTATAACTTGGAACTGCAGCATTTAAATTTGCAGAATCTAACCAAATATTATAATATTTTTCATAGTACAAATCAATAGGAACTGAAGTATCTTTTACATCTAATAAATGTATAAAACTACGTTGATACGGAACTTCATTAGATTTTTCATTTTCAATTTGGGAATAACGAGTATTCGTACGTTGAAAATCAAAATCTGCTACTGTTGTAAATTGTAATAATAATATTTCAAAATAAGAAATCTGAGTGTCTTTATTCAAAACTTGCATCGATAATGTTTCAGCATCGTTGAATGCTATTTTACGATATAAAGTTTCACTATCACATGTAATATATTCATCAGTATCTAAATAATAATATGTTTGACTGAATTTAACATCTTGTTTTAAAGCATAGTAACGATCAGCAATTTTAATTACTAACACTGAATTAGCCATATAATTAGTAATTTGCAAATTAGTATAATATGTATCATCAATATATTTTAACGTGCTACGATATACAGGAACATCAACTTGAATTGCTAACGCGGGATTAAATTTGATATTTTCATATACTATCTTTACAGTTTTCTGTGCTGCAGTAACAATACTATCTAAAGTACCATTAAACAATTGATCTGAAATTAATAAATATTCGTCACCTTGTTGTTCAATTAAATAATGCTTGTTAGCAATTTTTAGATAGATAGGTAAATTAGGATTCCACACACCTACAATAGGACTTTTAGGATTAGATGAACCATCTTCAAATTTATTATTCACAATTACGATTCCTGCACCAATATTAAAAGGTACTGTTACGTAAGGTGACACTTGATCTAATGCAATTATATCATCTACATAAAAACCTGTATAACGATTAATTGTCCATTTACGACGATAAGGTACATGTTCATTAAAGGTATAGTAACTACTATTAGAAAGTGAATCATAAACTTTATTGTACTGACTACCAGTTATTTTACCTTGGCGAATCCAATCAGTAATAAAAGGATAGTCAGTTTCATAGTAATGAATATCTGTTGCAATTCCACCTAATTTATAAAATACACTAGCATTTGTATCATCGAATAAAAACGAAACATTAGCAATATTACTACATATTACAGCATTCTTTTTAAAACCTTCAGTAATAAATTTTTCAAATTCAAAGTGAGTTGTTTGATTTGCCATAAAATCGTCTAACATAAACGATTTTTCAACACTACCACCTGTATAATAATCATATCCTTTCCATTTTGAAAATTCAAATTTTTTCATTACAAATTCTACAGGCGATACTGGAAGTACATCATCATCGATATAGTTTTTCTTCCATAATTTTCCTAAATTAGATTTAGGTGTCAAATCAAAAACTGAACAAACTTTAAATTTTTGAATATAATCTGTTTTTATATTATCGATATTGGAGCCTGTTAAATTATCTAAATTACGTAATGCGTCAACACCAGGTCCGTCAATACGAAAAATAAAGAAGTATTTAGGTAAATTTGCAGGACATAATTTTAAAGATGTGTTGTATTGAAATTCTTCCGTGTATCGAGTATCATCTACGTTACGAGGACCTGAATAATAAATATCATCAAATTGATTATCATAGTCAATTTGAATTGCATCAGATTGAGTCAAATTACGCACTTCAAAGGCAATATCCGTAGGAATATCTTTGTAAAAAGATGCAATTCGTTGACTTAAAAATGAATTATTAGTGATCAGATATTTTTTGAATCGTTTATCACTCAATTCTGAGTTTGAATTATACGATTCTAAATAAAGATTATATTGGGTGTCAACTACCAATTTAACATTTGATGTTAAAAGGGGATTTGCGCGGACTAATGAAATGCTACCTTTGCTCATAATATTATTTATATATTATTTGCAAGGTATTCTATAAACGCTAAAAAAGCCCATCTACTGATGGGCTTTTGATATTTTTGAAGTTTATTTTATAAAGGTTGCATTACAACTCCGCGGCGCAAATCTGTATAAATAACCAATTTTTTGCCTTCCACTGTTAATATTTGAATCATATAATCATTTGTCCTTTCTACTGTTTTCAAATATTCACTTGGTTTGATTACTGCTGCAGCTGCTTCGACCTTTTCTTTTTCACGCTGTTCAATTTCTTCTTTACTAGGTCCGCAAGATATTAAAACTGTAATTAATAAAATACAAATTAAGTTTTTCATGATTAACGTGCGTTGATTACTGGTTGTGCGTTATTACTACCAATGAAGAAACTGACATTCATGTTTTTACCGGATTGAATTAACAGTGTCTGATTCAATAATTCCTGTGACCGTAAGTATTCCCCATTAGAAAATCCCATCTGCTCACGATAAGCTTTATCCGCATTCGCTTTGGCAATTTCGGCAGCTTTCCTTGAATCCTCTGCATCTTTACGAGCATTTTGTGTAAGGATGGCTTGTTTCTGTGCGGATGTCCTTTCCGATTCACGTAATACATCATCGGGTGGAACTGCCTTACCAATATTTACTACAATTACTTTTACAGGTAATTTCATTTTATCCAATTTTTCTTGTAATTCATTTTGCATTTGTAAATCGATCAATGCGATAATACTATCGTTAGAAATTAATCCGTTAGCTGTGTAACGACTTACATATTTACGAACCATTCCACGATATACCTGAGCCACTGAATTTGCGTACCATTCTTTACCGAAATATTTAAGCAGGTGTGGTGAACGTCCGCGTAAAATTTGTAAAGTCAAATGCGATTCAAAATCCAAAGGAGTATTATCGTTACTCGCCATGTTATCGAATTTTTCTTCGTAATTAATAGGAGTAACTGTGAATTTTTCAAATTCAGTAGTCCACGATTTTACTCCACGACCATCTGTTAAAATGTCTGTCGTATCGACACCATCACTACCCCAAAAATAGGGTTGTTTAATAAATACACCTTCTTCGCCTCCTTTGACAGTTTCTGTACTGCAGGATGAAAAGGATATTGCCAGTAAGGCAACTGTTGCTATTCTCAGCATTTGTTTTTTCATGTTGTTTGTTTTTTGTTTTTGGTTTATATTATTTTATATCTGAATGTGGTGGAAATATATGTCGTTCACCAATAGGTGGTGTAGGATGTACAACAATTTTACGATATTCAAATCCATGAGAGGTTGGAAATTTATGATGCATTGCACGATGTAAAGCAATTTTAAAATTTGCTATTTGAATATCAACTTGATGTGATAAATTTCGGTAGTCCATTTTGGCTTCGCGTAAATTAAAACGTAAAGTCGGATCGGAATTGATTTCAGTTTCAATTCTACAACCTAAGCTTTCCAAATGTTGATCGAACTTAGTTGGGTCAACAGTTGCTTGGCAATATGGACATTTATTATTTTTCATTTTAAAAAGATTATTGTGTATTCGTGATAAATATCACCTCTGTTATTGGATAGGTCAGCTACAACTGTAAAATTGAAATTTAATTCATGTTGTTTGAAGTATTTATTGACTACTGAACGAATTGCTGATTTTACACTACTACCTGCAAGGCATTTATAATTAAATGCACGTGTCCAATCATCCTTTAATAAATCTGAATCCCATTTGACCATATTTATAGTCAATACATTTTTTACTAATTCAGTGACTTTTGCTTTGTTCCAATCCATTTCTTTTTCAACATGAAGGATAAATGGGTCTTTAGATTTCCGTTTCTTAGAAGCTGTTTTTACCATTATAATAAGTCGTAATTTAAAGTTTCTAAAATCTGATATTCCTTAACATCAAAAGCTGTTTGATTCATTGGGTCAACACTAACTGTTTCTTCAATCACACAGTCAATGAAACTGATCATACCTGCAGTTAATTCGACATTGAAGTTTTGTTTAGCAATAAATTTTTTAAATTCGACTGTGAAAGGATTTTCCAATACTGTTGATTTTTGAAAGTTATCGTCATCCAATGTATAACTTCTTTCACAGTAACCAAATAGACTTGGGTAATGTTCAGATTTGAAACATGATAGAAACATTAAAGTAACTTTCATTTGATCTTCCGAAATTCTACGAAATTCTTTACCGTAGGTTGGATTTAACCATTCAGAAAATAAACGTTTAATTTCCGAAACAACACCTTTATATTTTTGCAACCTGTAAGGTATAGCAAGATTTTGCGTTAAGTATTTTTCCTGAATGAAAAGTATCGCTGTTTGTAAACCTGAAGTTTTACATAAAATTTGAAAATCATGTGGACCAAATCCTGTTTTTTTAGCTTCCCATTCAGCGATACGTTTATTTAATTCCGCAATTGCTGCTTCAATGCCTAACCTTTCAACTAAATCTTTTGCCAGGTCGATAACTGTAATTATTTTTCTTTCTGTGCTCATATTATTTTTGATTATCCAACATTGAATTTAATTCGTTCAAACTTTTTGTTATTTCGGGATGTTGTTTTTCTTCCCGTGTTTTAATATGTGGAAATTCATTATTTAATTCAATAGTAAGGGGACCTGTTTTCAATGGACATTCTTCAAATACTATTTTATTATTTGGATGTAATTCTGATTCAAGTGGAACGCCCCAAGATTCTATTTGTTGATCAATGGCTTTACATTCCCAAATCCCATTATCACCATCCCAATTAAATAAGGGACATTTAGTGCAGCAGTTTGATACTTGAATGTTCATTGTTAAATTTTTTAAAGTGAATAAAAAAGCCGGATGTATGTCCGGCTTTTACTTATTGTTTGATGAATTTATAAGTACTTGAACCAATCCTTGCAAAGTAGATACCTTGTGGATAGGATTCCAAATTAAAGGTTACCTTGTTATCACCCATAGATTCGACTGCCTGAGTTGTCATTTCCTGACCGGCAATATTATATAGTGACACATTTTCAATGTTATTGGCTGATGTGTATTGCACTGTAATAAAGTCCTTAGCTGGATTTGGATATACCTTAAAATTACTTAATGTGTTTTCAGAAATTCCAACTGTGCTTTGTGTATAGGTTGCAGCTACTGAATATGTTATCCAACCTGTAAATGTTAAACCAAAATTAGTTTCATTCGGATCAAGATAATAACTGTAACCACGAATATGTAAATAATATGTACCGCTTGAAGTAATTGGCATGGATAAAGGACCAACAACAAGAGTAGATAAATTCGTAGCATTTAATGGCGGAGTTGATGTTTGTGAAAAAGAATATTCATAAATACTTTTCGATATTGAATTGTTAATATGATAATTCAAACCTTTTAAAGTATCAAGTGTGAAATTTATAGTATTGCCAGAAATTCCGGAATTTACATTTAAAAAATTTATTTTATTTTTCACCCTAAAATGACCGATTGTCACGTTACTTGTGTAAATTCGATAATGGAAATTGTTACTAACATTCCATGAATAACTTAATTCAGGTTTGGCTTTGATTTTAATAGTATCATTTGAAGCACCTGTTGAAGTTTTTGTTCGGATAAGATTAGCACCAATACTTATTGAATATTGAGTATTTGCCGGTAAAGTTACACTGAATGTAATATAGGAATTGGATGTTTCAGTGATAATTGTATCGTGTGCACTTGGATTAGTTGCTGTTAACAGTTGATATTTACTTCCTTCAACTGAAACAAACGTTTGTGAAAAACTCATAGTACTTATAAGTACGAAGAGTATAAGATAGATTGATTTTTTCATGATTTTATATAGTTTTAAATTTATACTACATAATTAATCATAATTTTTGAATCTTAAAAATTTAATTTTCATAGTAAAGCTAACTAGTTGATAATCAATAAGTTAAATTTACTATGAATTACTATAAGATTATGAACCACTGAAACCACCAAATCCACCACCACCTCCTCCAGATTGAATCTGAACGGGTTTGTACTGTGTTATATTAAATTGTAACTGCATTTCAAAAGGTCGTGCAGAATTTTCTTCTTCAAAATAGAAACGTATTTTCTTATTATGTTTTGCAGGTGAAGGAGTTGACGTTGTTGTTTTAATTTCAACATAACTTGGTACTACACGATTATCGGAACCAACACGACCTAAAACATTATATGCTTCTAATTCTGCACCAATTCCAGTATATTCACTAGATAAAGACACAGGTAAACCAATACCTGAAGGTACTGCAGTACGTTTATATTTTTTATGAACTTGAACAACAACACCTGCAGCGTCTGTTACTGCTGTTGTTGATAAAGAACCAGGATTAAAATTAACTTGAATAAAGTTACCTGTAACTAATGTAACAGTAAGAACTTTACCATTAATATTATTTGTTGATGATGTTAAATTACTATCTGTGAATCCATCAAATACTACACGGTCACCTGCAACAAATATATTTTTTGAAGAAGAGTCAACCATTAATACTTGTAAAACAGTACCTACTCTTTTAATATTACTTGCTGTTGCGACAACTGGCATATCACCTGTACTTATACCACGATAATTACTATCATCAAATACTGCACCACCTGTAACTTGTGAAGTTACTAATGCACCTGTATAAGGTTTTACATAAATATAAATAGGAATTGAAATTAAATTTGTTTCACCTGCTTTTAAGAATTTTACTAATTGTGTTGATGTATCAACAATTGAACTAAATCCAGAAACTACTGGATGAATTGTTGAAGCCATGTAACCATTACTTCCTAAATTTAATGCAGCATTATATGCTTCACTTACATTCCAATTTAATGAATCACTAATGCTATCAATACCATCTGCTAATACAGGAGCTCCTTGAGTTGTTCCTGTTAAAAATCCTAAATTATAATCACGTTTTGTAATTGTATTATGAACTTTAGAACCATTATTTAATAATGCTGCTGTAGTGAATTGCCATAAGTCATTATTTGTTGATTGATTGGCTGTATTGGCTGCTGAGTTTTGTGCCTGATCAGAATCGTAAATATAATTACCATTTAAATCTTTTGTAACTAACCAAATCCATTGATTGTTCTTTTGTGTTGCACGATATTTAGGAGATTGTAATACTGTTAATGCACCAGCGTTATTTTCGTCAACAGTTGCTGATGTTGTTAATAATGAAGAATCTGAAGTTGTCCAAATTGCTTGAATACCACGATTGGTTGCTGAACGATATTTACCATCATAAGCCATTGTGAATGGAGTCATACCTGCAGCATCACCATAACCACGATAAGATAATAAACCTAATTGTGCAGATTCTGCAGAGTTCTTTAAAATTAATGTATAACGTTGAATAACAATTAAATCATTTTTATAAGTACGAGATGTAGAATCTACAGCTGCACCTGATACACCAATTTGTGTAGGTGACATATAATCTTCTAAATTTAAATTGAAATTTAAGTTACTACCATTAAATAGACGAATACGATTTCCATTTTCATCTAAATATACTTCCAATACACCTTTTGCACGATTCACTAATTCTTCAATAGAAGTAATTTTTACAACCATTGCAAGTAACTGATCATATAAATTAATTACGTTACCTTGAGCGTCTTTAAAACCTGAATCAATATGTGGAGTACGATGAGCATAATATACGTCGCCTACACGATAACCAGTATTTAAATGTAAAGATAAATTACGATCGTCTAATGAACGTTCGAATTTAATTGTCATATCATCAGCTTGCGCTTCTTTTAAGATGAAATCGTCTTCATTTAATACACTATTTAAATCATCGGGAAATATAATTTGAATGGAATTAGAAAAATCCGATTCAGTTGGTGTTTCAGGCCATCCTGCTTCAGATAATGATTTTACTTTTAATTCAATAACTTCACCGGGTTCAATTGCAATATCAATTTGATTAATATTAGGTGTATTTGCATCACTTACATCTTCAATTTCCCATCTCCAGTCGCCTGATATTGGGTCTTGAATACGTTTACGCGCATCTGATTTAAATTTAGTCCAATTACTAAATGCACCATTCACAGTTTTAGGACGTGATACATTATCTTGAGAAGTTGTATTAACAGAACTTGCTAACCGTGCTGAATTATTATCAATATCGGAAATTGTTAAGATTTCATTTTCAGTTCCTGATTTCGAAAGTTTACGATACCAAATTTCAAATTGAACTACTTCCTGTGGAACAGTTTTTGTAGATTCAGCAGCAACAGGCATCGGGAAAAAACCACGTGCGTGATATTCAGCTGCGATTTTATTTAAATTCTTTTTACTTGATAAAATATCTTGTACTACTGAAAATTTATTTTGAGATTTACCACTTAATTTTGTATTTAATAAAGTCAATTCATCTTCGGCACGTTTACGATCAGCAGTCGATGCAAAACTTGTTGTTTGAATAATTTTATTTTGTTTATCTAATGCAGTTTGAATTTGACTAATTTCAGCTGCTAATGTATTTTTTTGATTATGTAAGTCACGAATTTTTTCAGCTTCTACTGTTTGTGTTAAGTGACCGTTAATTTGTACTACTTTAAAATTGTTAGCATCTAATACTGGAGCATTAGGTTTAACTCCATAATAATTCGGAACTTTTTTACCTACTAAATCATCTAATACAATACCATAATCATATACAGTTTTTGTATAGTAATCGCTAAATACAGCACCGTTACTATTATCTAAACGTAATTCGTTAGTCCAAAAACCAACACCGGGACTCCAATCTAAACCAACTAAATTATTGTTAGTATCAATTTGGCGAATAAAGACAACGCAATATTCATCGAATCCTACACTAATTTTACAAGTACGGTTTTTAACTGTATCTGAATAAATTGATATTGCTGCTAAACGAACTGGAATAGGTTCTTCACCATATACAGCTTCGAATCTTACACGGAACTCTGAAGTGATTGTCGAAATTTCAATTACTTTATAAACAGTAGTTGATTTTACATTTGTATCATTAGGATTTACGTTTATAAAATCACCAACTTTTAATTGAACTGCTTTAGGTGGATTTAATAAATCACTAATATCGTAATAAGTTAATGTATCTAAAACATACCAAAGTTTTTTATTTTCAACATCCGTGTCAGTATTTAAAATTGTAAAGTTACCTTTCTTTTGTAAACGATTAGGTTCAATTCTAAAATAATCCTGATCTAATAAAGTATCATCGACACGATTTACTAAACCTTGAGTATCTAACCAAGTAGCAAATTCAACCATGTCGATATTTGCTTTACCTTTATATTTAGTTTCAAATTCTGCTTTACGTAAAGCACCATCAGTTGTTAATGCAATGGATTCGGAACCAGTATTCGGATCAACAGTTAAGATTTGATCAAATTCAACAATGAAACGTTTACTTTCAATATATCTTGTATCAGTAGAAATTTTATCTGTTAAGTCTAATTGAATACTAATTTTAGGATTTAATAGGGAATCAAAAAAGTGATTTGGGTCAGCTTTAAAAACTGTAACAGGAGCAAGTGCAGGGATAGCTTTAGGTTCTAAATTTAGATCAGCTACAACGATTCGTTTGAATGCATTGTCGCTTAATTGTAAAGCAACTGGGTTACCATCAACACCACTTAAAATTCGAACCATTTTAAATAATTGGTCCAATTTTTGTTTTACATATCCCATTGTAGGTATCTGTACAGTAGTTTCTTGACCTGCACCGTCAACATTCTTGGCAGTAACATAACTGTCATTGCTGTTTAAAGCTTGATCAATTTTTGTTAGTAATTCCAGAACGTTTTGACCATTACGCATCGATTGTGCGGCTACGTCATTAATAGAATTGTATTTTTTTGAGGTATTTGTCATAGTAAATCAGTATATTATACAGTATATATTATTTACTAAGGTCTTCTAAGGCTTAAATTGATTGTCTATAACTTCACACAAATCACGGTAATAGAACATTTTAAATGTCTGTAAACTATAAAAGAAAGTCTCACATAATACTTTCATATCTACATTTTGAATTCGTTTTTGGATGATCTGTTGTTCAAAATCCTTCACAAAAGTTCGCCAATCACGTTCATCTAATTTTATAAATTGTTTTATGGCTGGATAACATGCTCGGATATTAACCCAATTTATTTCTTTAGGTTGAGGTTCATATCTTTTACAATATTTAGGAATTTCATCAGCTGTAATGACTTCACAATACTGAAAATCACGAGATAATACATCTCTAATTTGTTCAATATTCATTGTCATAGGAAATCTGTCCTTTCCCATTGAATATTTGTGTAATGGATTTAGAATGTCAAATGACATGGGACATGATTTATTTGCATCATGGTTCCAAAATTCATGACCGGGCCAAAATTCAACGACACCTTCGCCCGAACCGTGACCTACATAAATGTAAAATTTTTGATTTTGATTTTCGAAGATTCTAAACTGATCAATTGATGTTATCATGACCTTTTATATATTAGTTTAGATAATTTTTTTACCCAACACCCGTTCTTTAAGAGTTAGTGGTTTTTCCAGCAATTGTAAATAAGTTAAACTGTTTTTGCGTAATTTTTCAATTTCTTCTGTCTGATGAGTTGTTTTCGATTCTAATTTTTGAATTAAATCCTTTAATGATTCAATTTCATAATCACGACTATGTCGCAATGTTTTGACTTCCATCTGTAAGATTTTCAACATTTCTGTTATTTGATTATGAGTATAATCTTTAAAATTATTTATATGTAAGACTTGGTCTTTATTCATCATCTTTAATTCCTATACGTTTCTTCGTACCTTTACGGTTAAGTGTTTTACCATTATAAATTTCAGCAACGGTCATCGGTACTGTAATTTCCATATCTTTTTTCAAAAAATCTGCTAACGCTTTTGAATCTTCAACGTTCAATTTATCAAATTTACAATCACCTAATAATCTACCTGGACGTAATAATGCTTTATCAATATTTTTCTTATCCATATTAAAAGTCGCAATTACTTGCATCTTCGTTGCATCATTTAATAAACCGTTTGTTATATTCAATAAATTTGAAACTGCTTGTTGACCAAATTCATCACTTCGTGCTTGAAGTGCAAATTCTGCATCTTCTAAAATAATTATACTTTCTTTTTGTGATTGTAAAAATGAAATAAATTCAGGATTGGCTAATTGTTCTACCATGTACGCCGGAACGTATAAAATAGTTTTATCGTTACACATGATATTAATCAAATAACGAATCAATGTTGTTTTACCTGTACCAGGTTCGCCATATAATAAAAATAAACCGTGAAATTTAGTTTTTAAATTATCAATCATTTCATTTAATACAGGGACGAATTTTTTGCCATAATGCATTTTAATATCTAAATCCTGCATTGACATAACTTTTTCTGCTACTAGTTTAAATCCACCATTACCTACACCAATTGTAAAGAAACGATTTGTAATACGTTCGTCTTGAATTAATGTTTTCAGTTCGTTGATAAATTTATTAACGTAACTTTGTTTCGAATACGGATAATAAAAACTAAAATTTGTTGCAGAATAAATACCATACTGTTCGTAATCAAAATCTTTTGTAGTATCTGATTCGTCATTAATATTTGTGACACTGTACTTAACTGCAATCGACGGATTTTCGGCCGTCGATTTACTAATTAATAATCTGTCAATATAAGGTTCTAAATTGTTTGTAACTTTGGAATGGAAACTACTTGTTGCTTCAAAAATTTCAAATTCACCAAAGTACTTTTCGAACAATTCATTAAATTGTTGATGTTTTACTTCAATTGATACATAAGTTGTTGAAAATTTAGGTACATTTTCATAAATTTGAGCTAAAAGATATTCGTCGAGAGTTGCTTGAAATTGAAAGTTTAAACTCATAAAAGGTCAGTTTAATTTATGTTATATATGGATTAAACGTTTCCTTATCAATCAGCATCAGATGTTAAATTATACAGCAAACAAGAAAACCACGCAAGTGCTTCCATATAATCATGTTCGATAAAAGCAAAAAGTGCTAAAGCAAATTGTGACAGTACTGCCATTAGTGTGAAGAAAGATATTTTCATAATTTAAAATAAAGACATTACTACTTTTAAACGTTTATTTAATTTAGGCAAATTCAATGCCTCAATATAATAATTCACACCATCCAAAATTGTTTTTTCAAACAATTCATCGTAATCAATCGGTGGTGCAAATTCCTTAGGATATTGTCCAATCGGATACGCAAATTTATTATTCTTTTCGTGTGTTGTGGGATATACTTTAATTTTCGTTCCAGGTTTTACAATTTCGTAATCATTCATCCATTCTGGATTATTATGTAACATAAAATTATACAACCCTGCTGCCTTCACTGTAAAATATGTACCCTTCGCAAATACTAAATCTGTTTTATCGTTTAAGATACCTGGGCTGTCCACAAGTACACCATCCACTAATACTTTACCTTGACTCAAGTACATATTTAAATTTGAACTTGGACATATATCATCCACATTTTGCATTTCAAATTCTTTCTTTAAATCACGAATGAATTTTAATAAGTCCTTGATATTATATGTTTCGCTGTTATCAAACAAGTAATGGATAATCTCCATGATTTTTTGTTTAGCAAATTTAGGAGTACCACGTTGAACTAAATTTACACCCTTGGAAACTACTTGTTGTAGACGTGGGAATACTGTACCGTCCTCCCATACTGTATGCTTAATATATTTTTTCTTGGATACGAATAAAATGGATTCGTTAATATTTTCTAATTCAAAATCTTGAATATTTGGTACACCATATTTTTTAGCGTACGTATCTAATTTACGTTTGAATAAAGGTTCCAAACGAAACTTTGCGCATTTCAATACAAAATCTTCTTTCTTACCTTGATAATTACAGGATTTCATTCCATAATCAAAACTCACAAATAATGAGTCAGTATCTATATAAATAGAAACTGGAAATTTACGTTGATAAGTACCTTCATCAATTTCATCTTGTGTGGGTTCACCATCATATTCTGATAATGTTTCACGATGAATCCATGCAGCGTCTAATTTTTTCACGTCTTCTGTTTTAATACCTAAGTGTTCGTGTAACTCAGTATCTTCATGCCAGTATTCGTACCAATATGTTTCATTGATCGTGTCCATATATTTAATAGTATCACGACCCATCGCTGTAATTGCACCCGCAATTTCTTTTGTTGAAATTACAAAGTGATTATTACCAAACGCACCATATACGCAAACGAGGGCTAATTTACGACCTAAGTCTAAGGATTGATTGTAATATTTCTGTTTACTGGATTGATCTAAACATTCCTTAACTTCTTCGAGAGATAAGGCGTCTAACATTTTTATTTCAGCTGGTGACAGTTGTTCTTTATCTCTGTCTAATACGAACTGACTAAATATTTCTTCTTTATTCATACTACTTATATAGACATATTTTTTAAAAGTTTTACTGACCCTTAATTTATAAGTTTTCTGTTCGTAATTTATAAATTTTATATTTATTTTTAATTATATCATATCTGTCCCAAAAACTTGCAACTTAATATTAAACAAAGTGATAGTTTCAGTATATAAATATATAGTGTATGAAAACAATTAAAGACATTTGGCCCAATTGGGATGAAATTAAAAGACGATGGGAAGAAGAAGTAATGCCCGAAGTGCATCGACAAGTGAAAGTTTACGAAGATGCGTTAGCAAACGGGACCTTAAAACCCCTTCCGCAAAATACAGACAAAAACAAAAACGTAGAAAATGGGACACATAATACACTGTAAGTAAGTAAATATTTTTTAAAACTATTTACTGTAGACACAATATATAACATACAAATAAAAATTATCTCTACAATTATGGAATTAAACGTTACCAAACGTGACGGTCAAAAAACAATTTTTGACGCAGAAAAAATCAACAAAGTCCTTTTATGGGCTACCAAAGAATATAACAACGTATCCGCATCCGATATTGCAATGAATGCTCATTTGCAATTCTTTCCTGGAATTACAACAAAACAAATTCATCAAGTATTAATTGAATCCTCAGTTAATTTAATTAGTGAAAAAAATCCCAACTATCAATACGTTGCTTCTAACCTTTTAAATTATTTACTTCGAAAAGAAGTTTTCGAAATTAAAACTGAAATGCCACATCTGTGGGAAGTAATTGTTCGTAACGTTCAATTAAGTTTTTATGATCCGATAATTTTAGATAAATATACAGCTGAAGAAATTTCTGTAATTAATCTCTACATTAAACACAAACGTGATTACGATTTAACTCATGCAGGTCTACAACAATTGATCGATAAATATTTAGTAAAAGATCGTTCAACTGGTAAAACGTATGAAACACCTCAATTTGCTTATATGCTTATTGCAATGACAACGTTTATGGACCATGTTGATAAAGATGAACGTTTAATTCACGTAAAAAAATTATATGATTTAATTTCCTTACAAAAAATAAGTTTACCTACACCAATCGTTGCAGGTATCAGAACTCCAAACCGCCAATATAGTTCATGTGTATTAATTGAAGTGGAAGATTCTTTAGATTCGATCTTCAATGCAAATACTGCAATTGGTCAGTACGTTGCAAAACGTGCAGGTATTGGTATTAACGCAGGTAGTCTTCGTGCATTAGGTTCTAAAATACGTAATGGTGAAGTTGTACATACTGGAGTAATTCCTTTCTTAAAAATGTTTCAATCCACACTACACAGTTGTAGTCAAGGTGGTATCAGAAAAGGTTCTGCAACAGTATATTTCCCTTGGTGGCATCTTGAAATTGAAGATGTATTAGTACTTAAAAATAATAAAGGTACTGATGATAATCGTGTTCGTCATATTGATTACGGTATTCAATTCTCTAAATTGTTCTATCAACGTTTCATTGCAAATGGTGATATTTGTCTCTTCAGTCCGAATGATGTTCCAGGTTTATACGATGCGTTTGGTGATAACAAAAAATTCGATGAACTATATCTTAAATACGAAGCAGATAAAAAGATTCGTAAAAAAGTAGTAAAGGCTCGTGATTTAATGAACACCTTTGCACAAGAACGTATTGGTACAGGTCGTATGTACGTAATGAATATCGACAATGTAAATGAAAATTCAGCTTTCATTGAAAGAATTAGAATGTCAAATTTATGTGTCGAAATTTGTTTACCTACAAAACCTATTAAATCTATTTACGACATTGATAATAAAAAAGAAACTGAACACTTAAGTGAAGGTGAAATTGCACTGTGTGTATTAGCAGCTTTTAATATGGGTCAAATTAAATCGTGGGAAGAATTATATGAAGCAGCTGAATATATTGTACGTTTAGAAGACTTTGTAATTGATCATCAGGATTATCCTATCAATGCAGCTAAGAAAATGTTACAACGTCGTTCCATTGGAGTTGGTGTAACCAATATGGCTTATTGGATGGCAAAAAATAATTTCAAGTACAGCGACAATTCAGGTTTAGAAGCCATTGATGAATGGTTCGAACACATGCAATTCTCTTTACTAAAAGCAAGTAATAAATTAGCTAAAGAAAAAGGACCTTGTGGATATTTTGATCAAACAACATATAGTCAAGGAATTTTACCGATTGATCGTTACAATAAAAATGTCGATAAAATTGTAAAACGTAAATACAGTTGTGATTGGGAAGGTTTACGTCCTAATATTAAACAGTGGGGATTACGTAACAGCTGTTTATCTGCAGGAATGCCAGCCGAATCATCAGCAGTAGTTCAAAATGCAACGAATGGTAAAGAAATTTTACGTGCATTAATTATTAGTAAAAAATCGAAATCAGGTATTGTAAAACAAGTTGCTCCTGAAATTACGAAACTGAAAAATAAATACGAAATGGCATTCGATATGCCCAATAATACAGGTGATACTAACATTGTTGCGATCATGCAAAAATGGATGGACCAATCTATCTCAGCTAATCATTACTACAATGCAACTGAAGATGGAATTTCGATTGCTGGTGTAATTAAAGACATTTTATATGCATACACAATGGGAGTTAAAACTCTGTATTATGCAAATACAAATGATAATCGTGATAACGAAGCAACAAAAGAAACTCAAGGTGCTGATTGTGAATCAGGTGCGTGTTCAATTTAATTGCCGGATATTGCCGGATAGAAAAGTAAATCAAATCATTTTCAACAACATAACAAATTAAAAATTGCCGGATATTGCCGGATAAAATTATGAGTATAATAAACTTAAAAAACATCGATTTTACAAAAGAGCCATCATTTTTTGGCGAAAAATTAGGACTCCAACGATATGACAAATTCCGTCATGCAAATATCTTTGGTTTGTTCAAACAGCAAATCGGATTTTTTTGGCGTCCTGAAGAAATTAACGTATCGAAAGACAAAGGAGATTATTCGTCTTTATTAGACCATGAAAAATTTATCTTTACTAAAAATTTAGGTTATCAAATTCTTCTGGACTCTGTACAAAGTCGTGGTATCAGTCATTTATTAGAAGACTGTTCAAATCCAGAAATCGAAGCCTTCGCAAAAACTTGGGAATTTTTCGAAACTTTACATTCATATTCTTATACTTATATTATTAAGAATATTTATCCCAATCCTAGTGAAATGTTAGATACTATTCTACAAGATACAGAAATTATTAAACGTACTACTTCAGTTACTAAGTATTATGATGCTTTAATTGAAGGTATACCTAACGATACATTACATAATCGTAAAAAACGTTTGTATTTAACTCTAATGTCGATAAATATCTTGGAAGGTATTCGTTTCTATGTATCATTTGCATGTTCTTATTGCTTTGCGGAAAATAAGAAAATGGTAGGTAATGCATCAATTATTGAATTGATTAACAGAGATGAAAATTTACACATGGGGTTCACATCTTTTTTAATTAAAACATTGAATGACGAATCAAGTGAAGGTTTTAAAGACGTTGCTGCTGAATGTGAAGATTTAGTAATCCAAATGTTTAAAGATGCTGCACAGGAAGAAATTGAGTGGGCTAATTATTTATTCAAGGATGGTTCAATGTTAGGCTTAAATGCTGAGATTTTAACTCAGTACATGAAATGGTTAACGAACAATAGAATGAAAATGATTAAATTGGAACCAATTTTTGATAAGGTGCAAAATCCTATTTCATGGATTAGTAAATGGACAGAATCGAAATCTGTTCAGGTTGCTCCTCAAGAACAAGAAATTACGAATTATGTGTCCGGAAATTTCAAACAAGACATGGGAGATGAGGATTTTGGTGGTTTTGCACTGTAACTTTAATATATAACATTAATGATAACTAACTTCAACGAATTTAAGCAAAAAATGAACGAAAACAGAATACCTGATACACAAATTCAAAAGATTTGTGAGTTAGCTCTTAATTGTCGTTTAAGCCGTTTTCAAACTAATTTATTAGTTGAAAAAGTTTTTACTGACCCAGCAAAAGCACCTGAAGAAATAAGTGTAAAATTCGTTAAGAATAATATTGAGGCAATTCAAAGTGAATTAGCAGTATTTTATGAATCAATGTTTGGATATGAATATAATTTCAGTTCTAAAATATTAGAATCAAAAAATCCTTTTGAATTGATAGTATCAGTTGAAAAAGATAAAGTAACAAATGTTATTAAATTATTTGAATCTCTTAATAAAAATATTAAAAAAGAAGAATTTTATACATTTGCTGCTTATAACGAAAACGGACCTTCATATTTTTACATTAATAATTTAAATGTATTAAACGAATACAATAAAAATGTGGTCGTTAAAACTTTAGAATTAGCAGACGCAATAAATATATCAACACAACTTAAATGGGCACGAACTATAGCATAAACGTTAAAACTTTTGAAGAGTTTCAAGACGATAATAAAAAATATTATCCAATTGTATTAGAAGCACTTCATAAAATTGCTGAAACTGCTGTCAAAGGTAGTTTACAAGCAGGTGAATGGGTTATTGAAGGTAACGTTGATTATAACTTATTTCCAGAAATGGGAGAAGAATCTGCAAAACAAGAAAATGAAATCAGTTTTATGAATAGCACTAATCAAACTGCTATTATTGTGAATTGGACAAATTATATTGAAAGAGGTCGAGTAACACCTGAAACAAATACAACTCCTGGAGATACTGAATATAATACCAACATTATCATTGACGATGTAAAGTATTACACTGAAGACGGAACTAATGAATTTCATATTGTTGTTGATGATACTATGTCAACAGCAGTTACAAATGTATTAGATAAATTAAATAAACAATAATATGAGAAAACTAACCGATTTAATTAAAGAAAGTTTAAATAGCAAATTCAAATACACTGCATCAGTGAAATTTGAAGGTTACGTTGCTGCTGAAAACGAAGGTGCTGCAGGTGAAGAAGCAGATAAAGCTATTGATTTAATGCAACATACACTTGATACATATAATGGAGGTCATATTAAAATGATTGATTATACAATTGATTTGATTGAACATTTTAAAGGTGGAGCAACAGGCGTTGGTGAAAATGTTGATAACAATAAAGTATTAGAATCTTTAGATGCTGATCGTGAAGGTGAATTATATTTAATTGCTGAAGAACTTAAAGATAATATTATGAATACTGTTCTTAGAAACGAATATTCATCTGAAGAACAATTATACATTATTAGAACAGTATCTCAATTAATTAATAAATTCAATCCTACAAAAGAAAAAAGACCAATTAATCCACCTCAATATAGTGTAGGTACTGAAATAAATCAAGATTTATCAGATGTGTTGAATGCTGGGATGACAAATTATGATGATTTTCTTCAAAAATTAAACGCTTTCAACAAAAAATATAATTTATTTTTAGATATAATACCACAAAATTATATTCAAGATTTAAATAATTTTAATTGGGAAGAAGGTGAAGAATTAACACCTGAAGAAATTACAAAACGTTGGCATGAAATGTTAATACAAAATAAAAACTAATTATCAAAATGAGAAAATTTACAGATATAGTAAACGAAAATAAAATTGTTGAAAACAACGATAAAATTGTTGAATCAATTGATACTGAACGTGCAGCGCAATTATACGAATTAGCTTCTGAAGTTTCAACTTTCTTAGGTGAAAAATTAAGTGCACCTTTTACAAATGAAGAAATTGAATTTATTTTCGGAAAAATTAAAGCTGACATGGATGATTTTTTAGAAAATCATTTAAGTGAAGAAACACCTCAAGGTGGTGAAGGTCATGGTGGTTCTACATTAACTCCTGTTACAAATGATGATAAAACTGCATTAACATTAGATAATGTAAATACAGTACCTGAAGCGGAACATGTATTAACAGCTGAAGATATTCAAAAAATAAATCAATATTATATTACTGAATTAAAAGGTGATGAAGAAGATAACGTTCCTGATTCAGTAATTGGTAAAACTCTTAAAGAAGCAGCTAATTCAATTTATCCTGAATTTGATGGTTTTGCTGATGAAAATTTAATGCATTTTATCACAGCATTATTTGGTGATAAATATTACGGGGAATACTAATGAACAAAACAAAAATATATCAAGCTATTAATCAATTTTTAGATTCGTATGTAATTGAAGGCGTAACTCCACAACAGTTCTTAAACTATTTGAACTTGGACGAAGCTAATTACAATTTGATCTATCACAAAATTTATCGTAAACTTACGATCGAAGGCGTGACGTTCGAATCTAAAGAACTTACTGAATGTTTAGTGGATTCAATTCGTGATAAAATTGCTTTGTTGAATGATTTAAAAGAAGGTAAACCTAATTTGCCTGAAACAGTAATTACCAAAAATTCTACTGCAGTTAACGATTAATATTTAGTATACGTACTATCAGTTGCACGATAACTTACTTCAAATCTAGTGTATTTTCTTCCGAAACTACCTAAACCTACATACCCATAATAAAAATAATTGTTTGCATTTAAATCGCGATAGATTAAATGCCAATCATTATCTTCATCCAGCATCCATGCAAAATAAACACCTGCTTTTTTATCTCCTAAACCCCATGACTTAACAAACACATGTGGATTTTGTTTATCAATAATAGGTACAACTTTAACAATGTCTGCAGTATTAAATTTCATGAAATTAATAGTAAATCTAGCATTTCGAAATCCGTTTTCTTTATAACGATTCCAAAAATTGTTTTTCACACCATAATTCACAATTTCGCCTTCACCTAACGGATCACGTAAATCACCATAAGTCCACAACCAATACCAAAATTTACCATTGGGTTTAAGTAATGCGTTCACTTCTTTTCTTTTATTCTTTTCGACTAAATCATTAATCTCCTGCCACGATGTATTTTTATAAATCTTAGCACAGATTTGAGTTCTAAATAAATACCAAAATGGATAAAATATAGGAGCTGAAATTCCATTCCATAAGTATATTAATAAGCATTTGATTGTACGTAAATATGCTTGCCATTTCTGACGTTTAGATGGAATTACAGCATTTTGATATTCTTTATCATGATAATCATTATAAAGTACTTTAAACATTCTTCCAACTTCTTTAAATTTGTATCTTGTGTCCATAGTTTATATATTTAATATATAATACATGCTACAACTGAATTACTACTATCAGACAGATTTATATCAAGTTTCAAGCGCAATTTCCAATAAATTACGTCTGGAACATTTTGATAGTCAGTCAATTTATGGCACAGGACTTATTCTTAATCTCAGTAATATGTTATTACCGATTAATAAAAATATTCTGCTAGAAGTTAAATTAGAATCATTAGATGATGTTCTAATTGTAAAGAATTTTGAAGATTTATTAACTGTCATGAACAACAGTTTAGCCAATCAAAATATTTCAAAATTTGGGAAAACTACGAAATTTGGAGATAAATACGTAAAACCTTATGTATTAAATAATTCGTACAAAGCTTTAAAAGTAAATGGTGAAAATTTACTGATCATCTTCAACAAACAAATAATTAATACAGTTAAGATATATGCCTAATAATTTAAATAGTACTTTTATCAGTAATTGGAAAGATTTAGTTAATGCGAAAGTAGGTCTTGAGTTTGAAATGTATTCAAATCATCACTATATTAAAACATTAGAATCTTTAAATAATCATTTTCAAGGAATTGAAATTTGGGGATTCAACCAATATCATAGTAACTTTACACCTACTGACAAAAAATTCAAAATCGAACCTGACTATTCAGGTGGCCCTAATATGTTAGAAATGGTCACAGGACCTTTAACATGGATGGATGCCAGAGTCATTACAATTAAAATGTTAGACTGGATTAATGAAAATGGTTATACTGATGATCACTGTTCAGTCCATGTCAATGTATCATTTGATGATATGAAAGTATTAGATGTAAATCTAGTAAAATTGATTCTAAACTTTAACGAAGATTTTGTGTACGAAAAATTTCCAAATCGCCGTAACAATATTTATGCTCGTTCTATTAAATGGATAATGCCATTCGAAGGTTTTGATGATAGCGAAGTTGGTTTACGTCATACATTAGAATCCTTAACAATACCTGATGATACTAAATACTACGGTATTAATATGCAGAAAAAATGGAAAGGATATTTAGAATATCGTTACATTGGAGGTGAAAATTACGAAAAACAAACTGATCGTATCTTAACGTTAATGGATTACTTTGTCTTAGAAACGCGTAAAGCAATCACTGACCCATTAATCGCGGAAGATAACATTAAATTACTTTCTTATTTAGAAGACAATATTAATTGGTTCAAACAATACACATCTTATAACGAATTTTTATCGAACATTGATAATATTAAAGTTGAAATGGATAAAGAAGGTGACTACAGAACTATCTGTGCGAACTGGGATAAATTTAAGGGTAAAATTTTCGAAGTTGTAAAAAACGTAGAAAAATTTGAAGGTATTCGTGTTAACTACAATACTGATACTAGTCGTTTAGAAATTGTAGATGGCATCTTGAATAAAGTTGATTTATCGAATGTTGATTTTATTAACTGCAGAATTACTGAATGTACTTTATTCAATTGCGATTTAATTAATTGCGACGTAAGTAATGGTCACGTCTATACAAGTAATATTTACGAATCCAATATTGATAATGTGAAATTAAGTAACTGTCAAGCATTAGAAGATTCTGTATTAGAAAATTGTATGTTCGATGGTGGATTAATTGATTGTAAAATGGTTGAAGGTGTATTTCGTTCAGGTAACATGGGAGAGAATGCTGATTTAGATGTAAGTGTAAAAATGAGCAATAAAGATACATTCTGGCAAGTTAGTCCTACAGATAAAATTATAAAAGATACTAAGAAATAAAATGGATAAACGTTTAGCACTTGATGAATTAATTGATGTCGTTCGTAATAACGTTACATTAAATTGCTTATTACCTTATACATTAGGTAATGATAATATTGAACGTATCATTAAAAATGATGCAATGCGTTTCTTTTATCGTGCATATAAATATGCCAATCAACGTACATATTATTATGTTGATTTACAAGGTATGTATCGTGATCGTCGTACAGATATTAAGTTTTTAACATTGCCCGATGAAGTGGAAGCAGTACGTTGGGTATATTTAGTTAACTATCAAGAGATGCAACAATTAGGTTACTTATTACCACAAAATAGTGTAGCTTTTGGTTTAACTTCACAACCTTATATTGCAACTGTCAATGTAGGTGAATGGGCTCAATCAATGGCAGTGATGCAATCGTTTCAGGATGCTTTATCGACTTTCAATAAGAACACAACTAAATTCAGTTTCGATCCGAACAGTAAACGTTTTGAAGTACAAACTTCATTACGTAGTAACTTAGTTTTAGAAGTTTGGGCCAATATTAGTGAAGAAGCTTTATTTGGTGACCCATATTTTATTAATTATGTAACAGGTAAAACAATGATGGCGTATTCAATTCATTTATCATTTGTAGATATGCAATTAGCTGGTAACAGTAAAATTTCTACAGATCGTATTTATGAATTAGGTAAAGAAATGGTTGCAGAAGTAAAAGAATACTTAACAAAAATTGGTCAGCAAGGTGCTGGTGGATTCTTCTTTAATAAAACACGATAAGTAATGAAAATATTATTTTTACACGGATTAGATTCCAAACCTTTTCAAGATCGTATTGATATTTTATCTAAATACGGAAGTCTTGATATGCCTTTAATTGATTATCGTAATCAACCCAATATATTTAATACGTATTTAGAAAAAGTCAAGGAAACACATTACGATGTAATTATTGGTCATTCTTTAGGTGGTTGTTTAGCATTTCATTTATGTAATCAATTACCAAATACTGAATGCTTATTATTCATGCCTTCATTTAAATCTAATAACGAAAAATTATTAGCAATTCCTGACATTATTGATACTACTTTAGTACCTAACGATTTAATGGTAATTGTTTCAACGAAAGATAAAGTTGTCAACAACGATAAAACTTACGATATGATACCTACTGATGATATTATTGAAATCGATGACGTTGAAGGTGACAATGGTCATTCATTATCTCCAACAGTATTAGAAAAATGGTTTAAAGTTTTTATCGGTATTCATGAAGGTATAGTAACTAACATTCAAGCGTTCAGATATATTACCGAGAAGTTACAAAATTCTAATGAAGTTACACTTAAACAAAATTTCAAATTAGCGAATTTATATGATTTTCATGTCATTTACAAAAATAAATTAATTGGTAGTTGCGAAATATTAGATGAAAAAACAGAAATAAAATTTGTTTATCTAACAATTTTACCTGAATTTCAAAATCAAGGATTTGGTAAAACTGTTGTTCAACAAATACTTAAAACAAAACCTTTAGTAAAATTAGTCACAGCTGATTGTATGTCACAACAATCCTTTATGTTATTTTACAAAATTTATAATCGTTTTCCTGATGAATGTTATTTACTAAAAGACAACTCACAGCTTACAACATTAGAGGAAACTTTACGTAACTTACCTAAAATTACCAAAATGGGTGGATTACATATTCTTGATACTGAAGATGATCAAGGTGTTCATATTAAATACAATATATAAAACACATGGCAAAAGACTTATCAGATATTTACGTTAAAGGTCCTAAAGACCCAGGCTTCAATGAATTGAAATTAGAAAATCAAACTTTTCTGGAAACTGTTATTGCAAAAATCTATATGATTTTAATGACAAATAAAGGTGAAGTATTAGGCGATGAAAATTTTGGTGCTGATGTACCTAAATATCTTTGGAAAACTAAATTTCCTGCATCGACATTGCAAAATGAAATTACGGATCAAATTACAAAATATGTTCCTGAATTAAATCCACGTGATTATAAAGTAAACGTATATATTCTACCTGGGAAAACTCAAGATGTAGGTGTGATTGAAGTCAATTTAGGAATTGCTTCAACAGTTGTTCTTTACAAATAATTAAATATCTTCGTCGTAATTTTTGTTGTCTAACCAAGCACGAAATCTTTGGAACTCTTCACGATTCTTGTATTTTATCCAATGATCACCATTGGGTCCACCAATTTTATCTTTGTAAAATGTATCAAGTTCATGTTTAAGAGAAAGATCATTTAATGTAGGTCGTTTCCTTTTTAAATAAGGTAACTTACGAAATTTTAATCCAGCATCTGAATAACCAAAAGATGCTAACACGTCTCGTATTACATCTTTAATCCATTCTTCTCCTTGTTTTTGTTCCTTCTTATCTCCACCTTGTTGTAAACCACATAAAATACTATGACCTTCATCAAGACGTCGCATTACAATTTTCCACATGACTTCTGAAAATGCACCTGAACCGTGAAATAACATTTCGTCAATTTTCCTTTTAGGTTCTTCGTATGTTGAAATTACTTCTTCATCTTGATCGTTCTCATCAAAAAATTTCTTTATTTTATTTTTCATTCTATCATTTGTGCTTGACGAACGTCAGCTTTTAATGTTGATAAATTATACACTTCTTTAAATTTTTGAATAGCTTTTTTCTTATTAATGGCACGTACAATTTTACGAGTAGATTCATGAATCCAACGAAATTCTTTTTTCGGTTGATTAAACGAATCTTGAATATCGTCTTGTTGTATAGGTCTCATTTATAAATTAAATCTGTTCGTATTAAATATTTGTTACCTTCTTTTAATTCTTCACCTTCGTGTAATACACAATGATCGAACATTAAAAGACGTCCGACTACAGGTTGTACTGATACTTTGTTAGGTAAACAATTATCAATTAAATTTGTATATCCGCTGTTTTCTACAGTATTTAAATATATCAAAATTGTAATACATGATAACCCATTGGCTAATTGTTCTGTAGTGTCTCGATGTTTTTTAAAGAAATGTCCCGGACCGTATCGATAAAAACGAAATAATCCTGAAACTTCTGCAAATTTTGCAGTTGCTATTTCAGTATTCGTTAATTGTTGTTTATAAGTTTGCGGAATATTATCAGCTAAACGAAATTCAATTAATTTTCGAAAATCTTCGTTTTGATATAAGACACGATCGTTGTTACGATAATTCGGAATCATGCGAGGACCACCTTGTGATGTAGGAAAACTAATATCTGCAGGTGAATATCCAATATTTTCAGATACATCAATTAATTTTTGACATTCTGAGGGCGATAAAAAATTATCAATTATTTTATAATATTCCAAGTAATTAGATTTTTACAGGGTCAGTAATAATTTGAAAAGTCTCAATTGTAGGTTGATATGTTTGAACGAACCATGAATTAAAAGTAATACCTACGCACATTGTTGCTAATAAGTTGTTACGAATAATATTATCATTCGGATCATTATCCATATAATCGTAACTTAAACTAATAATTCCTTCTAAATACAATTTGTATTCTGCTTCTAATTCAGCAATAGGTTTGACACAATCAGTATTGTATACGCCTGTAATTGTATTTGAATTGTCTGTGTTATAAACGATGATAATCATAATATTTTTGTTGTTTTTATTTTAAGTAAATTTTTTCTGGCATGTGACCGAAAACAAATTCAGTAACTCCACATAACCACATTTCTAAATTGTATTCAAAGCCTTGATATTTAGGCATCATATACATTGCACCACCAACATCAGGTGTATTATGCATTTTATTTAATACATTGCAACCTTCAAATTCTTGTAAACTTAAAGTAAGATGTACGATATTTTCGCCTTGTGCCATGATGTCTAACATAGTATCTGCACCAAAGACCATTTGAAGTTCACCTTCGTGACCTGGATAAATTTCCAAGAACTCAGGCAGTACTACAAACCATTTGCCGTTTTCGTTTTTTTCAAATGTATATGTTTTCATATCAATAAAGTTGTAACCTAGTGCTTCCATTTTTTGTACAAATTCTTCAGGTGTTTCTTGAGCAAAAGATTCATCAAATTGTTTTTTATATTCATCAAATTCCATTATAATCGTGCACGTTTAAACATGTAAGCTTTAAATTCTTGTTGATTATCAACTGCACCTTGTGATAACTTATCTGCCATCATCCATTTTACTACTCTAAATGAACCTGAATCATGACCATTCAATTTTAATTTGAAAGTATTATTTCTACCAATACTAGTTCCAATTACAACAATGTAAGGTCCGTGCCCTGTTAAAGGTTTAGCAATTGTTAATCGTATATTTTTTGCATCTTTCTTAGGTATCACATCACCTGCAAAAGGATTGCTTAATTTTAAGGTAAATTTCATGTCTTCTGCTTCAATTGTACGTACTTTATTCAGTACAACTCTATCTAAGACATCGATTTGTTGCGTGTTGATTAATTTAGTTTGATTACGACGAATTTCATCAAAATCAGCTTGTTTTACAATACGTTGTATACCTTTATCTCCATCAGGATTGTAACCATCGGGAGCTAAACGATAAAAAGCACCAGTAAAAACCATTTTTTCAATACGATCACCACGAAACATTCTCCATGTTTTATCTAATTCACCACCTTGACTTGAACTCCAACCATTTAAATGAAATCCACGAATCAAAGGTTGTTGTTCTTTACCGTAACCAAAGACCATGGGATAAATTGTACGTGTATGTCCACCCGGAGTATCATCTGCTTCACCTTTATAATCAATTTGTAAAATCATTCCGTACGTAATTGCAAGTTTAATCAATTCAGGATTAAACTTCATATCAGTATTGGAAGGAAAATCATCAAAAATATCTGTGTTCTTTAAACGAAAACGAGGTACCATTGTACTACCATCTTCATTCAACATATTCGAAATGACGTATGTCGGTTTCGTTAAAAACATTAACGGTTTATTATAATTGAATAAAGATTTTGTAAAGTAATCCATTAGCTTAATGCTGTTGTAATTTTTTCACGTATCTGAATCTCAGATACATTGCCTACAATTTTGTCAACTAATTGACCTTCTTTAAAAAATAAAATTGTGGGAATATTTCTAATTCCATAACGAGTTGAGATCACAGAATTTTCATCAATATCAACGCTGCCTACAATAAATTTGTTTTCTTCAGCTTCCATTTTTTTAATGATGGGGTCTAATTGGCGGCAAGGTCCACACCAAACTGCACCTAATTTCATTACTACGTTGTTATTCGCAATAAGATTTTCAAAGTTTTTATCAGTAATTATCATGATTTATATATCATTTATTGCTTGATCAGCTTATTGTTTTGCCATTTAAAATCACCCTGCAAAACACCTTCAATCAAAGAATTTGTTTTTAAAATATCTAAAAAATCACTTAAATAGATTTCTAAAATAAAACCATACGGGTGTACTAATGCTGCCCATTGTTGTGATTCACCAATTCTGAAATGATCTAATTTCCAACATGCACGAAATTTTTCAGTAAAGACACAAATAGGCAATGGTATTTGTGGTTCACGTGAATATTTCCAGATTCCCCAATCTTCAAATTTCTTGGGAACAGTTCCATTCTGATTTAATTTTGTCAGAAATCCTGTTACATTAGATTCTGTATGACGAATTTTTAGTAAATATTCATCCTCAGCTAATTGATAACCGGGAATGTAATTTTGAGTGTCTTTCATAGAGATAAAATTAAAATTTGTAAAATTGCGCTAAATTATAATTTGAAAAACTACTATCACCTGTAATTTCTTTAATTATTCGGTTTTCAATATAGTAAGGAAATTCAATTTCTTGATTAATGTCGTCCAATTCAACTTCTAAAATGATTAAATCACAATGATGTTTTTCGTGATAAGTCGTATTCAACATCAAATCCACTTCAAATTTCAATTTCATATTCCATCCTGGTTGTTTATCAGGAGTATGAATAAAACGTAATTTATTAATCATTTTTGTTGCTGATTTAATGGCTTCATTAAATTCAACTTCTGTGATTTCACGTTCTTGTTCATCGTTAACACCGTGACTAATTGTCTTTTTAATCGTGTGATAATATTTTGTCACAGGAATAAAATTTTTATCACCTGTCTCACTATAAGAAGTCGATTTTCTAAATCGACCTTCAGGTGTATAGTATTGGTGTATACTAAAACTTTCTTTTGCTATAATGTTAGGCAATTTACGCATTAACCAACGACGTTCAATTTCTAATTCCGATTTCATATCTGCGGTTGTTTTAAATTAGCCCAAGTTTGTAACTGTTGCATACGTGACATACACTTTTCGAACATATTATATGCCCAAATGTTATCATACGTGCAATCCCAATTACCAAAAAATTCACCTGTGTAGTATAAGAACCACACAGGTACAAAAGCGATTAGTTTTTTATGCATTTTCAATTTTAGCGTTGGGATTTGATAAAAAATCGATCAACACTTGTATATTTTTATTTTTGAGGATTTCGTTTTTATCCAATTTACCTGCATTGTAGTCCTGCAATTTTGCAATTTCAATTGCTGACCATATTTTCGTAAAAGGATTGTAATGAAAGTAATATCCGTATAAGTTTTCCATATCTATTTTATGTTTTAAAAGGTTAATTGTTTAGTTTACGTGATCAATTTCTGGGTTTTCTTTAAACGTTAATTTTTTATTATTTAATTGAATTTCTACTTCCTTCCAATATTCAACATCGTTTATTGATGTTACATGTTGTTCTAAAATTAATTCAATGTATATTTTTGCACTCAATTGTGCTAATGAAATGTCAATTTTATCGTTATAAGAAAATTTTGTAATCAAATGACGTGCCATTAATGAAGGTTCGACACGAGCATTAGAACTACCGCTTTGATAGACTTCTAACGCCCAATATAAATCCCGTTCGTATTTTTCATCATCTAACATTTTTGATTTATCTTTCCCTGGGAAATCCCCACGATAAAATTTACCTTTGGTCGTAGATGAAATACGATTGTCTTTCCAAAAGACACCATCAGTTGTTTCCAGTTTTATTGTACCACCGTCACGGTAAGTTGTTATATTTAATACTTTCATTTTAATTGTCGTCTAGTAAATTTATATTCTAAATCTGTCCAATAGAAACCTAATGTCAATATTGGTGTAATTGCATCAATGATTTTTATGAAACCTTTAGCAATAAAGTATAATTTTCGACCGGGTTGTGATTTTATAATCCTCATAATTGTCCTTTGCACATTATGTGCTTTACGTTAAAATTCAAATCCTTTAAATTTACAAAACCTGTCACACATACAAAATCAATTGTTTCACGCTTTTGCTTTTTTAATCGAGGTAAAATATCTCCATACATTGCACGCATTGTTTCACCTGAACATATAAAATCGTCCACAAATACTATCAAATCTGTATCTTGTAGTAAAAAATTTTGAGCACCATGACGATTTTCACCCCTTTTACGTACGTAAATTATTTGAGTGTCACCTAATAATTTAGCAGCAAATAAAGCAGCAACAATTGCACCTGAACTGCCTCGACAAAATAGTAATGTACGATGTTTAGGAAATTTTTTGCTTTTAAACTTTGTAAATTTAGAAATTAACCGATTGATTAATTTCATATTATGAACTACTGCACCACCAAAAGGATAATCAATGGCTGTTAACTTGTCGTCACATAGAAATTGAGGTTTTACAATTTCTTGCTTTGTATTTATATCGATGATAGTAGCCACAAATACAATTATATGCATATTGAGCCACAAATAAAAAACGGATAGCTATTTACTATCCGTTTTTAAATATTTAAAATGGAATTATTTACCGTAAGCTCCTGATTCCATACTACAACCTGCAAAACCATGTTTCATTCCTAATAAATTTAGATCATTTTCCATTTTATCAGATTCTGAATAATCTTCATCGAACATTGGAATTGTTGAATGAATATACGCATAATGTTTCCCGCCAAATCCACTGGTTGTAGTCAAGTAAAATTCTTTAATTTCACATTGATCATAACACAATTTATTTGTTTTGAAAAATTCTGTCAGTTCTTGTTCAAGTGCTTTTAAATTTGCATCCCGAACATCATTTTGTTGTCTGTCATATTCGTCAACAATTTTCTTTGCTTTTTTATACTCTTCAGGTGTTACCATATTATTTAGTTTTAAATCCTTCGACTGTTTTGGAGTTCCAATTGTATTTTAATGGTTTTTTATGCATTGCGCATTTCTGTTTACTTAATTGTTCGTAAACTTTTAATTGTGTTAAATCAACTTCTGATTCAAATTTAAATCGTGCATTCATATCACGATCAATAGGCATCCACTGATTTGACTCTACAGGATTTGTTTCGTTTCCATTATCTGGGTCAATTGTTTCAGGCCATTTTCTAATACGTACACAAACTGAAGTACTACCTTGAGTTCTTACATCTACAATTTTGCAACGACATCTTTCAATATCAATTTTAATAAATGGATTGAATACATCAACCAGAATGATACCTATTTTATATTCAGACATGTTTTAATTTTTTTATGTTAGACAAAGCACCGAACATGGAGAAAAGTGCTGTATTGATTTGTAGCAGTGTAAAATGCCATGTTACAATACGAATATTGAACAGCAATAATTTATATGCAGTTGTGTTAGGAGTAGTTTCTACTAACTGTAACATAAAACTTCCGATAATTCTGTGTTTCATTTTTACTTTTTTAGTGGTAAACGATTATTAATATGTTGTACATGTTCCAAAACATAATTGGCTTCAACTTTATTTGTAAATTCAAATCGTTCTTTGTCAATTTCAAAATACCAATCTTTCTTCCACCCTTCTCTTGACGAATAGGACACATCCTGACGATACTTTTGTAACATCATGTATTTAATAGCAGGTTGATCTTTCACTGTCGCTAAACTCATTACAGCAATTACTTCTGATACACCAGCATTCAAAGAATAAGCTAAAGATTGATACATCATACTTTTAATACGTTCAATCAATTCATCACCTGTCGAAACAAGTGATGCAACATTACCGTTTTTATCTGTAATTGTAACAGTAATATTTTTTATATTTTGAAGTGCTATTTTATCGTCCATTATACTGTTTTTGCAATGTTTAACATATCTTCGTAAGTAACAATTTTAACCCCAAATTTAGTTGCTTTTTGCATTTTTGAAGTGTTACTTACTAAAGTATTCGTTACTAAATAATTTGTTTCTTTACCTAATGACGAATGCATGAATTTACCTGTTTGTTCCAATTCTAATTTAAATTCGGATTTGCTGCCATGTGTTGTACAATCACCTGTCATTTCGAACGTGATAATACCCTGTTTAGGAGGTTCAGGTTTAACGACCTGTATGTTTTGGTTAAGTAATATACCAACCAATTCTTTGACCTCCTGTACACGGTCAGGATTGTTGACAAAACCATTTACGACATCCTTTTCTAAACCTTTAAAGTCATGTGGAATTTTTGTCATCCAATTGGCTAATTGTTTAGAAATTGTTTTACCACAGTTACGATATTGTAAACAATAAATAACTTCCCACAGCTGAACTTTAGTAATAGCGAATACTGATTCAATTAAAATTTCTAATTCCCGGCCATCTTTAAATTCTTTCGATTGTAATAATTGCATCCTTAAACCATCAGGATTTGTATTTAACAAATCTTTTAAAGTTAAACCTGTTTTGGCAATACGTTCACATGTTGCAGGTCCTAAATTTTCGATACCTAATGCAACAACTGCTGAATGTAATTTATTGGCTTTATATTCAGCCGTATTTTCAAAACCTTCAACTAATAAATGAACTCCGTTGTATTTTAATACGTTACCATCATATTCAGTAGGTAAAGTATAAGTTCCGGGTGCAGGTACTACAACGTCCACAATTTTTGGAATAATATCACCCGATTTGATTAGTGTAACTTCTGCACCAGGATAAGCTTTTTTCGCCAACATCCAACTTGCATTGTAAACTGATGCCCTGGTAACAATACTACCTAAAAGATCGACAGGTTGTAAAATTGCAACGGGGCAAAGTTCCCCACGTTTACTCATTCCCCATTCAATTCTGATGATAGTCGTTTTAACTTCCTGAGTTACAAATTTAACTGCGATTGCCCAGAGTGGATGATGATCAGTACGTCCGATATAAGAACGAACATCTTCACTTGTTTTAATTACGATACCATCCAATTGATATTTGCAATTTTCACGGTACTTAACAAATTTTTTGTATAGTGTTTCCAAATCGTCCTGATTAATTGTTGCAGGAGTCGATTGCATGAAATCGTGTGTTTTGAAATTCCATTTGTTTAATTGTGCTTTTGTATCACCAGTATGACCGACAATTTCAAAACATACAATGTCAATTTCTTCGTAAGGAATTTTATCACTGTAATCGGCTGCTAAGATACCAGCAACCCAGTTACGTGCATTGGAATATTTTTTGATCGGATCAGCTTCCGTTGCATTGGGGTCCTTTTTATATTTGGAATCGAATAAGTATTGATCAACAACTGCTTCCCCACGAATTTCTCCAGAAAATCCTTTGATACGTGCTGGAAAATGTTTTTGTAATTTTTTGGTATAATCTTGACCTTCGACACCATCACCACGACTTAATACTTTTACCAGCATTTCATTTTCGTACATGATATTAATTGCATTACCGTCTAGTTTAGGTTCCCAGTTAAGGGTTGCAGTTTTAGGTACCTTACTTAAGAACTTATCGACTAATTCGTCCCAAGGTGTAAAGTTAGGTTTGAATTGTACTTTTGCAAGTGACCCCATTTTTGTTTTGTGGGTGTACACATCTTTTTTCTTTTTGGTACCTGCACCGACAATATCAAGGACGAATGAATCTTCTGCACGAAGTTTTTCTTCCAATGCATCAAATTCAGGGTCGGTCATTATCGGTTCCCCTTTGATATAATATGCTTGTTTTGCTTTTAAGTATAATTCCTCGTCGGGAGTAAGATTTTGTTGCTTTGCCATGTAGTTTTTATTTACTATAAATATACGTATTTTATTTGAATCTAGGAAATTTATTTACGATAGTGATTTAGTCATGATTGCAAGCTGAATCAACGTGTCTTCATACAATTCATGTCTCTGTAAAGGATAATCCAAATAGTAACAGTTACCTTCATTCTTTTTATACCCTTGCTTTTCCAATATTAAATCAATTTCATCTAACATTGTATTGCAATGTAATTTAGCAAGTTTTAATGCTTGATTTTTTACTTCTGTTTTTATTAAAATTCCATGAGTTGGGTCCAGTGCTCGAACATACATCATAAAAATTCTTTGGGCTTTATCTTCAGGTGTTACCATATTTAGTTTTTAATTCTTTACAATATTTTTCTTTATCAATTGCTATACCCTTCATCGTAACTTTTTTCATTAAAAGTACACGTTCGATGATACGATCAACTACAATTAAATTTCCGTAATTTATGTTTGTATTACAATAACATTCCGGTTGCTGTTGAAACACTTTAATGAAACTATCATCTTCGATATTATTTTTTATACCACGATGATTTAAATTACGTTTTAAGAAATTGAAACGATAATGCAAAAATCCGATTTTGTTATAAAAGAATTTTACGTGACCGGTACCTAAACGAAACGTATCCGGAATTTGTGTAAAATTAATTTTATGTTTAAGAACATGGTTAGGTATACGAACAATTTCGCGATATTCTGCTAATAGATGTTGATCGCACAAATCTGCCGGGTCGATATTTGCATTAATTCGAGTCATTTATATATTCTGCTAATTGTTCAGGAGTTAATTCCCAGTGATTTAATATTTTCTTGGTTGTTGAATCAAATTTTAATCCATGTAAAGGACAAGTAATTACGCCATCTAACATGGGAACAGAGCTTAAATCGTAACCGCGGTGTGGACATTTACCTTTATGAATGCATTTGTGTTTAAGTTTACTTTTTTGAATTAGCGAAATCGGTGTGGGAAACATTTCCGTTTCACGATAACAATATAAATCATGATAATGAATTAATTCGTCACAAGTTACTAAATGTTCTTGAGTTTTTTCCGCATCACTCCATAAATAATATTCCCTAACGTCCTTAAAATTTACTATACGTATAGGGGAATAAAAGAATCTATATTTCTCAATATTATAATGTGAGGGTAATTTAAATCTACTATCAACATGAAAATGAATTTCTTTTTGACCATTTTCACGATCAGAATGGGGATGATTATGAATAGGTATTAATAAAATTTTGTTGAATTTTTGTTTCAGATACCTATTATATGTTGCATCGTCATCAATCCAATCCTCTTCAAAATTTCTTGAAACTTTAATTTCTAAACATGGAACTGAATAAATACAACCGATTTCAATAGGTTCTTTTAAATCTTCAATTTTTGTAGCCATACTACAATTATATGAATTTTATCAGCTAAAAGATAATGAATGTTTCTGATCTACGTTCTTTGCACTTCGTACACTGATAGTTAAATGTGTACTCTTTTGAATTATTAGTTGAACTAATTTTAGTCCAATTGTGTTTACATTTCTCAGACTTGTGAAAATAAATTCCAAGTCCTGCTAGAATCGCTACGATTCCTACAGCAGTAAGTACGATAGTCATATAATTTATATATGATTGATATCGTATAAAAATCTGTGATAATACATACAAACATCTTCCATGTATGCAGTTGATTTGAAACCTAAATGATCACTGATGAATTTTAATTGTGGGAAGTCACGTATTTGTTTATATGAATCTTTATAGTAATTATAGTTCAATAACCAAATATATTGGGAAAATTCCATGGGATTGTTGATACTTGCACGTGATTTAGGACACACGAAGGGATAAACATAAGGAACTCGTACTAATTTATTTTTAATTTTTGTAACTAAACCTCCTTCAGATGCACCTAAAATAAAATCGCGTGCATCTAAAATTTCTGCGTTTTGATCATTATTACTTACTAAACTAAAACGTCCTTGTGTTTCAATATAAATTTCTCGTAATTGTGATTCAGCAAATTTCATTGTGCCTCCTGTTGCAATATCATCATCAAATAATATTACAGGTGAGGTTACAATTTCATTTAAATTTGCTAATTGCACATGAATTTCATCACTACCTGGACGATTTGTATAACCTAACATTTTCTGTCCAAAATTGTCATACAATCGTGAAATTTCTAAATAAGCATCACCAATGATATGCGAATCTAAATTTACAATATCTATATCACGATTTTTATGTTCATCGTATTGATGTTGTTGATCTTCAATATATTGTGGGAACACATTCGTGAAATATTTTCGTAATAACCACAATACTCTAACTTCTACATCACTTCCGTCTGTGCGTAAATATAATTGTTTGGGTGTGTGTCTCTTTTTTTAATATTGTTGATATTCAGGTTGTTTGCGAACAAATGTAGAAGATAAAGAATTATCCATTTCCGCAATATAAAAACCACTATCTAAAATGTCTTTCGCCATTTCAGAAATATCATAACCTTTACGTGTAGTAATACACATTTGAATGTCAGAATCTTTAAATACACGAAAGAATCGTGCATTATCAGCACCACACACATAAAAAATTTCAATTTTTTCTTCAGGTAACCAATACGCTAAATATTGTTGTAACCGATACACAACAGATGTATAATTAACTGCACCGGGTGCGAATAACCCTTCCCACGGATCAATTGCTAACCAATTTAATCGTTCGTCTTTCTTAATTAAATTATTCGCATATTCTAACCGATCATGAATCGGCATGTATTCGTCTTTGTTTTTATCTTTAATGTATTCGTCATGACCTGGACTTAAATATCCTCCCATTACGTGGTAACCATGATTTTCTAAAAACGATTTGGAATATTCCATCATCGCAATATGTCCTTCATGTAAGGGACAATGAGCACCTGTCTGTAACAGTACACATTTTTTGCGTTGCTTAAAATTAGGATTAGGTAATTCTAAAAAATTAATGGGAGTACAAGGAATTTCAACATGATTGCGCCAATTAATTTCAACGTTATTGGAATTAAAGAAAAAACCATTGTCTACACAATAATCAATTCCATGTTTGTTATATAGAACACTATAGTAAGGTTCAATTAATAAACGTTTAATTTTTTCATCTTGCGTCATACTAGTGCTGTTACACAATTATATGAATTTTAATGAATTTATGAAAACTTTTTCAGGAAATTACGAAGACTATTTTGAATCAAAGGTAGATCACTTTCTTTACAGGTTCCTACACTAATTCTGAACCACGGACAATTTTCGTCGCAACCAAAAGCATAAAAAGGAATCACTGCAATATTGGCTTTTTCTAATAACATGGCACGTACTTCTTCCGGAGTTTTGCCTGCCACTTCAATTTTAACAGATAAATAAATTCCACCTTGAGGTTGTATAATGTCAACGTTTAAACCTTCACGTTTTAAGTCATAAATACTGAGATAGAGACCTTTTAATCGTTTATAAATATTATTACGTTGTTCAGTTAAAAATAACTGGTAATAAGTTGTAGTTAGGAATTGTGCTGTCGCTACTTGTTCAGGTTTGGGTGCCCAAGCACCTAAATGAGTTAAAATTGCACGCATTTTTGCAATGATTTCTTCAGGTCCCATTGCCCATCCAACACGAACACCAGTTGCAGATAAAGATTTAGAAATGCCATCGACATAAACTGTATAATCTTTCATTGCAGGTAATAATTTAACTGGGTCATAATGTATTACATTGTTATACGCTAACTCTGAATAAATTTGATCGTACATTACATACACAGGATTATCAGGACGTTTTTGATTTTCTTCAATTACTAATTGACAAATTTCCAATAAATCTTTTTTACTAAAACAAGTTCCTGTTGGATTTTGTGGTGAACATAATGCGATTAATTTTACTTTATCAATATATGGACGAATATCATCTGCAGTAGGCATGAAATAATTTTCAGAAGTTGTTTCCACTACAATTGATTGTGCATTTGTTAGATAAGTATAATGATTATTATTCCATGAAGGTGTTACATACAATACATAATCTTCTGGGTCAACTAAAGTTTTGAAGATACTGTAAATAATAGGACGAGCGCCTGCAGCAATTACAATTTCTTTATTGGAATATTTTAGACCTTTAATAGCAGATATTGAACTAACTGCATTACGTAAAGTGATTTCACCACTTGCTTCAGGATAATTTGTATCGTTACGACGATACGCATCAATTACTAAATCTCGTAATTTACTAGGAATGGAAAACTGAAAAGGGTCAAAATCTCCAATCGTTAAATTGAAAACTTCATGACCCTGTTCGATTCTTTGTTTGACTTCGGCTGCAATTTTTATTATTTCGCTGCCAACTATGTTCTGTGCTAATTTTGATACCTTCATATTGAAGGTTATATTGATTAGCAGGTTGTTTGTTTAGTTTTAACTTACTTTTTCTGGGATAAAACTTTTACGATGTGCATCTGTTACTTTACTTACTAAAGCTTTTGCAAAAGGCCACGAACAGACTTTAGTATGTACATACATATCGTGTTTCATTGCCATAATAACGACACCTAATTCCATTGTTGCAGATTCTTCCATATAACAATGACTTCCCCAACCACCTGAACGTAATTTATGAGCTATTTCAACTCGTTCAGTTACGATTCCAGTCAAGAAAAAAGAATCTTTACCTTTTCCAAAAGTTAGTTTTTGTAACATTACTTTAAATTCAACAGGAAATCCATGACATTCGTCTTTAACGATCATTTCATCCAAAATTTCTATTTTGTCGCCTTCCCAGCTATGAGTGAAACCTATACGGATTGATTCTTTAATGTATTTGTCAAGATTATTTGCTAAATATGCATTTTTTCTTTCCATTATTTTTTGGCTTTAGGTGCTAACATCATTTGCATTTTTTTACCATCCAATTTGGGTAAGGATTCTGCTTTCCCGTATTCTTCAACTTTGGTTGCAAATAATAACATTTTCATTTGCCCTTGTTGTTTCAATACAACAATTTCACGACCACGGAATTGTAATTCCAATTTTACTTTGTCACCATCCTTTAAAAATTCGATAGCTTTACTTACTTTCACGTTCAAATCGTTTTCACCGATGTTAGGCGAAATACGAATTTCTTTTACCTGAGTACTTTTACTGTTACTGTCTTTTTTCTTTTTTAGTTCTTTTAATTGATACAAATGTTTACTGTATTCAATTATTTTACAGACAGGAGGATTTGCTTGTGTTGTGATTTCCACTAAATCAACTCCTAATTCTTTTGCAATTTTAAATGCTTCATCGCTATTTAAAATTGCTGATTGTAAATTTTCACCTAATGTTTCATCATAGGTTACACGAACTTGAGGGTGGGTAATTTCCTCATTAATTTTGTGTTCTCTTGTTTTGAGAACTCTACCTCTGTTTCTGATGTTTACTATTGCCATTGTTTTATTTGTTTATATATTATGAATAATGAATTACAAATCCGTATTTAAGTTGAAATTCAACTTGATGTTTTTTGAAACCTTCAATCACTGGTGCTATTTTATCCATGAACCAACGAGTATCTTTTTGGATTTCTTCTTCTGTTGGTAAAGGAATTGACCCACAATAATTATCGTCATCTAAATTGAATTTTTCAGGACGACCTTCGTTGCTACCCGGAATTAACAAATCCTCTTCCATAAAATCACCACCACAATGAGGTTGCTGTAAATATTTATATCCTTCAATGTAATCAAAAACAGGTTCATCTATATCTTTGGGAATTAATGTAGTTTGTTGTTTACATGTGGGACAGATTTCGTCAACACGTTTCTTTTTACATTTTGTACATTTACGTACATAATCGATTGTTACAATTTGTTTTGGTGTGTATTCTAAATACGGACCAAAATAGATATATTTTTTTATACTCATGATACATAATCGACAAATCTAAATTGTCGGTGTTTACGATTTTTTATACAAATTTTTAAAATGTCACCTTCTACTGTGTGCGCTTTAACCATTGCAATGGGAAAATCATTTTTAATATTTTCATAAGGCGTTTCGTAGAAATGTGCTTGTACAAAAATACCATCCATGTCATGTTTCAATGCATGTTGAATTTTACTTCTTAAATCCTTTGTATAATCAAATGGACGTTTTTTGAAAATATCCATAAAATTCTGCATTAATGTATTCATATTACTTGTCATATTACTTGCTATAAAATAATTCATAAATAAGATCACCACGTATAATTACACGTTCAGTATTACCAAAGTATTGTTGAACATCATGACAAATTCGATGATCAAAGAAAAGAACATTACCTGCAATACATTCAGATTTTGCAATTACTTCTTCATCTAATACAGGACGATTCCAATCTTCATGATTACGGTCCCATATTGGTTTTTTGGTTTGTTCATCCCGAATGAATCTTGTTGCAGCATTTTCATTCGTGGTTAAATAAATCACCATCGATTTTAAACTTCTGAATTGCTGTTCAGGATAAATAAAGGATGCATCATAGTGAGCGTAATGTTGACCTTCATTTCCATATTTCATGAATCTTAAAAGGGGTGAAATAGCAATCGGATCACCTTGTACAGTTATTTCATCTTTCTCTAAACGTAACCCTGAATATTCACCCTGCCACCAATCAGTCGAAGTTGATTTATTAAATTGTATTGTGCCTGGGAGATATTCAACAATACGATTCCAAATAAATCCTGCAATTTTAGGTGACCAAATAGAAGTTCTTAATGAACCAATTCGAGTGTCCTTTTGATCTTTCATTCCTTGCACGCCTACTTCTTCAAAATTAGGTGATTGATTCATGAAGTCAATTAATTTTTGACATTCAGATTTCGTAAATACATTTTCATACACAATTACTTCGTGAGGTGTAAAACCGGGTAATGCTGTCGCATAGATAGGTTCAACTTCTTCAAAAGGAAATAAATCTGTTTCCCAAAATCCTGGTAAAGTACCTAATTTAGGTTTAGTGCTATTTACAATATTATGCATGTTCGTGAGGTTTTAATTTCAATTTGAAAACTATGATGTTAATTATTTCATCAATCCACAATTTTGCCTGATCTTCAGTAGTGTAAGTATTTAGATCAACAATTCTATTAAAACACCTTGCAGATATTTTATATACTGATACTTCAACTGAATTTAAGGGTTCATCACTCATTGCAAGATAAATACTATTACCTTTGTGATTGGTCAATGTAACCATTCTTTTATTGTGGCTTGTTGCTGCTTGAAAACGATGCCTCATCAATTCTAAATTCAATAAAGCCATAAATGTATTTGAAGTCATTATTTTTGTTTTTCTTTTAGAATTTCAATTTCTTCAACTTCAACAACACGATCAATAATTACTAAAGGTTTTTCAAAGTCGCCTTTATAGTCATTAATATGTATCATTGTTTGTCCACGTACTTTTTGTAATTCGGCATACGCTTCATTTGTCATGGTATCAAGTGTAGGATTTTGTTCGAACCATTCCTTTTTAAAATTATCACCTGCAGCAGCATCGACAACAAAAACGTTATTCATGTTTTTTAATTTCAGAATAACTTTACTTTCGCGATTCCAATTGTAATGCCAATTGTTTTTTGTAATTTCACCGTTAGGCCATTCAATTTCGCAATAAATAAAACCATCATTCATTAATTCGTGATACGGATGATCTTTAGGAGGACTTACACTAAAATCCATAAGTCTCCATCCACCGTCAATTCCAAAATTACCTCGAGTTCCTCCCTGAATATCATATACACTGTCGTTAGAAATATACGTATGTAGTAATGTTCCTCTGAATAGTTCATTTGTCAAATATATCGGATTGGGTTCCGAAAATAAATCATGATTTATTTTTTGTCGTGGAGTACTTTTAATTAAATCAAATAAATCTTCCAAACCTTCAAGAATTTTATGTTCAATTTCTTGAACAGAATATGATAGAGGTTCGTTACGTTCAGTGTCTGGATAGTAACCACGACTACAATCGTTTGTTGCTGTATAAGGTTGACCTCGATTACTTCTTTGATAGTGTAAATTAATACGACTTTTATTATCCATTTTGCGATGAAATAATCTACCTTTTGTAAATTCGTTGCGATCTGCTTCCCAATTATCACCACAGTACATATCTAATGAACCAGAACCATCGCTATGTAAAGACATGATTACACCTCGTGCACGAATTTCGTAATCACTATTAATACGTATGTCAGGATTTTCACAACGGATCGAAGTTACATGATATGTGTATTTACCTTCACGATCAACGTGATAATAAAATTCAACATCAATTCCGGGTACATCGAAATTACGCATCATTAATTCTGTTTCAATTAACTTGCGTTTTTCGTTAATTGGAAAAGTTAAACCTGTTTGTTCAAATGTATAATTTAATTTATTACCATTTAAACTGCAAAGCGCTAAAGCTTTATTTTTTAAATTAAAGAAATTCATGTTTTATTTCGTCTAAAATTGTTATTGCGTGAAGTAAAGCTCTTTCGTCACGTTCAATCCGTGTGAAATCACTTAAAGGATTAAAAATTCTTTCCCAAGGACTATTTACTATATTAGGATTGTAAAAACGAATACCATATTTATATTTACCTGTTGCGGGTGAAATATATTGTTCAATTTTTACTTTGAATTTTCTGTCTAAAAAATCAATGGCGTGACACCAAGTGGGTAGAGGTCCTTCATTAAAACCAATTTCTTTTAAAGCTTTGTGAACTTTGGAAGTTACAAAGTATTGTAAAACATTTACGTCCATTATTTTAAAAGATTAGTTTCAACGAAATTTACTATTTCATTCAGCAATTCTTGCCCAAAGAAAGGTACCATACTTTCAGTATTATGTTTTTGTTCGTACAGTTCCATTAAATATTGCTGACAAAGTTTTTCGTCACCTTGTACATGATCAACAGGATACGTTAACATACATTTTGGGAGTTGCGCAATTTTTGCAACGATACTGTCAGCTGTAATTTTTGTGTTATTCATATACTACATATTTAACTAATTTTTATGATAAAAAGAAATGTGAAGAGTTAACTAGTTGATAGTCAATCAGTTAAATTTGTTGTGATGAGAGTAACAGTCTGGAGTCTTACTGTCAGTAAGGAGTTAGGTTGAATGTGAAGCGTGATAATCATCGTACATTTGTTCAACATCCAAACCTAAATATTCAATTTGAGAAACTTTAGTCAAAGTATCTCTGATGATAAATTCATCAAGAGGTGGAATTGATTTGATATTTAAACTTTCACTTGCACCTGTACATGTTACTACGTGCCGTCCTGTTGAATCAAATTCAATATTACAAAACCCTGCAGCGTATACTTTAGGAAAAGTCGCGCCTACTTGACTATGTGTTGTCAATTTATTGAACAGGATAGCACCTGTTTTTACGATGATATATTTACTTAACATATTATTGGATTAAGATTGAAATTTGCACAAAAGCTATTTTGTTTTCAACAGCTTCTTCAATTTCTTTAACTGTTGTTAATTTAACTTCGTTAATTTTTTCAGCAGCTTTTTTCGGGTCTATTGTCGTAAATCTATCTTCACTATTAGAACCGTCTTTCCATTCTTTGGTTGTTGTTACTGTTATATTCATGATTTATTTTACTAAATATCTATAATGAGGTTGTTGAATAGGACCTTCTGCAATAATTGTCCACGCTTTGACAGTAATTTTACCATCTGTCAAAATAGTTTCAATATTGACACCAACGTGTGAAGTAACTGTGGATAATTTTGAAATATCCAAACCTTTAGTTTCGATTCGATGGGCTAATTTCAAAATTGAATTTTCATAATGACGTTCAGCAATAGTAATTTGTTTTTGTACATAAACTGAAAGTCCCATCATGTAAATTTTCTTGGCTTCGTCCAATGCATCCCACATTATTTTGTGTTCTTCATTTTGATCAGTAAGGGGCGTAGGTTTTTCAATATGACTAGGACCATTACTTCCATAATTAGGTGTACGTTTCATTTCCCATTTGATACCGAAACGATCGTAACGGTCAGTGATTGATGACAACCATAAAGTATTGGCCCAATTAAATTTCTTTTCAGCATATTGTTTTGTTTTTTCAATGTACTGAATTTTTAAGGATTGAGTTTCTTTAGTTAAAATTGAAACTAAATCAGAATTTGTATTTTGTTCTACAATGTTGGTAATTGACGGATCAATAAAACCTTCCTTTGCAATTTTTTCACCATGTCTTTTTGCCATGTATCGCATGTTAGCAGAACACATTCTTGTGTCAGTTAAATTTACAGTAATTGTACCATCGTCTTTTAAAGTAACTTTACCTCTTAATGTTCTGTTAGAAGTTCCTGAAGTTGTAATTGCTGAGTAACTAAAATTTGCTGATTTCATTTTTTAAATTTTAAACGTTCAATTTTTACATAACCAATCACATTGGGACGATCTTTATGACGACCTGTAACAAAAGTAATTGAATATCTTTCGTAATTTAATTGTATACCAATTAATTCAACATTGATCATTACTCGTTTACAACCATTGCTTAATTCATTTTCTTTACGGGTTGATTTTAAACCGTATTTATCAATTAAAGTAAGTAAACGATTGTAATAATGATTTTTTTCAATAAAGAAAACTTTTTGTTTGCTTTCACCACCTAAACTATCATTTGAAAAACCTTGAATTAAGGCGATAGTGTGTAAAGCTTGAGAATCTATGTCGTTGATTGTTTTGATACTACATAATTAAACATTATTTTTGTATCTAGGAAATTTATATTGTTAAAAGTTACTATTTTGTGATTTAATCAGGTGTTACACATAGTAACGAACCACCTACCCAGAATATAATACAACCCAACATAATTGAAAGTAATACAACAAAGGTAAAATCCATCATTAAACCTCGATCGTAATTAGGATTAAAGATACCTAAACGTTTATTGGTCCATTCAAATAATAATGTATCTTTTTTAGTATGATTATTATATGTTATATCATCAACTGATAAATGTGCATAACCATAGTTAGGTGATTTTACACACATCATATAAGTAGTATCAATCCATCGTCGGGATTTATATCTGTGTTGCACAGGAAAATGCCATTTGTCAAGGACTACAGGAGTTACTACATGAGTTTCATAAGTGTTTACGTATGCAGAACGCATCCACACAATTAGTAAAGTGTATAAAATTACTGCACTAACTAAAATTCCAATATTTTGTTTCATAAAAAGTGTGGCATATCATGCCGATAAATATAACGTTGACTACTATTTTTTTCTATTACTTCCATTGCACGGCAGACTGTTGAAGAAATATGTTCATATTCACGATCGCAATTAATAAACGCAACATGCAATGCACGTGGTTTGATTAAATCTTCCATGACACGAATTTGATTTATTTCATAATCTAAATCGTCGCCATTTCGTAAACCGCGAATCAAAATTACTCTGCAAGGTTCATTTCGTACTATGTGTTCATTTTCAATTGAACGTAAATATTCAGTAAGATAACCTGAATACGTTTGTACTGTCATATTCAATTGTTCACTTAAAATTGAAGTTCGATGTGCCGTTATATCTTGATACACATCACCTTCTTTATTTTTGGTATATGTACCTGTATCTTTTTTCAACGGATTTAAACCTACAGCTACAATAACTTCATCGAACATACATTGTGCTTTCAGCAATATATTATAATGACCAATTGTAAAAGGATTAAATGAACCTGGGTATACTCCAATTGTTTTTATCTTCTTCATCTTAATAAATTATTTCGCGTTGTAATACATCGATAAATCTAGCAGGATTACCTACGACATATTTGTGTTTGTTCTTCTGGTGCAGTCTTTCAATGTTCTTTGCCCATTGAATTGCTTCGGGACAATCAGTTAATTCTTGTAATGTTTCAGTTAAATAAGGTTCGTTTTCTAATTGCTTAAGAATTTGATACATTTCCAAAAACCAATAGGGTGCACCGATCATTTCTTCGTCGCATTTACCATCCCAAACATCACCTACTGGTTTTCGATTAATTATTGTTGCAGGTACTCCTAATAATTTGGATAATTCAATGACTTCACTTTTATGTAAATCAGCAATGGGTTGTAAATCCACCATCCCATCACTGGCTTTTCCAAAGAATCCTATATAAGCACCTTCGTCACGATTTGTTGTACCTACAACGATACTTTTATAACCTTCAGTTTGTAATAGTGCAGCTTCGCCATACGTAACAGGAGTTCGAACAATAGATGCGATTTGCCCATGAACAAATCGCATTTGATCAGAATCCTTATTCAATAAATTCATAGCTCTGTAATATTCATAAGCAGCAGAACTTAATTCATATTTACTATAACTGTAAATATTTTCTTCTTTACATGTACCGATCAATTGTTTTACGTGTACTTCAGCATCCTTTTGTCCGGTTGTTCCTTTACAATAAATGGGTAAAAAAATTGCAGATATTTTGTGTAATGGACTGTTCCTTTGGCTTGCTGCTTTTAATAATAATTTGAAAACAAGTGCTGAATCAATTCCACCGCTTAATGCGATTACTGCTGAATCTAATCCCTCATTTTTAAAGAATTGATTTATCAATTTAACCTTGTGTTCTAATACTGTTTTTGCATTAAAATTTCGGTGTGATTTAGTGTATGCAACTAAACCTTGAATAGTTTTTGTTTGTGTGATGAGGTTTTCCATTATGCAGATTTTTTAGTGTAATTGTGTCGAGTAACTTTCCATGTTTCAGCTTCACTTTTAGATGTGAAATATTGATCAATTAATTTCATCCAAATTTCTTTTTTAGGAAATCTTCCTATCAAAGCTTTAATTAATACACCATCAGTATTATAAAAATACCAGTATACACATGGTAACAATAATTTTTCTGAAATTGATACTTTGACACCAGGTTGTTCAGTTATTTCAACTACATAAGCTCCGTTGGAATTAGAAATAATTTTTAATTCTTCATTTGCATTAATAAAAATACTTTTACTGGTGCTTTTACCTATTTTACTATCAATAGTTTTAAAGTAGTGATCGCTTTTCAGAATAAACACAAGATCACCTGATTGAAATTTGGGTATATCTTGCAATTTGAAGAAAGCTGTTTCTTCAGCGCAATTATAAGGTACTACTTTACCTGTTTTTTCAAGAGTGTATGTTTTCTTTTTTGTATCATACACAATTATATCGTCTTTTACAATATTACCTGGAAGTTTTTGTTTTGCCAGGTATTTTATTTTTGTGTCGTCTTTTTTGAGATTGATTCCTGTTGCCATTATAGTTGTACGTTTAAAGTTTTTAAATAATTATCATTCATATCTCCTTTAAATTGAGGCGCCTGAATGTATTGCGCAGTATAGGGATGACCATGTTTCAACATATCATCCAATAATATTATATCAGTAGGTTGACAATTAAGAATTTCTGATGCTTTATCGAAACATTTAATTTCAATTGAACTGCCATGAGTAGTTTTGTAATCAATAATAGGACAAATTTCAGTGTACAACGAATTCATTCGCATCATAGTAATAATATCAAAATCAACTTTAATATCGTACAGTAAACGAAACGCTTCAGCTAATCTTTCAGAATTTGCGCCAGTAAAGAAACCTAAAATATATTTTTCATTGTGACGTTCAATGAAATCCTTTAAATGAGGACGAGGTACACGTCCCCAAAAAGTAGTAAAATCAATATCTAAAAGTAAATATTTCATCCGATTATAATTGATGTAATAATTAACACCCAAGCTAAACTTAATAGCCCAATTAAAAAGAGTTTTATGTATTTAATGTATTTCATATTAACCACAAGCAGGACCAGGTCCACCGTTATCAATTAAAAAATTAATATGTGCTTTACCTTCATCGTTTACATTGTCATCAATCCATTCCCAGGCTGCAAGTGTCTTTTTTGCTTTTTCGTCCTGTTCCTGAATCCTTAACAATTCATATTTTTCGTCATTTGAATAAGGTTCACTTGTCATATTAAACATTTCGTTCAATAAATCGTATTCATTTGTATAGCGATCAATAATTTTCACTTTATCAGTATTTTTGTTGATAAAGTTCTGACATTCAGTAATTGTTTTACTTGTGTCTTTTTCACGAAGCAATTTAATTGCTTCAATGTAAGGAATTTTTAATGTCGTGATTGTTACTTTCATTTGCTATAATCGACTGCGATCATTTCTAATTTGTCATGAATAAAGGAAATTTTTTGAGTGAGTTCAGTTGTAAAATCATTGGTCGTAAATTCACAATATTTTTGAATAGTAACAAAAGGCATGTATTTAAAGAAATATTCCATCATGGAATTAAAATGACTTGGTTCAGTGAATGTATCTTTACGAACATCCATGAACTGATCAAATATTTCCGATAATCCAATTTGCTTTTTTGCAAATCTACAAATTTCTTTTAAATTACTACTCTTACAATAATTTGTCAAATCATATTTAAGACAAATTTTCTGTTTGTCACTTTCAGGTGTCTGAAGACTATTACGTATACCTTTTGCGACATTACTTGGAATTTGTAATCGATACGCTTTCGCATTTAAAATGACATGCATTTGATCGATTGGGTCAGTTACAAATTGATCTAAATGATCTGTGGGTACAACAACTCGTGATGCACGAATTGTTAATTCATTATCGTCAAATAATTTTGCAACTTTTGCGTGAATTTGTTCTTCTGTCATGCTCATAGTTAATTACTTCTTTCTAAAATTTTGTAATACTTTTTAAGGAATGAATAATTGATTTTCTGTTCAAATGCTAAATTATTTTGTAATGTGTAATCATACAACACATTTAATTTAAGTATTTGAAAATCGCAAATTCTGCTTAAATGATCAGATAAAGGTTTGTAAATCTTTAAAATTTTGTAAATCTTTAAATCACTATCAAATTGTCCTAATGCCCAAAAATCTTTAGGTACTTCAATATCAGTTTTACAGTGCATAGTAAAATCATTTGCGAAAAAATTCCAATGATCTGAAACTCTAAATGATTTATCTTCCTTATAATTCCAATCGACAGGTGCACTGTAAAAACTTAAACTGTAAGGCGATTTAATAAGATCAGGCCACGAAATAATTTCGGTCAATAGTTCCAAAGGTAAATTACTACTTGAAGCATAATTTACTAATTTCATGTGATTTATCCGATTTACTTTACTCATTATTTTTTGACCTTTGAAACGTCAATTTTAACCATTTTGTCGTAATCTTCGTCCCACATGTACAAATCGTTATCGGTAAATGCTTTTTGCATAACATCCAACTTTATCATATACCAATTGATATTTTTTAAAGTATTTAAAATATAAACAGATTTGCCTTTAATACCTTCTTTAACAGCACGTTCACACATTCCATTGAATATTACAGGTGCACCCATATAAGAACCACCAGATAAAGGAATCAGTGAAGAAGTCGCGTAAATTTCATCCGCTTCTTTTACAGCTTTCCAGGTAGTTTCCAAATCGTGCCATGCTTTATCCAATACTTTTGAAAAAACACGATCAACGTATTTTAATCCTTTGGCTGTAATTAAATCCACAACGTCACGTTGGGCGGAACGAAATTCGTCAGCTTGCAAAATATCTGACTCAATGTAAATTCGATTTTTTATATCGACAGGACATTTTGCAATATCCTTTTTGTATTCAGCTGTTTGTAAACATTTTTTACAATTTGCTTTTTCGGGATGCACGGTGCTGTCTTCCGTGTCCTGATGAGTTTTTACTTTTTTGCCACACACTGATGTGTAGGTAAAGTCGCCATTATACCCAGAACGAGAATAATGCTTTTTTACAGTTTTTTCCTTAGTCATGTACTATGTATTTAGATTGTGTATTTTTTGAATGACGAGCTACAATGTAATTTTGCGTCGTGAAAACAATTTTAGGTTTTTTACCATCACGTTCAATTTTATAAAAATCTCCTTCCCAGACTTTTGCAATTGTTAAACCAATACCTTCATTTACTAAAAACAAAGTGTCTTTTTTGTGTGTAACAAAACTAAAAGGTTTGTCATCATCAAGATTTTTCGAAGGAGGTGAAAAATCTTTAGAAGTGTACCATTTGCCATTAACGGTATCTTTTTTCATTTGAGGTTGTTGTGCAAGAAGTGAAAAACTTGCCAACAGTAGCAATGTACTCAGTGTTTGTTTCATAATTATAACGTTTTGATTTACTACATATTTAAACAATTAATTTGACATAAAAAAATCCTAAAAGTTTTCACTTTAGGATTTTTGTTATCTTATTGATTATCAACTAGTTATATTATGTCTTCGAAGGTTCCGAAAGTAAAGAATTGAGGTATTTTACAAGTAACTCAGCATATTTATCACCTCGATCTTTATTTAAAAAAGGTCCTAAAATTAATTCATTTTTTTCATGTGATTTTCCCTTTTCATCAATATGTATATAAATACCTTTGATACAATTACTACTCCATTTACGTATATCTAATTCGTAACGTATAAACTTTTGATCAAGTTGAAAACGAACATCTTCACTTTCATATTTTGTATCACGTTTCATAACTAAATCAAAATGTTTATCACAAACATACGATGTCAAATTATGACTCATATTTGCTGCTTCATGTTGTTCAGGTTGATAATCTTTCGACCATACATTTTCTTCACCAATTTTATGAGATGACATATTTGTACAACCTTCAACCATACATTTTACACCCATACAATGAGCAGGTATATTGATATTGTTTAAAATATCTTCAATTTGTTTATCCATTACGCAGTAATTAATAAATTACATACTTCTTTTACAGTTTCAGGATTAATAGCAACCCCTGGGAATTTCTTTTTTAAATGTCCCATTACTAATCCAATTAATTTTCCTGAATTGGCTTTGCCTTGTTGAATTTGTTCCGCAAGACCTAAATTGTTTTCTACAACAATTTTTACTTCTTCGTTATATAAATGATCTTCTAATTCAGCAGGTAGAAATTGTTTCAATAATTCAATTTCACGTTCAGCTTCAATTGTACCCATAATCTTTGCATTTTCAGTAAACTTTTTTGCAATAGATTCGATAATTTCTTTTTCTGATTTAGGTGAACCATTTTTTAATTCATTATCCAATGCTCCTTTGAATGTTGAAAATAGTGCTTTCGCTACTACATCTTTCGATTTGATCGCATTAATATGCGCTGCATTTATTGTTTCTTTTGTCATAATTAAATTGCTTTAAAAGTAAAACCTTGTTTGAATTTTCGACCTAGATATTTGATGAAAGATTGTTGGTCTTGGTCAGTGCCATATCCAATCTTTTTGAAATTTTTAGTACTCCCGTCAGGTGCAATTAGTTCATATTCTTGTAATGTAGTTAAATCAGTAATAAAATTCATTAAACTCAATTCTAAAAAATTCAACATTCTGAAATTTTCAATAGTATTAACTGATGCATAAAATTCTTTACGATCACGTAACCATTTTATATAATCTTCATCCTTTTCAAATTCGAAAAACGGTGTATTTAATTTACCACGAATTTTAAGTTCAAATAAATTATTTTCGTACATTACAAATGAATCATATACTTTTTCACGAACGTAATAAAAGAAACGTTTATAAATATTAGCTTCACTGGACGTATATTTAGTCGTAATATACTCTTCACATTCTTTCATATCAAAATGCAATTTGTTTTTGATACGTCTGTCTTCTATGTATTCTAATAGGTTCTCCACTTATCTTATATATTAATCCCAATATAACCTAAAAGCCTTCTAAAAAGAGGTTTTTGACGGTTAAATTCCTTTTTTAATAAGGGTGTAATATCCCTTAATTGTTCAGGTTTGGGTTCGTTTAAATTCCATACAACACCATCACCATTATAGTTATGATCGTACAATTCAATATGTAACATATTCATTGGTCGACCTTTATCTTTCTTTAAAACGGGTTTTACATAACCGATTACTGTGCCTGCTTCTACAAATTCATTTACCATGGGTCTTATAAATTGAGGCACTAATTCAATTTCTCCATACAAGATACAACCACTTTTACTACGAATTAAAATATAGTCAGTATTATTCCACCAAGGAGTACCGACTTGTTCACCTGTAAAATGACCTGTTCTTACAACATAACCATCTTCCATCGTATAAATCAATTCTTTCGTTTCAGTGTATAAATCGACGCCTGTATGAATATCATGTTTACGAATAAAACCAAAACTGCCAGGTTCTGTTTTTGTCGGTAATTTATTTTTAAAATGAAGAATTGGAAACATTATGATTTTATAATTTTATCAATTATTTTTCTCTGTACTTCTAACTTATCTTTAGTTAATTCATACTCAGCTTCAGTTAATTTTCGTAATTCTTCTTCAGAATTATCAAATAAAGTTTCTTCGTCAATTTTAACTTCAGGTTTGGGTAAATTAAATAAGAGATATGTATTTTCAATATATTTTTCAATTTCTTCTTTAATCTGATCTTTAATTGAAGGCAAATCACGATACTCCCAAGTTACTTTTATAACTTGATTGTAACTGAAATAATTATAAAAATAATCATATCCATTAATTTGTCCATTACTTACTCTGGCACGAACAGTATGTCTAATTGCACCTATTTTGTGACCATTAAAAACAACTTCAATAAAAGCTGTTAAAGCATCCTCATCTTCTTTTCTGTCAAATTGTAAATCAGTTTCTAAAACGATTTTTTGTTGTACCTTTTTTAAATCAATCATTTTTATTTGTTTTCCCAAAATTTCATTATAAATTTAATTGGATTCTTTATCTGTAAATTTAATTTTTCTTTCAAGTCATCCAAAGTTTCACCTGAATCTCCATAAATACAATAATTGTTGGCTTCTGATGTAAATGTAAAACGTACTTTTGTACAACGACTTGAATAATTTGAATCGTTTATACATTTAATATTACCAATTAATTTATTATTAAGACAGACTTCGTAATACCAGGACATTGTTGTGTTATCTTCAATTCGTTTATAAGTAAGATCAAAATCAGTTAAATTGTCTACATTATATTTTTTGAGATTTATCCCAGGTTTGTTGTGGTTATTATCGACACCTTCTAAAAGCATATTACAATTATATGCATTATTAGCATCTTTAGAAAATTGTGGGGCGAGCAGGATTCGAACACTGCCTCTTTGCAAATTTACAGTTTGTTTAAATTTTTGTTTTGCTGTCAGTAAATTTCTACCAATTTACTTTTTTACCACTTTTAATCGCCCCTTATTGTTATCCGTTTAATTCTTTTACTAATCCTTTACCAAATTTTTTACTTGCTTGAATGAAACATAAAATTGCTTCTTCCACTGCAACATCTATATCTTCTTCTGAATATGCAAAAGTTTGTATATCGTGTAAAAAATGTATCGTGACAATAAAATAATTATTTGTCTTCTGTATTGATATGTTCTTATTCATTTCTATATATTTCATGTGGGATATGATGGAGTTGCACCACCCGAGTCGAAGACAACCGCTTTACAGGCGGTCCCGCTACTTCTACGGTATAATATCCCATTAAATTTAAGTGGGCCAGGTAGGATTCGAACCTACGAACCGTAAACGGAAATGTTTTACAGACATTCTGCTTTAGCCACTTGCATACTGACCCTTATAAAATAAAAAAGCCCTTATCAACGATAAGGGCTTTGTACATAACAATGCTATTCCTTATCATTTAAAGAGCTTATAATAATACCAATAATATGTGTTAACTGTTGTTTTCATTTTGTATAATTTTTAGTAGTTCTTGACTACTTATTATTTTGCATTTGTTTGTTATTTCTTCAATTCTTCTTTTGGGTATATCGTAATGTGGAAACTTTCCTGTGTGATACCAACATCTATTAATTTGTAATTGTTGTGCCATTAAATGTAAGTTTTCAATACTATATGGCTGACAAATTAAATGTCGTTTGTTATCACAAAGATAAATCATTATAGAAAAGGTCCAAATTTATCTCTTAATACATCTCCTACTAATTGTGCTTCATTTGTATAAAATTTAGGTTGCCCTGTTTCTTTATCTTTTTGAATTGCAATTATTTTATTTGCTTTTATTTTTTTACCGTTAGGTCTTTCATCAGTTGTAGCATCTACAACTAAACCTTTTTTCTTTTTAAATCCTAAAGCTTCCAATATGAACGGTAACGCTTTGTGATCATAAACTAATTTAGTCATCGTTTTTATTTTTACTTTTTATTAACAGCCGTGAATGTGGGAATCGAACCCCTCCATCCCGCAGACAACGGGTTATACAACCATCATACTCCACCCACGGTATTTATTTTAGCAGTCGCGATGGGAGTCGAACCCACAACCTCTTCCCGAAATGGAAGTATTCAAACCATGTAGCATTTTGCTACTCTCTAAACTAAGCGACTATATTGCACCAGCGACGGGATTTGAACCCGCGATCTCCGCAGTGACAGTGCGGCATCCACTCCAGGCTGGACCACGCCGGTGTATATTTTTATTTTAAAGAACTTGTACTCCAGACGGGATTCGAACCCGCGAGACCATTTCTGATCTTCAACATTGAAAGTGTTGTGGCATAGACCGCTAGCCGACAGGAGCATTTAATGTTTGTCGAGATGACAGGACTCGAACCTGCGATCTCCTGGTCCCAAACCAGGCGCGATACCAACTTCGCTACATCTCGTAATTTATTTATCTAAATAAAAATCCCGGATAAAAATTAATTTATCCGAAAGCTGTTTGAATAAATGTACTATCGTTTGTATCTGAATCTGTATCAATTAATTTCTTAACAATTTGTTGTGTTCTTACATGATTAAATTTAGCTGCACACATAGAAGCTGATACTGAAACAATTTTCTGAATATTACCATCGTACCACAATGTACTTTCATAATTATCATAATCAGTAAAACAGATGCTGATTTCGTCACTTTGTACGTAACCAAATTTCACACCTTGAATGTTACTACATAAATAAATTGCAGCTGCATCCATAGCATTTATCAATTCATCATCAAAAGGGCGTTTGAATTTCTTCGTATAGGTATGAAACGCACGACCGTCTAACCGTAACACGTTGTTCATGTTAGGCATTAAAAAATTCCTGTTTATTGCTTCGTAATTTTTCATACGAAGTGCTAATCCACTATAGTCTTTACTCATAAATTTTGTTTTAAATATTCCTTTGCACGTTTAATTCTTGTTTTTACTGTATTTTCATTGATATTTAATTTATCACTGATTTCCTTAATTGTTTTGCCGTTTAATTGCATATCAAAAGGTTCGTATAAATTCTTTTTGATTGTTCGTAAATTACGTAATAAAATATCATCAATCTCATTTGCATTCCAATGATCTATTTTAAATACATGACGATCACGATCAGATATGTTATAACACAAATCAATATCATCAAATTTAATTTTAGTACCTCGATAATATTGATTAACAAAAAATCGTGCAGCATTTAATAACAATCCTTTCAGATTGGTAATTATTAACGAATCGAATTTCATAAATAGATACAACATCGTATCCTGCAGAACATCCTTCCAATGATCTGTTTTGATTTTGCTTCGAATGTAATTTTTTAAATCGGGTATGTACGGGTAAAAGTCAGAGTACGTATATGTCATAGAAAGTTCTATACAATTATATACCTTTACTATGTAAAATGAAAAAAGCCCAGGATAGTTATCCTGAGCCTTTCACCTGCTTTGTGTGAAATATTATGCTGTTACAGGTGATTCTGTACTGTTGTTATTAACAAGTTGGGATGCATCAGATGCAGAACCACAGTTTTCTCTAACCTTATTACGAACTTGTTTATGGTCCTTAAGTTTATCGATTGCTTGTTCGTAAAGCTGACCTACACGTGCTCTGGTATATTTAGGTTGACGGTCGATTAAATCGGCAATTTGCTCCAAAGTTTTTTCTTCTCTACCATTTAAACCCAATTTATACTCAACGATTAATTTTTCCAAAGGATTCTTCAATACAACTTCTAACATTTTGTTGATTTCTTGTTTGGATTCTTCCTTTTTAATTTCATAATCGGCATCGTAATCGGCATTGCTACGAAATGTATCTCCTAAAGTCATTTCACCGTCACCTTGATGACCAATTGTTTGTGACATTGAATTGAAATCCTTTTTATCACGTTTCATTTGCTGATATGTCGCCAAATCTAAATTTAAATCAGTTGGGTCTTTAATTTTATCATATACTTCAAGCAATTGTTCATCTGTAGGATTATGTACACCTTTTTTACGTAAAAGATTTTCAGCTTTATTCATCAATCTGTCAACACGTTGACGATTTGCAGGTTGAACAATATCCGCAATTGTAGTGTGTAAATAATCACGGATATTTAAATTGATATATGAGTTCGCAAACGTTAAAAATCTGTAACCTAATTTAGGGTCAAATTTATCAAATGCACGAAATAAACCAATATTACCCTCAGATACTAAATCTTCAAGTTTAGCTTTAGGATATTCAAACTGTTTTGCAATTGTAATTACAAATCGTAAATTGGAAGAAATGATTTTATTGCGAATTTCTAATGCTCGCACCAAATTTGTTTCTTTTATTTGACCATACTCTTGGAATAATTCCAATTCCTGTGGAGCGGTAAGAGGTTTGATGTCTTTTCTTGAAATTTCGGATAAATACATTCCTAATGAAAGGGCGTGTGATGCTCCATTTGTGTGTTTAGTTAAATTAAGTTTCATATAGTGTGTGAGTTTAGTTTCTATTTACTTTATTATTGTGTTGAATGCAAAATTATATAATGTTTTTTACTTTATAAAATATTTTTAAGTATTTATTTTGTATTTATTTTGTTTTACTATTTTCATTTATAATTTTAAATGCTACACTTTTAAAAATTATTACTTTTTTTTTATACACTTGAAATTTATTAAATCATTAAACATGACACATCAGTTTTGATCAGTAGCATAGTGCTACTTCACTTCATTGTATAAAAGGTTTGTTAATTGGGTCCCATCGCCATATTACCGACGCCTATCTGTCCATAGAAATTACGAATCAAGATATTATTTGATTTCACCTGATCAGGTGAATTTGCTGTTGTAAAAAATCTTAATTTCATAATCTATATACTTAGTGGGTTATGTTTTACAAATATATGTAAAGTATTATTATATAGAAAATGTTTTTGTGTATTTTTTTACTCAACTTTATAAACACTTAAATGTTTATATTAAATAGCCTTATCTAACTGATTGAAAGACAATAAGATATATCGTAACGAAAAAATCATGAATCCAGGTACCAAAAATCGTGCCAGCTTGAATAGGGCATAAAAATACCCATAAAATAAGCAAAATAAATATCACTTGAATCAAATATTTTTTATATAATTTATAAAAATATTTACGTCGTGCCTTTTTTATAGCAACTATTTTGTTTTGGTCCCTTAAACTTGTTAAGGCTTTATTGGTTTCTTGTAACATTAATCCTTTGCGTCGCTTTCAATTTTAATTAAAGTCAATTCAATGCCTTTATTCTTCCAAATATGTCTGTAAGGTTCAACTGTTGCATGTTCCTTATTACGATCGTCGTACAGAATCACTTCTACAATGTCAAATTTCTCCGAAAATTCTTTTATCGTTTGATCAATACGTTCACCTTTTGTGTAATTGCCTTTTTTACACATTACACGTTCCACTTCAATTTCGTGTTTCGCAAATATTTTTTCTAAATGTGTCTGTAATTTAGGTTCGCGCGACGTTAATACAAATGTAATATACATGGGATGTTTTTTCATCCATTTATAATCTGCATAAACTTCAGGATTTGTTTCATTAGGAAACACATTCATGTCCAAACTTTCTTCACGACCCCACCATCCTTTATGCGGATAAGGTTTTCCGTGATGTTGTTCCCATAATGGTTTACCAATTTCAGGTAAAGTTGTATGTATCAATGTTCCATCACAATCGAAGAACGTCAGTATTCTTTTTTCTTTCATTTTATTTATATCATTATTTCGGAACAATGTTTATAAACTAAAAATGTCCCAATGTATGGAACAATTATAAGAATAAAGAAGTAAAATTGAAATTATTTGAATGGATATACGTATCTCTTTTCTTCACGGATCGCTTTACGTAATCTAATTGCTATACGACCGTGATAGAATGACTTTTTAGTCTTCATATAGTATACAGCCAGAATAAAATTAACATGAATGTGAATATAATACATTAACGTATTCCAACGTCCATACAAGTTACGTGAACCTAACAAACGAAAATCACCATTAATATAAAATTTTTTAAAGTTCATAATCTAACTTTTAAATTTGTTCCTTTAACAGTACGGATAATAGGTTCGACTGCTTGACTGTTGTTATAATCAATTGTTTCACATTTACCACATTTCGGACATTCTACAGTTTGAAAACGTAACATAGTAGTTATTGGTTTGAAAATTTTATTACAACATTTAGAAGTAAATTCCCACGCATTGGTTCTGCCATCAAAACTTGAACCACAATAACGAACATTAAATAGAGGAGTTATGAAATTCATCTGTGTATTTTTTCATGTATAATTTAAAAGCTTCTAAACCACCTACAGCACCTAAATTAAACACTGGAATGCTGTGTTTAAGAGCAATATTTATCGCAGTTGCTGTTCCACCTTCAACTTTTCCAAATTTAGTCCAGCACAGTACAAAATCAACTGGGTCAGATAAATATTCACCAAAAATTTGAAATGGATTTCGACCATGCATAATTTGCACACCATAACTTTGATATTGAATATGTGGTGCAACTTCAACTGCCATTTGCATAGCTTTTTGTTGAATTGTTTTAGGTAATTGCCATGTATTAATAGTACGTATGTAAGGAGTATGTTTTATTTCCTTAATACGAAATTGCGCAAATGGTAAAAAACGTTCTGCATTGGTTGAAGTCGTTTCACACCATTCATCCGGTCCTTCCGCACCACCTGAACGACAGATTGCATCAAAAGCATTTAAATGATCAACACATTGTCGCATTAATGGTTCAACACTTTTTGTTTTAACTGCTTTACGTGAACCGATACCTGCAAATTTTAATTGTTTCATTATTTTAACGTGTCAATTAAAATTTTAAATTCTTCCAAAATTTCTTGTTTACCGTCTTCCCATTGTCTTTTCATCCAATCAGTGTTGGGAATAATACTATTAATGAATTTAGGTGCGTTTTGAAGTAATTCAATTAAAGATACATTCATTTCAAAACTTAATCCTAAATAAACTTGACTGATACGATTTTTTTCAAGATACTGAAGTAAATCAGCATCACGAATAATTTTTTGTTCCAACGTTAAATCAGCGGCTGGAATTTCATAACCTTGTTCCATGCCATTATATTGCGTTGCATCAATAATTTTTAATACATTGATGGGATTAATTTCAACATATTTGTTTTTAGTTGATTTCCACCAAATCAAAAATTCATCCTTTGCATATTGCACATTGATTTTGTCAACTTGTCTTCCTTGAGTATGATTAAAATCGTGCCACAATGCTGCACATACTAAATCCTGTTCAGGTTTGTCATAGTAGTGTGCTGCATGAATTACATTTTCTGTAACTACCATTGTATGATTGAAATTGTGATAAGGTGCTACCACTGCGACATTTTTATCAAAATGTAATTTGATGATTTCCTTTGCCCAAGGATATTTTTGAAGGTATTTGATGATTGCCATATTTTTATTTATTTTGTATTTAATAAGATTGTAACTGACCTAACTTCCATATCTTGTAATAAAAGTTGATAAATATGATTTAACCAAAATTTACAATTGTTTGATTTAAGTGCAATTGATGCACTGCCTTTAGTGTTATACAATGTAGCTTTTTCCAAACTACCTAAACGTACAGTATTACGTTCTTTGTATACGTACAGGTCCTTTCCAATTACTTTAATTACTTGTTTCATATTGATTTATTTTAAATATTTAGAATAGCGGCCTTTATTTTGTGGTTTATGTTCTTTAGGAGAATGTTTAAGGATAATATTTTTGTATTGATCATCACTGTCAAAATCAGTAGCAGGAAAAATCGGTAAACTAATAACAATATCTAATTCATTTTCTGTTTCTTCCAAAACAATTGAATTAAATTTTACAAATTTATCAACAGCACCATCAAATCGTGTACTATTTGATATATTCAATACTTCTAAAGGTTCATCCGCAATAATATTTTTATCGCAAATTTTTTCGACTGAATCTGCTAACTTCATTGCTTCTTGATCGTTGTTGCAATTAACTGAAAACGAATAAGAATTTAGTATAATAATGTAACTGTTCATAGTAATTGTTTAGAACTATAAATATAAACATTATTTATGTAAATAAAAAATTTATCTTACACTCAAAACCCTGACTAAATCAGGGTTTTAAAATTATTTACTTTAACTTAAGTACAAAATCCATCCATTTATCACGTTTGGGTCGTACTATTAAATGAACTGTTGACCACCATTTTTGTGTCTTGACCCATTGCTTAAATATATCTAAATATTTCTGTGCTTCACCTTTTGCAATACCTGAATCTGTCCATTGACCTAATTCATAACACGAAATAATTACTTCTTTGTCAATAATTTGCGGATCACTTCTTTTACAATAACCAGGATTGAACATAATAAAATCTTGTTTGATATTAAAAAGAATTAAATGTTCACGAGGATTAAAATCTTCAATTTCATCTAATACATATTTTAAAATTCTTGATTCAGGTAATTTTACATTAATATTATATTCAAACTCACCTACTTTAAAAAGTTTTTTGTTGTTAGTAATTCCATAACTCATATTCCATTTATTTTGTTCCCAATCTAAACGTACATATAAACCTACTTTATTTTTTTCAACAATATTAATGTCGTAGTAATGTGCTAATAATTTTAATGAAGTATAACGTCCCAATACATCTTTGACAGAAGTAATTTGTTCAGGTTTTACCCAACATGTCCAAATCTTGTATGAATTTGAACGGTTAGCTAAACCAATATCATCTAAAGCCCATTCAGAAAATTCTTCACAGACTTTAATGAAAGTTGCAAAACTTTCTGCACCTAAGATTGGGAAATTGTTTGTATTATTTTGTAACCAAGATGCTAATTCCATGTATTATATATTAATTTGCTGTCTTCGATAAACGTTCCAGCAACTTAACAACTGCATATTCCAGATCATCTAATGTACCTTTATTGTCAATAATAGCATCAAAACCTTCATAATCATCTAAATCTGTTTCTGACGCGTGAGTTAAATCACGACCACTATTTTCTGCAATAGGATTGATTGGACGATTTACACGTACTAAAAATGCGCCTTTTGCTTTTAAAGCATCTGCCTCATTTTTAAAACGTACGTCAGTGATTACGTAATTGCCATTTTTAAGATCAGTAAATAAACCATTTATCCACACGTTCTTATCAAAATTATCACGTAATGCACCGGTTCCTACACCTTGTAACATTTCACCAATCGTTTTACCGAATTGTTCAATGTAGACATTTTTACCTTCTTGAGTTAGTGTTAACTCAAAATCGCAACCTGCTAATAAAGATACTATTTTTTTCAATTTGTAAGCAAATGCTTTCGATTGAAAGCTTTGATCGTGTTGTTTGATAAAGTGAGCTACGGTGTCCTTGCCCGACCCTATCTTGCCTGAGATTCCTATTATTATATTATTCATATTGTTTTTATGAATAATTCGTTAAAAAGTTTAAAGACTTCCTCTGATTGTGTAATACACAAAAGGAGATGCGTACGATTGATTGATTAGATACGGACGATATTCATTAATACAATAAATATATTTGATACCTTTTGTAAGACCCCACTTTAATACTTCTAAAATAATTTTTTTATCATTATTTTTGAAAGGTATTTTTTTTGATGTGGGTTGAGTAATATGTGGATGATTAATTGGTGTGTCAAATATACCTAAACGTTTCTTAGGTAAGAAATCTTCTAACCCAGTAGGACGATGTATTAATTCAGTTGTATTAACATTTAATTGATTTACTAAAGTAACATCATATTGAGGTATATTTAAAAATGTTTGAGCATCTTCACTATAATCGACAGGTTTGTCTAATTGATTATAACGTTTAATTGAATCTTCAAACGTACCAAATTCAGTAGTTTTGACTAATTTACGACCTGTGCCGTTATTTATTAATAATGTTTGTTGTGTTTTGTCTAAAACTGTATATCCTGTAAACAGTTCATCGTCGATTAAAGTAATTTGATGATCTTTATCAAAAAATTCCAACGATGAAACTGTTTTGGAAAGTGGAAATATAGAACAGCTCCAGATTTTATTGCCTTGAATCGGCAATATTTTATTCTGTTCTAATAACTGGTCAATAGTTATTACATTTAAATCATACGGTTGTAAGATACGCATGATTTATATATTATTTAAACCGTTTTGACTTATCAGTAAATGCCTCGTAAGTTGTATTGATGTACATTTCAGTCGATTTAATATCTTTATCGTATAAAGGATTTACTACAAATCCTTTTGCAAATTGAGGGTGACAAGTGCAAATAAATTGACGAATTGCTGATTCAACATCAGATGCTGTTAATTGAATGATTTGATGATTTGGGTTTACTTCTTTGATTTTCATAAAATGATATATTTTTATTTTTATTTATAACAGTATCGATTATTAACTCCTTAAATTCAGCTTTCTTAATTTTTAAGTACTCACCAAACTGCTCAGTTGTTAACTCGTTATTGTTATAATGTATCATTTCTGTTATCAAATCCGAATTGAAAGGATGATTTCTACCAAAAATATTTACTATCTTCGTTCTGAAAATCCTATCAGCTTGTTCTTGATTGAGCTCGTGTCTGCAAATAACATTATTGACAAACATATCAAAAGCTTCCAAATATATATCAACCATTTCCATGTCTATGTCTGACATTATTTACCAAAACCTAATTTCTTTTGTTTTTTATCCCAATAAAAATCAGTATGTATATTATAAATTTCTGCTAATGTCCATTCTTTTTTATTACTATATTCTTCTGTATCAAATATTTTCACATCGATTTTAAGACTTTCAGCCAATTTCATTGCTTCTGTACGATTTAAATATCTAAATTCATGTCGAATTTGTAAACGCCCTTTACGTAATAATGCTTCATCGATTTTTGATAATTCACAATTAAAAGTAACAATAATTTTTAATCGTAAACAATCTGCAAGAATACCATCTGTTAATTGTAAAATTGTTTTTACAATTGAACCATGATTTTTTCTTGACTCTAATGCGATATCACCATCTTCAATTACTAAAACACTATCTTGATAATCTTGAATGAAGGGTATAAATTCAGGCGATTCAATTGAACCAACCATTTCACTTGGCATGTAAATAACACTACCAACTTTACCTGATTTGTTTAATTTTTTAATTACATTACGAATATACATTGATTTACCTGTGCCAGGAGGACCATGAAATATCCATAAACCTTTATCTGATTTTGTTAATGACGTAAATATATTTTTATCAATCGCTTCAAATTCTTCACCATAAGATAATGGAATATTTATTTTAGGATTTTTAATTTCAAAATCCGAAGTATCTAATGAACCATTGGGCCGTTTAATTACTAAAGAAATATAACTGTTATTATCAATAGCTTTATCTTTATCAGGTGTAAAAACATCTTTAAGCAATAAAACAAATTCGTTTAATAACTTTTGATCAGTATAATAAACAGTAAATCTGCAACGTAGTTTAGGTTTTTTGGTGTTGATAACATATTTAAATGTATCATCAGTCATTGTTACAGATAATACTACTGTACCTAAAGTAGCATCAAAATTTTCATAAAAATCTGGTTTAACATTGACAGCTGCTACAAAACGATCATTTAAAATTTTAGTTTGATCTAAAATTTCAAACATTTCTGTTTCAGATGTATCAAATTCTCTACGAATTTTGCCATTGAATTTTGTTAAAAAAGATTCGTAAACTTTTTCATTCATAATTACACTATGAATAGTAAATACAGATGGAATTGTCTCAAAATGAGACATTGCAAATTCCATTGGTTTAATATCATTTTCATTAAAATCGCAGTGGCTTATATTAGTTTCCATGTACAGTTTCCTCAGTTAATTTTTTATTAAATTTATTTCTTGCGTTATCTGAAATACGTACAGCATCGCCATCTTCATTAATACGTACAAATACTGCATTTGCTTTTACACAAACAGTTTCTTTTTGTGTTTGTACTGAATACTTACGTATTTCAGCGTACAATTTAATTGATTTATTACCAATATGCACAACACTTACATAAGTACAATAAATTTGATTGGGCATGATAGGTGCAGCAAATTCAATATTCATTACTTTTGTAACAATCCACGGAGTATCTACAACTTCAGCAGCAAATACTGCACATACTGAATCAAGTTCTTCCATTAAATCTGCACCAAACATTCGTCCATGCACACCAACCTGTTTACCTTTACAGAATTGGCTATTTCGTTTAATCATTTCGCCTTCAAACATATTACGCTATATCAGTGTTAGTCGGTGAGGGTCTTTTTTCACCAAAAATTTCAATTTCTAAAATAGTTTCATTTAATTGTGCTTTTGATAGAACAATAAATTTATTATTTGTTAAAGGGATTTTTAAACTCTGTAAATGATTGGAACCATTTTCAGAAATATCCATAATCATTTGAATATTACTTTGACTACCTAAATCAATTGGTAATGTTCTGTAAGTTTTGTCTCGATAAAAAGCTGTAATAATAGCACAATTGCTAAGTTCGTTCATAATTTGTTATTGTTTTCTATTCTATACTATATTTATAATTTAGTTTAAGTCGTATTTTTATTTTTATAATTTTAAATTATATCATATCTGTCCCAAAAACTTTCTTTAATTTTTTAAACAAAGTACTTTAATTATTATATAATATTGATTAAACAAATTGATGCAACTTTCATATAATGAATAAGTTGTATAAAACAAAAAATAATGTTACATATATAAACTTAGAAATAAAAAGCAATTACAAGCAATTATGACAACAAAAGTAAAAAGCATTGAAGAAGAATATCAGAAGTTAACACAGGAAGAACAAATATTGCTTCGACCCGATACTAATTTAGGTTCTATCATCGAGCAAGAAAAAGCAATTTGGGCAGTTAAAGACATTAATGATTTAGATAATATCAAAATTGTTAAACAGCTTTTAACATACAAACCAGCATTCATCAAATTATTTGATGAAATTTTAACCAACGCATCTGATCATTATCATCGTGGTGGTGGTGTAAAAAATATTAAAGTTACAGTAGATAAAGATTTTACTATCAATGTATGGAACGATGGTAAAGGTATTCCAGTAGTAAAACACAAAGAACATAATATGTGGTTACCTGAAATGTTATTAGGACATTTAAATTCAGGTTCCAATTATGATGATACAGAACAAAGATATGGTGCAGGTCGTAACGGTTTGGGTTCTAGTTTAGTGTCACTCTTTAGTAGTAAATTTATTATTGATTGTGCTGACGGTACTAATTCATATTATCAAGAATTATGTGAAAATTTACAAAAACGTAGTACACCTAAAATTAAAAGCAGTTCCAAATCTTATACATCAGTAACATATACACCTGATTTTAATCGTTTACCAATTGTAGGATTAGAAGAAGCAACTTTAAAAATATTTTTAAAACGTGTTATTGACGTTGCAGTATATAATCCTAAAGTAAAAGTATTTTTTAATGATAAATTAATTCAAATCGACAATATCAAAGACTGGGCAACCATGCACTTAAATCCTGAAGATGAATTATTTGTTGAAAATATCAATGACAAATGGCAAATTGCTTTAGCCGAATCCAAAGGTGAAAATTTTGATCATTGTAGTATTGTTAACGGTAATACAACATGGCAAGGGGGTACTCATGTTGATTATGTCATGAATCAAATTATTAAACGTCTTACAGCTGATCTTACACGTGGTAACAAAGGTATTAAAATTCGTTCAAGTGATATAAAGAACAAGTTTCACTTGTTTCTTGTATCAAAAATTGCTAATCCAAGTTTTGATTCTCAAACCAAAGAAAACATGAGTTTGAAAATTGAAGATTCATTTGAATTAAGTGATGGATTATACAAAAAATTAATGAAGTCACAAATCATCGAAAACATTTTAGCTTGGGTTCAGATGAAAGAACAAATGGAATTAAACAAGCTTAATAAAAAAGCAGCAGGTAAAACTTTACGTATTGATAAATTAGTTGACGCACACAAAGCAGGAACTAGTGAAGGGTTTAAATGCGCTTTATTCTTAGCCGAAGGGGATTCTGCAAAAGGTAGTACAGTAACAGGATTAAGTGTTGTAGGTCGTGATTATTATGGTGTATTCCCTTTACGTGGAAAACCATTAAATGTACGTGATGCAAAAATTAGTAAAATTACTGAAAACGAAGAAATTCAAAAAATCTTTCAAATTGTAGGTCTTGTACCTGGCAAAAAATATACTTCGGTTGCAGAATTACGTTATGGTAAAGTTATTTTTATGACTGACGCTGATGCTGACGGTACTAATATTAAAGGATTATTAATCAATATGATTCATCAATTCTGGCCTGAATTATTAGAATTAGGTTTTTGTTATGAATTTGTAACACCAATTATTATTGCTAAAAAAGGTAAAGAAGCAAAAGAATATTATGATCTTTTACAATACGAACAAGATAAAGAAAAAGGTAAAATTGATGGTTGGTACGCTAAATACTATAAAGGTTTAGGTACTATTACTGCTGAATTAATGAAAACATTTTTCAGTAAATTAGATCGTCATCTTATCCGTTTTGATTATTTACCTAAACGCGACAATGATAAAATTGACATGTTATTCAAAAAAGATCGTGTACAAGATCGTAAAGATTGGTTATTAACTTACAAAGGTGAAGTTATTCCTAACAAATTTGGTAAAGATAATCACATTAACGATTTCATTGATAACGAACATATTCAATATAGTAACTACGATAATATTCGTTCCTTACCCAATACTATTGACGGTTTTAAACCTACTCAACGTAAAATTATGTTTGGTGCTTTTAAAACATTAGGTACAACAGAAAAGGAAGAAATGAAAGTAGAACAATTCGCTTCGTATGTAGGTAATCACACACATTACATGCATGGTGGTGCAAGTATGGAAGGTGCTATTGTGGGTATGGCTCAAGATTTTGTAGGTACTAATAATATTAATTTTTTATGGCCACAAGGTAACTTCGCAAATCGTTTAAATCCAAACGCTTCAGCTGCTTCACGTTATATTCATACATTTTTAAATCCCTTAACTAAATTCGTATTTCGTAAAGAAGATGAAAGTATTTTAAATTGGAATAAATTTGAAGATACTTATATTGAACCTGAATTTTATTTACCTATTATACCAACAATATTATTAAATGGTGTTGAAGGTATCGGTACAGGTTGGTCAACTTCCGTTCCTAAATTTAGTCCGATGGATTTAATTAAAGTAATTAAAAAGAAAATTGAAAAATCTGATTTAAAATATAAAATTCATCCTGACTATAATAAGTTCAAAGGTGAAATTGAATTTAACAGTGAAAAAAATGCTTACATCAGTAAAGGTGTTTATCAAAATAGTAAAAAAGGTATTTTGATTACTGAACTTCCTATTGATGTTTGGACAGAAGCTTATGTGATTTTCTTAGATCGTTTATGTGATGAAAAGAAAATCAGAAATTATATTGATAATTCAACTGACAACGATATTCACATCGAAGTAATCTTACAAGATGATACAAAATCTACAGAAATTGAATCGTTATTAAAATTAAGTAGTTCTATTTCAATGAACAATATGCACTCATTCATAGGAACTAAAATTGTTAAATGGGAATCAGCCGAACAACTTTTAAATACTTGGTTCGATATTCGTTTAGAATATTACGACAAAAGAAAAGCAGCATGGTTAAAATCATTAGAAGATAAAGTAACTAAAAACAACTACATCTTAACTTTCATTAAATTTGTAATTGAAGGCGACGTCGTAGTTAACAATCGTAAAAAAGATGCTGTCGTTAAAGATTTAATTGACATGGAATTTGCTAAAATGAACGACAGTTTCGATTATTTACTTAACATTCCTATTTATCACTTCACAAAAGAAAAATATGAAGAAATTAAGCAACTTGTGAAAGATTTAAAAGACGAATACAAGATATATAAATCATTAAAGCCTGGCGACATTTGGATTAGTGATTTATCTGAATTAGAACAGGCTTTGAAAAAAGCAGGTTATTAATTAATGTTTAAATATTTCTCAGGTCTAATTTTATGGCTCACAGCCATTGTACTTAAAATTTGTCTATCGGTTGTATTATGGCCTTACGGTATAGTACAATCGATCAGACGATTTGAATTTTCATTGTGGTATACCCAATTAGCCATAGGTCAAGATCAATATGGTAATGTATTAGGTCAGTATTTGTTCAATGATGTCTTAATTACAAAAGACTCACAACATAAATTTGGTAATACAGATGAAACTATTTCTTCAGTTTTAGGCAAAAATAAAGCTGCAAATACTTTAACCAAATTAGGCACAGGAGTTGCAGCAATATTAAATTTTATCGACAAAGATCATGTCGAAAAGGCGTCTAATTCGCCTAATAATTAAAGTAACAAAATAAAGGATAATATTACACACATTATCAATAATGCAAAAGATAAAAGCATTATTTTTTCTAATTGTAATAACCATTCACGATCAGGATAATTATTGAAATGTCTATTTAAATCAGATTGTGACCAACTAAATATCAATTTATCATTTACTTTGTGATTTTCATAAGTATTTACATCCACACGAATATCACCATAACCATATAATGGATGTTTAATAATTAAATTATAATCACCTCCATAATAAGTTTGACCTTTGTGTTCACGAAATGGACGATATTTATTCACACACGTTACTGTAACATCTTCTTTAAATGTTTTGACATTGTAATTAACAAGCGCTGAAATTACAAGTACAGCAAATAATACCCAAATAAACTTGACAATTTTCTTTTTCATTTTTAATTGATTAAAGGATTTTTTGTGAAGTAATCTTCACGACCAGTAACACCTTTTCCAATTACTCTGAAAAATTGTCGTTGTCCTGATTGTTGTTGATTAATACATTCGTGTGGTGTAAAAATACTAATTTTTGCAACTTCACCGGCTTTCATTAATATACCTGTTTGTTCAGGATATTCGTTAATATATTGACTTAAATCACCGTTTTGTGTATACCTCATTTCTTTAGTGTTCCACAATCTACAAGTATCTGACATACTGTTAGCTATTAAAGCCATTGTATTATCATCAAGTAAAGTTTTTAAACGGCCTCCCCAGGAACTTCCACCTCCACCCCAATAATTTTCTTTTTCGTTTCTTCCAACTTCAATATGTACATTTCTGTTAATACCTCTGTCGTTAAAACCTCGTTGTGATTTTCCACTTTCTACAAATGCTTCATGGATAGTAAGAAAACCAAGTTCACCTTTTTCTAAAAAATTATCGTTGATAATTTTTGCATAAGGTTTGTAAATTTCAGGTACGGATGAACTGTCACCTTGTATAAAAGGCATCATGTTACATTTAATTCCTGTGAATACAGGAAACTGAATTGAATTAATAATCATGTTTTTCATATTTATAATTTTAATACTATAAATATAAACAATATAATTGTAAACTAAAAATGATGATTAGATCAGTGACTTAGATTAAATTTCAGATAATTTATAACCTTCTTCTAAAGGTTGACGCTTTTCTTTATAAGCAACAGGTTCATCAATTAGAATATCAAAAATGTCATGCTTCGCGTTAATTTGGTGTAAATATTCACCTCGCATATTTTGATGTTTTTTAGGTTGTAATTGAATGTGCGGAGTGATATTCAACGAATTGCAATACGCTTTAAACTCTGCTACTGTGCGAAGGATGATTCTGTTCATTTTTAAAGAATAACTATTTTGATTTTTGTGTCAGGTGATAATTGATATTCACCCAATTTTTTATTTAAATACTTATAAGAAGTTGTAAATGTTTTTGCTAAATCTTTGCCAGTTTTATAGAAATCAGGAACCTCTTCAGGTTCTAATTTCATTACATTCTTTTTAAATTCAGGATATACTGCAGAATTGGTTAAATCAACCCAAGGATATTGTGTAAATTTCCATTCAGATCGTGAAGCTGTATCAGCAATAGTTTTTGACCATTTTTTGATATACTTTTCAGATACGTTAATTTCAATGATTGAACCCTTATTAAATACTGAGGATGCAGAATCTACTTCACCTTCAGCTTTTAAGGGTAACATAAAAGTATCTTGAACTGCAAAATAACCATTCGGTAAACGTATTTCATTAATACGTGAAAATGCAGAAATAGTTGTAATCATAAAATTATATATTAGATATAATCTTACGCTTTTTTCAATGTAATGATTGTAAACCACTGATGTTCGTCGATTTTGACATCAATGTCTTCAGGTTTAGTGCCGTAATATGAACAGTCGCAGTCCCATAATGAAACACCTACACCTTTTTTAAATTCTTCCATATCCTTATCTTCGATGTTTAAGACTGAGAAATGACATTCAAGAGTATCAGGTATGTATTTATCCTCCAAAAGTTTGTGATGTGCTCTTACAGCTTTCCATTCAGGCGAATCTGCACCACTGTCTTTAGTATTAAAATGATTACTGAACCAAACATCGTTTAATCGGCGATATTCGTCACCTTCGGCGATTGTAACAGAAATTGTTTTACGTGTTTGTATTTCATCACAACTTAAAGTAACCAAATAATCGTCTATAATTTGTTCACCTACATAATAACCTAATTGATAAGGTAAAGTAAGCAATTTTCTTCTTCTTTCTCTTTCCCGTTTAAATTCTTCTTTTTGTTCAGGAGTAAATCGGTTAAATCTTGATTTTGTCATTTATATGAATATTAAAGGTTGTGCGAATTTGGTGATATTTTTATCACGCCATTCTCTTCCGTCTGCATGTACACCTTGTATAAACATATTACCATAGTCACTCCAACCAAAAGTTTTATAAAAAGAAATTATAGCATCGCTAATAAACGGGAAAGTTCCATTTTCCACATTTTCTTTTACGTAATCAAGAAGATCAATAAATTGTTTTCTACTTGCAATTTTACCTCTTTCTTTCGCACTTTCAAATTGTGCACGACCACTTTCAAAGCAAACACCACCAGCTGGATAATGTCCCGGAATATCATACGGGAAAGAAGCGTCACCGATGCGTCTTACATTTGAATAAAATTGTAAGTTGTTCCAACAATAAGATTTTTTTGTGTAATATTCAATCTCCATCCCAACAAACCAAGGTTTACAACCCATCCTTTCAATATGTTCACACCACACAATTGATAATGCAACTCTATCTTCTGTACATTTAGTTACAATACCAATGAAGGTGACATACGCTTCTCCTGCATTTAGATTTTTACCGTACACTAGTTCGTATTTTTTGAAATCGTATGTAAATTTTGAACAATCCATATTAACCGATATATTTTCTGAAAGTTAATGATATTCTACCACCACAAGGTTTGTCACCTTTAGGTATTTTATGCAAATGAGTTTCTTGCATGTGAGGTGGCATAATAAATAAAGTGTTATCACCTAACATATATTTATTCTCATCTGGGATTTCACCTTTGTATTCTTTTTCTTTAAAGTAAATCAAACGATCAGCACCAAAACTTACCACAGCAATGCCGTGATTTGTATCTTGACTGGGACTGTCATCACTATGCCAACCTAAATGTTGCTTTTCAGATGCATAATAATTTAAAAAGCAAATATTGTATTCGCTATTATAGTCCATGTTGATTTTATCCATAATTGCTTTCACAATCGGAATCATTTCATTACTGAAGTACGTACGTTCACCTGGGCCTTCACCATAAGTATAAGGAATGCCAGCTTTGAAGCCCATAAAATATTCAGCACGAGGTGCTTCACGGTTTTCCCAGTTCACGGTTCTACGTAAAGCACCAAAGTAATCTAAACCACCTTCAATGTAATTTTCACGATAGATGATTTGCGGTTTGTTCATTGTTTCCATGTTTCATTTATTAAGACTATAAATATACGCAATATATTTTAATCCTTAAAATGTACCATTATATGGGTCCGCAGACTGCCTTGCATCTGATGTTTAATGAACACATCCTCAATATCGTAGCACGCTTGTTCTGTACTACCTTCCAAATTAATTTGATGTATTAATTTAGGAAAAAAGATGCGTAAGAACATAAATCGTTTATCACGAGTATCTAAGTTCTTACGCATAATTTCTTGTAATTCGTCGTCGTAATACATTACAAATACGATTCGTACTTGTTAGATTCTTTATCGTATGCAATTAAAGTCATACTACTTAAATGCGCTTTTACTTGACCATCACATGTACTATCACCGGGACAGTTATCGTAAAGAGATGCAACTTCTTCACCGAATTTGTCACCAACCTCATCGTAATCTTCAGTGTAATTTTTGTGATTCACATCAGTAACTTCTGCAAGAATTTTATATGGAGCAATAAAAGCTTCAATTTCTTTTTTCTTTTCTTTGTAGTTGTCAAAGGTTACACCTTCGATTTCAATTTCTTCAAATTCAGACGCATCAGCATCACCACTCATATATTCCACTTTTAGGAATATTTTGTTTGCACGTGTTTTTTCTTCTAATTCAAATTTAATTTTCATATTTTATTTATTTAAGGCGCAATTCCAATATTATATTCAAATGTTTCAGGACCATCTTCACCATCTTTACAATCAGCGACAAATTTTAAATATTCATCACTTTCTGAAACAACACTAATACGAAGTTCTTCATGTCGTATAATTTTTTCACTGTTTTCACCATTCAAAATTAAATCACCCCACTGTGCTAATTTAACTTGAACTTTACAACCCTTCAGAACTCTTGCTATTTGGTCTAATACCCAATCTTTATGTTGACTTCCACTATATGAACCATAACACTGAATAAAATATAAAGTCCAATCAGTAGGTGTATGATCAAAACAAGGATTCAAATCTTTATTATCAGTAACATCAATGTCTCCTAAATAATTTTCCATTATTTGATACTTTTTAGAATTTCAATAACAGGTGCAAATGAATCAGAATTGTCATTCAATGCAGATAAAAATATTTTTTCACCTAATTTGTTTTCGTAACACGGATTATCAACTCGCGGTTCACATTCTATTCCAGCCCATTTACTCACGTCAGTTGGTAAATAAAAAATTGATTTATTTTCACCTGAATCTATAAATCTATATTCACTAGTATTAGTGCTTTTTATCCATTGACCACCAATTTCTTTTTGATACATATCACATAATACGCCTAAACAACAATATTCATTGTAAGTGTTACGTAAAACGTGTCGACCTTTTTTATAGTTGCCTGATTCTAAAGCAGTAACTAATTTATCCCTGATTTCTAAGTCCATTATTATAAGTTACTTTACATTCAACTCCTGATTCGTTGAAAAATGTTAATGATTTTACTGAAGGACGACATGGAAATTGATGATCAGCAGTTGAATCATTTTGAACTAAACCACCTTCATCACCAAATTCTTCAAAAGATGCAATTTCACCATCAGGATAACATACTTTTAATTTAGCGAATTTTTCTTCAATTTTTTTGTACTTGTCGCCAATTTTTTCACGACTTGGCCATTCACTTTGACTCCATTTACATAAATCAATCATCTCCTTCATAAATTCTTTAGAATCTTCGTTATCAGGAAGTAATATTTTTTCTGTAGTGTACGCATCAGCATCACCATGCATGTTTTCAATTTTAAGACAAAACAAATTAATATGTTGTGCCTTTTTAAGAGGTTCTTCAATTTTAAAATTCATTGTTTTCATTTTTTAATTTTTTTAGCTTTTTCCCAACCGTATTCTCCATACACGTGAGTCTTTTTATATTCAATCCAATCTAATTTCATGGATGCTTCTAATTCTTTTGCTTTATTTTCTACAAATTTTTTCGCTTCATCTAAGACATTTTGTGCATACTTCTTAGCTATGCGATAGTCAGTTTGAGTAGGATATTTCAATGGTCCATCATATCCCCTAAATTCGTAGTTTGTAAGATCATCAAACGATTGATCTATTTTATTTCCGGGGCGAGTAATCCCAAGAAAATGCTCAGCTATGTACTTTTGAGTGTAGGTTAATTTCATTATGCGTTTACGACTACTAAATATTTAATTGTTGATTGAGGTGATTGATATACAATGTACTCATTGTTACGAAGATCAGCACCACCATGTGCAAAGACTGAATCAAATCCGTCTTTTGCTAAAACCTTTGCTGATAAAGAATAACAGCTGCTATCGTGGTGTTTGATATGTTTTTGTTCACCTACGTGAACATCGTAAATAGCAAGAATTGCTTCGTTACTACTTCCATTTGCAAAATAACTTCCACGTCCTGAAGTGTAACCAAAACTTTTACGAAATTTATCTGCAAAATAAATACCATCACCAAACATCGAACCTGAATGAACTGCATTGGAAGGACGTATTAATAATCCTGTTGTCATGATTGACCACCAATTTTCGTTACGGGAACCATGCCAGAATAATTCCATTTTTTTATTCTTAGCTTTATCCAAATGTTTGGTGTGTGCAGTAGCAGTTTGGTTGTTGACAACTTCAAATGCTTCTTTGAATTTACCTTTATCATCTGCCATTAATTCTTTAATTTGTTTAATGACAACAGCATCTGTAACATCTTTTAATTCCAAACCTGATGCTTTAATAATATCTGTTTCAACTTCTGGTTCGTCAGTTTCTTGTTCATGAACATTGCTATTCAATAATACTTGACCTGCCATAACGTCTAATGTTCCTTGTTCGTCAGTAATTATTTTATTTTTCTGATCATTGTTCGACATTTTTTTACCATCATCGCCTAATTTATCAGCAGAAATAATATGGTCCTTTACGTTTTTCATTTTACGAGGAACAACTGTAAAAAATTCCAACAATAATTTGTTGAAAGGTACAAAATCTTTTTTCACATCCAATGCTGTTAATTCATTCAGCATGACTTGTGCTTTATCGATTTGTTTTTGAGTTACTGATTCAGATGATACAGTATAATTTTCAGCAATACTACCTTTGGCCCAGGATTGTAAACGTTTAACTAAATTAATAACAGATTGCGTTCTGGTTTTAATAAAGTCTTTTACAGTAGTTGCTTTTTTAGTTGTACCACCTTTGGAATCTTCAACAATAAATAATTCTGTATGATCACGATAACCTTTTTTGACTTTACTGTTGTAAGTTTTTTGCCATTCGTTCATACTTTTTGTTTGAGTACTAGGATTAGGTGCGCCATAACGACCCCAGGTTGCAGTATATGTACCGTCATCATTTTCTTCCATGTCGTAAAACTTATTGCTTTGTTCAGTTTTACCGTCTTCAACTGAGACGTAAACTAATTTTACTTTTTTGCCCATAATTTATTGTATTGTTGATAATATTTATCTGTATTATTATAGTAATGGTCGAAAAACCATTGTTTGATTTCAGTAATTCTTTTATCTGAAAGTTCTTTTAATTCGTAAGGAGCTTTACCACCTTTATATAGAAGATTACCTGTCATCATTACTGAATAACATGGTTGTGTACCTAAAGGACGAACATAATGCCAACCATGTTTATTCAGCATTTCGTAATACATGCCTGAATTAACTTGAATTTTACAAATTTCGTCTTTTGCACGTTGTTCATTATATTTACCTGATTCGACGTCAATTAAATCATTTTCATCTGTTGAAAAACTTAATCCCATTTCATAATTACCTGAAATAACATGAATTGCGCTTGCCCACGGATGTGAATGATATAAACTTTCACCAGCTTTGCAGGGATGTAAGACATGAAAATATAAACGGTAGTTACCGATATTAATACTAATTCGTTCAACATGAGGTGGATAATAATCCACATCTAATGATTTAAAGTGATGATTAGAAAGGTCTAAAACGTTTAAAATCGTACCTTTTTCGTATTCTTGTAGTATTTGTAACATTTTGTATAAAACAATTATATGTTTTTTGAATATAACTTAAAAATAAATATCAAATGAGTGACATCCGGGAATTTACATTCCAATTTAACCGCAGTAATTTAGATACTGTAATTGACATCATTAAAGATTTGAGTAAAATTGATCCGATGATCAAAATGAAAATCGACGATGAACATGTTTTGTTTTACGCCAAAGCAGGAAAAGATAATTCAATTCATGCACTAAAATCATTTATGTTACCAGTATGTGATTTTATCGAAGCTGATGAATCAATAACAATTGATTTCATTATTTTAAATGGTCCGAATTTTATTAAAAATTTAGATATTTTAAATCGAGACAAACCCATTAATGGTAAATTAACCTACAAAGAAAAAGATCGTGTAGCCTCAATGTTTTATATTAGCAATGATAAAATCAAAGTTAATTTTATTACGGGGGATTATCGTATGATCAAAGATTTAACGAAAGGTGACATTGAAAATAAAATGGACCCACATAATGCAAACTTTGATTTTGTAATTTCAGGTGAAGATTTTGCCGAAGTTAAAAAACTAACAGCTTTAAATAAATCCGAAACAATTTCTATTCGTGTGAATAAAGGTAAATTGGAATTTTTTGAAGGTCGCAAATGGAGTTTAGCAGTTTGTGATTTACCGACAGTGGATGACGAAACTTGGTCATTCAATAATAAATACTTAAAATCAATTACACCTGCGGATCAAATAACAATCCACATGTTTGATCAATTTTTATTATTTAAAGAAGATAATGTAGCACTTATGATTGGTTTAGAACTTAGCGAACTTTAAACTTTTTCAAAGATACTATATAAAGTATATAATTGTAATTCAATAATGTATAACCATAAAACAAGTAAAATGAGCACAAAAGCAAAAAACATCACATCGATGTACCCTGCATCTCGTCTTACTAAAAATTCAAGCCGTCAGCTTTGGGTTACTTTTCCAAAAGGAAATCCAAATAAAGCTTTAGTTTTTAGTTCAGTACTGAGTCGTGATCTTGTTCGCTATAAAGCAGCTAAGGAATTAGGTGTTGCGAAAGAAGATGTACGTTCAAGACGTGTACCGTCATTCCGTAAAATGCTACGGAAGTAAGTTAGTTTGGCAAACTGCCTAAAGAAAGGGATTTAGTTTACTATTTCCCTTTCTTTGTGTGATTTAGTCAGCATTTAAAAGAATAAAGTAATAAATTTTTTTATTTCATATAATATACATATATTTGTAGTATAAAAATCTTAAAACATGGATGGTAAAAAAACCTTAACAAAAGAAGCAGTCAAGCTTGCGCTAGATTTGCTTATATTAACCAACAGTCAAGCGACAACGTTGGAAATTAAATTGCATCTCCAAAATTTGGAATACTTCGCAAAACAAGAAGATGTTCATAATTTTATGGAAGAAATATTTGCAGAAAACAATGGCAAATATCAACGTGCTATAAGTTCAGGTGCCGGACCTACTTATAATATCTACACAGCTATTACTGATTGGGAAACGACAGTTGCAGCAACACTTGCATCAACACAAAATTCTGGTCCGGTAAATGATTCAGTTGCAAAAATGGATTTTGTCAGTAAAACTGGTGATGTAAACGGTACCGAAAAAAATGAAATCAATACATCCTTTAAAAATTCATTGGATAATTTCATTGCGGATCAAAACAACAAAACACCAATGCACAAATTTCACGATCGTATTCGTGATTCCAAAATTGTACCCGGTGTTGGTATCGTTGCTGAATATACACCTGGAACCAAAACGTTAAAAACAATTAACGATTTAAATGGTGGTGACCCTGAACCTCAAACACCCAACAGTAAAATACCTAAATCTGCAATCTCACAACAAATTACTGATCTTATTGTTGACAAATTAGGAGTTCATGAAGATGAAGTTGTACCTAACGCGTCATTTATCAATGATTTAGGTTGTGATTCTTTGGATGCTGTGGAATTGGTCATGGAAATGGAAAAACTATTCAATATTGCCATTGACGATAACGATGTCGAAAAAATGAACACTGTTGGTGATTGTATTTCACACATTGAAAAGGTTTTAGGAGCAACACCTGCACCTAACGCAAATACACCTTCAGCTGACAATCGCGCACCACTTAATATTTTTTATACTCCAAAACAGTTCGAAGATTATAAAAACGGTGCTGATTTCGATGGTAAAAATTGGGTGTGTCACCAACGTTACAACGATCAAACGGAAATACATGTTTACAGTCATAAAGTAACACGTGATCAAGCACGTAGCCGATTTGCATCACTTAACCATATTAAATCAGGCGAAGTAAGATGTTCCATGGCTGGTAATTTCAACCTGGTAGAAGCATAATACACAGCTTTAAACAAACTTTAAAACCTGACATATAAGTTATGTCAGGTTTTTTTATGCATAGTCTCGAGATCAAAGAATACAAACAATACATAATCATTAAATTGGTTAAACGTACACCCAAAATACATTTGGTAGGTTCAGGTACATCCTTAATTAATTTCAACAAAAATGATTTACATATCAGTAAAGAAGCAGCTGCACTTTTACAGTCAAAAATTGCACAATTCAATAATAAAATAGGACCTGTAATGGAAATTATGTCAAGCAGCAATTTATGGTATACAGGTTATCAAGGTTTAATCATTCCACCTAATGAAGTTGTGCATATTTACGAAATGCCTCAATATACTGAATGCGACAATGAAATCGACGAAGTATTAAAAAATACTCTAAACAACTCTTAAAGTTTCGCATATAATGATTATACAAAAGTCATTATATGATAACAGAAGCATCCGAAAAATATATCTTAGGCGGGGGACCTGCCGGATTAATAGCAGCATTTTACAACCCAGATTATCAAATCATTGATAAGAATCCCATGGGTCAATTAAATTTACCTTTTGTTCCGGGTCCACGGATTTTAAAAGTTGATGAATTTAGTAGAGATTTTATTGAACGTCTTCACATGGAATATACGACTAAATTTATTTATGTAGGTTATAGCCCTGACGGTATAATAGTTGAAAACGAAGCAAGTCAAGAATTTAAAGAAAATTATTCACAAATTACTCGTGGTACAACAAAAATTGAAGATTCTTTTTTATCAAGTGGTGAAAACGAAATAGAAATTTTTGTATCAGAAAATGGGGATGATTTATACTATAAAGTATTCGCTATCTTAACAAATCTTTTAAAAGATCGTATCATTCCCAAAAATGTAGAATTTTTAAATACAAAACGTCAAGTATTAGGTTGGGAAGGTATTACTACACCTTATAAGGAATTAATATCGACACTAAACATTAACATTCTAACAAAATTGTTAGGTTTAGAACCACTAAATTTAGTTGCTTTGAAAAAACATTTCGTACAATGTAGTTATGATACTCCACGTGATATTGAAAACAGTAAAAAATTCCATTATATTTATTCTACTGATGGTCATTATACACGTAAAACATATTTCAAAGACTATATTGTCTACGAAATGGTAAATCCTGTAAAAGAAGATTCGATTGTTGCAATACATGGTAACAATGTAATGAAGGTATTAAATAACATTCCGATACAAATAAACAATTCGATTGATTTTCGTAATATACAAGGAATAGAACTTGTGGGACGATTTGCACAATGGAACCACTCAATAAAAGCTAACGAAATCATTGCAAAATATGAACGACAAATTTCAAGAAATATTTAAAACACAACAAGACTTTTTACGTAAAGTTTTACAACAAAAACATAATATTGATTTAGATACTATCAGTAAAGAAGATCGGATTCATTGGACGAAAGAAATGATTTTGTCCAGTAGTAAAGAAATTCACGAATTGTTAGATATTTTACAATGGAAAACTCATCGTTATCAATCTGATCATGAAATGAATATTGATAATTTTGCGGAACAGGCAATTGATGCATTTAAATATCTACTGAATGTGTGTATCTTGAATGGAATTGATGCTGATCAATTTACTACTAAATATAGTGAAAAATCTAAAATTGTCGATATACGTTTTGACCAAGAAAAGAAATTACACGAATCGCAAAACGATACAACTGAAAAATACGTTGTATTTGACATTGATGGTGTGATTAATGATTATCCTTTGAATGTGATGAAGTATATGAATGTTGAGGATTTAAATCTATACAAAAAGACACATCGTTCTGAGTATAGAATGTTAAAAGATAAGTTTGAAACAACAGGTGAAGAACGTAATAATACTGTAAATCCGGAAACTAAAGAAGTTTTACAATTATTATCACAAACTCATAAAATAATTCTATTAACAGCACGTCCTTACGAAAAAATATCGCGTCTGTATTATGATACTATTTTTTGGTTAGAACAAGAAAACATCCCGTATGATTATTTGTTTTTCAGTGAACATAAAGAAGATTTCTTAATTAACAATTTTAATCCTGAACAAATTGAATTTGTAGTAGATGATCAAATTGATAATATTAACAAATTAGCAAATACATTCCAAAGTTTTTTATTTTACAACAAAAATTTATATAATAGTGAAGACTTGTTAGGTGTAAAAAAGAATGTAAATGTAATTCACAACATTCGTCAGCTAATTAAAGTTTCTCCAACTATTTCAAAATGAAGAAAATAACTGCAGTTTTTTACGAATATCCTGCTGCCTTACATGACATTAAGTTATGGGAGTCAATGAAAAAAGATGATATTACACAAAAATACAATTTAACTGAAACAGATGAATTGAATCCCATGTATATTCCTGCAACAGGTGAAAGTTTTATGTATATGTTAAAACCTAAAAAAGAGGATGAAGGTTTATTTGATTGTGAAATATTAATTGCGACACCCATTCAAAAACCTATTTACGATACTTTAAATAGTATGATACGTGATAATTATTACTATAAAACATTAATATTTGGTAAAGTTACGACTGAATTATTGAAACCTGTGATTTCTTTCATCGAAAAGTGTGAAGCGATTAAACAGAATTACAAAATTCAGATATAAGTAGTATGAATATTGAAAAAATTATACATTTTGACGGTGCTGACAAAACTGGCAAAGATACAATACGTGATTTAATTGTCAAACAAGCTGCAGGTAAATATCTTATTTACGTCCGTTCTTATATTAGTCAAATAGTTTATTCACGTCTCTATAATCGAAACATCGATGAATATTTCTTTTGGAAACGAATGAAAGAAGATTTCGACAAAGGAGATCGATTCATTTATTTTGAATGTAACCTTGATCAAGCTAAAGATCGATTCATTGAACACAATGAAACAGATTTATCAATTAATGATTACGAAATTCATCAGGATGTTTTCCGACAAGTAATTAATGAAACAAAACATCACGGTATTCATATTCATAAAATCAACACATCTGTCTTGTCAATTAACGAAACAGTTGAAGAAATTAAAAAAGTAATAAATCACAGATAATGAAAAGAAGAGTATTTATAACTGGTGACAGTGGAATGTTAGGAAGTGCAATTAAAAAGATTTTAAGTACTGACAATAATTACGAAATATTAAATGTTGATCAATATCGGACATACATCAACGAATTTCATTATTTCGATGGTAAACAAGTTAAACCTGCAGAAGTTGACATTACTGATTTAGGAAATTTAACTAAATGTATTGTGCAGTTAGATGAAAACGATATTGTAATTAATTGTGCAGCGTATGTAAATACTGACAAATGTGTCGATTTTAGTTACGAAGCTGTAATGAGTAATGTAATTGGAACACAAAACATTGTTCAATTATGTAAAAAAGTAAATTGTACTTTAATTAATTTTTCCACTACAGCAGTATTTGACCCAGATTTTTATATGACAGTATTTCAGGGTAGATTTGATGAAACGACACTTGCATATCCTAAAACTATATACGGTGCTACAAAATATGCATCAGAATTAGCTGTTAAACAAGGTTACGATAAACAAATTACAATTAAACCTGTATTCATTTATGGAAATTTTCCTTACGATAACAGCAGTAATTTAATGAAAATCTTTAAACATATTTTAATGGGTAATGATGATGGTACAAACAAATTGCCTATCACATTATCTACTGAATATAAAAAGAATTACATGCATAGCGATTATTTTGCATTAATGTTGAAAAAAATCATTGACAATACTGATAATTGTTTAGGACAAGATTTTATTATTAGCCGTGACCCAGACTGTGGTAAAACATTTGACAAATGGATTGATAATTTAAGTGAAATTATTGATCGTAATCTTAATCGTCACAACAATACTAAATGTGATGTTAATAACGAAATCAAATTAATACCTGAAGCTGATTATTTAAAAGATCATTTAGGTTATAGTGCAAATTTCTATAAACATTTCCCGGATTTCGAATTACCTGAAGATCATAAAGATGATATGTGGAATTTACAAAAATCGTTTCAGTCAATTAATCAACATTATATAAATCATAACACAGTAGCCCTATAATGCAAAATATTAAAACAATACAGGAAAATATTGAAACTAATTTAAATAGTTGGGTTTCAGAAACATTAATAATTGCCAATAAAGTATACAAAGAAATAATTTTATACTCTTACAGATTAAATGCTGAAGATGTAGATTATTTATTAAAATTTGATGAAAATCAAATTGGTGCAAATAATTTATTAGATGTTTTAGAACGCAACGACATTACAAATTATTTTTATTCATACGATTTTGCAAGTGATATGAATACACGCCAAGCAGTATTTCAACCTAAATATAAAGAGGATGATAAAAAAGCTGCATGTATTGCAAGCATTCAAGTATTATTACGAAATGAAATAGTACATGTAAATGTAAATATGCGTTCAAGTAATTATGGCAAAAATTGGTTGTATGATCAACAAACATTTGCAATAGTAATGGATAAAGCATGTCAAAAATTCAATATGCATCGTGGCACAATCCTAGTTACTATCGGGTCTTTGCATCAAGAAATTTCAGAATAAATAGTAAATACATATAATTGTATATCAATGGAAAATATTACTCAATCAATCACATCAGAAGCAATTGACAATCTTCGTAAAGTAATGGGAACATTACCTAGCGAAACACCTACCAAACGCACTGAATTAAAAACTTTCGACGAATCAGTTGAAGTTACTTTGGAAGATCATTCCAAAAACCCTTATAAAGCAATGTTTGTTACATCAACATCTACATGGGGTACCAATGAATTTAAACAAAAATGGCCTGAAACATCTCTGATAGGTAAATTGGAAGTTGTCAAAGCTGTATTAACACACAATACATTACCACAAGCCAAAGAAATGGTGCAATTTGTATTTCGTGTCAAAGGAGTACCACGTTGGCTCTTTGATTATCACTGTACATCAGTTCAATTCATTTCATTTATGAGTATTGGATGTCGTGATAACAACAAAATTGATAGTGACGTTGTTAAACAAAAATTACTTACTACTCCTAACAATGATTTGGAATTAGCTACAAATTGGGAAAATTTAGATAAACAAGTTTTCTCTGAATTAAAAGACTTATATGAAATTGCATTAAGTGATTCTCAAGGTTCGTGGCAAACTGCTAGAGCGTTTTTACCACAATCATATTCTCATGCATATCACTTTGGTCAAAATCTTTTATCGATTGTGGGTACACGTGGTTTTCACGCAAGTAAAAAATTCGATTTAACTAAATCTAAAGATTTATATCTTTCTAAATTATACGAAAAAGTAGTTGCAGCAGTTGCAGCTGATTTTCCTTTGTTAGGTTTATATTTAGAACTACTTCATGCACCTGACAATGAAGTAATTATGCAAAAATTAATCAACTTTTCAGTTGATGATTTATCCGAGTCAGATAAAAAATTATTCAACACACTATAACATGATCGATATTAAAGGAATTAAAGTTTTTAAAGGTGTAGAGGATTTACAAGTTGAAATCCTTGAGTTTACTGATAAAATTATCAAATACAAAGTATCAAATACACCTATCTGTCAATATGACCAACATAGTCGTGCGCGTGTAGGTATTCAATTTTTAGATTATACAGTAAGTAATAAGTCAGAATATGTCGTTTACTCAGCTTTATATAATCGCATTGAAAAAGATACTGAACTACAAGAAAAATTTTGGAACACAGCTACCAAATTAGAAGTATTACGTAATGCTGCTGATCTTAAAGACGATTACAACTTAATGACTCGTAATTGTAGTTACGTAGTAATTCAAGACTATGCATCACTTCGGGGGCAAATGAGCCGTCGTTTAAAATTCTGCGAAGAAGAATTTATCGTAGCTTTACATTGGTTGTTACGTGATAAAATGATTAAAGCAGGAATCAAACTTGCTGAATCTTTTGCACCAGGCTGTGACAGTATTGGTAAATGCGATTATGCATCTGCCGATTATTTATCCAATGCTTTTGGTTGTTTATTTGCAGGTTGTGGACGTTGGAAATCACATGCTGAATACGCATCATTCAACAGTTCATGTACTACACCTAAAATGTTAGAGGACCAATTAGGGTTAGAAATCTTCAAATCACAATACGAAATCGAAAATAATATTCGTTAACATGAAAACATTAGAACAAATTTCAGCCGAATATAAACAATATCCTGAACTAAATCGTTTATATCGTCATTACAAAGGTGGTGTATATGAAGTAATGCATTTAGCTACTCATTCTGAAACAGATGAAGTAATGGTTGTATATAAATCAAAATTATTTGGTTCATATCACGTACGACCTTTATCAATGTGGTTCGATATTATTCATGAAGATGAATATGTAATTGACAAAGACAACAAACGTTTTACATCTTTAGGTTGTAAAACAAATTCTATCCATTTTGCTTCCATTGTCATGATTATTACATTAAGGTAAAACGATACAAAATAGTTTTACGAAAAACAGATATTTATTTAGTATATAACAAAGAAAATAAAGTTTGTTTAGGACGAGTAGCATGGCACGGAGGTTTTCGTAAATTTAGTTTTGCTCCTTATGAAAATTTAGTATTTGAAAGTCAATGTTTGCAAGATATTGCTAAATTTTTGAACCAATTAATGGACGAAAGAAAAAATAAAACAATAATTTAATGGAACCACTTATAACTGATATACGAAATTGCGCACGTTGTGGTAAAAATCACAACAGCTTAATTTTTTCACCCTTAGATAATCACGATCGTTATACTCATTTTGCGATTTGTCCTATTTCAGGACAACCGATATTAACAATTCAAATAAAATCTGTTTCATAATGGATGAATATAAATTAATTTCAGCAAGTGACGATTATGGTTTTAATATTAAATTAGCTGATTGTATAAAACAAGGTTGGGTACCCTTCGGAGAATTATGTGCTAATATATCCGTAGCCAAAAGTGATTATAGTTCTACAAATGAAAAATTATTTTCAATTATGTTGATTCGTAAACAAGATAAAAAAGAAAATTAATGTACGAATATACTTCAATATATTGCAGTTCACATAGTGAGTTCAATAATAAATTAAATCAGCTTTCACGCGAAGGTTGGATTCCTGAAGGTAACGCATCATTTAATTATGAATATAATCCTAGAAGTTCAGATTTCGAAAAATTCTTTTTACTTTTAAAAAGACAAATAAAAACTGCTGAATCATGAAATATGAATATAAGGGCATATCTGAAAAATATATGTCTTCTTTAAATACTGAACTTGATATTCTTGTCAGACAAGGTTGGGAACCCCACGGTTCAATAACTGTAGCTTACGCAAGTGGCGGATATGGTTCTTTATTTGCACTTTTACTTAGAAGAAAAATAAAAGATAAGGAGTCATAAAAAATTCATATATTTGTAGTATGGAACCTAAACTATTAACCAGAGATGAATTTCGTGAAGGAGTATTTCTTCGCGATAAATATCAATGTGTAATATGTAAAGCACCTCACAAAGATGCTCATCATATCATTGAACGTCGCCTGTTTGATAACGGTGGATATTTTCTTGAGAATGGTGCAACGTTATGTGAAAAACATCATATTATGGCAGAAGAAACTACACTTAGCTGTGAAGAAATTCGTACTGCTGCAGGAATTAAAAAAGTTATTATTCCTGATCACATGTATAGCGATAATGATTACACCTATGATAAATGGGGAAATATCATTATGCCTACAGGAATGCGCTTAAAAGGTGAATTATTTAATGATGAATCTGTACAAAAAATCTTAAAACAAGGTGGAGTATTAGATCAATTTTCTAAATATATTAAATATCCACGCACAATGCATTTACCTTGGTCAGAAAAAATGACTAAGGATGATCGTAAACTTAATAATACTGATCATTTCAAAGATAAAGAAGTTGTAGTAACATTAAAATTGGATGGTGAAAATACAAGTATGTATCGTGATCATATCCATGCACGTTCTTTAGATTCAGGTACTCATCCGAGTCGCAAATGGGTTAAAGGTTTATGGGGTCGTATTAATTACGAAATTCCAGAAGGTTGGAGAATTTGTGGTGAAAACATGTACGCTGTACATACTATATCTTACACAAAACTTGATTCGTATTTTTATGTATTCTCCATTTGGGATGAAAATAATAATTGTCTATCTTGGGATGAAACATTGGAATACGCTTTCTTATTAGGACTTCAAACTGTTCCAGTTATTTATCGTGGAGTATACGATGAAAAACTTATTAAGGAAGCATTTAGTATGATTCAGAAAGGTGATCAACGTCAAGAAGGTTATGTTGTTAGATTAAGTGATGAATATAATTACAGTCAATTTCGTAAATCATTAGCAAAATTTGTGGCAGATGATTTTGTAATTAAACATGGTCATTGGGCACAACAAAAATTAGAAGTAAATCAATTACAAAAATAATTGAAAATATTTTTAAACTTATTTTCACAATCGGATAATAATACTTATAATTGTAACAACAAACAAAACAAACGTTCTTTTAATGATTCAGTGAAGCCTCTTCAATTTACGATAATTGCGCACGTAGGTTGAACGTAACTGAATCTTGTACGGGGATGTAGCTCAGTTGGTTAGAGCAGCGGCATTGAGCCGTTGGTCGGAGGTTCGAGTCCTTTCTCCCCCACAAACGGACTAGTAGCTCAGCGAAAGAGCACCGGCATTTGAGCCGGAGGTCGGTGGTTCAAGTCCACCCTGGTCCACAAATATTCCGGATAACGTAACTTTAGGCAAATTAATTACTTGCTGTTTGAAAGGTGGTCGTAAGGATTACATTACTAATGTGTTTCACAAGCCGTTAATGTATGAAGGGTTCGAATCCCTACTGGAATGCATGGAATATTGGTGGTTAATAATTTTTTTACTTATATTTTTAGATTAAGCAAATAATTTTTGCAAAATTTAAAACAAAGCGAAATAATTTACATATATAATATAAATCCTAACAAAACCAAGATACAGAACTAGGACTTGGAAACAAATTAAATAAGTGAGGAATTGCTTAATTTAATTCTGCGGGGTAGAGCAGTAGTAGCTCGTCGGGCTCATAACCCGAAGGTCCTTGGTGCAAATCCTCGTCCCGCTACAAAAATATAATTTTTAATAATAAATAAAATGAAAAAGTTTAATAAGCATAATAATCATAATTTCTGGTTTAATAGATCAGGGAGCTTGAATCATTTTGTTTATTAAGATATAGTATTTTAATACCCAACAAAAAGAAACCTTCAAGCTAACCACTTGAAGGTTTTTGATTTTATATGTGTCTGTAACAAAGAGGTTTATGTGCCGGTCTGAAAAACCGGAAATGACGGATCGTTACCGTCCAGACACACAACAAGGGAATGTAGCTTAATTGAAAAGCAGCGGATATTTTACCGCAAGATGCGAGGCCAATACTCGTCGTTTCCACAACAACATACATCGTTAGTACAATGGTAGTGCTACCGTCTCCAAAACGGTTAACGTGGGTTCGATTCCTACACGATGTGCAAATATTATGAAAACAAAGAAATACATAAAACGCTAACCAGTACGTCTCTACGATGGACGTATTGGAATAACAATAATACGTATCCGTCGCATAGAGGCCGAGTGCATCAGACTTTTAATCTGAAGATTAACATCCATCAAGGGTTCGAATCCCTTCGGGTACACAAATGGAAAATGAATTATGTAATATATTTGGATTCAGAAAAATTTGGATTCAAACAACAAAGAAAAATGGATTGTGTCTAACTATCTTCGGTGATAATAACTATATCATTATCACTAGACAAAATGTAAGTAACGTTACATTAGAAATAGTAGCAGACATTATTCGTAACAATCCTCAGAGGCTCAAGTAGGCGAGCGGCCGGCTGTTAACCGGATGGGTGTGGGTGCAATTCCTACCTGGGGAGCAAAATGAATGAATTAACTTATACTAATATTTGTAAATTGTTAGATGATAAATTACAACCTATCTATAATGAACTACAAGATATTAAAATAAGTTTGAAAGATACAGATAAATATCTTTCGGCAATTGATAAATCACTTGATTCAATTGAACAAACTTTTTCTAATATGAATGTAGTATTAGAAAATTTCAATAAAACTTGTAAAGATAATTTGCAACGTTTACAAAGTATACATTAAATATGGGCTGATTAGTGTAGTGGTAGCACGAAACATTGTGGATGTTTTAGGAAGAGTTCGAACCTCTTATTAGCCCCTTTATTACCAAAACCCCTCATGCCTCTGAATACAAGCACACTTTGAGGGGTCTTTTTGTTTTTATAGTAATGCTAAAATGCATATAATTGTATTAAGTCTATGAAATTCAAATACTATTTTCGTGAACATCAAAGCTATTTAACGTCAATTGAATGCGATACACAGATAATATTTCAAGAAGGCCAAACAATTAAACTTGATTATCGCCCTAACCCTTTTATTATAATTAAAATAGAACCTATAAAAATTTGTTCATATTCAATTGAAACAAATATTATAGTCAAGGATGTAAATAAAGTAGAACGAATTAAAGAATCTTAACTATGCCTGAAGGACCAGAATTACGTTTAATGGCTGATTTTTTAAATCAGTATAAAGATACAGAATGTTATGGTACATATAAAAGCACTGTTACAAAAATTGTAACTCCTGATATTGAAGATGGCGTTTTTATAGGTGCAAAATCTCGTGGTAAAGAATTAATGTTAGAATTTCGTACTGATACAGACGAAAATATAAAATATTTTTTCAGTATGGGTATGAGTGGAAACTGGCAAGTATCTTCAGGTCTTAATGCTGTCGCACCGAAACATTCTCATTTCAACATCAGTTTACAATATTTACGTTTACACATGGTTGACCCACGTCGCTTTGCAAAATGGAAAATAGCTAATGATTGGAATAAAGATCGTAGTCCTGATCCGTTATTAGAACCAACACAATGGTGGGTACATTTCAACGAACAAATTGCAAAACATAAATATGATAAAATTCCTATTTACGAATTGTTAATGGACCAAAATTTATTCAATGGTGTAGGTAATTATATTCGTGCAGAAGTTTTATTCAACATGGATATTAATCCTGCATTAACTCATTGGGAAATTGAAACAGCATCATTACATCGTGCGATTTGTCAAGTAATGACTGAAGCCTATTCAGTAGGTGGAATGGAAATCGCAGCGTTTAAGAATCCTAATCAAATTGATCAACCTAAAAATAAAGGTGACTGGCAAAAATGTTATAAAAAATCAAACATGGCTTCCATTTTAGATAATAATGGTCGTACATTTTGGTATAATCCTAAATATGAATTATGCAAGTTGGTGACAAAGTAATTAAAAACGAAGGAACTTGGATTAAAAATGATTTTGATTCATGGGGACGTGGAATTGGTGTGGGAATTATTGTTGAACCACCTTTTGTACTTGATGATGATCATGTTGATGTTAGGTGGCCAGGTGGAAGATGTTTTGAAAATATTAAAGGTTTAATACTTGTACAATGACAGAACAGATGAGTAACTTAGTAAAACTTGCTAAGAAACGACATAAAGATTTAATGAAATTAGTAGGTCAAGAAGTTGAACCTCATTATAAAAATTATCCCCAATACGATGGTAGATATTCTTCCAACGAAAAACTACAATTGTATATTTCATACCCAGAAAAATATTGTACATTTAATGGTAAATTTTGGGACATTCCACAATACAGTAATGGTTCAACAAGACACGCTCAATGTTTATTTCGTATAGGTTCATTAGCATGTGGCGATGCAGAATATGCTTATGTTGGCAGTTGGGACGAAATTAACGAAAATCTGAAAAGTGGTGAACGGGAAAAAGTACTTGTTACAGAACATATCGATGATAATTTAGTAGAAATAATTTGGAGTTTTGATATGTGTGCTCCGTGTCGTGAAGGACAACATTGGTACAGCGTAGATTATTTTTGGTTTGCTGCACGAATCAATGGTGTAGTGTATGAAAAACATAAAGACATTAAAAAATTAAAAATACCACCATTGAAACATACATGTTATGCATGTGGTAAAGAAAAAAGTATTTCAAAATTAAATTACGTAATAGCTAAAGGTTGGAATCCAGATTATTGGGTTTGTAAAGAACCTAAAGAATTATATAGTAAATGTGCAGAATAATATGTTAGCAGAAACAGTAGTATCGAAACTTCGTAATCAATTGACTCCAATGTATGGGTTGCCGCAAATTATAATATCAAGTCAGCATTGTGAAAGAGATGAAGCATTAATCAAAATTATCAATGATACAGCATTGCAAGCGATTGAAAATCAAAAGATTATTCAGGAACTTTTAACACAATTAGAAGTAATTGAAAGTAAACAATCTCATTACAGGAACATATAAATTAAATGGATAATGTATCTCGTTTTAAAGCAGATTTACGTGCTTTATGTAAAAAACATAAAATCAAATTAAAACTAATTAATTTACCTGCAATTCCTTATGCGACAAATAAAAAAATAACTGTCTCTGGTTATTTCGATACAGGAACTGACACATTAGCAGTCGCGACTAAAAAAGACAAAAAAGAATGGTTAGAAATTCTCATTCACGAATCCTGTCATTTAGATCAATACATTGAAAATTCTCCTGAATGGGACGATCAAGAAATATGTACTGTTGATGTAAACGCAATGTTAGATTTATGGTTAGGTAAACATATTGAAATGAACGACAAACAAGTTCAAGCAGTCATGAAAAAAATTATTGATTGTGAACGTGATTGTGATTTACGATCAATTGAAAAAATTAAAAAATATGGTTTAGACGATATCATTAATATTGATCGTTATACACAAAAAGCGAATGCATATCATTTAAGTTATTACGCTGTACGAAAATTACGCAGATGGAATAAACCTTTAAAAGCAGCATATCAAGTTGAAGAAGTTTTGAATTTATTTTCAACCAAAATGAATAAAGGTTATACTCTAACGCAGAAGCAATATTTAACAATGGCAAAGAAATGCTACTTTGATCTATAAACGGTTCCAAGATGCTTAAAAACTATGATATTCATAATCAATCAGTTACAATAAAGCATTTTTTTATGTCATATAAATTGATTAATTATGTAGTAACAAAACAAACAACATGAAATTATTATTCTTTCCTTTAATAGCTGTTGTAACTCTCATTCTTATTTTCGCATTATTTAGTGATTTTGAATTGACGATTACAAAAAACGAAACAACGGATAAATACGAATACAATGGAATTGTTTGGGTATTATTAGATCGTTACACAATTAACAAGTATCATTCCAAAGATATTCCAATGAAAATTTTTAATCACACAAAAACCAAAAACCAAATATGAAAAGAAAAATCTATTCCGCCGCACTACTGCAAAGTTACAGACTTAACTTTAAAAATCAATTATCAAAATTTATTCATGGTAATTTTTTAACACCCGGTGATATAGATAAACATATCGAAATGAATGGCAAAAAAGTACAAATCGTGGGAATGAACGACGACAAACAAGTTGTACTTCACGAAGCAGCATCCAACCATTTATTCATTGCTGAACCCAGAGATGTACATCCATTAATTCCTGTCGAAAAAATTGAAATCGCAACTGAAATAGAAAATACGGAACCTGAAATTTAATTATGAAAGACAACTTTGTAACATTTTATCATCCTAAACAAGTTTTGACTGATAACATCGAAAAGTCAAAAACTAAATCTCCTTTGAAACCTAAACTCGTCGTAGAAGAATTACGACGAGTACTTGGTAACAAATTAGATATTATCGAATACAGACCTTACGATTACGAAGATTTTTTACATGCACATACTGAACAACACGTAAGTTACGTGTATGACTTCAATCAACCTGGTGCTTTATTGGACAGCGATATACCTTGGAGCGAAAACTTAGTGGAGTCATTGGAATATAACAACGCTTGTTTATATCATGCTATTAAACACAGTGTAACATACAACGATTTAGTGTTAGCACCTGTTGCTGGTTTTCATCATGCACAACCTAACAATGGTTTAGGTTTTTGTACCTTTTCAGGTCAAGTTATTGCATCTGTAAAATTATATCGCGAAAAAAGATTACGTGGTTGTTATCTGGACCTTGATGGTCACTTTGGTAATTCCATTGAAGATACACGTAAATTTAATTTCATGGTGAATAAAGCAATTCCAATGGGATATAATTTTAATCCTAATGGTCCACGTTCAATTGCTTACACAAACGCAGAATATGTTGAACACGTTCGTTCATTTTTATACGACGATTTAACACTTGCATTTACAACTCAACAAATTGATTATGTTGTTTGGTGTCACGGTGCTGATTCTCACGAAGATGACGATTACCCAGGTCAAGTAAATACTCAGGAATGGCTTGAATGTAGTAAACACTTTTTTGAATGGATTAAATTCATGAAAGAAACACACAACATTGATGTACCTGTTACTATGTGTTTATTTGGTGGTTACAGAAACGACGATTACATGTCAGTTGTTTCTTTACATGTTGCCGAAATTATGATGGGTTACCTAACACTTGTAAATCCTGTTACTGGTTACGATGACGAAAATCAACCTTTAGATAAAACAGGTAATATTGTTGAACGTTACGAACCTCAGTATAAACCACATCCACGTAGGTTAAATAATAATCCTGCAAATAAATATCTGTGATGATAATTATAGTAAATATTATTGCAATTATTACAACAGCAAATTATGTAACAGCAATTATATTGTGGTTTTTAAATTCTGTGAATTTAGGTAATTTTTCAAGAAATCTCATTCAACGTTTATTTTTAAGCGGTTTTATTTTACAACTGATATTAGCAATAATTATAATAATTAAAGTATGGCAAAATCTTTAGATAAACCAATTCATTTTGTACCTGATGGTAAAAATTTTACTGACCTTGAAAAAGCAAAGAAAAGTTTTGGTGTCACTGAAGTTACGAATGAAAAAGAATTGATCAAATATCTTGAAAAAGGTAATCATGTATATTGTTATATTGATCCGCAGGATTCTGAATTATCTTCAGGTGAAGAAAAACAATGTGTCAATTTAATTTGGAATAAAGATCGCGAAACAGCAATTGATAATTATTATAACAGCGCCGAAGGAATTTAATGAATTTACCTACCAATTACGATGCACTAAGTGCTACCCAGAAAAAAGAAGTACGTTTGCAATATGTTACGTTGCAAAAGAATTTGTGTCATTTTTGTAATCACAGTTTAAGTGAAAAACCACCACTGCATATTACTGCAAAACCTATTCATTGGAATTTATTTCCAAAAGGTTTTTTAACTCATCCTGTCCATTTACAACACAATCACAAAACAGGTTTAACAGAAGGTGCTGTACACGCTTATTGTAATGCTGTCCTATGGCAATATCATGGAAATTAAAATAAGTTGTCTAACACTGTAAATATCACTAAAAAAGCCGTTCATTTGAACGGCTTTTTTGTTTAAGATATGATTTGATTATGCTGTAAATCCTGTAGATGCACCTAATTGACCAGTTGCCATTACGTTGATTACGTTAACAATGATTCCCATTGCTTTAGTAATTTCTACGTATGTTTCTAATAAACCGAATTGATTATCGATTAATGTAGGTGTATTATTTGTTTCATCGATGATGTTTTTGTAAGCATATAAACCTGAACGGTCTACATATTTTTGACAAATTTCATCAGCTTCACGTTTAATTTTTGCACGGTTTGCAGATGTGTTAAATTTCCATTGGTATTTTAATAACATTGCATATAAATCGTTTTCTAAGTCGATTAATACTTCGCGTGCATGTAAATATGATAATGAACTTAATGGTGTACGTAATGCTGACCACTCAGTTTCAATATAGAAACCTTTATTTTTTGCATAAACGATTGGGTTCGCGCCCATTGCATATAATTGAACTAAATCATCTTCTGTGAAGTCCATTTCAACGTTTGCAATTCCTAATACTTTACCATCTTCAGAACCAGCAGCTACTGTCCAGTTATAAATACCAGCAATAGTTGAGTTCAATTTACGCATATATGTGTTTGCAATATATGCAGAAGGTGGGAATGCTAAAGGACGACCATTGTCATTTACTGTTACATAAGGGAAGAAATAACCAACTGTAGGACGACCATCACCTGTACCTTCACCTGTTGCGAATGAGTATAAGAATGCTGGGTTAGATTCTAAATCACCACCATTTTTTACAAATTCTAAACTTAAAGTACCATCAGTATTTGTGAATGATGGACTTGAAGAATTTTTAAATGCTTTCGCACTTGGCATGTTGATGAATCCCATACAATTTTTACGTTTACCAGTAATATCAACTAATTGTTGTTTAGAAAATTCAGTTAAACCATTACCGAAACTATCGATTAAATAACGGAAGTTGAATTTATTTTTATTAATGATTGCGTTAAATAATGATGTACCTGTACCGATAATATCTAAAATTTCTGATTGACGTGTTTCAGTACCATCAGGAATTGAAGCAGCTTGTGGAGCAAAACCATTTAAAGTAATTGCTTTGTAAGTGTCAACATAATCTTCGATTGTTGTGTAACGTTCAGTTTGTAAATCATCAGTACCAAAAATATCAACATGATATTTTGAATCAGTTGTAATTTCTGCATAACTTACGTTATTTGCAGTATTACCACTCCAAGGAGTTTTCTTGATAATACGTGTGAATTTTTTTGCAAATTCACCTGGTTGTAAATCACCAGTTTCAACGTGTGCTTTAATATAGTCACCAACTTTTACTTCACCATAACGTGCTAAGTCAATTAAAAATTTAGTATCTGTGATTGTATAAGAACCATGTTGTTCAATTTCAATTGTTTGATTGTAACTAGCTTCGCCAGAGAAAACATTAATTGATGTATTGATAGAACTTAAACCACCAGGAATTGTGTAAGGACTGATTAATGTATTATCAGAATAGAAAATTGCTTTCATTACTGAACCTAAACGGAACATTTTTAAATATACTTTTAAGTTGTAGTTATAAATATCAATTGTTGATAATGTTGAATAAGTACTTACAGTATTATTTACTTTTAATGCAATTTCACCTGTTGTTAAAAAACCATCAGTGTATAAAGCTGGTCCAAATAAACCTGAACCTGTGTTATAAACTTCAGCACGTGAAATTGTGTAATCGTTTGCATTTACTGCATGATCTTGAATTAAAATATGAATATTTAAATTGCCTACTGCAATTGCTAAAGCAGTAATTGCAGCTGAATCAGTTGTTGAATTTAAAATTAAATAATCACCTACAGCTGTTGGGTTTGCAGTATTTGTATAATGAACAAATTTCATTGTTGTTGTCACTGCTTGTTTTACGAAGAAGTGATCACCAGTTTTTACAACACCGTCGTAGAAATCGTTATACAATTCGCTTTCTTTTGCTACGATACCGTAGTTAGCTGTTTGTGTTGTGTAATCATTTACAGTTTCTAAACCGATAGTTCCCATTACAAATTCATCATCTACATAGTAGAAAGTGAATTTAGAACCTGTTGCAGGTTCAGTTGCAATGTCAATACCAGCAGTTGTAGTAATTGTAACAAATTTATCACCAGTACCTGATGAATAATTATCTGACCAAGTTGATGCTGTTAAATCAACTTTCTTACTTGGAGTAGTTGAAGGTGCTTGTGTACGGATTACTGAAGTTGATAATACTTTCTTTGAAGCAAGTTCATTGAACATTTGTAAACGACGGTAAGCAGCGTAATTTGCTTTAGTAGCTGTTGCAGTACCATTGAATGTTAATGTAACATTATTGATTGCTGTTGTTGTTACTAAAATATCTAATGTACCTGATGGTGTTGATGAAATTGTTAAATCAACAAAACCACCTACACCAATTGATAATGGTACATGAGTGTTTGCGTATACAGGAGCAGTTGTACGAGTACGGAACACGTAACCTGCAAGGATTGCACCTGTTGGATATGTTGCTGGATAAGTTAAACCTGCAGTAACTGCTTGTGCTTCAGTTAATGAGTTAGCTAATTCAGCAGAAGTACCTTCTAATAAATTTAAAGCACCAGTTGAGTCAATATAAACTAAGTCGATACGATACATTGTTGTTGTTACAGGAGCAGGAAGTGAAGTAAATGTTACAACACCACCAGCAATTGTTACGTTTGTGTCATTGATAACACATGTACCAGCTGAATAAGTAATTGTTGGTCCTGTTACAGATGTAAATGAACCACCTAACGTAGCTGCAGTTGTTGTAACCCAACCATTTTTCTTATTTACTAATGATGAACCAACACCAATTACATTTCCTAAACGATTTAATGCTGTTGCATCATAACTATCTTTTTCTTCAATAGTTTCGTCGTAAGACATAAATTTAATACGTTGACGATAATTGTCAACTAATGATTGACCGATGATGTCAAGATTTCCATTTGGAAAATCAGATTCAACATTGTCAATGTCATAAGAACAGAATAAACCACTTCTATCAGTATCTAAGTTAATTAAAGTTTCGATAAAAATGTTATTGTTTTTGCTGTCACGGAAATAAGGAATTAATGAACCATTGTAATCACCTAATAAAGTTACATTTGCATCTTTAATAAATGAATCAATTTTTTCTTTACGTAAACCTGCAGTTGTAAAATATTTAGAATAGTTATTGTCTGCAGCTAAAGCTACATAACTTGACCAGTCATTTGCTACAACAACAACACGTACCATAAAGTCAGACATTAAATCTGTTGGACGAATGTATGAAGGTACTTTAGAAGCACCACCGTACCATGTTTCTGCAGTTACATTAAATTCACTTGCAGTTGATTTGAACATGAACATAGTAATTTTTTTATCACTTACGTTTGTAAAGTGAATCATACGTTCAGAATTTTGTGCGAAATTTAAGAAACTTTCAGTATCACGTTGCCAGAATCCTGACTTGTTAAAGAAACTGTCGTATTGTTCAGTTGCTACATCATCGTTATCAAATTGTGCAGATAAAGATACTGATGCATAATTTAATAGGTCTACTGAAGTAGTTTTTAATAAGTTTAAAGCCCATACAGGTGCAGATTGGATAGCTACGTCGATAGTTCTGTGAAAAAAGGAACCTTTTTTCTCTAACACACGATCAATATCTCCAAAATATGTTTGACGTTCAGTTTTACTTTTTATTAAAACTGGACGATTGAAAACTGTACCTTTACGGCTGAAACCTGGTATAAAGTTCACAACTGCTTCTTGAGCAACAGGAGTATCTATAACAGAGTTATTTCTTTCCTCAATAAAGATTCCAGCCTTGTTGTAATCCGATAAATTAATCATATCTTTTAGGTTGAATGTATTTTTATTCTCTGCCCAGTGAAGGACAAATCTTATTTATAACTATATATTAAAATATTTAATGACGTTCTTCCTAATTTTGGGAAGGTTTGCGTACAAAACGACCTGTACCACCTTGAAAACGATGTGTGCGATTACCATTTTCGTCTAATTTAGCAATCGCTTTACCTACGCTTTTATAACTTATCGGATCAGGATTATAATTTAAATCCATTGCAGCATCGATCAAACGTTGCCATTCAGCATTCAATTCTTTATATGCCGAATAACATACATTTTTAAAATCTTGTGTCTCTAAGAATGTAGAACCTGTTACTAATGTCATTACAATATCATCATGACCTGAATCGGCACGATATGTATAATCTCCTGAACGAGTTTCAACTTTAATAAAACTATCCATTTGTTCTAATGTTTTACGTTCATCTACATATAAACGATCTTCTTCAATGGCTACAGTATACGATTTTACTAATTCTTTTTTATTTCGAGTTACTTTAATACCTACTTTCTTCTTTTTATCACGTTGGTTATGATAATAACGTACAAATGGGTAATTACCGTACTGATTTTTTTGATTAAATACAAATGGCATGGCAGTTAAAAAACTTGAACCAGGCCCATTATATTCTACTACTGCTTTTACTTTTTGTGGGTCTAAATATTCGAAATTCATCAAATAAAAGAAATCTGCTAAATCTGTTTTATGATTAATACGATTATAATTGTAAATTATTGATTGCTTATAATAAAAAGCATCATGTAATGATTTAATTTTGTGTGTTTCTAACCATTCTTTCGAACGTGGCATTAAACGGAACCAATTGACAACAGTATCATCTAAACCTAAACCTTCGCTAATATCTGCAATACTTAGCCAATGATATTGATGACGAGTTGCTTCATTAAAATCAGGAGCAAAACGTAATTGTTCATATTCAACTTGTAAACGTCTATCTAAAATATCTACTTCACGATATTCGTATTCACATGAACGATCTTCTAATACTTTTGCAACATTTGCACTTAATACACGTTTACTACCTGCAATAAATTGTAAACCATATTCTTGATTGAATGCTTCTTCGCCGCCAATTAATTTAGTTTCTTGTTCTTTCCAATTAGTAATATTACTAATACGTATTAATTCAACTTCACCAATTGTAAGTGCTCTAATTTTATCGATTTCAGATTTATTATTTGCGTGTTTAACACGAATATATTTACGATCACCTGTATCAGTTGTTTCAATATCAACACTTGTTGTATGACCTAATTTACGTAATGATTTATTTAAATCCTCAATCGTTAATTTACGGCTACGTAATTCATGTTCCATTGGGTAAATTTTTGCATCAAAACGTGTACCACGACTACCATCTTCAAATCTTCCATCTGGTACTTGATACCAATAAACTTTTACTAATTTATATTGATTTTTATCAGGATGTCCTTCTTCTAAACCTGCACCTACTACTAAATCTTTAAATAAATTCGCACCATTAGGTGTCGATGTAATTACAATCTTCGAACCTGAGATTGAAGATACAGTAGGTACTACTGATTTATAATAATGTGTAATAGTATTAGGTGGAATGTGAGCAAATTCGTCAATGTATAAAAAGTCAATTGTAAAACCGATCGCTGGTTCTTTTGAACGTGCTTGTGATTTAATACGACAACCATTTTCAAATACAATTGTTCGTGTGTTCCAGTTAATGATACCAGGCTTTAAATAGAATGGTAGTAACTTATAAATATTTTTAATCTTATCAATAATTTCAACAACTGTTTCTGCTTTATTTGCAACGATCATAATACCTTTATTAGTATTAAAAATTGCGTAGTGTAATAATACAATTGCTGCACAAACAGTTTTTCCTGTTTGACGACTACTCATATTAATCGTAAAACGATTTTTTGTATATGCGTCTAATACTTCAATTTGATAATCACGAACTGTCATCTGTCGAATCTGTCCGTCTTCTGATTTAATTTTACAAAATTTATTTGCGAAATAATGAATATCAAATGCACAACGTGCAAAATCTTCTAATTCTTCTTCTGACCACGCCCATACTAAACCTGCACGTCGAACACCTGCTTGATTTTTGAACCAAGGATTCATGTGTCGTGGTAATGCAAAACCTTGATGTTGTTTCTCTATAATCTCATTGATATTATCGCTATTAAAAACGAATTGCTTATCAATTATACTTCGATTATTCTTTTTCTTCTTTGTAGTAACCATATAGTTATGAAGTATATATAAACAAAAACTGCTCCAATTTCTTGGAGCAGTCGTTGCGAGGAAAAAACGAAATATGTTTTCGTTTAAATTATTTTAATGCCAATGTAATTTGACGATTATTTTTGTTGACGTTAGTTACTACAACTACAACTTCTTGACCTTTTTTATAAGATTCAACAGATTTAGGTAATACTGATTTATGTAGTAAACCTTTTGTTTCATAATCCAAGTCAACCATTAAACCAAAATCTTTTAAAGCAGATACTTTACCTGTTAAAATATCGTTTGTTTTAATATTGTCCCAAAGACTTTCACGCATAATTTGTGTTAAGAATAATTTACCCTTAGTAATATCCTTTACGTAAAATTCAATTAGCATTCCTGGTGTGATTTCTTTCTTTTCTAAAAGATCAGCTGCTTCAGGTGATAAATTAGATTTGTGAATCATGCCTGTTAAACATTCGTTGAATTGTACAAATACTGCAAAGTCAGTAGACCCTGTAATAAATCCACGATATACACCACCTACTGTTAAACGTTTAAGTTCACCTTGAACTTTATTTAGTAAATGTGCTTTACGAGAAGCTAAATAAGATTTTTGACCATCTTTGTATACTTCTTGTAAAATAAATTCAATTTCAGTAAACATAATTGACTGAGCATCAGGTAATTTATTCACATCAGTTAATAGATGTGGCATAAATAAACTAACTTCTTGTTCTTCAACGTATGCTGATACTGTATAACCTGCAAAGGTCATATCTTTTACCATACCTGTCAATACTGTTCTGTGTTGGACAGCTTTATCTAAAAATTCAGATAGTTCAGTTAATTTTAACTGATGGAATGATCCGAAAATATCGTAATTTTCTGAATCAACAATATTTGTAACCATTACAGATACTGTGCTACCGATGTCCATTGTATCAACAATGTTTTTTTCGTTAGGTGTTAATGGAATTTGAATTTCGTTTTTACCTTTGAAATTCACAAAGGCTGCTTTAGTAGTTACTGCAGAAAGTGTTCCTGCGATTTTACTACCAATTGTAATGTTTGAGTATGAATTTGTTTTTTCAAATTCAGCGAGTGCTGCACCGAAAGGATTCATTTCTGCTTCGATTTCAAAGCCTTTATTGTTTCCTGTTCCTGTGATTTTACTTGTTGTTTCGATCATTTAATTTATTTTAGATAAACATTATAATGACCGAAATGTCAATTGTTTAAATTTAGATATAAATCTTAAATTTTTTCTTATGCATTAAATCACGTATTGCTGCAGCGTCTTCGTATTTCTGAAGAACTAATGCTTTACGTAATTTTTCATTCCACACAATTTCTTGATCTGTAGTTGCGTTATCGTCGTTAATTAATGTCTGATAATAATCCATCATTTTATCCATATCTGTAAAATATGGTTTGTCTTTTACAACAGTAACGCTTAGTTTCTTCTTAAAGTCTTCAGTAAATGCTCCATTTTTATGAAGTATGCTTAAAAACATATTCGGATGCTTGCTGAATAAATCCAACAATATTTTAAAATTCTGATCAAACATAATTATTGTGGTGTTTGTGTTTGTAAAGGTTCATCATATCTATTACCTGTGATGATGTCTCTTTTATCGGCTACATATTCATAATCAATATATCCAAATTCAAATGTCATTGAAAAAGTTTTGTTCTGAATCACTTGATCGTTAAAAGCAAATGTATTATCACTAATTCCTGTCCAGATAACTGAACGATATTGAATGTGATACATTGCATTACGATTTTGATCTAAAATTGTAATTAAAATAGGTTTATCGTATGGATTTTCTACATTTAAATAATGATTAATTAAAATATCTTGAAAAATCAAATAATTTAAATTACCATCAACATTTAAAAATGTTACTGTAATGGTATCATCAAATAAATCAAATATATTTCCTACTGTTTTCCATTTAATTTTCTTGCGTTTAATTATTTGTGGATTTGATACAACCGGAAATTTAATTGCAGGATACGATATAGTTTGAATTGTAGAATTTAAATAATCTAACAGTGAAGAATACAACTTACGTCGATTCCCTAATAATTTCATATAACGTTCTTCATAACCTGCAGGTATAAAATCTGCAGGTAAACTGAAGTAAAACTGATTATTTAAAGTACCTAAATTCATTATTTTTTATCGATAATTCTTTTACTCCAAGATTTTTCACCTGCAAGTTTCAACCACCAATCACGTAAAAAGAATGTCATTCCTATCAATGTTGGAAGCCAAATAATCATTCCCACACCAACCATAAGACCCGCAAAGAATCCATCATTTGCAGCTGCTTCAGTTACAAAACCAATGACTGTTGGTAAATTTAAAATTTGTAATAAGGAAATTATGAAAAATCCTAACCAGATTAAACACCAATCCCATTGTATTTTTACAAAATTCTTAAATGAATGATCTCCATTTAAAGTATCTTGTAATCCAGTTTTTTGATTAACTGTATATTGTCCCTGTACTCCAGGTTGTGGTTTTTTAAAATCCATTGTATTTGTTATTTATTTTTTATTTACATTAAGCGTCTTAATTGAACCGAATTTAAATTATTCTTAGTAATACTTTCTAATATACTTCCTGAATTTACTGAAACTAATTTTTGTGGTACTGCTGTAGGTGCAGCTGAATCAGTTAATCGTAATACTGAATCTTGTTGTGCTGATACAATACGGTTTGAAACAGGTTGTACAATTTGAGGCGTATTTAAATTTGTATCAGTTTTAACAGGACGTGCTTCTTCTTGTAATAACGAAAATACTCCATCATATATACTTGTTTCAATTCCGTTAGTTGTTAAAGTAACATAGAAACTTTTACTAGTTTGAAATATTTTTTTCAGTTGTGGTTGATCAGATGATGATATTTTAAATATTACTACACCTTGACCTAAATCAACTTCATTTGATTCCAAATATAATGGAACACGTAATTCAGTGGTTGCTGATTTAAATACTAATTGAGTTACTGAATTACTACTTGGAATAACATACGGATCAAAACTATTTTCACGAACTTTTTGCGCTATTTTAATTTTAATCACATTATCAAATGGTGTCAACAATAAATTCATTTCGCCTTTACCTAAATATTTAGCAACTGTATTTGTTACAGATGATTCTTGTGCAACTACGTTATGTATTGTCGATAACACAGGATATGCGACGTATTTTATTTCTGTTCTTGTATTTGTATTCTTGCGTTGTAAATGTGCATTCAATAATTCCATTGGAGCCATCACTAATTGATCGGGTTTAGAATTATAAAGTTTAGGTTTGATTGCACCTAACACATTAATCGATGTCATACGTTTACCATATTTAGCAACTTCATTTCCTGTTAAAGCAATTTCAGCAGATTTAGTTGTTGTTGAACTATCAACAGCTGAAATTAATTTCATATCAACTCTAATTGCTGCAGTTGTATTAGCAAATTTAAATACAGGACGATAATCTTCCACACCCACTGTAAAATCTTTATAAACATAAATTTCTGTTACAGATTGTGGGATGTTTTCTTCGTATTTAGTAATTGAATATAAGATATAACTGCTTTTACCTGATTGAGATAACGATTCCATGAATAATTCAAATTCACCAATGCTACCATTATAAATACCATTAATTTTAAAATAATCACCATCGTCTGCTGCAACAATTTGTACTGCTAAGTTATTATACTCAGGTGCTTGTGGTAAAGATGTTATTAAAGGTGGTGTTAAAAGATATGTTGTTTCACCTAATATTGTTGATTTAGAATGAATAAAACGGAAGTCAATGAAAATTGGACTTGTTTGAGATAATCCTAAACTGCCATTTGTCAAATTATAGTTAATAGTACCTAATGTAGGTGCATTATTTGTACGCTGACGGCTTTCATCGTATAAAGATGGTACATAAATAGTTACAGATTTACCCCATAACTTTTCATTCATACGAAACGGTTGTGATTCATTTACGACTTTAGATAAATCAGTTGAATCAGTAACATCTAAAAAGAAATTACTGAAATTAAATGCTTCACCATTTTCGTAATTTAAACCTGAAGTTTTTAAAAAGAATCCTGAATTATCTGGAAATGAATAGTGTAAAGGGAACCACACTTTAATTTTATCGAAACGTGAAGGCTGATTATTGACATATTTACTTTCTTGTAAAAAAGTTTTTACGTCAGGGTCAGCAACACCATATTTATTAATAAGTTTATCGATTAAATATAATTGTTTGGGAATTTTATTGTAATTACCTGTTTCAACAGCTGCTTTACTAAAAGCAAACGACGAAACACCATTTAAAGAATCTTTAATAATTGAATATTCGTCTTCAAAGAAAAACGAATCATCCCAAATCCATTCGATAATTGCGTCGGGGTGTACTTGAATAAAACGAGAATTTACCATTGAAACTGAATTTAATGTTATATATTAAACCCAATACAGTATCATCTTGCTAATATATACATTATATGAAAGATACGAAATCAGTAACCAAAAAAGACATTTTTTACATCATTATAATCATTATGATGTTAATAGGTGGTGGAATTTTCTATATTAATAAAGTTTCTAACCTCAATGCAAAGTATGATAATTACGAACATACAATAGCGGCACTCAACGATTCAATGAAAGTAAATATTAAGAATGGTGTGGCAGAATATTCCAAACAAAGTCCCGAAATCCTAATTGATCAATTAACAAACAGTGAATATTTTAAAACATTAGCTGCTGATCAACAAAAATTCTATAACGATTTGGCAAAAATCAAAGGGTTAATCTCTTCTACTAAAGCTGAAATCCAATTACAAGGTCAACAGTTAGCTGAATTGAAAAACAAAGTAGGAACAGTTGAAGAAGACAGTTTAGGTTCGAAAGTATGTTATCGTGAACAAGATACATTAAAATTCACACAACAAGATACTACAAAAAAATTCAAATGGTCAGCTGAAATGTCATTTGATAAAACTATGAAGCCAGGTCTACAATTATCTTACGATTATAAATTCGATATTCAAACTAACTTCATTCGTAATAAAGACAAAACTATCAAAGTAACTTGGAATTTGAATGACCCTGACTTGAAAATCAACACCATGCAAAATTTCATTATTCCTACTGAACAACCTAAAAGTAAATTTGGGCGTTGGTTAGAGAAAAATAAACGTCCTCTACAATTCATTGGTGGAGCGGCACTTTTCTCAGCTGGCGGGTACTTAGGTTACAAACTTGCTAATTAATTTTAATATATACTATAAAAATAGTCATTTTCCACATGAAATATTTAAAAACACGCGAACAATTGATTGAACAGAAATTAGGTTCATTACACGAATCTGTGTTCAAACATGGAGACGTATATAAAGTAAAAACAGTAATTGAAGTTCCTAAATCAGTAATTAATCAATTCGTAAGTAAAGCTAAAAAAGAAAATGATATTGACCCACGTGAAAACTGGTCAGACGTTGACTTAGCTGAAATGATCGTAAATTACGTTGCTGCTAACTTTATTACAGTTGAATCACTTCCAGTATCTGAAATCTTAGGTGAAAAAGTAACTGAACCCAATTCAGCTACAATTACTCCTGAAGAAATTGGTGCTCCACCTGCTGAAGATACTGCAGGCGCTCCAACAGCTGCACCTGAAATGCAATCTCAACCTACTCCAGGTGGTGACAGTCAAGGTACTGAACCAACAGGAGAAATTCAAGCACAATAATTATAACTCAAACATAAGATATGAAAATTACATTAAAAGAGTTCTTAAAAGAACAAGTAAGTTTAGGTATTAAAGTTCCACATATCTTTGAAGATATGACAACTGCTGAACCAGCTAAGAAAGAAGATGATGAAGAAAAAGAAGAAAATGAAGACGAAACAAATGAGTCTTTAGTTATTTTCAATTCTTTGTTAGAAAAATTATCTGATGAAGATCAAGCAAAATTAGCAAAATTAATTACAACTGAAGGATTTTTTGGTAACATTAAAAATGCATTATCAGGTACTCTAGAATATCAAACTTCTAACAATTACGCTGGTACTCCTGAAGCACAATCATTTGTAGCAAAAGACCCACGTGCAAAAGTTCAAATTGAAACTTTATCTAAAAAAGGTATGACACCAGAAGAAGCAAAAGCTGCAGTGATGTATGTATTCGATAAGAATAGCAAAAATCCTTTAGGTTTTGTTGGTAAAGCTGTTACATTCGACCCTGCAACTAAAACATTAAGAGTTGGTAATGCTCCTGGTTTAGGTGCAATTAATAACAAATAATTAAACGAACTATGAAAATCACTCACAAAGAATTTTTAGCTGAACAAGCTAAATTAGGAATTAAAGTTCCGAAGATTTACGAAAATTTAGATTCGTTTTCTGGTGCGCCTGTAACACCTCAAGCAAATATTTTTAATGTTAAATTTGAAGGTGATTTTGAAGGTTATGAACAAGATGAATCTAAAATTGCAAAAAATTGGAAATTTTTTCCAGTAGAACCTTTAACAATTAAAAATGTTGATGGTACTGTAAATGATGAAAGAAGTAATATTGATATTGAATTTAGTAATGGTGAACAAATAAATTTTTCTTGTTTTTATTCAGTTGGTCCTACAGACCCAAGAAACAAAGATTTTGCTAAATTACATATTATAAATGGTGCATCACACGATGTAAAAGATTTATACATGCAAAATTTAGAAAATTATGGAAGCGTAATTTTAGCGATATTAAAAACATACGAAAGTATTACGAAAGGTGTAAATGAAGGATTCTTTGGTGATCTTAAAAATAAAGTAATGGGAACTATCGAATACAATGCTAGTAACAATTACGGCGGAAGTCCTGAAGCGCAAGCTTTTGTAACAAAAGATCGCCGTTCTAAAGTACAAATCGAAACATTAACTAAAAAAGGTATGACACCTGAAGAAGCAAAATCAGCTGTAATGTTTGTATTTGACAAATCAGGTAAAAATCCTTTAGGGTTTATGGGAAAAAGCACTGAATACGACCCTCAAACAAAAACTTTGAAGGTAACTACGTCTGGTGGTTCTAACCCTTCTCTAATGGCTTAAATTCATTCTTAACTATACTAAAAAGCCTCGATAAGAAATTATCGAGGCTTTTGTTTAGGTATTACCCTCCAATTGAATTGTTAATTCAATATTTTATCCACCGTGGTACAATTCTGATTGTTCACGTAATTCTCTAGATTTCTCAAAAGAATTGCGGATTTTTACATCTTCCTGATGAGTGTAATCAGGTGTTTCGTAATAGTCTTTTGAAATACGTTTCTGTTCTTTAAGAACAGCTTTTTTAGGTAAATCACTTTTGGATTTTACTAATTTACCATTTAAATAGATTTGTGTTTTTGGACGTCCCATGTTATGCAGTTTCTAAAATGAATTGATCAGCAGGTGTTACTTTATCGTGATTTAATTTGGAATAAATTTCGTCCTCGTTACAATGATCAACAAGGTACTGAATAGATGAACATATAAATTCGACGTTTCCTTTTCTATTTACTGTATTTTGATTATTTACAATAAATTCACGTCCTTTTTTATGGCTGTAACTAATTTCAATTCCAAGTCCTTTATAGTATTGAATTAATTGACTGATACTTTCGGGACTTGCCATAAAAATTTCAGTTAAAGCATCCAAACCATAACATGGCATGAATAAATCTTTTACTAAATGAAAATCTTTTGCAAGAACATTTTGTGGAATCGCTGCCAATTCAGTAGCTGATTTGTTAACGATTGTTACTTTATAAGGTTGTAAATTCATGACCTTCGATTTTAACGTACTATAAATATACGTATAATAAATGAATCTAGGAAATTTACTTTACATTTTAACACTTTACGGCTAGATCACCTGATCTAGCAACTGTTCCGCCATTTCGTAATTACCAGCTTTTGTGAATTTTTCAGCCAATTTCATAATCTGTTTCTTTTTCTCATCCTTTTGATCAGTAAGAAAATTAACCAAAATATTTCCCATTTGCTGAGGTGACATTTCCTTTTTATTTTTAGTAAAAATAACTTTATCACCAATTTCATTGGTTACTACTTTTTTAGGAGTATATACATTGTACTTTTTATTGTAACTGTCGTTTAATTCTTCAGTTAATGTTTTTGAAGGTACAGGTCCAATCCAATTATAACCTAATTCTGTTTTTGTAATAATTTTTGAATCCTTCATAACTTTTACCATACTTTCAGGTATGTTATGTTTACGACAAAAAGAAGAAATAGAACGTACTACTTCATAGTTTAAAATTTTATGAAGTTCTTGTAATAAAGAAAATAAACGGAACAATCGTTGATTGCTACGGGAATTTTCATCATCCTCTTTTTTAGATTTAATTTCAGGTAAAATTTCGTTTTTTATTTCAGCTGTTTTTGTTTCCAATACCTTTTCAAATTCTGATTTGATTTCTTGTGATGGTTTAATAATTGGTGTAGGTATATCCAATTCTGTTTCAGTAATTGTTTTACTTACATCAATTACATTACGTACCATTTCGTAATCAATATCATCACTTGCAATCCATTCAAAACCTTTATGAGTACGACCAACAACTGTTTTAAGAAATGCTTTTTCCCATTTAGTTGAAATACCATGATGAAGACATAAGCTTGCAAAATCCATTGCACTTTGACCTGTAGTTAAAAGTGTTTTAATTACTTTCAACTTTTTAAGTACATTTACTTCTGTTACAGTACCTGGAATTTTCTTCAATACTGAAATAGGTGTATTAGGTGTTGGATTAACCAAACGGATGAATTGTTTATGACCTACCTGAACACGATTTGGTGATTCACCTCTACGTTCCCGTGCTTTAGTTACTTCATATTCGGAACGAATACGTACTGCTTCCCGCCAACATTGTTCTGCCATTTCTTCAGTAGGTGGAGTAGTTGCCCATAAAAATGTTTTACCGGCACCTGCACCTTTAACACGAACAATACCTTTATCTTGAATAACAGCTGTTATTTGATGTGGCAAAGATTTTTCTTTAAGGTAATCGGTTGTTAATACACGTGCGTATTCTTTATTACATTCACGATAAAATCTACGTAATAAATTTAATGTATCAATGATTCTGATTTGATCACGTTGAATGTCAAGATATTGTTTATTTGCTGCTGCGCTGCTCATATAATTGAGGGGTTAAATTGTAAAACATTAGGTTCGTTTTTACGACCTTTAAATAAATCTTTATGTGTAAAACCAATAGTGATATGAAAATCTTTAGGGAGTAAATTTGCATCACTACGCAATGCATTTAATACAGGTGAATCAACTACTACATAATATGTAATCATTCCGTCCTGTTCTAAAGAACCTAAACCTTTATAAGTAATACTTGAATTTTTTACTAAAAGACCTGTAACGTTTTGTAACAGGATTGGAGTTTTTGCACATTCAGCTGCATTAAAAATCGTGATATGGTATTTATCACGATTTCTATCCAAAAGTCTTTCATTACACATTTTGAAATCAGGTATAGTGTCAGCAGCTAGTGTTAATATTTTACCAAAAAGTAAATCATTCACATCTGCTTCAGATTCGTTAATATGGATTCCTAAATATAATTTAAGTGCTGTATCTTGAATTTGTGTAATTTGCATTGAAAATGAATTGTTAAACAATTATATGCATTATTTAACAAATAGTAAAATTATTTGATACTTAATTCATTTGCTTTACCAAAAACTTCCAAAATACGTTCCGTATCATTTAATCTTAAAATCCAATCTTCAAATTGATCATACGTTTGATAACCTAACCATTCAACTAAATTAGTCATAGCTGCACCTAATTTTTTACCTTCAATTGCATATTTCTGCATAATTAAATTACCATTATACAGTGAATGTATTTGACGTTTTCTTTCTTCTTTAATTTCCAATTCGCGATATTTCACTAGAAATCCTGGGAAATAATGATCGATCAAACCTAAATATACTTTTTTATCATGATAAAAATATTTGAATTCGTTTGCACGTAAAGGTTCAATGTATTCAATGAATGCTGCATAAGTTTTACGTTTTTTATCACGTTCACGATTAATACGATTTAGATTTTCTAAATCATATTTAATAGGATTAAAGAATGGTGAAGTAACAACGTATTTAAACATATCAATCAAATCATCAAAACCATCACTATAAACTTTTGGGTCTAAACCTACTAATTTAAATGCTTCTTCATAAGAAGTCGTAAGATTTATTTCTCCTAATACTTTACCGTCAACACGATATACATATCGTAAACCGTCTTGTCCCCATTTTAAACCTACACTATGAAACAATTTACCGATCAGGTTATGAATATCATTGTAAGAAAAATATGTTTTAGCTGACTCCCAATTTTCATTTGGAGTCAAAATAAAATCAACTTGAAGTTCTTTGTATTCGAATGAATAGACAGTTGTATTTTGTACAACTTCTTTGGATTCAAATGTTTCTGTAATCCATTGTTTTAAATCATGAGGTTGACCATCCCATAAACACAAAATATCTGCATCACCAAACGTAGGTTTATTCCGATACGCTTGTGTCGAAACTACATCCGGAAAAATCCTTTTAGCTTTTTCTAAAATGTCAGGAATAATTGCTTCAAATTCATCTTTATTGTAACGTCGTGTTAACGCGTTTTTAATTGCTAAACCGCCCATAAAACTTATAATCTTTTACAATTATATGCTTTATAGGCGATATAGTTTAATTATTCAGAAAGCAGCGTTTTTACAGTTTCCCAGAATTTATAATGTTGATCATTAATTCCTTCACCACAAAATTTCATTTTACTTTCATTTAACATTTGATCACACGTAATAAGCGCACATTGAATTACTTGCTCATCTTTCAAATTCAATTTTGTAAATTTGATAATTAATTCAGCAACTTTTTCTTCAGGTAATCCTACAGGTGTTTCAGTTACTTGAGAATCAGTATAGAATTTATCCAGATGTCCAGTAACTTGTCGTGTACGTTCCACCATTTTTTCTAAATGTTCATCAACTTGTGGTGATACACCCAGTTTTCTAATTAATTCTACATGTGAATGCATTGACAACATCGGACGTGCTGTGTCGTGCATTAAAGCCAGTAATCGTTTTTTGAAACTATCCATATTTATTTACTTTAAAATCCAGGTAATGGATTATGTTGATGATTTTTACATTTGCAATTTGGGTCATTACCTTCCGAAACTTCTTCCCACCATGAATTTGCATCATGAATATCCCAACACATTTGGTTATGTATTGCTCCACATTTTTTACATTCACGTACAAATGGATTTCTACTTCCACGTTTGAACATTGAGATTTCTTGACCTTTCTTATAAAAGGCGTAACATACTAGTGCTAAAATTATAGCGATGAAAAAATATTCCATGTTTGTTTATTTTACAAATTTTAAACTTAAATCGATTGAATTTACGTGGTGTGTTAAATCCCCTACAGAAATAAAATCCACACCACATGAAGCGTATTTCCGGATATTGTCCACATTAATTCCACCAGTTGATTCGACAACAACCTTACTGATATTTTTTGTACTTGCAATGATTTTTACAGCTTCTAACGTAAGTTCCGGGTTCATATTATCCAACATAATACGATCAATAGCTCCTGTGCGTAAGACACTGTATAATTCATCAAAATTTCGTACTTCCACAGCAACGGGTCGACTGCGATATTCTTCGTTGTTCATTTTAAAATCATGAACTTTCATAATTGCTTTTTCGATACCTCCACTAAAATCTGCGTGATTATCTTTAATCATGAACATATCGTTTAATCCCATTCGATGATTTGTTCCACCACCAATATTTACTGCCCATTTATCAAAGAACCTTAAACCTGGTGCAGTTTTTCTAGTATCACATACTTTTGCGTTATGTCCTTCGCATTGCATAACATAACTACGAGTTTTGGTTGCAATACCACTCATCCGTTGCATGAGATTAAGAATTGTTCTTTCCAATGTGAGTAAAATATGTACAGGTCCTTCAATTGTAAACGCTATTTCGCCTCGTTGAAGAATATCACCATCTTTGAATTTAGGTAATATTTGTATCATGCCTAACCATGATTTTGAATGAACCAATTTATCCACAGCTTCAATGCCTGCAATAACACAAGGTTGTTTAACAAGTAGTTTCATTGTTCCTTTTTGCTTCCGATCAATTGTTGCATTTGTGGTAATATCCTCACCATCTTCTGCTAACCATTGTGAAAATAATTCGTCCCAATCGGGTTGTTCGTAGTTGATCATTTTTTGATTTTTTTAATGGTGAATATAATTGTACATTGTAAAGGGATGGGCACAGTGGGTTGTAAATTGGTATTGTGAAACGTATCTAAAATATGTTTCTTCAGAGTAGAACATTGATGGGTGAAAAACATTTGTGCAGCAACTTTCCACACTTGTTTGTTTTCGTCATGAAGTTTAACTTCCAAAGGTTGCATTTGATGACGATTACAATATTTTTTAATTTCTCTAATTACATCCCTGTAACCAATTTCATGTTTATGACCTAACCATAAATCATAACGTTCGTAACCTTCTTTAATTGCAGCTTTACCTACACAAATAAATGTTTGCTGATCACTTAGTTTAGGTGATGAATAATGATTGATATTTACAGTACCCAAAGGTACCTTATCAATCGTGTAAACTTCACCTTCATTTTTACCTGTTACTTGATCGCGTCTTAATGCAAAGACGACTATTTCTTTCTGTTTCATAATTGTTATCGATTGTAAGTGCATTTAAAAGAGATAATTTATCCCTTTCTTCAGCTTCTATGATTTGACACATTAACTGAAAATCGTTTTCATTCGGATTTCTTTCAGCTGTTTGTATCATTATGTTAATTGGATTTGTTTAGCAAGCATAAAATCATTTACTACGTGTAAATTTTCAATCATGCTTTTATTAGGTTGATTTTTGTTTTGTTGTTCCTCAATTTCTAATGTAATTGACCGAATTGTTACTTCGCCGTATTTCTGAAATACTACAAAGATTAATTGTTGTTGTTCCTTGTTCATTATTTCTTAGTTTTAATTTTTAAACTGCTGATGAATTTATCAAAATACAATTCGGAAATTTCATTTCTTAAATATTTATGAATTACTTCCAATTGATCATTGGTTGCATAATAACAGAAAATTTCCAAAGGTGAAAATACGGGTTGTGTTCTTTTATAATCAAAAGAATTTTGACGAGGTGACTTAAAAAGAAATAAATCAGACGAATACGGTTGAGTACATTTGTTTAACAGATTAATAGCCTGATTATTTTCAGAACTACCTGTTAATTGATCGTATATATTTTCAGTAATACGATTGTTAAGATTTAAATTGATTGTTTGTCGCAAAGTAATTAACTTTTTAAGTTTTACTGCTTCGTCTCTTACTAAAGAGATAATGTCTGATACTTTAATTGTTGTCATATTTAACTATATTTAAGATGTCTATAAATATAATCATTACTTTTGAAACTAAAAAATACTTCTTCTACAGCTGATCTAGTCATCATTATATGTCATTTTAACCATAAACTGACCTGAATAATATATAAATCTATATGTCTACAGCCCCTTTTGCCTTTGATATTAACAAATTGAACAATTTTGTAAATGGTGATATTGGTATCGCTGATGCGATCATGAAAGCGCAATTTGCACCTATCGCAAGTAGTATAAAAACACCTCAAGATAAAGCAGTTTTTGATAAAGCATCGACACCTAACAAAAAATCAGGTATTCATGCAATGGAAAAAACAGTTATTTCTTCCATGTTAGAATCACAAAAACCTTTAATCGAATTAGCAAAAATTTGTTTAGAATTATTTGGCAGTGTAGAATACGTTGTAAAAGTATTAATTGGTGGTTCAAATCCTTTAAACGATCCTAATTCCATGATTGCTTCATTTAAAAGCAATAAAAAAGATATGGATAAAATGAAAACAGGTTTTGAAAAAACTGAACAACCACCTAATAATGAAATTCCACCTTTACCTAATGTAATATACTTAGGGAAATATCGTCGGAATCAACCTACGGGTGACGTAAATGCTTTAAACACGGAACCTGAAAATTCGGAATTTTGGTTAACTAGATATTGGCCACAATATCAAAATTATGATGAATTTTATAATGAAGAAGTAACTAGTTTGCAACAATCAATTGCTACTTTAGATCAAGGAATGCAACAAGAAATAACTGATAATCGTTTAGAAAGTATTGCAGATGAATGGAGTGAAATGAGTGAAGAATTTCAACTGAAAGGTCAAGTACCTGATAATATATCTCGTTATTTTAAAATTATCACAACTACTTATTTAAATAACGAAATTGTTATTGATATTGAAAATGATTATGACGTAAAAGTTACCAAAAAAATTGAAGATAATTTACAGGATATTGAAAATCCTTATTATTTTGAAGATTTTTATTTAACAGCAACTATCAAACCTGAAGTTGCAAATAAAACTTCAACTGCACAACCCAAAAATTTTCCAGGTGGTAACTTAGTAAAAGCTGTACGACAATTTATTAAAGCTACTGTACCTATTATCATTAAAAAATTAATACCTTTCATTACAGCATTTACTACCTTAATGTCGGACCCAGTTAAATTCTTAGGTGATATTTTGATGACGAAATTAAAAGAACATTTCGAAATGTTTGACCCTGCAATTAAAGGTACTCCTGCAGGAGATAAATATTGGTCAGGAGATAAATTTGTGTTAGACGGTGTTGCTGCAATCGGTGCTGGAATTTTCAATATTACATTAGGTTTAAAAAATGGAATACCAACATTTAAAGTAGGGAAAGAAAAAGTAGAAGGTCCTGAACAACCTATATTAAAACAAGTTGCAAATATTGTTGCAATGCCCATTAATATGTTAAAAGGTATTCTTGATTTTTTTACGGGTCTTATTACTAAACTTTTTAAAGTACAAGAATTACCTAAAACAATTGAAGACTTTTTATCTTTTAAATGGATAAAAGATTTATTATCGTTGGAAAAATTGTTAGAATTTTTAGGAGCTAAAGATGGTGATATTACGAAAATTCCTTTCTTATCAATTCCACAAGGAGCAGATGCTTCCTTAGTAAAAGGAATGATTGAAGCATTTTTGAAAATGATTATTCAGTTCATTAATGGTTTTATTACGATACCCAACACAATATTAAATATTGAATTAGTACCTTCAATCCCACTTGATAAACTTAAGATTTAGCAGGTGTAGGAACAACTTTTTTCACTGATTCTAATAACGAATCCATTGTGTACATATTATCTTCCCAAACTTTTAAATGTTTACCTAAAAACTCTGTAAATAATTTTTGATAAATTAGTTTAATATCATTACGAGTGATGTCTTTATTTACTGTAATCCATTCTTTAAATAATTCTAAACAATTATTCAGAAATTCATCGTATAGTAACGGTGTCCAGAATTTTTCAGGCATCCCAACTTCTTTTAATTGATAAATAGCATCTTCATTAAGGTCATCTAAATTCTTTTTCCATTTAGTATAATTCTCAATAAAATCAGCACGGTAGTATTCGGTAATTTTTTCAACTAATTCTTCTTGTCTGTAATTGTGCTTGTTTGACCAAAAATCTAAAATTTCACTCATATTTATTTTGCTATTTCTTCGTTGATTAGTTGTATTCGTTTAATTTCTTCTTTACATTCTTTCGGGAAAACTTCACACACAAAATAAATATCTTGCATGGTTAGTTCTTTATGAAATTCCATAATTAGTTTCCAATCTTTAATAGGAGGGTCTTTTTTCTTTGTCGGTCCTTTCCAAAACCAAAAAGGTTGACGAACTTCGTTCTTTAAAAAATTAAACCAAATATCCATACAAGTTGCAAGATCAATTCCTTTTACATTGAAGAAATGCGCTTGTTTAGGATATTTTTTACTCATAAAGCGATTAAAAATAAAGAATACTGTTTCCTTATCTTTATCAGTTACTTGTCCCCAACGGCGTTTATCAGTGAAAATCACTGTGACTATATCTTTAAAATCCATTATCCTTGTCTTTCGTGACCTTTTATACCAGTAGGTCCTGTTAAATTATGTGTCATTCCAAAATGTTTCAACATATCGAATATTTCATCATGATAAAATACTGGAATTTTATTATCGTGTGCAAATTTTACTTCACCATCAGCTCCTGCACTTTCTCCTCGCAAACGTAATACACAATCGCAAACTTTTACCCATTCAAGATCAATTTTAATCCAATCTTCGTAAGGTCGTGGAAATGCCATGTGTTGAAAATGACTATATAATGGAGCAAAAGGAGCAAATCCTAAATCCATTAATTTATTAGCCATTTCTAATTGTGTGCGGACATTAACCGCGACATCACCTTTAGTATACGGTGACGCGATATATACTTTAATCATTATCGTAAATGTTTTTTAAATATTGCGCAGCTTCACCAACACTATTATTTTTCATTAAAAAATCATGCATAATAAATGGAACTCCCATTTTACGATGATTCTTTTTAAAAATCAAAGGAATGAACTTAGTTTCACTTATCACAATTTCATAGCCGTCTTCGGCTAAAATCTTTTCTACATCTTTTATTTGATAAATCGTTATCACTTGCTACAATTATATGAATTTTTTGTTAAAATAGTTTATAGGTACTGGTTTTTCTTAAAATTAATTTGTTGTTTTCTTTTACTACATTATATCCTTGAATTGCACCTCGTTCAATTAATAATCGTATTGTTCTGACTCCGGACACTGTACTTTTATAATGATGCTTAATATTCTTAATCGCATTAATCAAAATTACTTCATCCTTATCTTTCATGTATTCATTCAAACGTTGTACAGTAATTTTGAAGGGTGTCACATATTTATTTTGAGCATTGGATGCTAAAATCATTTTTTGTTCCTCGTATAATGTTGGAAATTTAGGTGCTTGACAGAATTGAGGTTTAACTGTCACATGATATTGACCGGTGTTAATATTTACTTCCATTACACCTACACCTAATAATCTACAGAGTTCCCGAGCAAATTTTCGATTTTTCATGTTCTTATAAGAAGCGGGCACAATAATATAAACTTCATGTGCACGATTTTTCCAACCGTAAGCTTGTTGCAATACTGTAAAGTTAAAATTTAACTTTGCTTCAAATGCAATACACATTCCGTAATTTTTATGATTAGGGCTTTCAATTCGAGCGTACATATCACATCTTATATCTCCACCACCTTTAACACAAACTTCTGCGTATGTTGTATAACCTATTTGTTCTAGGTCAGCACGGACAAACTCCGTTAATTCAGATTCAGTCATTAATCCTTATATAGTAAATTTAGGTAATTGTTTTATTCAGTCCAATCGAAGGTAGAATCAGTAAAAAGACTTTTACCATCATTTTTACGAGGTTTAGGTTTTACTTTACCTTCACGGACAACTTTAGGGGCTCTTACTTCAGGTGCTACTTGTTTCATTGCTTCTTGTACAACAAAATAAGTTGCTGGTAATTCGTTAATTATTTTTCTAACTTTTGCACCTAATTCTGCATCGTTATGAGTATTTGCTACTTCATTAAAAATTGTCTGTAAAATGTTCATCGTGTGTATGTGTATGATTTTTTAGTAAAGCACTTGAAAATCCTGGGTCACTTACTAAATCATAAGTACTATTCCAATCCAAAGAATACTTACGATCGTTTCTGTTATATCCGTATTTTTGTTGCCGTTGATTAAAAAATTCTTCCGCTGTCATTTTATTACGAATGTCAGTTTGTAAATTTTCTAATATTTCTTTATATTGAGGATGTGAATGATCATAATAAGTAAATGTTCCACTAAAATCTTCCCACGACATCAATCTTTCTATTTTCTTACTTTCTGTAATAAACGTTACTGCCCATTTATTTGTTACTTTGGAAAAGAATTTATGTAAATTACTTTTGAATAATAAATCACCATCAACTCTTGAAATATAATAAGCAGGATATTTTTTAAGATCGATTCCTTTCGAATGATCATAATAATGTGTCACAGATTTCTTTTTGTGAATATCTTGATTTAAATCTGTTTCAGTAAATGACGTACAACTATCAAATACATCATTGTTAAATTCTCCAGTAATTCCCCACAATGAAATCTTTTCTTCAATTTCTTTTTTAGCTCGAGGAATTGAAAAACCATGATGTTTTACCATTAATTTATAATGATCAAAAAGACTTTCAACAATTTTTCTATCTTTGCTTGATAAAATTGCTATATCTTCATTAAAAAATCTAATTGTGTAATATGTTGCATAAGACATCTGTACTTTTTTTGCTGCTGCCATATACATGTAATTTAAATTTTATCTTCTAATTCTTCTGCGATTTCTTCTAACACCCATTCTGGATAATGTTTGTAATGCAACTCCATTAACTTAATATTTTGTGCTAATTTTAACCGAGCAGCATCATATTGTTTATCAGTTAATTGTAATTTATGACTACGTTGATAAGATAACAGTACGTCATCTAAAAAAGTTTCTTCATCTGTCGTGAAATGTGTTTTAAAATTTTCACAATAAAACTTCCAAACTTTTAAAGCACCGGCATCACCTACGCCTCTAAATTTACGTAATACGCTTAAATCTACTGTTTGTTGTTCACCTTTAATGTCAATTACAGCTTGATCACCTTCGATTGAAACTACTATTGCTTGATTGTCAAAATACAGTACTTTATCATCTACTTCTAACTTTGAAGCTTTCTTTTGTGGTCGTACATGAATTGACATTACATTATCACCTTTATCACCTTGTACTAATTTACAAAATAATTTTTCTTGGTGATTAATTTCAACTTTATCATAATTGCGAATCATTCGATTTAAAAATGTAACCCAACTGTGACCTTCATCTAAATTAAAAATATCATTGCTACGGTTGTTATCATATTCTTGTAAAAATATTTCCCAACCTTCAGGAATGTATATTTTTTCATTTCCATTATGATCATTAATTTGAATATTAATGTAACTCTTTACACCTTTAATACGATATGAAACTAATTGTTGCATATCTCTATCTGATGCAATAACTACACTACTATAACCTAATGCATTTCCCTTACGAACTAATACTGCAATCCAATCGTCACCTTCAATATGAGGTCTTTGTACAACATTGTACTTTTCACTCATATCAAGTTTCCATTGATCATAAGTTTGATACACAAATTTCCAATCGATTGTATTATCTTGTTCACGAGTTCCTTTGTAAATTGAACTTTCTTGTAAACGCCAACTTTTTTTACCTGAATCAGAAACAATAAATATTTTATCAAACTTATGTAAGTTTTTATATTTTTCAACATTTGTTGTTAGCGCTTTATATAATTCGCCATATAAAGTACTATGTTTATGTAGAGTTCTTACATTTTTGTGTAGTAAGTAATTCCCATCTAGAATTAGTTGTTGCATTAATCTAATTTTATTTTAAAGTAACTATCAAGTACTGAATACGACCATTCAGGAGTTAATCGTGTAGCAATATTCTTGGAATTAAAAATTTCACGTAAATTTTTATTTTCAACACATAATGCTTTTAATTTTACCAATTGATCGTCTGTACAAATAGTTTGTAGTGGAATTTCAGAATTAAATTTATATTCTGCTGGTAAATCCAAAACTTTACATACTTCAGCTAAAAAATTATCTGAATAATAATTACGAATGATTTCTCTTTGTGCTGTGTTCATTATACTATAAGTTTAAAAGGAATTGGTTTGTTATCAGGACTCAAAAATACTATATTGACCTGTTCAACCTTTTCGATAATTTCTTTATGATTTTCAACTCCTGAATCTTTTAAAAGTTCATTTACCTTTTCTGTCGTGTTCCATTTAAGTTGCACATTAGGTTCTGAACCAATAATTTGTTTCAAACGTTGTTTTAATTCTTTGATCGAAAAATCAGGATGTTTAAAATCCACTGTAGCGATATATTCGCTAATATTGTTTTCGATTATTTTTTGCCATTCGTCTTTCATATTGTATATATTACTACTTTACAGTTTCTTGTATTTGATAAACCATCGACAAAGCTAACACCATTGGGTCAATACATGTTCCTAATTGATTAGCATGCGTATTTACAATTCCCATAATTCTAGGTACTTTGGCAGTCATATCTTGACGGTGTTCAAAAATGTATTGAGCTAAAGGTCGTCCACAAATTTTGATTAAGTTTTCTACCTTATCACCGTAATTTTCCATTACCCATTCATAAGTTTTTTCGGGACGTATATCTGTAAAAATTAAATTGTACAAATCAACATTTAATGATACTCCACTTCCTGAAACATAAGAACCTGTTTTTTCAATATCCTGTAAGGAGTTCATTACTGAACGTAAATCTGGGAAAGTTAAATTAATCAATGAACGTAATTGTTCTTCGTTTACATTTAATTTATTTTTTTCAGCTACTAATTCAGAACGTTCCAAATAAGCATCTTGTAAATATTTAGTTTCTTCGTTATTCTGCGGATCAAATTTGATTACTGTGAATCGTGATTGCATTGCAGGTGAAACTTTTGTTAAATTATTACATGTTGCAATAAAACGAATTCTATCACTCCAATCTTCAATAAATCCACGTAAAGCATCTTGATACTTTGCTGATACACCATCAAATTCATCCAAGAACACAATTTTAAAACCGTCGAGAGAATTATCACCAAAGATGTCACTGGTACGACAATATTCCATTACAGTGTCTTTTAAATCTTCAACACTGGAATTATAAGATGCGTTTACAGTTAAAGCACCTTTAGGTACAATAAGTTTTGCTAAACTTGTTTTACCTGTACCAGGAGAACCTGTCAGTAATAAATTGTTTGTAACAACAAGTTTAGTTTGATTTTCAGAATCAGTTTCTAATAATTGTTTTTGTATACGAGGCAATAAAATCATTGCGTCGATGTTTTTAGGACGGTATTTTTGCCAATACAGTTTTTTGACTAAGTCGATCATATTAATTGTTTATTAGTTGTTATATTTAGAAATGTAAAAAAAGTTTATATGTTGCTTTACATATTAATTTGCTACTGTTAACAATAACCTTATTATAGGTTGTATAATTCACTTTGTTTAGTTTCAGGGCTAAAGTTTTTGGGACAGATATGATATAATAAAAATATTAATAAAAATAAATGATAAAATATGATTTTAACGATATATACTTTAATGATAACAGACAAACTATTTGAAGACAAGAATTACGATGATGTCTTTTTACGAAATGTAATAGTCGGATATTTAGGGTTTTTAAATGAGCGATTTTATTGGTACAATAAGACCGAAAATGGACCTGTAAAAGTTCCAATTCCATTTTACTATTCTTTAACCGGTGATAATCGGTATATAAACGATGCGTTTTTAGATGACACCCCTCAAAATCGTATAATTGGAAATGCTGATCCGATTCCCCGTGGAGTTCTTTCTTTAAGTTCATGGGCAGTTAAAAGCGATGAATTTACCAATCCTAACGTGTGGTTAAATGTAAATAAAGAAATTGATGATGAACTTCAGCAAATTGTGACTCAAACAAAAGCCGTACCTGTCAAACTTACTTTTAGTATTGATGCAGTCTGTGATGCAGAGCTTGATATTTTCAAATCATGGCAAGTGTATATGGAAAATCAGTACATGTATCGTTACTTTACCTTTGATTATAAACGTCTTCCATTGAATGCTGTTTTTAATTTTGGAGGTGAAACTGAAAATACAACAATAAGAGAGATGAAATTTGGTGATTTAAGTGCTTATGTCAGTAAATACACAATTGAGGTTCATACGTTCTTCCCAATTTTTGATTTAGAGAATAAATTTTTGGCAAATAAGGCTGTTCAGTGGATTTTACGTATCTGGCAGAATACAAATACGCCAAATACCCCTTTAAATGGGTAGAAAGAATTGAAAAATTAAATTTAATATATAAAATAACAAATAGTAAAACTATCATTTACACTATGAAATCATTAAAAAACAACATGTATGAATTTCGTAAAGCTCTAGATTTAGAACAATCTGACATTGCGACTATTATTACAGAACATATTAAATTATCTGAAGTATATTCAGAAAAGGAAATTTATGGTTCCCTTTCTAATCACTTGGGTAAATATAAATTTTATGAGAATGTAAATTCATTCTTAAATGAAGTTGATGGAGAATTATCTTCTAAACCTCTAATTTACGCTTTAAAAGATTTATATTCTAAATTAAAACGTAAAGATCAAGCTTGGATGTACGAAAGTGCATGTAATACGATTTTAGAGTGTATTCAACAACGTAATGATGAAGACAAACATCGTATTCTTGAAGATTTAAGAATGTACGAATGGATTGCTGAAGTTCACCAATTCCTATTTGAATTAGCATCTACACCACAAGCTAAAAGTAATTTTATGGCTAAAGGTGGTAAAATCGAAGATGTGTATTCAATTGTATTGCAAATTAAAGAAGGTTATTTAACTTATATCGCTGGTTCATGGTTCTTATTAAACAAAGAAACAGGAATTAAATCAGTATTAAAAGAAAATTTCATTACTGATTCAGTGCAATTAAAGAAAATTGCTTTATTAGAAGATGCGATTAATCGTGCAGATTTTAACGAAGATACAATTACTTTTAAAATCGCTGAAGGTCTGACTATATCATTCAATACCAGCAACAAAAAAATTACATTAAACGAATCAGAAGCAGATAAAGCTACAACTCTTGAATCATTATTTAATTCACCAGTAGTTCCGTTATTAGCAAAAGGTTTTTATCCAATTTTAGTAGAAACATTCAATCACTTAGATAAATTTGTGGTTGTAAATTCTGTAAAAAAGGTTTCCAATATTTTAAACGCAACTTACGAATGTTATGTATTTAACTTCGAAGGTAAAATTTCTCAATATCGTGTTGACAAACGTTTAGGTTCAAGTTATTATACTTACGAAAACGCAATGCCATTAATTGAAAACGTAATTCATGAATTAGGTGCTGATTTAACGTTCTTTTACGAAAATCAGTTATCTGAAGAAACAAAAGCAAAAATCAGCATTGAAAATAAAGAAAAAGCAATTACTGAAAAATTAGCAGACGTGGAACAAGGTATCTTAGCAATTAAGGAATCAGGAGAATCGTTAACAGAAAATAAAGCTTTAGAAACACTTTACAATTCTTTATTAGGTCGTAAACATAAATTAAGTGAAGAACTTAAAACAGTTAAAAAAGACAAAATCAGCTTAAACAAATAATCGCTGTATTTCACCAGCATGGAAAGGCTATCTATTTACTTAGATAGCCTTTCGTTTTTAAACATGAACCCTAACTGGTTATATAATTAATTATAACTAATAAAAAGTATCTTACATGAAGTAAATGCAAGCAAGACCAACTACCGGAGTTAATGCCAAAAAATTAACTTATCACATTATCCTCTCTAAAGGACGTGGCAAATTAACAAAGGATTCGGAAAATATGCTAATTGATTTAGCACAAAACGCAATTCGTAAGAAAACTTATTTTTATCCCGAAGACAAAGACGACTGTATGCAAATGTCATTGTTCAACATGTTGAACAACTGGCAAAGTTTCAATCCTGATAAAACAGATAACGCCTTTGCATATTTCACAGAAATTCATAAACGCTCAACTGCTGAAATGATTAACATTCTGTATATGAAAAAGGGTCTAAATAAAGACGATCAGAAATATGTCCGTACTATTTCAATTAATAACGTAAATGGCGGACAAGGTATGTACAATATGTAAATTCAATATATAATACATGAATTTATCATTTTTAAGTCCCTATCAGTGGAAAAATCAGCGAATTAAAGCTATAAACGAAAAAACCGAAGATCAGTCGTATAGTTACGGTTGTATTATGGGTTATTTAAAATCAGTATCTGAAGTCAAAGTAAATGACGAAGATATTTTCGATAATGAAGAAAAAGAATATGGTCGCGAAATCGAACCACATGTTACAGTGTTGTATGGTTTACATGACGATGAAATTGAAGAAGATGAAGTAATTGTATTATTGAAATCTTTAAAATTGCCTACTGTTAACCTAACTGCTATTACTTCTTTCGATAATGAAAATTTCGATGTTCTTAAATGGGACGTGGAATCTGAACAATTAAATCTTTATAACAAGATAGTAACTTTATTATTTCCGTTCACTTCTAAATTTCCTGATTATCATGCACATGCAACAATTGCATATTTAAAACCTGGCACATCTAAAACGTATCACGATACAAATGTAAAAGATACGACAGCTGAAATAGAAAAATGGGTATATTCAAAAGCTGATGGTAAAAAAATCTCAATCGATGCTGAAGGTAACGTTGAAGTTATGCGTGAAGCAAAAGATAAAGAAAAGGTTGAAGAAAAACTTGACTTCTCCAAAAAATTAAATAAACAACAAATTAAAAAAATAGCTGAAGAAATCAATAAGGATATCGTAGAACAACTAAAAGATGTTAGCTATGAATATAAAGGATTTTATATTGAACTTCATGCCAATGAAAGATTTGAAAATGCTTACAACTGCCGCGTATTAAAAAATGGTGAATATCAAATGGGTATTAAAGGACCCACATCGTTGAGTAAAGCTAAAGAAGCAGCAGAATTATTTATTAACGGTCAAACAAAATAATGTCTAAACAAGCACTTAATCAACAAGATAAGTATCATCAAGGTACGTATCGTCTACAGAATGTAGACAAATACATTGGCAATCCGACTGAAGTATTATATCGTTCAGGTTGGGAATTTAAATTTATGTTGTATTGTGATTTAAATCCAGGTGTATTAAAATGGGGCAGTGAAGTATTTAAAATTCCTTACTTAGATATATTTGGTAAAAATCATGTTTACATTCCTGATTTTTATTTGGAAACTAGAAATAACGAAATGCCAGATTTGATGAATCGTTTTTTAGTTGAAATCAAACCAGAGAAACAAATTCGTGAACCTAAAATCCCAATGACTATTACTGAAAAGAAACTCAAAGGTTTAGAATACGATATTGCTGAATGGCAAAAAAATAAATACAAATGGGCTTACGCACAAGAATGGTGTAAGAACCGTGATATTAAATTTTGGTTAATTACAGAAGAACATCTCAACGCTTTTAAACCCTAATGAAAACAGATTTCTTAAAAAATAAAATACGTGATCAATATCTTGCAGAAGGTACAAACATGTATGTTAATAATACAGATTTTGTTACAGAAGGTTTGAATCGTGGTCATAAAGAAATTAATGAAACTGATTTACGAAGTTTAGAACGTGGTAAATTTTATTTTATCATGTATGATCTTAATGGTAAAACAAGCCGAATGGAAAAATTCAATCCTTTATTTATTGTTGATTGGTTTGATTTACAAGGTACAAGAATGATTTATGGAGTAAGTAGTAATTTCATGCCTGTAGCAATACGTACAGTATTTTTCAATAATATTTGTAATCATAATTTAAAAATCATTGAAAGTAACTTAACTAAAGATTATAGTAAGCAAGAAGCCTTTACAGGTATTAACTTTGCTAATATATATAAATTACTATATAACATCGGTTTTGAGTGGAGTATACGACAATTTGACGCAAAAAAGATCAATAAAATCTTTGAAGTATCAACAAATGTACTAGAAAAATTTCTAACTATGAACACTCAAAAATTAACAGGTGTAGATGAAGGAAAGTTAATGGACATTTGGCAGAAAAAAATATTAGAACAAGAACAACGACACACAAAAATATTAAAAGAAATCTTAGAAGATTACAAAGAAATGGATGCAGAATTATCTAAAACATACGAAACGTTAGATACTCGCAACGATAACTTACAACAATCTTTAGATATTCTAAATAAATTATAAAATTATGGCAGCAGGGTACAATCCATATCGGACAAATCAATCAACAGGTTCATCTTTATTAGATAACTTGAATAGTAATAAACAATCGTTTTTCAATAATCGTTTAGCTCGATTGTCTGTGTTCGGTAGAAATTATCAAGAAGCAGCTATTAAAAATGCTAAAGGTATTCATGCAAATGAAGATTTAAATGCAGTAACCGATAGTAACGGTTATCAATACACACTATTTTCGCGTAAGGTTCATGCTTTAATGCAAGAACGTCAAACAATTGCAGCCTTATCAGGTGATTACTTCAAAAAAATCGCAATCTTAAAAGAATACTCAACTAAAGTTGAAATTCGTGACTATGTTACGAAAATGGCAAATGAAATTGTAGTATACGGTAAAGATAAAAAATTCTGTGAGATGATGGACTTACCAAATAGTTATGGTGAGTTAATCAGAAAGAAATCAAAAGAAATTTTTGAACAGATTTATACAATGTCTGGTTTTGGTGACAGAACAGCAGGTTGGGATGTATGTCGTGATTGGTTAGTAGAAGGTTTTATTTGCCGAGAAATTATTTACGATAAAAAAGGTAAAAATGTAATGGGCTTCCAAAAATTAGACCCAGCATCAATCGTACCTATCGTTGACCCAGAAACAGGATTAAAAGTTTGGATTCAACATCCAGCTGATGAACAAAATCGTCGTATATTATTAGACGTAGAAATTATTTATATTTCTTATTCAGGCAGTACTAACTACATGGAAACTTCTTATGTAGAGCCTATGATCAGACCCTATAATGAACTTAAGAACATTGAACGTAGTAAATTATTATTTAATTTAATTAACGCTACAATGCATAAGGAGTTCATTATTCCAACACAAGGTTTAAGTCCTATGATGGCTGAACAAGAAGTTGCTGCATTAATTGCTGATTACAAAGATCATATTGCATTTGATGATACAACAGGTTTAGTTTATATTGATGGTAGTAAAGATTTACCGTATTCAAAAGAATATTGGTTACCGAATCCAGGTGATAATAAACCTGAAATGAATATTATTGAACCAGGTGGTCATGATTTAAATGAAAACAATATGTTGATTTGGTTCAACAATGCATTAAAGAAAGCAAGTAAATTTCCATTTACTCGTTTAGATAATACAAATGGTGGTGGTAACGTTTACGCAACAGGTGGTGATTTAACTTATGATGATTATAACTTTACTCAATTTGTTGAACGTTTACGTGCACTATTTAAAGAAATTTTATTAAAGCCAATTCAATTACAATTAATTTTGGAATTTCCAGAATTAGAAAAGAATATGAAATTGGGTAATGATTTAGATATTAAATTTTACGGACATAGTGAAATTATTAAAGCTAAAGAATTATCTAATTTACAAGCTAAAGTAGCCATTGCTGGTGATTTAATGCAAAATTTCCAAGTAATGGGACCTGATGGTCAACCTCGTCCATTTTTACATCCAAGATTAATAGCAAAAAGATTCTTAGAATTTTCCGACGAATTAATTGCTGAAAATGATAAATATTGGGAACAAGACCCTTCAGGTGGTGTAGGTGGTCAAGGCGGTGGTGGAGCACCAACTCCTGGTGGCGGTGGAGCACCTGGTTCAACTGGACCTGAAAGTGCACCTGTACAACCTGGTGCACAACCTGCACAAGGTGATACTGGACAAGAAAATCAAGGAAATCCAACAGATATGGGTCCAGAATTAGGACCTGAAGCACCAACACAACCAGCACCACAACCATAATGGAAGAAAAGAAAAAATACATACTTGAAGGTGTAATACAAACCTTCAGTAAAAGTACACGGAACAGACATTACTATACTGAAGAAGAGTTTCAAAAACAGCTGCAAATATTACAACAAAAGATTGATTCTAAAGAATCTTCTGAACCTTTTATAGGAAAAACTGAATAATTTAGATTTAATATATAATCTAAAATTAGTTTCAAGTCAACTATGAAAGAAAAATATGTAATGATCGTGGAACGCGGTTCTGAAAAACTTAGTAAAGTTAATGAATCAGCAGCAAGCGCATCAAAAAAATTTTTACTTAGTGGTATCTTTACTGAGTTTGATATAAAAAATCGTAATCAACGTTTCTATAATGCTAATAATTTCGTTCCCGTAATGGAACAATTATTAGCTCGTAAACAACAATTAGGTGTACTTTACGGTGAATTTGATCATCCAGATGTTTTTGATATCGCAGGTAAAAACGCAAGTCACGCAATTGAAGCCTTAACTCATAACGAATCCTCAAATCGTGTTGATGGTACAATTGCTTTATTAAGTACACATTGGGGTAAAGAAGCTCGTGCTATTATCAATGATGGTTATCCTTTATTTGTATCAAGTCGTGCAGCTGGTGTTACTGATGGTCAAGGTCACGTACAATTAAAAGAATTATTTACATACGACATAGTATTAGACCCAGGCTTTGCATCTGCACAAGTTTGTGTAAATGAAAGTTTTGGTTATCCTAAAACAGACGAAGTAAAATATCGTATCTATGAAATGAACGATAATCAAGTTAATAAACTATTTAACGATAATAAAAATGATGGTAAAACAGCTATGGACTTAAGTAACATGGAACAATATTTAGCTAATGAAATGGCTAAATTGGAACATAAAATTATGTCTTCAATCGAAGGTAAAACTTCACCTGAAGAAATTCGTTCTCTAATGGAGAAATACGAATTAGTAAACGAACAAATGAATTCAGTTCAGGAATATTTAAATTTCTTAAAAACAAAAGTAAATTATTTAGTAAAAGAAAATCAAAAATTGGTTTCTGACAATACTAAATTAGTTTCTGAATTAAACGAAAATACTGCTTACTCAAACCATTTAGCTACACAAATTAAATATGTAGGTAAATATAGTAAAGAAATTAACGAACGTTTAGGTATCACTGAAAAATTCACTGAACATGTTGCACAACACGTTGAAGCAAATATGTTATTCACTGAATCAATCGCAAAAGAAACTCAATTAGCTCAAAAATTCTCTGAATATGTTGCATTGGAAACTGAATTAACTCAGAAATTCCTTGAATCAGTTGCAAAAGAAACTGAAATCGCACAGAAATTCGTTGAACATGTTGCTAATGAATCTTACAAAGATGAAATATTCTTAAATTATATTGGCGAAAAAGTTGATGGTTTAGTTGATTACAATACTAAATTACTTGAACGTATTAAAAAATCTACTCCACTAAACGAAAACATGAACGACGAAGATAATATTCAATCAATGGAAACTCCTGAAGATTTCTTAGGATTACCTGAAGAACAAACAGTTGCTAATAACATCGAAGGTGATGGTACTACTCCTCCTGCAGCTCCTGAAGGAACTGAAGCTGGTGTACCTGAAGTAACTGGTGATATTGATACTCCTCCTGCTGTAGTTGACCAACCTGGTGTACCTATGGATGGAACTGTTCCTTCAACTCCTGAAGCTACAGATATTCAACCTGAAGGTGGTGCACAAACAGTTGGTGGTGATATGTTGAACGCATTAGTTCAAATATTAGGTACTGATACTACTGGTGTAGTTGTTTCTGTTACTCCTGATGGTAAATTATTAATTCAACCTTCGGGCGCTGAAGAAGTAATGGAAGAACCATTAGCAATGGAAGCTGTGAAAGTAATCAATACAGACGATAATGTATCTGAAGCTGTTTCAAAAGTATTAGCTGACATTAAGAAAGCTAAAATTGTTGCAAATACTGACCCACATTTCTTCTGTTTCTTATCGGAACAACAAGTAAATGATTTCAAATCATTAGATAATTCTACTCGCGAAACAGTATTGTTAGCAATGAATGAATCTGAATATGCATCTTCAAACGATGTATTAGCAATCATTGGTCGTGCAGTAACAAGTAAAAATGTTTCTTACGAAGAAAAAATCATTGCAGTAATTCCTACAGCTTTAAAAGAAGCATGGAATACATTAACAGGTGAAGTAAAAAATCAAGTAATAACTGAATCTAAATACTTCTCTTTAACTACAACTGCTGATATTCAAAACTTCTGGAATACACGTACATTCGCAAAGGCTGTATTAAATCCTGAAGCACACTTAGTGAAAGAATCTTTAAACGTTGAAGAAGTTACAAACTTCTCTAATGAATTTGTGGATTCATTCTTAAAATCAATGGATATAAAATAATTTAAATAAATATTAAGAAAAGTGAGAAATTGCTTTTCTTAATTCAAAACTGGAAAAAAATCAGTATAAAACATACATATATATTCTATCACTTCAAAATAATGAAACAAAATATTTTGAAAGAAGTTTAAGCTTAAAACGAAATTGTTGCAAAACAAAAAATAAAAGTAGAAAAAAAGCAATTTAAACTTACGATATATAATAAAACAACTAAAAAATAAAAATTAAAACGTAATTCAATATTATGATTCGCAATTCACAATTAGTGATCGATATGGACAAGGCTACTAAAAAATGGTCTCCAATCGTAGAAAAATTAGGTATCACAGACAAAGAACGTATCGCTTCTTTATGTGAATACGCAGAAATGCACGCAGCTGCTTTACAATCAGGCGCTGTAACTTCAGGTATGGTAAAAGAAAACGTAATGTACGCTAACGGTAGTAATACTTCTGGTATGGGTGCAGTATCTTTCCCTTCTCTATCTGGTACTCCTGGTACAATCGGTGGTACTTTTGGTTCTGGTGACTTAGGTCAAACTTTATTACCAGCATCATTAAAAATTGCTGCAATGACAGTAGGTTTGGAATTAGTTCCAACAATTAACGTTAACTCAAATCGTGTTGATTTCCTTTATTGGGATTTCCGTTACGATGATAACGTATCATTAGGTGCAGAAGACGAACGTGCTTCTACATTCAAAATCGATATTAGCGGTGTTGCTGGTTTAGAAACTTATATCCGTACAACAATGACATCTTTAGGTGTTACTGAAGGACGTGGTACAATATCTGCACCAATTTACTTCGACATATCTGGTACATCAGCTGCTACTTTAACTGCTCCTGCAGGTACAAAAGCAAACTGGTTACAATTCAAAGGTTTCAGCCGTATCGATGGTAAACCAATGTTCCGTGCTTATATCCAAAAGAACACAGCTTCTTCAGGTGCATGGACATTCTCTACAGCATTGAATACATTCGCTGCAGCTGGTACAATTTTATCTCAATTACAAGTAGCTGACTTTTTAAATTCAACTATTTCTGCAGTTGGTATCGCAATGAATCCAACATTAGTATCATTAAACGAAGACTTTATCGATGACTTCACAAGTTCACGTAAAGCTGGAACAATGACACGTGCTGAATGGGACACAGACGAAGCTGGTAAAATCGGAGTAACTTCACAAACTGCTTCAATCGAAATCGGTGTAGTTCACGTATCTGCAGCACTTCGTTTAAGCGAAATTGGTGACTGGAAACGTATGTACGGAGTTGACGTAGTTGAAAAAACTAAAGCTCAATTAGTTAACCAAATCTCTCAAAAAATCTCTAACGAAATCGTTCAAGCTGTTAAAGCTCAAGGTTTATTAAATCGTGCAACAGCACCTGCTGCTCCATCTGGATTAGCTGCTGGTTTAGCATTAGCATCTATCAATGATGGTAAAATCTTTGACTTCTCAGTATCTGCAACTGCAGGTTCTTTAGGTGGTGAACATTCAGCTTCTATCGCTCGTAAATTATGGGGTAAAGTAATGTCAGCTTCATATTTCGTAGCACAAGACGGTCGTATCGGTGGAATTGATTACGTAATCACAACTTCAACAGTTGCTGGTATCTTAAAATCAATCGAACGTTACACTATCAATCCTATGGATGGTAAACTTGCTGGTCCTAACCAATTAATGCCTGCTGGTTCAATCGACGGTATTAAAATCTACGTTGACCCTTACGCAAATTTAGGTGATCTTACAATGTATATGGGCCGTAAAGGTAAATCTGACGATCCTGGAGTTAAGTTCTTCGCTTACATGTTAGCTGAAAATGTTGAAGTAGTAAGTGAACGTACAATGGCACCACACTTATACATGTACTCACGTTACGCAGTAGGAACTTTCGGTTTCTTCCCTCACAAACAATACATGGCTATTAAAGTAGAAGACGTTAACGGTATACTATACTAATAACTAATCGAAAGATAGTTCACAATAAAACTAAAAAACCGGTAAATTTATTTACCGGTTTTTTTATGTAGTTAAAAAGGTAGTAAATTTAATTCTTCATACATTTTTTCGTATAAAGGTTTATCACAAGGAATAAATTGTGATTGATCTCCTAATTTAGTCCAGTAACCTTCAATATCTCTCACCCAATTAGTTCCATAACCAAACCAAATTATAGTGCCGTCTTCTTTTGTAAGACGTTCAATTGCATATTCTCTATCTGACCAAGTAATTTCAGGTTCAGCTAAAGGTGAAGGTAATATAAATGTTTCAGATTTTCGTAGTAATTTCATTATGTTGTTTGTATTTGACAGTGATAGATGCTTTTATCTAATGCTAAAGGTATTAACCAACGTAAATTATGCATCAGTGTAAGAGTATGTAATTTAACTACTTCTACGATCATTATTGGTTCATCTGTAGTAGTTTCTAATAAATTTACATCACCAATTGCTACAAAACATTCCATTTGATAATCAATACCTGCAATTGTAGCAAAATTCACCCAATGTGCAGGTATATTACTACCTGTTTCTTCTTTAAATTCACGTTCCATGGCTTGCATATATGATTCATTAGGTTCAACTTTACCGCCAATACCATTTAATAAACCTGCTTGCCATTTAGGACGATTCTTTAAAATTAATGCAACTGATTCCATATCTTCTGAAAACATAAAACCTAATACATATTTAATCATACGAATGATGCTAAATGTTTTATTAATTTTGAATAACCTTTAAAGTTATTTAATTCTTCATTTTCAAGATTTTCTAAATAACCACGTAACCAATATACAAATGTCCACGCATCGGGACCTTTTTCTAAAAAAGTTAAAACATCTTTAGCAAAATAATGTGGTACTGTTTTTTCGTTATAAAATCTGCTGCAGTATGATATGTAACCATACGACCAAGCTAAAAAATTTTCTACTGATAATTCTAAATCATCTTCAAATAAAGTAGTGTTTTCTTTTATTAAATCTATCATGCTGCTTGTAATCTTTTTTGATAATATTCTTTTAATAGTTGTTCTTGTTTTTTCCAATGTAACGCTTGATGTTTGAAATATTTACGTTCATTAAATAATTTTTCAATCAATTGTTTCGTAATGGAATATTCGTTTTTAAATACTGTATTATTAATTAACACAATATCATTGTCTTCAATTTTTTGTACGTTACCATTTAACATACATTCATGATCATTGATTTTTAATCCTTTATATGATTCAGGCGCAATATTAAATTGTCGCATAATAGTTGGATAAAGTGACGAAAAGTCAAATACTGTTGTCCAGTTTTTTAAACCTACACTGGGAAATTTTACAAATCCACCATTTAAATCATCTTCATCGTCAGCGATTGCAATATCTTCGGCAGTTTGTATCACACTGTAATCATGTTTAATCATTGCAATTCCTTGATCGAAATATGAACCAAAGAAAATACCTTCAACTACACGAATGGCAGAAATAGTATCTTCAATTTGTACGCGACATAAATTAGACAACGCTAACATATTATCGTATGTTTTTTGTTTGAGATGTATTTGTTGAACTAACGCAGTATCTATACAGTTGTATAACATGTATTTATAATAGTTAGATGTATAAACTGATTTTAAATTTTCACCTGGTTCAAATTCTAATTTTTTAACACCTAATACTTTACTTGAAATAAAGTCTAATGAATTTGATTCTTTGATTTTGATTGACGTATCCCACTTAGCGAATATGTCCATGTAGTCAAATACCATACGATGTTTAGGTAATTCTTCGTATGTAGGTTTTTCAACATTAGCATTTCTTTTCCAAGGTCTAATTAATTTACCTGTTGGTGATGCAACGTTTGGATTTAATCCTAATTTACGAGCACGAGTTACTAAATAAACCCAGTCGTAATTTACAAAGTTCCAACCTGTTAATACAGGCATCTGTTTGATTAAATCGTTGAAAAACATTGTTAACATTTCTGTTTCTGTTTCGCAAAAACACCATTCAAGAGTATATTCACTTTCGTAATCCTTGAAATACACATTAATGTCTTTATTCATTTTAGCTATTTGCTCCTCAGTCAAATCTTTAATACCTAACAATAAGATTTTTTTATTGTTGATAATACAAATAGCTGTGACACGATTATTTGCTAAATGTGCTTCAGGAAATCCTTCAGTAATTTCTACCTCGATATCACAAAAATACATTTTAGGTTCATGTAAACCAAACAAAGTATCTTTATCTTCTGTTGGTAATTTGTGAATAAATTCGTAAATCGCATAACGTGATGGATAACGAGTTGCTTCTTTCTTTAATGGTTTACCGTCCCATGTACGATAACCATCAACTTTGTTTATATCTGTGGGTGAGCACACTTTCCATTCCGTTGGATTGTGCCAGGTGTAATTTTTAAATTCGATATTACCTTTCTTATTGATATAAGAAATAATGAGTTTACCGTTTAAATATTCATAATTGACTATCATATAGGTTATATTAAGAAATTAAAAGAAAGTTTACGATAAAAATTTTGTAAAATCATATTTAACGATGTAAGTTTCTTTGGGAAAATTCCATTTCGTTCCATCACTATAACAGGGAAGAATAACGATTTTATCACATTGATATACATAAATAGGCTGTTGAAATGCTAAACGTATCTCTTTTTCATACGTAAAACCATCACTATTTACTTCTATTGTACGTTTCCAATTGATTCCTTTCAAAGGAATTAACGCGTGACAGATATAATAAAATTTATAAGGAGTTCCTTTGCCATTGTAGGGATATGCTTTGTTATAATCAAAAGACCAACATATTCCTAAATTTGTTTTTAAAGGTTCAATTTCTAAACCTACACCACGATATAAAACCATTTTACCTTTTTGAAAAGTTAAATCTTTAAATTGCTGTGCAAGTTTTTTATAGGAAGACAATTTTTTTATCTTCCACAATTCGTAATAAAGTTTAAGTAAAAAAACTCGTTTCATTAGAAATAAAAAATCCAACTTTCGTTGGATTTTATTTAGTGAGTACCTGTTGAACCAAAACCACCTTCGCCTCGTTGGGAGCTTTCAGAATATAATTCTGATAAAGGAACTTCTTCAATTTCTTCGTGCCATACAGGCAATAATAAAAATTGAATTATTTTTTGACCATTCATAATTTTTACTGGCTGTTTTGACACATTAAATAAATGTAAATGTATAGGTCCTTGATAATCTTCATCAACTACACATGCACCTACAGTTAATCCTTTAATTGCTACACCACTTTTATTAAAAGCGATTAAGCAATAATTTCGAGGTATTGCTACTTTAATTCCTAATTCTAAAAAAATATCTTCACCAGGATTTATCGTAGTAATAGGAAAGTCGTTGGGAATGAAAAAATCAATCCCAGCGGATCTTCCACTACGTTGTGGTGTTTTAACGTCTTTAATTTTAGTTATTTTCATTAACTTCTTCTTTAATCGTTTCAGCAACTGCATCTTCTACTTTTGCTGCTTCGTCTTTATTAATACCCATAGTCCATGTACGAACTTCGTTATTAATTTGTGCAGATTCTTGATCGTATTGTTGATATACTTTACTGATTTCAGATAATTTATAAAGAACGTTTGCGAATGCATAATTTTCTTTATTTAAACCTGTAACTTTCACATCACTTAATACATGATATAAACCCATTGCATTTGAGAATGAAATAGAAGCTTTTACTTCTTCAAATTCTTTACCTGCTTTTGGGAATGAATCCAAAAAGTGACGTTTTAAGTGTAAACCATAAAACAACGTTTCAGTTGTATATTGTACATCACGGTGTAATTTGTTGTAAATTACTTTTAATTCCAAACCATTGATTTTGAAAGTACATTGTGCGTGTTTAACAGCATCTTTGTATTTATTCCAAATATCTAATGCAGTAACAAAGTTATCATCAGTTTTTTCGTTGCCACGAATAAAATCTAATACATCTTTTTTACATGTTTCAATGTTTGCTTTGCTTTCTTCAGCTAATAAACTTAAATTAGCTTGACCGTTCACAGCTACGTTAGATAACGCATCAATGTATTCATTTTCGGATTTTATTACTGTATTTTCTGACATTTTATGTAATTATTTTTATTTTTATATCACTTATATTCGAAATAGTTTAAAGTTCGAAATACATTGTGTGTGCATTTTTATTAGAATCTTTATAACTAATAAAATATGTTACTGATTCTGGCGTTTCACCTTGAATAAACTTTGCTTCGGCTTTAATACGTAAATACGTTTTAAGTTCATCGTTAATTTTTGTTACGAGATCAGTTGGTGAAGGCATAGTACCTTTACGTAATTTGTCTAAAACAGAGTATACAACACTGTCAATTAATTGAGATTCAATCATTTTTTGCTTTTATTTATTTTTATTTTAAAAATTCTACGTTTTTACGTTTTTTCTTAGGAGTATCGATACTTTCCAATTTACTATCACTATCATCTTTTTGTTTCGTGAATTGAATTGATAATTCATTTGCATTTGATACTGCATCGATGCCATATTTTTTTAATACACCAACAGTTGTTTGCAAACCATATTTAGCAATTTTGAAAGTACCTTTTTCGATACTGAATTGTAAACGATCTAATTCTTGATACATTAAGATTTCTGCGTTAGCAGTTTCTAATTTAATTAGATAATCTTCATTGATGTACATAATTAAATCAATACCGTTTTTGTATTGAAATTCTTTACTAGCACTTTTTAACTTCAGTAATGCTTTTTGTTTTGTTGTACCTAAATACATAATCTTTAAATTAAATGGTAATGCCATTTTTTCTAAAAGACTTTTTACTGTGTCTAAAGTGTCTTGACTAAGTTCATAAAACTCTGTCGTTACTTTCGTGTTGTTGTCTACTTGTTCAGTCATATTTGTTTTTAAATTATTATTAATGTTATGATACTACCTAGTGCTGCTAAAATTGTTCCGACAAATAATAACAATAAACGAAGATTATTAAATAATGCATATCCAAATGCAATACCATATTCATCTTTGTTTAAACGTTTAATTTCGTAAACATTTACTAATTCTTCTAAACCTAATTTAGCAAGATTTGCATTTACAACACCAATGTATTTTTTGATTTCGTATTCTGCTAACGCTGAACCATATTTTTGCTTCATATCTTCAGGTGCTTCAGCTAAAGTAAGCGTAGTATACATTTCGTATATCCAAGAAACTTCTAACCCAAATTTTTCGTTTAAGTATAACTTATTTTTGATCACGTTACGACGATAATCAAAAAATAAACGAATCGATCGAAAAAATTTAATCATATTGATTATATCATCAACAATGATAAAGGTTTAATAAATAAGGGAATTTTAATGATTTATGCCCATATCTGACAGTTTATGAGCAGTATTGTCAGCAATTTCGCCTAACATTCCATTACCTGAGCTTAATAGATTAATTACTTGTTGTAGTAACTTAGCCATTTTATCTTCTGATGGTTTAACATTAGCAGGACGATTTACAGTAGGAAGTACTGCAGCTTGTGAATTAACATTCACAGTTGGTTTATTTGCATTCGCATTTGTTTGCGATGCAGGTTTTTTATCTTTATTAAAAGCAAATGATGATTCATCAATTTTTGTATTATTAGCAGAATTAACTAATGACATAACTTTTGCAAATTCTGTACTTTTATCATTAATCGCATCTAAAGCATCTTCTAAATTATCGCTATCAATTAATGACAATGTTACTAAACCACCATATAAACCTGATAAATTAGGTACATCTTTAATTGAATTAAATCCTTTACCTAATACCATCATTGATGCAGCAAGTTGTACATAACTTTTTGCAAGTAACATCATTTGTTTGGCTTGATCTGCAGCATCATCAGCAATATCTAAATCGGAAAATACTTCGAAGAACTCACCAATACCTTCAGCCCATTGTTTTTTAGGATAGTTTGTATAAGTACCTTTAGCTAAAAAATTACCAAATGCTGCCATAACAGGAGCAAGAGGCATGATCGCCATTATATAATCTGACATATCGTCAATATCAATTTCATCTGCCAATACAGCAATTGCGTTTGCAAAGGATGAAACACCAATACCAACACCTTCACTCCATGCTTTACTTGGAACATTTTTAATATCATAAATCGCAGGATTGGCATTGAACATTGCTGCAATGATTGGAAGTTTACCAGCCAAAGGAACCATTAAGTCAATTCGCTGTTGTAACGAGTCGCCCATTAAAGTATCTAATACTCCAGGTTCTAATGCAGCCATCGCAGTTGCAAAAGCCATTAATGCTGTACCAACACCTTCACTCCATTCTTTGGATGGTGCATTTGCAACAGTATATTGTCCTTGACCCTTATTAATTTCTGCAGCAATTTTTGGAAGATTACTTGCAAGAGTTAACATTAAACCAATACATGATTCTAAACTTTCACCACCAAATATTGTATCAATTAATCCTGGAGTCAATGAATCCATCGAATTTGCAAATGCCATGATTGCTAAACCAACACCACTTGACCATTCAACAGAAGGACCTCCTGTATATTTTCCACCTTGTATTGCAATTGAAGTTGCTGCTAAACCTTCGCCTACTGCAATCATACTTGCAATACCTGCACCAATTACTAAAGCACCAATACCAGTTGCTGCTAACGCACCAAACATCAATACTGCTGGCGCAAATGCCATCATTGCTAAACCAAATCCACCTGCCCACGCAGCTGAAGGTCCACCTTGATAGTCACCTGTTGCAATAATGTGAGACATTAAACTTAAGCCACCACTTACTGCTAACATAGATAATATACCTGCAGCAATTGCAATTGCTCCTATCCCAGTCGTAGCAACAATACCGTAAGCTAAAATTGATGGAAGTGAAAGTAACATTGATACACCAAAACCTGTCGCCCAATCCAATGAAGGAAAATTACCATAATCACCTAAAGAAATTAATTGTGACGCTAAAGCTAAACCGCCACTTGCAATAACTAATGAAAGACTACCTACTGTAACATCTTTGACACTACCTACTTTATTTAAAAGTGCAGCACCTAATCCAAAGATTACAGCAGCACCAGTAACAGCTAAAGATGTTTTGATTGTATTAACTAAATCAACACCCGGAATATTTTGTAAAATTTCAGCTGATAATAATAATCCCATTGCAACAATTGGCATTACAGGAGCTATCATGTATAGCTGTTTTATTTCTTTTGCATTTAAATTATCTGCGACTACACTTAAGCCATACATTGCAATTCCAATCGCAGCTGCGACACCAATTGCACTAATCATTTGTGAAATACTCAATGTAGGCATCATTGATAAGATACCACCTGATATTGCAACACCAGCACTCATAGCTATCATTGAAATAGCTATCATCGCTGCTTCTTTAGGGCTTTTAGTAGTTTCACCTACTTTATCAAATGCGATTGCCATTAAAGGTAATGCTACAGATAAAGCAATCACTGAAGGAAAATCTACAGTACCAATAATTTGAAATGCTTTACCAATTGCTAAAATTGCGCCTGCCATTAAAGCAATTGTTTTGATACCATCAGCAACTTTACCACTAGTACCTTTACCTTTATCGCTTAAACGTTCAAACATTCCTTTACGTTTTTCTCGTTGTAATGCTTTTACAATTGCTAAAATTTCTTCGCTATTGTTTTTAGTTGCTTTAACATCTTGTTGGATTTTTTCGACTACTTCAGCTGTTTCAGCAATATCACTTGCTAATTTTTTAATAGCTTCAGTCGGATCATTCGCATCTTTATTTTGAACTGTATCGACAATCGCTGCCATCAAACCGTTTAAGGATTTGGCAAAGTCTTGAATTGCTTGATTGTATTCTTGCGATTTATCGGCCATGAGATGAAATTATATATTAAATTGGATGAGATTCTAAAACAAAAGGACTGATTAACAGTCCCTTACATTTTTTTAATTTGACCTAAATCTAATCTAATTTTATCGTCTAATTCTTTTTTTAGTTTTGTTAATTCTTGTTTATTAGTATTAACGTTAGTTTGAATTTGTGCTTTTTCAGGTTGAGATATTTCGTTAGAACCTAATTTATCTTCATCACCTTTTAAAGCAGTTTCCATTTTATATAATTTCCATGCAATACCTAAATAGATGTTACCATTGATTATTTTATTAGCTTCTTGTTCAGTATTGTCATCAACAGCTTTTTGAGATAATAAAAGTAATTTACCTTTGTTACCATTATAGTAACCCATATCATTTTCGTAACCAGTTAAATGTGTAGTTTTATCACTATTCAAAACAGTATTTGTTACTTGTTGTTGAACAGCATTTTCTTCATTAATTTTTTTGCGAAATTCGTTTATAGAAGTTATCATCTTATTTATCTGATTCTAAAATATCCATCAGTAACTGATTATTCTTTTTAGATTTATCAATATTTTTATCGTCATTTATTGTAGCAACATCAATTCCTGGAAATTTCTTTGCTTGAATATCTGCATCGTCTACAAAGAAACGTTGGTGCATTTTAATACGAATTGCATTACCAGTTTTAATTAAATTTTTAGCTTTATCACTAAATTTACCTTGACCAGCTAAATCAGTAAGTTCTTTACTAATTTGCGCAGTATCTTTGTACTCTTCATTGTTATAATAAATATTACCAAAATTAGAATATAAAAATGCAAAAGAACCTGAATTTGTCGAAGGACGTAAATTACGCATTGCTAAATAATAATACGATTGATTATTAATCATTTTTTGATTTGATGCAATGTTTTTGAAAATATTTAATTTGATTGTTTTTTTAGATTTTTCATCGTAACGATAAGCACCTAAAAGTTTAAACCAATATTGTGTAGTATCAGAATCGTCATCAATAAATTGTGTTGTAGGTGATACTAATAAAGTTGTAGATAAAGATTTCAAACCTGTAACAGTACAGTCGAAAGCGTATACACGATTTGGGTCGAATTTCGCACCTACTTTAAATACTTCAGTAATATTCATCCCTTCTAAATTAGAAATTTGTGCATCGTCTGCAGCAATACGTTTTTTAGTTTGTTCGTCTGCTTGAGGTTTAACTTGTTTCATAACAGTATCAACATCAATTACAGATTGAAAATAATCATTAATTTTTTTGATACCTAAATCCCATACTCGTTGTAAATCAGGATTTGATTCACCTGTTCCAGGTTTACCAGCAACTGCAGCGTTTTTAGTTTTATTTAAAATGAATTGCGCTTCGTATTGTAAAATATCTAAACGTTTAATATTAACTCGTTTAGTTGCTTCTTCACGAATTTTAGGATTTTCCTGTAAAATATTTTTTAAATCAATTTCAGGAATTAATTCGTTAGGTTCTCGTGGAATAACGTATTTTGCTTCATTCAATACCAATTCAAGTTTTTGTTTGAATGATAATGTTTCAGTTGTATTTCTTCCACCTGATAAAGCGTTTTTTAAATCTTGTTTTGCAGCTGCGACTTGATTCGGATCAGGATTTGGTTTAGGAGTATTAGTTGCAGCAGTTTTATTTAAAGGTTCTTCTTGACTTGGTTGTTCAGTATTAGGTGTTGTAGTAGTTTCCTTTTCTTCAGCAGGTTTATTTTTAGCAGCTTTTTGTTGCAATACATATAATATTGTATTTAACTGTTGACGTATTTTAACTAAGACTAATTTGATCTCAGCTAATTTAGAACTGTATACATCTTTAAATGTTGATTGGAAAATTTGTTTTACTTTTGCAGCAGTAGGTGCGTTATACATTGCTTCCACAAAAGTATTGTAAGTTTTAATGTTGGCATTAATTGATTGTAAATCTTGTTCAGAAATATCATCTTTTAATTCAGACATATATTCTTCAAAGTATAAAGTTTCTAAATCACCAATTTCTTTTTTGAATTGACGAAAAATAGTATCATCCATTACGCCATTATCAGGAAGAGTTTTCATTAACTTTTCGATATTGGCTAATGTCTGAATGTCTTTTTGTAATTCAGCCATAATATTTTTTGTTGCTTCTACAGGAACTTCTGCAGGAGGTAATTCAACTTTATCTTCAATGTTAGGAACATTTCCAGGAGTAACTTCTTCACCTGCTGATGCAGTAGTATCTTCAGTAGAAGGTTCTTCTACATTAGGTTTTTCTTCTAATTCAGGTTTAACTGCTTTCGCGTATTCACCTGCCCATTGCATGATCAATGCATCTAATTGTTGTTTGCGATATTGTTTTTTAATCGAACCTACTAATAACGAAATAGGCTTCATTGCTAAATTCGCAAGAACGCCTGAAGCTGATTGACTTACATCAACTGCTTTTTCAGAAATTAAATAGACTTGTTCGCGGTTTAGCAGCCGTCCCATATTTAGTATTAGATATATTTTATTTCAATTCCTTCGTAAGAAAACTTACGGAAATTAATTTCGAAGTATTTGTCAGTAACTGTAAGTTTTACGAAATCACTATGATGACATACTAAAATACCATTTTGAAAAATTGTAAAAGGTGTAGTTTTAATAGCTTTTTCGAACATTTCTTTAGCTGTTAAATCTTTTGTCTTTTTAGATTTAATAGCAGGTTCAGGACCGATCATTGGTTCTTCTAAACCAGATTGAAAAATATCTGTAGGTGTAACTACAATTTCTACTTCTGGTGCTTGTGGAACTTCCGGTGCTTGTGGAATTAAGGCAGCATCAATTTCTGACATTGGTGTTACTTCTGGTTCAGGAGTTACTTCTGGAATTACTTCTGGTTCAATTGGTGCAGGTGTAATTTCAGGTATATTGCTAACTGGAGTTGTGTTTACAGGAATTTCGTTGTTTTCCTTGTTCTTTTTTGCTTTTTTAGCCATGTTTATAGGATGTTTGTTTTATTTTAACTATATACTATATATTAAACTTTGCTAGGTTTAAAAAATATAATCATTATGAAAATATGGACAATAAGTGACTTTCATTTTGGTAAGTATCAAAACGATAGTGAAAGATGGTTAAAAATAATGGAATCGTATTTCTACGATTGGTTTATACCATTTTTAAAAGAAAACAAAAAGAAAGATGATAAACTGTTTATATTAGGTGACATTTTTGATAATCGTACTTCAATTAATCTCAAAGCAATTAATATTGTTGTCAAATTATTCGAAGATTTATCTAAAATAATTGAATGTCACGTATTATTAGGTAATCACGACGCATGGTTAATGAATAGCAATGATATTAATTCAGTATGTGTGATACGTAATATTCCAAACGTATTTGTATATGAAACTCCTAAAGTAATTACACTTGACAATTTAGAAATTTTAATGATGCCATGGATTCATGGAAAAAATCAAGAAAAAACAGTATTAGAACAATATGCAGGTTGCGATCTTTTATTTTGTCATAGTGATTTAAATGGCTGTCGTACACAATTATATCCTACACGTCCTGCAAATCGTAATATTTTAGATATTGGTGATTTTAATGGCTATGGTCGAGTATTTTCAGGACATATACATATTGTACAAAATATTAATAATTTTACATTCGTAGGTAGTCCTTATCACTTGGACAGAAACGATGTACAAAATACAAAGGGTATTTTTGTTTACGATACTAAGAAAAAGAAAGATGTGTTTATTGAAAATGATCACAGTCCTGAATTTAAAAAAATTCAATTATTCGACCCTGCTGATTTTAAAACATTAAGTACTCATTTAGAAACACATAATTTTATTGATTTAGAAGTAAGTAACAATTTATTATTAAATTATCCTCAGCTTCGTTTAGATTTAGATAAAGCTACTAATAAGTTCAAAATCGAACGTTTAGACTTCATCGACGACATAGTAACAGATAAACCTAAACGTACTACAACTGTATCTCTTAAAGACAAATCTATTAAGGATATAAGTATGGAGTGGACAAACGATGTTAAGGTCAATCAAGAAACTGATCTCTTTACAGAAATAGAATTTAAATCTTTACTCAAGAAAACAGTAGATAATTGTTTTCAAATTTTAGAAAGTAGCAAAAAATAAATGTGCGAAACAACCAATAAAGTAATTTATCGAAGTAAAGGATTAGCATTAAAAGCTGCTGTTTCTTTTACACGTCAAAAATCATGGAAAGGTAATCCACCTACAGCATATTTATGTAGTTTCTGTAATGGTTGGCACCTTACAGCTACAAAACAAAAGAAATAATTAGTGACCTTGACCGCGATTTAATTTTTGATAGTTCTTTGAATGTTTATTCTTAGAACTTTTTGTTTTTGCGTGAACACCCTTACGCACTTTTTTAGGTTTTTTGTGGAATTGTGTTGCTGTCGAAGTTTTTACTTTTGCTGCCATTTGTGTTTATTTTTATATATCCACACTAAAAAAGATCGTATTTCTACGATCTTTCTTATTTTAGGTGAGATTTGGCAATCGATTCCCTAATTTGATAATGGCATTGCTATTTTACCAGCATTTTGGTAATTATTTAATTTAAAATTTTCTACTTTATAATCGAAAATAGATTTGGCTTTTTCAATTGTTACTGTTGGTAATGCAAACGTTTCAGATTCGCCTTGTTTTGACATACCTTCTTGTTGATTTAGATAAATATGTAAATCACCTAAACTTGCAACTAATTCATTTGCTACCATGTTTGTTTGCTGTGCGAACATCATTAATAATAAACCATAACTTGCAATATTAAATGGAAGTCCCAATGCTAAATCAATTGATCGCATATTGAACATCATATTTAATTTGTGTTTCGGAATATTTGCTTTATCCAATTGTATGTCCAAAGCATCACCACCAATATATCCGGCGTTATCACGCAGACGGTCACTATTATATCCATTGTTAATATATATTTGTATTCTTTCTTCTTGAGTTAATTCAATTGTAACAAATTGAAAACAGAAATGACAAGGAGGCAATACTACTTTGTCAACATAAGTTGGATTCCATGCAGAAATTAAAATACGTCTGCTATTAGGATTTGTTTTTAACGTTTCAATTGCATTTTCAATTTGATTAATGCCATCCCAATTTGTCCACATTGCTCCATATACAGGACCAAGTTCACCAAACATTAAAACAAAATCACTCTTCCATGCTTCAATTGAAGAATACAAATCCTTTTCAGCATACTCATCATAATTTTTGGGTGCTGATTTAATCATATCAATAAATTCTTGACGATTCATTGCACGATGTTCTTTAGTATTATTATCAAGTATCATGTAAGTATGATCGGAATCGAGTGTAGAAGCAGCAATATATTTTTCATAACGTTTAAAACAATCACCTACCCAAATATAATTATTTTGATCGACTAAAGGTTTAATGTTAGTAACACCTGATAAAAACCACAATAATTCAGTTAAGATGCTTTTAAAATGAACTTCTTTCGATGTTAAGAGAGGAAATCCCTCATTCATATCGTGATGTAACATTCTACCAAATACTTTTTTTGTACCTGTGCCTGTTCTGTCACCTGATATTGTGCCATTCTTAAGAATGTCGTTTGCAAACAATAAATATTGTTTGTCTAAATTGTTTTTGAAATCCATTTGTGAAATTAATTGAATTGATTAATAATAGGTTATATTGTAAAGCATCAAAAAAGTTTAAATTCATTTTTGAAGTTCACATATATAAATTATACCGGTTACTCCAAACAAACGTGCCCATTTAGATATTATTCATAAAATGCGCAAACCTTACGAGTGACAAAATAAACAAACCAATAAAAACACAATAAAAAAATTAAATTCAAAATTACAATGGTAGAATTAATAAAGAACGAAGCTTTATCTGAAATCGAAATGATCCGTTTACGTGAACATTTCGTTAGTCGTTATTGCTCTGCACAGGGATGGGACCAATTTAACTTGTCAATGGAACAAGTATTAGAAATCCGTTCTCATAAAGAATGGAAAAGTCCAGGAATGATGAAATCGTAAGTTTGTTTACAAATTACAGAAAAAGCCGGTTTAATACCGGCTTTTTTATTGTAGTTTTGTAAAATTAATATATAAATTCATGATAACATCGATTCTTGAATTTCGTAAGTTTCTTAAAGAAACAATGCTACCTATAGCAAATGATACATTAACTTCTCCTGAACCTGGAGGTGCACAAGCCAACGCTGCTAACTTAGGTACAGGAACAGGACCATTAGATTTAATTAATCCAACTGCAACTGAACAAAATATTTATCAACGTTACATTGAATTAAAACAAAGTGGTAAATTACGTAGTGAATTACTTCCACAGCTTGCACAAGAATTTAATGTATCAGTTGAAGATTTACCAAACATTATTACAAATCCTGAAAATTTATCTAACACAGGAGTTTCAACAAACGAAACTTTATTACCTTTTGAAATTGAAAAAATGAAAAAAGAATTAGGTGATCAAGGTAAATATTTAGTTATGTCAGGTACTGAAGCAGATATTGCTGCATTCATGCACGAATTAAATCCTGAACAAGTGCAATGGGTTGTAAGAATTAATCCCACAAATGTAAAAGTATATGTAGGGCCTGAACGTAAAACATTTATTTCTACAATGGAAGTTGCAGAAGAATTTCCATTTAGAGCACAAGAACTAGCAGATTTAAATAAACGTTTAATTAAAGAAGGTTATTTAGACCCTGTGTCTCCTGCAAAAATGCAAAAGAAAGTTGATGAAGTAAATGCTTTAATCGCTGCAGCACTTGATACTGATGGTGATCCGATCGGTGTAATTGATACATCAGGAACATGGCAAGCTGAAATGAAATACAAACCTATAATTTATAAAAATGGTTATGTGTATATTCAATACGATCAACAAGGTGAACGTCAACCTAATAAAGAACGTTTCAAACCAAGTGATAGTTATGATGCGTTTCAAACGTTAAGTCAAATTGCAACTTGGTATCGTAGAGCAATGAAAAAACATGGAATAGTTTTACCTGTTTCAGTAGTGACTGGTTTAAAAGCTGGCTTAGATAAGTTAACACAACAACATAGTGGTGGATTTAAAGCTGGTGAATTACCTCCAACAATAGGTGTACCTAATGCAGGTCCACGTAAAACAATGCCACCTCATAAATCAAATAACAAACCTACTGAATAATGATAACTTCAATTAACGAATTTCAAAATGTTCCTAAGCTGTATAAAAAAACTGACATTGAAAATATGTTAGAAGATGTGTACATGCACGTTGCTAAACAGTATAACGATCAAGGAATAAAAGATGAAGGTAGCTATCGTAATGAAGCATCTGAATTTGTAAAAAATTATTTAAAAGATAAATAATGATTACTTCAATTGAAGAATTTCGTGAATCATTTGAAGCACCTAAAAACTTCAAAATAAATATGATTCCTAAATCACAAATGAATCGTGTGATAAATCCTTACGGTAATCGCACAGGTGAAGATGATCGTCCAGGTGTCGAAGTATTTGGACGTATGCCACAAAACATTCCTGCACTTCCAGGATTTAAAAGAATTTTATACGAAGAAAATAATCCTAAACAAATATTAACTTTTGATGTAGGTCCTTTAGATATAGTATACAAAAAAGATATTAGTGAATATAAAATTTATTCAGAACATCGTAAATCAATTCAACAAGGTACAACAATGTATTATGGTTGGAATGCAGATAACGATTTTTTAGATAATCATTTTTTCATTATTCTTAATACAACTGATTCATCAAATAAAAAAATTATTGAAAAAAATTCTTTTACAACTGACCCAGTTACATTAACAAAAGAAGAAATGATCGATACTGTTCAGAAAATAATTAACGAATTTAATCGTTTTTCCTTAAAAAGCATCGAATATATCAATCCTACAACAATAAATGATGGTATTTTAGACGATAGTGTCGATTACTTCCATTAATAAATAATATATAACTTACTATGAAAATTACATCTATCAACGAATTTAAAAAATATCTTGCTGAAGCTCACATGGATTTTGGCAATAACCCAACAGGTGGCACAACTGATACTACTCCAATGTCAAATACTGTAGAGTATTGGAATGGTTATGCAACTAGTGATTTTAATAAAAATCCTACAGTATATAATAATTTAGAAGAAGCATTAGAAGAAGCAATTCATGATTGGAACTCAGAAGCAGATGTGCCTATTAAAGCATTAACTCCTGAAACTGAAAACGAAATTCGTGGATATTTTCAAGCAGTAGGTTCTATTAACACAGAAGTAGTTGCAGCTATGATTACACAATTAGGCGCAATTGATGCTGAAGATATTGATAGCAAAACAGAAAATCCATTACTTCAATATGGTACTGAAGAAGAAGTGAAAAAAATATTATTTGATGTAAAAACATGGTACGCACCTGATAATATAAATGCCGATAATGATAATGAATTTTGGGAAGCTGCTGAAGGTACAACTCCAGGTGAAGAAGGATATTATTGGGCACGTCAATTAAATTATATAAGTAACGAAGATTTTGTATATACTTTTACAGATAAAATTCATCCTAATTCTGATTTTAGTATTGACATCGATGGTGCTGATTTAGGAACTGATGTACGTGAAAGTGAAGTACAAAATCAAGATTCATTTAAACCAAAAACACAAGTACCTGAAACAACTACACAAACTACAGCTATTAACATGGAAGAACTAATTCCAAAATTAATTAGTTATTTAGGTGAAGAATATGGTTTAACAGATACAGCTCACGAAGGTGATGTTGCATTATCTTTAGAAAATATTTTAATGCCGGAACAAGGTGATACAGAATTTGACAATACTATTGCAGCTGCTTGTAAAAAATTAGAAGAATTAGGTTGGACTATCGAATACAACGATTCAATGAACAAATAATATGATAACAACAATTAACGAATTTAAAAAATTCTTAAACGAAAATAATTCTAATGACGAAGCTCGTAATATTTTTATGGGAGTTTTATCAGAGTCATTAATACAGCAAATTGAATCTACTTTTAAAGTATCTTATGGTATAGTTGAAGATAATTATTATATTCAATTAAGTACAAAACAAGGTTACGATATTGATCGTATAACATATCATCCAACTGGAGAAATACAAAGTAATGTAAACGAATGGTGGACAGCTAAATCAAGTTTACTGAATCCTGCTTTGAGTTTTGAAACTTACAATAAATTAGCAGAATGGTTCAATAAACGCACTGTTAATTATGGCACACATAATATTGATGTAACATTATCGTTGCCTTTAATTAACGATACTCGTTCAGTTGATCAAGGTACGAGTGAACCTATTAATTAATCATCATTAAGTAAATCTCCAAAAGAAATACCAGTATTAGAATTTACGATACGTTTCTTTTGCTTCTGAAGTTTTACTTTCTTTTGTTCTTTTTCTTTGATTGATTCAGGATTTATTTCAGGGTCTTCTTCTTCAATTTTCATTCCACGTCCATCAACTTTTCGTTTGATGACATTTCCTTGTTCATCAAAGTCGAACATCTCTTCTGCATATTTCATAATGCTACTTTTGATAATTTCATCATCAGGTTGCACATTACGATTGCTACTCGTTTTAGCAGGTTTACTACGTGCTTGTTTATTTCTTGCTGGTTTCGACATTGTCTACTCGTTTAAATGTTTCGGAATATTCGTGTACAATAAATGCTTGAAACGTATTATCGTAATAAATTGTTTCGCGTCTGTGTACAGCTTTGGATAGCGTCGTATTATCAATACCTAAAGGTATACAATGTACACCACTAAATATTGCATTAATATTATCTATATAAACACCTGCGGATGCTTTACATTTACAAAAACGAATGTCGTTCGTCATTAAACGAACGACATCATTACATTGTTTACATAGAATTAATTTCATCTACCAAATTTTAGATATTTTTGTAGGTTCTTTTGCTTCATGAATAGGAATCGCATTCGGATCGTGATTCAACCAATCGTGATTAAAATACGTACGTAAATCAGCACGGAAATCTTTTAACTTATAAATCTTTGCTTCACCTTCACCAGGTATGTGACAAATAAATCCATAATCAGATTCGATTCCTGCTTCTTCTAATAGTAACTGATACAAACTAATTTGTAACGAGTATTTATTAAGTTCGTTTTCTTTATACTTTTCAAAAGGATAAAGTAACTTACCAAAACAAAAATCTTTATCAGTCTTAATTTGTTTATTAGTTTTCCAGTCACCTACAATTACTTGTCCTTCCCATAAATATAATTTATCGATCGTACCTGCAATGTTGTATTTACGACTAAAAATTCTTATTTCACTACCAATTGATTCTAAATTTTTTAATTTACTTTCATAAATTAATTTAAATTTTTCAATTCGTTCATTCGCTTCAGCATCTTTGGTAGGTTTCGTAACATTGTTTTCGTAAAAATGTTCAATCCAATCATGAACATTATGACCTAATTCGCAACTTCGATCACGTTTGTCATCCCAACGCTTCAACATTTCTTCTTGCGTGATGCCTTCATCATCTGCTTTCTTTTTACTCCAATAATCAGAGTCAAAAGGTTTTACAAAACGATTCAGAAAGGATGTTACACCGTATACAATTTTCCCGTCTAATGTATAAACGTGAGCTGCTTCGTCGAATGTGAAATTTTTATCTTGGTAGTATTTTAATTTTTCAAGTAGTATTTCTTTGGTTATCATATTAAGAATTATCCTCCGCAGTTTTTATTTCTGCGACAATAGGAGAATGAGCTTCACCTATCATTTGGAGTACCTTATTATATATAATATCAACACTTCTTTCTGTGCCGGGTAAACCTAAATGGCTAATTTTGTTATCGCGTAAAAAAGTTAACATTTCGTTATCTTTATCAATCGCTTCTTCTAAAGTTTGATTACGACCTACTGGGTCATATTCTTTTTGTCTACTTAAAAAGATATTTAAGTTCCAAAACTTATTGAACTCACTCATCATCAATTCTTTTAGATAGTCTGTTTTACCTTGATCGTAAATACAACCCAACACAATTGGCGAATCGGTTACGATCACACGTACTTTATCTTTTAAGATAAATTGACGATGATGTTGTTTACCAAACAAATAAGTTTGATTACTTAATTTATACGTGGCTTGTTCCCACGTTACATGCTTTGCGTATTCAGTCACTAACTCACAACCAATACCTGCCCATTTTAATTTGGCAAATAAGTGTGCAGCAGATGTACTTTTTCCACAACCAGGTCCACCCATGTAGTTCACTACAAGTGTAGGATGTTCGAATTTTTTACTCATTTATATATTTTGTATTCTTTTTATTTTACATCTACAAAGTTCACAGTATTGAAATTCTGCCCAGGAAATTCTTGTAACTCAACTGTTGAACTGAAATTTTCTACATCAGTATTTTCTACTGTATAAATTCCACCCACTTTTAAAAATTTTTGGGCTTTTTGCTTATCGTATTCGTAACCATTATTGATGCTTTGTTCCGTCACAGTTACTTTATGTCCTTTATCAGCAAACATATCCATTGACATTTGATGTAATAAACCTTTTGGGTCACTAATTACAATTTCATCTTTACTATTTGCAAATTTCCAGCCTTCCATAAACATGGCCCATTCAATAGGATAATTACGCATGACATATTCGTCATCATAAGCTTCTATGTTAGGATGATCTAAACCAATTTCTTGTTTACGCAATATTTTACAAGCTTCAATACTTGCTTCGTCTTCAGTTTTCATTATTGTTATTTTCGATTTGAATATTACTTTGTGGCAAGATATAATCAATGCCTTTATCTTCAGTAAGTGTAATTACTTCGCGATATGCAGCAATCATTTTCTGAATATTCTTTTGTGCTTCCTCAGGAGTTAAATGACCCACAGTTATAATAAATGTTTTCGTAGGTTTTGCTTCAGTAATATTACAAGTCACAGAACTAAATTCTGAATAGTTAATATCAACGGTAAGTGATTCTAATTTATAACCTTGTGCGGCTAAGTATTGCGTAAATACTTTTTTGAGGTCGTCTTTTGAAAATTTTTGTGTCATTATCATGTTAAAATATACTTTGTGGTCCTCTACGTATTATAGGTTCCGTAATGATCGGTTGTTTAAATCGTTTAGGTGTTTTATCAATATCTTTCGTTAAATCTTGCGAACGCCGAAATGTCAGCGTAATACGATACTTTTTCAGTTCAATTTCACCTATTTTATTGCCTTTTGCATCCCAATTAGGTACAAATAAAGGCTGAGTGGGACACGTACCTATACCATCAACAATTCGATGATTAAATGTAAATCGATTCACACCTTCTACACCAAACGCATAAATACCTCCATTTTTAATGGGAAGTAATCCAATACGTTCATGATAGGATGTTTTTTGTAATGCTGTTTCAAATTCTTTATAGGCATCAGTACCTGATAAGTCTTTATCGCTACTTATTTTATCGTACATCAATCCACCACTGGCTCCCAAATTAATTACAATTACGGGATAATTTCTAGCATCTTTACTTTCACTCGTATCACGATGCTGATGAATGAAACTATTATTCTCATAAATATTTCCTAACATCGAATCGTAATCTTTCATCTCAATTCCTAATTGATCTTCAATAAAATCAATAATGGGTTGTAAATCAGATAAGGGTGGAATGGGAATATTATTTTGATCTGTTTTAAAGTAACCATAAATCCCATCGTTATATGCTTTCAAAAAGACACGATCAGGTCGTTGACCTTGACCTACTTGTTTACTTAACTCGCCATAATTAGGAATAATTCTCGCCCAACGTAAACCAAAACAAAACATTCGATTGGCAGTCTTGGCACGGTTTTCTACATAAGCTTGATTCCGTATTTGATTTTGTAATAAACTAATAAAGTAATTAGCTTCATTAATACTTAAACCAGTATCAGGTATATTTTCTACTCCTGGGTACATTCTTTTTTCACTGTACATGAAACATTATCAAATACTGTTGTGGGACCATAACGTCCTTCCCAATCTGCATCATCATATTCATTTTTCGTATTGAACGAAACATCTTTCACATCGTAACCTTTTGTGATCAAATGCTTTTTAATGAGATCAGTTAATTCTTTTTTTGATAACTCAATCGTAGTTGTTTCTTTAATTTTCATCTGTAAACGTTTTAAGTTTGGCTAAAAAATAATTCAATATTCCTTGTGCTGATTGATTAATCAAATTATAACGATCATAATCCATTTGGGCTGTAAAATACAACCAATCGTTTTTTGCAATGTAATCAATCTGTTCATCAATACGTTTGAGACAGAAACTTTTATCTATTTCCATACCTATTATATTTGACTTTTGCAAGTTAGTTTAAAGTCTTTTATAAATGGTGATTTAGTCAGCAGTTTGACATGTTTTTTATTTCAAAAATTATGCATATATTTACAGTACACAAACTATACTTTTATGGACATAAATGAATTGATTTACAAAAAGGAAATTTCCGCCCAATTAGCCCGATTGATTATTTGTGGCAACAAAATTCTTACCTTATCGGAAGAAACTGAAACACATTACATTGGTTTCGATTGTATTACGGAAGATGCAGTCATGGTACCTAAAGATAAAGCAATGTTCATTCCAGATGTTGTTGTCAAATTATTAGGTGACGAAGAACTACGACTGCGTCTTGCTAATCATATCTCGCAACATCGTAGAGTAGTAACTGCACAATTATTGAATATGGCAGATCGTTCAGTGTATCGTTTATTACAAAAATATAGCATTGAAGACTTAATGTCAGAAGATGAGATTAATGGCAACATCACTGTCAAACAAATCAAGAAAATTAATAAAGATGCAAAACAAAAACAAGAAGCCTAAACCTGAAAAACTGACAGCTGATTACAAAAGTATCTTTCCTTTGGAATGTAAAAGCTGTCAATCACAATCTGTATATTATAAATACGGTCGGTTTAGTGATATGTGTATTTGTGAAAGCTGTGGTACTAATTTACCTGACTTTAAATATTATCAACATACTCCCAAATCTTTTGAATATAAACATTTATGGTGTGTATTTTATGGGAATAAAAAACCTCGACCTTTATTAATTATTTTAGCAGGTTATGGTTGCGACGCAAAACGTACTTTCAAAATGAGTCGCTATGCCAAATGGGCTGATCATTACGGATTCAATCTTTTATATTTAGCCGATAAAAATTTATATTGGAATCGTACCTTTCAACAAAGCAATCAAACAATTGTTGAATTATTAACTACGACAACCTATTCAGATTTGTTTCGATCAATATCGGATATTTCAGTAATGGGTCATAGCAATGGTGGTATTCAAATGGCATCCTTAGCAACGAGAATGAAATTAAAACACGTAATTTTTATTTCAGGTTTTGTGGACGAAGCAGTACAATTAATTACGCAAAATTATCTTGATTATCGACAATTAAATCCTGCTAATACAATCATCATTGATAATACGAAAGATGAAGGATTTACTGAATGTAACAAAATGATGCACGACTATTTAAAGAAAATGTATATTCAATCAACTGTCATTGAAGTCGAAACAGGACATAATTTACGAGCCTGTGGTGGTAAAATGTTTAAACTCTTATACGAAACAAAATGAAAATAATCTCTAATTTTAAATGCTATTACGATTTTCTTATGCAACAAGGCATCGATGAAAAAGTAATTTATAATCGTGTCACAGAAGTAAAAAACTGGAACGGTACCTTTGTTAAACAAGGTTTTCCTTTTCCACAATTTTTGAAAGATAAAGATATGCTGAACTTTCATATCTGTGGTAATATATTGCGGCTACAATATATGCAAGGTCAATTATTATTAATTGATTCTTTACAACCGCAAAATCAACCTCAACCTTGGGTGAGTAAAAAAGACCCAACGAATCTTAATACCAAACTAAATTGTCCTATTATATTAGTGTATGGAACTGAAGTAGTAAAAAATCCTAAATTAAGTGATTATAATTTAGGTAAATTTATTGCACCTGAAGTAATATACATTTTATTATACAATTGGTGCAGTTCAAGTATCGACAAACCCGATAACAGAACTGATTCCGAAAAAATTGTAGGTAATGGTTTTGATTTAAAACATTCATTCAGAAATACAAAATAACATGAACTTGAACTTATTAAATTCTATACAAGGCAATATTTTTATCGATGATAAAGGTAACAAATGGGAAATCCTGAAAGGACAAATTCCTACAACATTAGATGAACATTTTATTTGGTTGAAAAAACCTTTGAAAGGTGTACACGTAACTGCAGAGTTACATCATTTTCGGGAACAGAAAATTAATACGACTGGCATGTACCCATTGGACTTAATTCGGACCGAAAAACTAATTGCTAAAGTTGTACTTTTGGATGCATCTTTATCGTAGTATCTTTTTTAGTTGTGATAATCACATCTTGATACGAAACATAATTAATCACGACTACTGAATCTTGACCCGGAATTGCAACGTGTCCATTTAAATCAGTATAATAAATACCACTTTTGGTTGCGACTTTGACACCGACTAATTTTTCACCCGTAACTGAATCTTGAATTGTTAATTGTAATAATAAGGCAATTGCTGCTAAAATGTTCATATATTATATATCGGAATGTAAATTGAATGTTAAATTTATTAATCGTTAGATAACAATTAGAAAACATATAACCTCATCTTTAATATAAATAATATGAAAACATGTTTAATTTTACTCTTGACTTTTTTATTGTCTGTAACTTCTGCACAGACTCAATTCGTGAATTATAGAACGAATTACGGCTTAATCAAACAAAGTGGTTATTTTACTAACAAAAAATTAGATTCCGTTTGGGTAATGTATAATCACAAAGGTGACACTGTATCAATTGCTCATTATCAATTAGGAATTAAAGTAGGGATTTGGTCGTGGAAAGAAGATAATAAACTGTGTAAGTTATATTACAGACAAGGGCGAAAAACTAAATACGAAGAATATATCAATAACAAACTGATAACTAAAAAGGACCTGTAAAGGTCCTTTTGTTATTTTTCAGTTGTGCCTTCAGCTTCCCGTTTCATTTTCTTTTGTAAAGCTAAGATACGTTTACGTAAACGTTCTTTCTTCTTTAAACTACTGCCTTTACGTTTCTTCGCAAGTTCCGTTTCGTGTGCTTCGTCCCAATTAGCAAGTTGCTGTTTGTAACGAGCCAATTTTTCTTCATTACTTTTCTTGCCTTCATTTGTTGGGCGATTGGGTATATGATTCATGTTACCTTCTTCTAATTCAGCCATTAAAGCATCAATTAAATCATCGCTCATATTGTAAGGTTCATCATTATACTTTTCAAAGAAATCTTCTACCATTCCTGATTCATATAAGGAATAATAATCTTCCGAAAATTCTGTAGTAAATGCAGGATTTCCTAAATACTGATCAATTAAATAATTCATAAACGCATGACCATGTTCAACTTGAGCTGCAGTAGCTTGTTGCACTAATTGTGTCATATCCACAATTTGTGGCGGTGTAGAATTTTCTAAAAATTTCTTGTATTGTTCAATGGTTAAAATTCGTGTACTCATAGAATATATATCTTCTAAAAATCTTTTAAAAACAGTAATTTACCTGTATACGTCATCTCAATATATCTGACTTTTAACCCTTCCACATATACAGCTTGCCCAATATAATCATCCATAAAATACTCCCACACACCCACTTTTAATCCATTTTGATATTGACACGTCTGCACTAATTTACCTTTACTATCATATAACAACCAAGTCGAATCCACAACACTCACTAATCGAGACACACACGTAAGTGTATCATAAACATTTAAAACCGAAACATATCCCGACTGCTGTAATTGTCCACTGTCATAGTATCGAAAAAAAGGCGCCAACATCTTTTCTTTAATGATTTCTTGTCCCTGTATATTATAACTACCGAGCAGCAATAATAAAAATATTAGTAATGTTTTCATCGTATCTTTCTTTTATCTATTAATTCTCAAGCCTCCTAATCCCGCCCAACGGGTGGCTACCGGCTGAATCTTCGACCTATCATTGATAATCAATCAGTTACTAAGTAATTATCGGAACGTCAAATCAGACTGGCTCGCCCAGCATTTTCTTTTTTACTCTATTATACATATAATTGTAGTATGAAACTACAAACTTTCTACATCCTAGCCGCATTTCTATTAGGAATCCTGATCGGAAGTTTATGGGAAATGTATTTACTGAAATAACATGTCATATCAACCCTTATTGGAACATATCATCGTAACAGGTCAACAACTCACAGGCAAGAAAATTACGCCTGCACCCAGTAACTATGACACGTATCAAACTCGTAAAGCCATTAAATTTTCACCCAAGTATCAAAATGTCGATACAGGTGACTTTATCTTTATCATGCACGAAATCTGTCACTTCCTAGCTGCTAATCATCAGATGCGCAAGAAGTACAATTTATCCTTTCCCGTCTTTGAACAAAAAGATTCAGGTCTGAAACTCAATCACGCAATCTCGGAACTCAAAGCAATTTACTTTACGCAACAATTATATCTACCCTGGATGCAAGCCCAAACTTCCTTACCCGAAATTTGGATTAAATATTTCGAATATCTATGTAACGTAGAAGATAAAGGAAGTCTCTTAGCTGAACTGCAGACTGAAGTGATCGATACATCCATTTGGGACAAACAACTCAATCGTAAACTGTCCCATCTGGGATATGACAGGGATACGTTTCAGAAACAGTTACAATCCTATTCTTATACAAATTAAATGACAGCACAAGAAGATCACGAATCCAAACGTAAAGAATGTTGGTACCAAGCAGCAGCACATGTTGCCGGCGCCGAAACATGCAAATCTACAGATGCAGCAATTAGTTGGGCTAATTCAATCTTAAAAGAATTCGACCGTAAATTTCCTGCACCACCCATCACTACTACATCTACTAAACAACCTAAAGAATCATAATATGTTTACACTCGAGATTCAAGAAAGATTAAAACTATATAAATACCTTAGAAACATTTATATTAACGCCCATTCCAATTATCGCTACACCGGAGGATTATGTAGTCATATCAATACATTACTACATAGCCATAGTAGTCCCTTTCATAATAGCAATTACAAGTATCAATCCGTATACGATAATATGGACTTTCTACCTGAACTACTCGCCCAAAAACCTACTAATATCAGTCATGAACAAAACTATTGGTTTCGTCCAGGCGACAACGATAGTCGTATCAAAGCCTTAGATAAAGCAATTGATTTAATTTTAATCCAAAAACCTTTTTAATATACAAAGTCTTATGAAAGAACAAGAACCTATCACACCACCCTTTACTCTCAATCCGATTCAAAGATTAGAACTATACAGACACATTCAAAGTGTCTTACAAAAATCCATCGATAAAGGTGACAAATTATACACAGGCGGTTTGTGCTACTTAATCAATGAAGCCCTTTTTGAAGAAAGTCCAGTACAAAATCCTAATTATAAATGGCAAAAAGTATATGACGAAATGCTATATAACAATCGCGAAGGTATGGACTTTCTACCTGAACTTTTAGCCCAACGACCTCAAGATTACAATATGTATTGGTTTCCAGTATATGATAATGAAGACAATGATATTGGTAGCCAACTACGATTTGATGCATTAGAACGTGCCATTAAACTAGTACCTATATTATAAATAGGGTTTAGTTTCCAAAATCGTGAAAAATTTTTTTTCGTGCAATGCCTGTTTTCCTGCGCAAGGTTGCACTTTAGATTTGGCTAGGGATAAGAAATAAGTCAGATTTTCGTTTTTGGTTTTTTAGATTAAACCCCTACAAGTTTTTCTAACAGGGACTAAACCCATAGCCCTATAGATTCAAACTGGCTATAAAATATATTATAAGGCGAAAAAACTTTTTATAATTCTATAGGATTGTCGAGTCGTAGTAACTCTGCCTCAATGTAAACTCCAGGTCCCTGTAGACCTGGAGTCCTGAGTGTAGTAGGCTATGGTAGCTTGCCGATCTCACATACTGTAGTAACTAAGTAAGGACTACCGTTGAACATCATAGGACCTACAAGGTGCATGAGGCTATACAGTTGGTCCTTGTAGCCGTCGGTGCCTACCTTACGCTTGCTTACGTAGTCATCTACTTCTTTGTCGGTGTTGAAGAACATCTGCTCCTTGATGATTTCTTTGAGGCGTATGAAGCCTTTGTCGGTGAGTCGGTGAGGTGGATAGTAACTTCCTGATTAAGATTGATAGTGTCTTTCATGGTGTAATGTATTAAGATGTTGCGCCGTTGTTACATACTTGACGTACTTTGCCGATGGGAGTTATAGCGAAAAATTCAGGGAAGTATAGCAAGGATTTCGCATCACGTAAGCGTTGCATATCGGCAGCGTTGTTAGATTCAACGATTTCATAAGTTTTTACAATGAGAGTAGCTGCTTCGTATGCATTTGCTTTTACGATAAAATCGACTTGTTGACCTTGTTTAGAGTTAGAATCTTTGACAGTGAAATGTCCAAGTTCTTTAACATCAGAATTAGAATAGGAACAAATGTTATTAGGATTAAGTAGGTATGAAACGATCATTGCTACTTCTGTTTGGTTGAATGTCATGATGTTGTTTTGTTTAAGTTAATAATTGTTTGACACTACATAATTAATCATTTATTTTGTAACTAGAAAATTTATTTAAAGTAACTTATGAACAATTACTATGTTAATAAGTCTGTGTTAAAAAGTAACGGTATGTCAAAGATACTATCATGAAAAAAGGAGCCACGATTGTGGCTCCTCGATAGGTTGTTACATTGAAGTAACTGTGTCGTCAAACAATTAACCTATTTAGAAATATTTTGTAGTGCAGTGATGAAGTTTTGTACACCTTTATTTTTTGGGTCAAGTAATTGGTTACTTTCACCTTCGAAGTTAGGAGCGAATGTTCCGTCTTTACGTAACCATAGTTCGTTGTTATGTACTCCGTAAGCAACTTTAATTCCATAACCGTTAGGAAATACTACATTGAACCAAGTGCTGTCATAAGGCTTTTGATCGTAACGGCGACTTCCACCATAATTGTTAGGATAAATCCTTTCCGATTTATGTTCAATGGTTGCAGTAGGGTAGAGTTCTTTTAATTTTGCGTCTGCCATTTCTTGTGCAGTAGCAGCTGTATTCTTTTCACGAAGTTCACGTGCTTTTTGTTCCAGGATTTCAGTGAACTTGGATGCCATATTTTTTGGGTCCTTAGTGTAACGTCCACCATATTCATCGAAAGTCATTTTGTAACCATGATTGGTAGTGCGTGAACTATAGCGACTGTCAGATACTCTGTGTTCACGGATCAAAATAATTTTACGTTCCAATGCAGTATGCATAATTGAAAGGTCCAGGAATTTAACTTCTTCGGTCCAATCCACGATTTTTGCATAACCGCTTTCTCTGTCATCGTTGTGATATACTTCGAAGATTTGTGTACGTTCCTTAGTTACTAATTGGAACCTTGGGTCGATGTCCTGAAGGTCACCTAAGTATGAATGTGCTTTATTGTTTTGTTGTTGCCAATCAGCAAGGAATTTTGCCATTTCAACTTTTTTGGCAGCGATTTCTTTTTCAGTTTTGATTTGCAGTTGTTGTGCTTTTTCCTTAGCTTCAATTTCTGCTTTTTCTCTTTGTAAAAGAATTAGTTGTTGTTCAGCAGGTGATAAATTTTCCAGTGTAATGTTGTTTTTGTTTTCCATGATAATAGGTTTTAAAAGTTAATGTTATAATTGTTTGACACTATAAAATTAATCATTTATTTTGTATCTAGAAAATTTATTTTTGTTAAAAGTTACTTTAAGATAGTAACTTATTGACTATCAATCTGTTAAACTTCGTTGCTGGGAATGTGTGAAAGAGCCTGCCTTTGTAGTTGTATAATAGGATGGAATTACCTTGTAATTCGAAACTAAAGTTGAGGAAGTTAAATAGTTTCATATTACTTACCAATTAATAGCATCCTGTAACCATTCGTGTTGTTCCTTAGTTATTTGTTTTGATTTCAACAGATAAGGAATTAAAGCGTGTAACGCATCGGTGTAATTATCTTTTACTTTTTGATCAGCTGCATCTTCCGGTTCATCCAATTCGTTCATGTGAGTAATAAAGTCACCAAAATCTTGTACGGAAGCTTTACCTTTAATAAAATCAGTGAACTCATTAAAGCTACCTGACTTCACTGCTTTGTCCACAGCTTTCTTGGTTTTCGCATCCAATTCGTATTTACGTTTGATCGGCAGTTGCGTATCCAAAAGTGCGTTTTGCGATTTTTTTAGTTTTTTCTTTTCAGCTTCGCGTTTTTTGGCTTGTTCGTCTTCCAAAATTTCTTTACGAATTTGGGATGCAAGTTTACCGTAACTTAATTCTTTGTAACTGGGTTCGAATCTTAATTCGACGTTACTATAACTCAGCCATTGTTTTTTACCATCGACAACAAGATCGATTTTAAATTCTGGGTCAGTGTAACGATAAAGAATTTTTGAAGGTTTAGGTTGGAACCCTGCTTTTTTCAGTTCAGCTACAATAAGCTTTTGGATTTTAGTCGCTGCTGCGATTGAAAAGTTTTTTTGGATTTGATCGAATAATTTCATGATAATAAGTATTTAATTGTTTGACACTACATAATTAATCATTTATTTTGTATCTAGAAAATTTATTTGCTCAAAAAGTTACTATAATATAGTAACTCCTTGATAGTCAAACAAATAAACTTTAGTGCCTTATTTAATCACAGTAGTCATCCCATCCACAAACTTTTCGCCGGGTTTGTAACCTGTGTCCTGAATATCTTTTGCATAACCAAATCCTGAACGTTTACTATCGAAAATTTTATTTACCAATCCACCATACTGTGCAAGATTTTGTTTGGATGTTAAACCAGTAATACGGATCAATGCAATATATAAAGCCTCACCACCATGTGGTTGTTTACGATGATCATAACGGATTCCAAAATTAAGTAACTCATGACCTTCAAGAACAGGCACATCTTTTACTTTTAGTTGACGTTTATTTTCACGATCAACATGGATGAACAACACAATATCCGATGTAGTTTCTTTTCCAAAACTACCTTGAATTTGTTTTGCGAGTTTCTTTTCATCTTCAATTAATTTTTCACGCTGATCACGTAACTTATCAATTGTTTGTTGTAACTTATATTTCGCACGCACCTGATCAATATTTTGTTTGGTGGGTTTGACGTAATACACGCCTTTTGTTTCCCATTGGATTAAGTTTTTCATTTTTTCAGCTGTGAGTAAGATCACATCACCAAAGTGACAACTGATAAGATAATCACCTACTTTCACTCCTTTTTTTGCGAATTCGCTAGGTTTAAAAGCACCGATTTTATTTGCTATGGTTTTATTCAACCGAATGTTATTATATTCCATTTTATAAGTTTTAAAGATTAGTAATTATGATAAACCTTGATCAGTGATACGCATATCCGTACCAAAAGTTTCTTTTAAAAATTTTTCTAATTGATTCACATTGGATTTATGATCAACTGAAACAAACCAATCAGCAAGTATCTTACATACTTCAGGTAATGTTTTATCCACATAACGAATAATAAAGGTACGATAATTATTGAAACAATAAATACCTACACTTACTTTGATCATCGGTGTACGATCGTATTTACGAACCACCATATAAGGACAACGCGCATAAGGTATTCCCAAACCCATCCCGTCATATCTGGGAAACACACTTGTATGTCCACCAATAGCATCACATACTGCTGGGACTAAATTGTACATTTGTTGTTTGATTGTTTCTTTTTTCATTATAATAGTATTTAATTGTTTGACACTACATAATTAAACATTATTTATGACATATAAAACAAAAAGTTACTATAATATAGTAACTCCTTGATAGTCAAACAAATAAACTTTTAGTTAATTCCTTTTGCTTCATTCCAACTTAATTGCTGAATATGACGGATAAGTGTTTGTAATGTAGGTTGATAAATCCTCAGTGAACTACTTCGCAAAGTTACTTTATAAGTATCAGGTAAATCTTTATCATCGCGACTTACAATAAATTCAGTTGTAAGTGAAAAGAATTGTTTGAGTTGTTCGAAAGTTAATACTTGTTTCAAATCAAAATCCCGAGTGCAATATTTCTTCGCAAGTGTTCCACCACCCACATGACTTTTACCGTCAGCTATTAAATAATGGTTAGGATAATATTGATCTTCACGTACGAGAAAACGATGCCCATTACTTTCACTGTCCGGATTGTTATAGGTTATAAAAAATTTTTCCATGATTTATTTCAGTTTAATGATTAAATAAGTTACTACTCCTGCAATCAATAATGTCTTCCACGAAAACAACATCCACAACAAGATCACCAATACAAATATTCCTATTACTTTCATTTGATTAATTTTTAAAGGTTTGTAAAAGGATTACAGCGGAGGGACAAACCCATGTTCACCGTAATCCTTAATCGGTATTTTATGATACCAATTTGCAACGATTTTTTACATAATCCACAGAACATTTTGCACCACGACCACCACCGGGACGAGTTAAAACAACCGGACTTTTACGACACCTGGTATTAATACCCGATACTATAAATAACTGCCCATCATGTGTTTTAATTTGCTTTTCAAAATATCCTTTCAATCCATACAGCTCCACCATTTCAGCTTCCATATTCGCAGCTGCTTTCGGCTTTTCCGCAGTATTCACCTTGATCTTAATACTACATTCACCACCGTGACTTTCATAAGATATACCGGCACCTTGAATGTTAAACTTAATGCCATGCTTTACTTCAATAGCTTTTAAAGCTTGCTCCATTTCTGACCTTAAAATGGTAAAGGATTGTTTTGAATTTAATAACATAGGTTTTTCGTTTTAAAGTTTAACAGTTATACTGTTGAATTGTTTGACACTACATAATTAATCATTTATTTTGTATCTAAAAAACTTTTTATTGTTAAAAGTTACTATATTATAGTAACTACTTGATAACCACATAGTTAAACTTACTATGGGTATTTTCACATAAAAGTGCTATATTATATACGACGAAATTATAGCAATTGTTCATAACTTCAATAAGTATTATAGCAATATGTCAAAGTTACTATCTCATAGCAACTTTATTTCCTAGATTCAGAATTACTATCTTGAGCCTGGGATGTCGATTGATTGTAAAGTAAAGGATAGTTTTAAGAAGCGCAAACACAAAATTTATTCTCTAGACACGTACATGTATATGTTTCAATCACACGCACCTCTGCATTTTTCGTGCACATTTCGACGCCTCTAGGTGAGGTCGTCGAATGTTATGTATACACTTGCCTAACCGTTACCTCATCATTATGATACGAAAGTTGCAATTGGTCGCATTTGGAGGCGGATTTCCGCCTTGAATGTTACGTGTATACGTGACGAAATTAGCATGGCGAAAGCATTTAAAAGGTTTTATTCAGTTAAGTCAAAAAAGGTCAAAATTCGTGGCGTTTGGTGGCGGATTTCCGCCTTGAAATTACTGTCTTTCTAAGGATATAATCTTGGTGATGTTGATGTTTTCTTTCTTATTTTTATATGCGAAAGTTCCATAAGGTTCTGTTACGATTTTCTTTACTTTGAATGTTTCGCCATATTGCCAATTGTCTTGATCAAATTCATCTCCAATTACTACCATTACTTTATCTTTAACTTTAATGGTTGAAGTGATTAATACACTATTATTTGCCGTATATATTTCCATTATTTATTTTCGTTCTTTGAAGAGATTTGTTAAGGGTAGTATTTCGGTGTCTTTCCACGTACCTAAGAATTTTCTGCCTTTAATTAAGAAATAGAATTGTCCTAATATTATAGGGAAGAGTGAGTGGTGTTCTTGATGTTTGTAGAAATAGGCATTATGTAAGTTGCTAAATATTAATTCTGATTCTTTGATGGGATTGAATGCATAGGGTCCTGTTTGGGTGAGATAACATAAACCCCATATTCTGCCGTCGCCTACGTGACCGAGAATCCCTTCTTCGTTTTTGAATAGTAGATGTTCTTTGATTCGATATTGATTGTCGCTACAACATTTATCTGCGATGTAGAGACTTTTGCCTATATAGGCATCGTATTTGAAGCCTTCGTAGGTTCTGTAGTTAATGTTACTTTTCATTTTCTATGGGTATACCGAGTAGATTGCCGCGCGTGAAATAGATTTCGACTCGTTTTCGTCCTGCTTGATTAATCCCAAATTCGTTCCAATAGATACTTTTATCGTGTAAGTCTTGTAAGAATTTATAAAAGATATTACTGTGGCCTTGATATTGTTCTTGTAAGATATGCATTCCTAATTTACGTAAATTTTCATTGGCACCAGTACCTTCGATTAATTTGGGTCGTATTTCAGGTTTGACCATTCGGGAGAATGCACAACATTTACCGTCATTGGTATTATATACGCACATATTACCTCGCGTTGCTCGATTGTTAGAATTGTAATAGTTGATTGTTTCTTCGACAATTTCTCGTTCTGTCATATTTTATTTTACTTTTTTAAGTTCCTGATCTACATTATCCAATTCTTGTTTAACTGTATATTCAACAAAGTCGTCGATTTTGGTCCATAACTTGACTAATTTGTAGTAATGCATGGATAAGATACCTTGTGTAGTTTCGTCGCTTTCTTGATCGATTCTTTTATTTAATTTGTCCAATGTATCGTGAAAGCGTTGGATTTCGGTCAGATGTAGTTTTGCAGGTAGCATGAAAATGATTTAATTTTAGTAATGAAATACTGATACAGTTGCTGAAATTTAGTGAGTTTCTTTTTCGGTTTCAACAGTAATTGTGTTGTGGGTGGTTGATAAGTCGAGATGTATTGTTTACGTAGTTTTTTCTGTAAAGGAATAATTGTCACGACTGTATAATCCTGAATCACTAACGTACAATTCTTCGTATTAAATTTGCCTTGTCCTTTATTTTTTAGCACAGTGCACAGAATAAAATTGGAGATCAGTTTCTGGTACAAATAGTCTTCATCTACCTTTCCTTTTTCAATGCGTTCTTGATAGCGTTGAATGCTATGATGTGAAAAGGATATTTTAGGCGGATTTAGCACCAAGTTGCTTGTTGATTAATATTGTTGATGATGTCCTGTTCTTTAATCAAATCGATCTCGATTCCTAATAAGTCACGCAAATCCAAATTTTTATCTTTCGAGAGATTTTTGCTTCCTGTTTCTTGTGCAATAATACCTAATTGCAATTCAGATTCTGTAATCACATTGGTTACTTTAAAGAAGAAGAATTTGCCTGCAATTGTAACACGCAACAAATCATTGGGTAACATATTGGTCCGTGTCGTAAAATACAGTGTCAGATTTTTATCGAAACTGACCATGTCAATTTTAGAAATATTTGTAATATTTTCCATATCTTTATCTTTATTTATAAATCGTAATCGTAGTTTGTTCAGGTTTTACTTCACTGATACCTTGATAGTAGTCATGTTCACCTCCGCCGTAAGAATCGTATTCACCTTCTAATTTTAGAAAGACGTTATGATCTTCCAAATGAATGACGCTGTACATGGTATCACTGTTACATGCGTAATCTTTGAGTTCGACTTTGCCCAAAAATTCTCGTTGTTCAGCTGTGAGTTCTTCGTTTAAATCTTCTTCGCTGAAGAATAGTTCTTCTAAGTTTTCGTCCTTAATGTATTGGATTAATTCTGCTGCTGTTTTCATTGTAGTAAATAATTTTAGATACTACAATTATATGCATAAAAAAGCTCAGGTAAAAATTACCTGAGCCTGGGTTGTTTTGCAGTGTAGTTGAATTATTTAATTTTAAAACGTAATCTGCCCTTATGGATTAAGGGATAGGTTACTGTGCTTTTTATTTCGGAAAAAACCACTACAGTAATTGTCTTATCTGCGATGTTAATGCCAATCATTTTCTTTTGTTTCCAATTATTGTTATGGTCCAAAAACAATATTTTTTTACCCAGATAATGAATAAATTGTAAAATGGGTGTAGGTGATGTTATATCAATTGTGGGTAGATTTAAAATATTACGTCCTTTACTTACACACGTGGGACATTCGGCGTAATCTAAATTAATATTACTACTGTTCCAATGAAATAACATTGTTTTGTGAGGTTTATATCCACATAAACATTTACCATTTCTTAAAATGTGAACCTGGGTGGTTCTTGCGTCACCTCCAGGTCGTTGAGATGCACGTCCAAAATAACCTGTAGTGTATGTATTTTTTTTATCCATTGGAATTATATTTGAGTTTATACTTTTCTAATAACTCATCACTGATGCCTAATTCGTTTTGAATCCCTGCACGGATATCGCCTAATTTCATGTACTCTTCTTTGGTTAAGGAAGTAACACCTTTCAATTCGTCGCGATCCGTGTATGCTAGTATTAAGCATAATTTCAGGAATGATTTAACTGTTTTAGGACTTTGCATCTTTAATTATAACACGTTAATAATGTTTCAGGATGCACATGGATGATGACTTCCATTTTATCACCCAAATGTTTTTTAATTAACTCGGCAGCTTCGAATGAGCATAACATATTACTAAATTCGGGCATGTCTTCCACCAATTTATCGTCATGGTTTTGTCCAAAGGCAGCTGCGATAATGTTACTACCACTACCAAAGTAATTAAAAGGAATGACTTCCGATTCGGAATTGTTTTTGTCTTTCCATGCATAACCCCACGGACCTGAACAGCACTCAGGATATTTATCCCACACCTTATCAGCTTTTGTAAGATATTCGAATGATACTTTGCCGGTGTCGCCTAAATTTTTCGAGGTTACTAATAACAATTTCTTTTTCATGTTTTTGGTTTTTTTAAATGAATTTAGTGTATAATTGATCGAAAACTGTTTGAGTTACTTCTACATCGATCGGTGTAGGTTTAAGATATTTGATTTGATTATTGTTGGTTTGATATAAATTTACGAAGTCAATGGGTATTTTATTATCAATTAAATGATACAGGCCAGTCAGTGTGTTATCGATGTTATCGCGGTCACAATTAAAAGCTTGGATTGCTTTTAATAATTTATGACTGTCGTAATTGATGAGTGTAGTTTCTTTGTCAAAAAGAATTAATGCGATTGCAACTTTTTCGTCACCTTTGCCGCACAGATACAGAATTGTATAGTGAGTTTTATGTACTTCAGGCAAGTAGTAGAAACGATCGCGACTTTGTCCCGTAAATTCCAATTGATTGGATGTAACCAGAGTACGACAGTCCTGCATGAAATGTTGGCTGTTAAAGAAACGCCCATCAGGATATAAATGTTTACACTTATCCCATAAAGTTTTGGATGAAATGCCGGGACGATTCATGTGACAAGATTTGTAACTGTTTCTTTCAGTTGCATCGTTGTTGTGTAATCCAACAATGAAATTTAATAGTAATTGTGGACGTTGGTTCATGATTATAATAATGTTGTGATTTCTTTATGAGTGAAGCCAAAGGCTTTCATTTTGTTGTACCATGTATGGTATTTAACTGATGTAGTCGTTTTGGGTTTATTACTTATTTTTGTTCGAAAATAATTTTCCACGTATTTTTTATATACATCCGAAATTTTATATTCAGGACTATATTTACCTGGGCGTTTTACGTCAAAACAATACTCTTCATATTCCGGGTCGAATTCAGCTACTTGATCTTGATCTGAATTAACTTCGAACACAGAATATTTACTTACGACATGGCTGCCACTTCGTACTTGATCAAAAATTTCTCTGCCGATAGGACAAACTGTTTTGATATACGCGATCGCAATTTTGCGATCAAAACTTGCTAATTTCATTTTATTGGTTTAGATGGGTGACGATGTATATTTGAAAGCATTTGTTGAATAGGACTTAATGAATAATCGGGTTTACGATTTAAACGTTTTTTTAACTCTCGTAAAATTATTTTTGAATTTTGTTTACGTTCTTTACCTATTGGTAGTTTTGAGTTATCAGATATTAATTGTTTAAGGTTCATGTTCGTCAATTAAATATCTTCACCTGCGTCGTCCATTGAAGCATCGCACTGTGCTTCGTAGTATCTTTCGTCGCCGTAGGATTCAATTAAAGTTTTAAATTTAGTTACTTCAGCCTGTGATAATTTGTGTTGAATTGTAAGGAAATACATCAACAATTCGCATTGGGCTTTAGGAATTATTTTTTCACTTTTGGTGTTGTCGGGATTTAATACGATACATTTGTATGCGTTTTGTTTACCGGGCCAATTATCGACCAATTCGTGTTTTTCAACAATGATTGTATTGTTCATGATTATTGTTTTTTAGTCATACGTTCAACTGCTGCTTCCCAATTTTTTTGCGCTTTGATTTCGTCAGCAAAACCTTTTTTACTAAAACGATTAATTCCATATTCCCAGGCATCACCAAGTGTGATGTGTAACACTGCAGGTTTTGTAACTGATACTACCATGTACTCGGCATAACCGTCACCTACTTGGAATTTCAAAATGTAACCTGTTTCAGGTTCCTTAAAACCTTTTTCGTTAAGATACTTTACAAGGTCAGCTTTATATTTATCCTCAGCTGCTTGTTCCTTTTCGCGATCATATTTAGAATAATCGGGTTTCGGAAGTGGAATTTCTTTATCGGGTGTTGAATATACTTTTACCATGATTTACTTTATTAATGTTTGACACTACATAATTAAACATTTTATTTGGGATAAAAAATAAAAATTACTATATTTATAGTAACTTGTTGATAGTCAGGCAGTTAAACTTAGTATGAAAATTACACACCAAAGGACTCCTAAGGGGGAGTCAGTGGTGCGTCAAACAATTCACTTAAAACAGATTAAGGAATGGAATATTTTTATTGGGATGTTGTGATTTCACCTACAGGTCCATCACCGTCGCAATGTGTAAATTGTGCAACTTTATTATTATGCATTATTATATCACTGAAACATGTGAAGGCACGTTGACCCGGAGCATGACCAGGGTCGTAAGGTTTTCCTTCCTTAATAATAAAATCATAACTTAAAAAGTGTTTGTGTACAACATCAACACATTCTTCGTAAGTATCTTTTACTTTTAATGTTGGATTACCTGTACTGTTGTGTTTTATAATTGCAACGAACGACATATTATTTAGTTTTAAAAATTCCTATTTGTGTAATACATGTTACTGTTCTGCTGTAAGTTTGATATTTACTGTATATTGCATTTTTGGTCCGTATAATTTTACGAAAAACTTTTTCAGCTGTTGCGCTGTTCCGTGCAACAACAATAAGAGAATTAGTTTTCGATTCAACCAAATATGCATTGATTTCAGTCATTAAAAATTATAATTTTTTGTAGGTTTACGAGTTTTAACTTGACTGAGATGATTATTTGTGGATGATGTACCGTTTTGTAACGGGGAATTTAATTTTTTCAATACAATACCTTCGTACATATCTGTTTTAATTAAATCCTTAAACAATAAAGTAAATTCCTTATAGTCATAAAAGGTACGAACACGATATACTTCTGGAATGGGTGTAGCATATAAAAACGGATCATTAATTGCACGCATGGTTCCAAATAATCTGTCCAACAATTCAATACGCTGTTGAAAAGTTCGTCCTAACAAATGCACATTTTCATGCACCAGAATGTCGAAGATTACGAATTTATTATTCCAAATATCGCCTTGAATATTCTTTTTACTTTTCACCATGTGTTCACCTACCAACACCATCCATGTAGTACCTGAATGAATTGACTTTAATGTGTTTAACATCGGAATAACTTTTTTGAACTGTTTGTTATTCCTGTCCATCACAATCGTTTCAGTACCGTTGGTGAAGATTAACGTGCAGTCACCATTTAATTTAGGTTGCGCACAATAACCTTTATAACGATCCGATGATAAAGTGTCGGGATGCACAGGGTATTCGGCACGAGGTGGGTAAATATACCGGTAGTTTTTATAATCCATTACTTAATAAGTTTTAAGCGTTCGACTTTTGAAAGGTCAGTTGTAATTTTTACAGCATCAAATAAAGTTGCTGCCTTACCTTCTTCGTCGTTAGGTGCTTGATAAATTCCATGCACACCGTCGACTGTACCAATAAACCAATCACCACCTTTAATGTCGTCATTACTTAATTGCAAAGTAAGTGTTCCTGTTTTTTGCGCCATAATTAATCCTTTTTAATTTTAATTGTTACTATATACACACCGTCCTCGTGATCACTTTCAAAATCTAATATTTCACCTTCGCGGAATTTTTTCATCAGTAATGCTGCACGTAATTTTTCTTGACGTTCGGCTTCTTCGTCACGGTTTGTTTCGTAATTTACGTCCTCGTTGTTGCTGTTTACATCCTCCATTAAAATATCGTATGTATTCGTACATAAATATTTTAATTCATGAACAGGAAAAATTGAAAGACGATCGTTAAAACTGAAATGACATGTTTTTAAATAGTCAATTCCCTTTTGTGCATGTTCTTGAGTATGAAAAAAAGTTTTTTCACTGATACATGCAAACCTTGTTCCTCTGCTGCCTCCACGTTTTTGGTGAATCCATAACACATCTTCGTCGTCAATGGCATATATTACATCGAATTTGTTTTTACCTACAACCTTATCAGTTTTTTCAACAAGGATTACAAATTTATTTTGGATATTTTCAATTTTTGTTTTCATTAGTCGTTGTTTTTACTGATTTGTTTTAAGTCCTCAATCACATTTGCTTCTTCAACGTGATCAACATTTACAACTGTTGTTTTATTCACAAGTTTTACACGTGGGCGATGTTTTAAAATATGCTGACCGAATTTACCTTGATAAATTACTGTATCAACTCTGTGAAATTCTTTTCGTGGTATAATAAAGTGTTGTGCAGTTAACATTTGCAACGATACTTCATTGTCCTCGATTGCCATGTCCTTCACCAAAACATATTTAGGATTAACATCCGAGTCAGTTAATGTAATGACTTGTTGATAACCTTGTGAAAGTTGTTCCATTTCTTCAGCTGCACCTTTAATTTCCGTTTCCAAAAATCCTAAACCTTCACGGTTTGTTGCACCAAAATATTTGCGGAGTATTCGTTCGAATTGTAACATGATTAAAGGAATAAAAGGTTATTATGTAATTTAACTAAAGGTTTTGTAAAACCCAGTGTAAACATCAACCACAGTCGACGTAAACCTGTTACTTCATCCAATGAATATTTTATATTGAGGTTTTGAACTTCAGCATCGTCGTCACCAGTAAGTTGACGAAGATATTTTGCTGTGTCAGCCCAGGATTTAAATAATTGTTCCGGTTTTTTAGTAGTTTGGTTTACTAAAGCAATGCTGCTGTAAACTGGTAGAATATATAAACCTAATATTTTTCTTTTTGAATGTAACATGATTTAAGGATTTTAAATTGTTTGACGATTCCCAACTGGTAAAGGGGACAGCGTTGAAACTGTCCCCTAATTGTTCAATCCTTAAATTATTTGGTACCTTGACCCTTTAATTGTTGGGTCGGTTCGATGTCAGCGATGATGTCCTCAACTGATACTTTATTGTCGGCGGAAATTTTCAACAGATTGTCGATTGTTCCTTTGGCAATTACATTGCTGGTTTTTGCAACCAATAGTTTTACTTTAACTTCCGCAGGAATGTCGGGATGTGACATAATGAATTGTGCGATTAATGTACCGTATGCAACATTTTTTGCATTTTTTTGAGTAACCAATTCCTTATTTAAAGTAAATTCGGTTTCGGATGTAATAATATCCTTACCGTATTTACCACGTAAATAAGCGATACGATCTTTATCCAGGCCAGCTTTTTTGTAACCATCCATGATGATATACATTAAACCTTTCAATGAATTTGCAAGGATAAAACTACGGTCAGCTTTAAAACCATTTTTCACATCCGCGATAAATGCTTTTAAACCGTAAGGCTTAATGATTTCTTCCGCAGCAGCTTTACGTTGTTCAGCATCGGCGATGTCCTTTTGTGCCTGTGAATAATCGTTAATTGCTTTTGTAACTTCTTCGGAACGTACCTGAATGGTTTTGTGTTCGTCCTTTTTTCCAGCTTTGGTGTCAGTTACTTGCGAAATTGACATTAACGCTTGCATTGCATCCATTTCCGGTGCAGCTTCTGTAGATTTTTTTTGTGAGTTTCCTTTTGCCATGATTTATAAGTTTTAAGTTTGTATTGGTTGACACTACATAATTAATCATTTTTAATGTAACTAAAAAATTTATTTACTATAAAAAACTCTAACTTGTTGACTATCAACGAATTAAACTTACAATCACCTACGAGCCTGGGATTAAATCATAGTTTTATTCGTGCTTATATATACTATGAAGCAGTACTGTACGCGTTTACGTATAATAGTTTTTGTGGACGTGAAGTTCTTAATTTCCATTTTGGATGATGAACTAATAAAACATCCTGTGTAGGTTTGTTGATAAAAAATAATGGAGGTATTTGTTCTGAATTGTAATTGTGCCAAATAACATTATTATGAATTACGAACATTGAGTTTTCGTTTTTATTTACACGACTATTAATTAATAGCACATGATCCGAAGTGATAGGATTATATAAATGATTAAATTTAGGTAGCACATCATCTTTAGATAATTGTATTACTTTACAATTTTGGGATTTCAAATATTGAATTACTTGAGTTGTGTACCAACCTTTATGTGCATCCTTACATACTTTATCCAATAACAAAGGATTTTTATTTAGCAATAAACCCAGTGCAGCACTACCACAACTAATGAAGTTTTTGCGATGATGATTTGTATGACGAGTAAGATCAAGTTCAGTACTCACATACTTTTCAAATTCTATTTCCTTTTTAAGGTTAGAAAATTCTTTCATATATTCTTATTGCAAATAAAAAAGGAGCTGTTAAACAGCTCCTTTCGTAGTAAGTAAATTATTTCCAGTTAATTCCTGGGCAGTATTCCTTTTTGAACATAATAATTCCATTCCATAAAAACGAAATGATGTTACCTAAACCAATAAAGAATTTACCGATATATGTTCCAAGTGTCTTTAACCATTTCCATTCACGACCACATAAAAAGCAAGCAGCTTTACAGGTGACAGATTTAAACATTTTTGCGAGGATGTAAATTATTAGCGCAGCAACACCAATTATTGAAATTAATACACCGGCGAATTTTAATCCTGCAATTAATTTATCCAAATAGAAATGATCTGCAATGTATAAATATAAGTTATAAGCACCGTACCCGATTAAACAAACAACTGCTGCTGCGATTACAAATGCTAACCATTTTGTATATTTAACAATTGAAGTGAATGCTTGTTGACGTAATTGTTTTTTACGAGCATTTCGTTTTTCTTCAATGATTCGTTCTTCTTCGATTTGATTACGTAAACGTTCCTTTTCTGCTTCTTGTTCGATATGAAATAAACGACGTTTTTCTTTATAGTCCTGTAAAAGTGTTTCCCAATTAGGATTATTGGCTTTCCATATTTCGAATTTCTTAGAACGAACTTCACTGTTTTTATTTAATTTTTTACGATCAAAATATTCGTAGTACCAAAAATTATAATCGTCCCAATTGCTATTGGAAAACCACGACATTAAAAGTTCGTCTTTATCCATGTTCAAAGCTTTGCTTTTCATCAAAGGTTCACAGATATGTTTTTCGAATGCATTTCCTAAACCTTCCATGCACCACATTAAACCCATTAATATGTATTTAATTACATAAATCAATGGAACAATAGGAATAATGAATGTGATAATTCCACTGAAAATTGTCAACCAAAAATAGGGACAAAAAGATTGATACAGTGGGCAGTTCTTTCCAAAACAGAATGTTTGGAGTTTACGGTGAAAGCCGTTTTTGTTAAGTGTGATTTCCATGTTGTTGTATAGTTTATGTTATACAACAATTATATGCTTAATAAATTAAGTATGAAAACTAATGAGATGCTTCCCAATCAGTTTCATGACCAGGTTGCGATTCGAGTTTAATAATCTTATTTTTCAATTGTTTTACCTCGTCCTGCGCAGTAAATAATGCTTGACGCCATTCATGAATCATATCCTGATATTTAAAATCTAATATGTCGTGAATATCTTCTTTCGAACGATTTAAAAGTTCTAAACGAAATTCCCAACCTGTTTTGTTTTTATGTTCATTTAAGAACTTATAAATTTCTGTATCAGAAATTCTATCAAATAATTTTTTATCCATTATTTTAAATCGTTTTTGTCTTTTAAATAATCTAAATCAACTTGATTTCTAATATTATTTAGATAGTGCAATATTCCAATGATAAGTGATTGTGTATTAGTAAAGAAAAAAGAACATACAAAAAATGCTGTACAAAAATCATTGATACACCAAAACATATTAATAGGTAAGAAAGATATTTTGCTACGTTTTTTCATTATTTGATAGGTTTAAAATCGTAATGTGGTTCGTAATCTTCGTCCCAACCTGGTTTGTCATAAGTTACTTTCCAACCTGCTTTATTAAAAATAGGTTCAAAATCCATATAATGTTTATCAAACAAAATTTCATTAGTCAATTTTTTATCGATTTTACGGATTGCAGCTGTGATTTCTTTTTGTTGTAACGTTACAGTACCTCCACGATATTTCTCCTTCAGCAAATTATTCACTGCCTGAATAACTGCTTCAGGTATAATTTTGTCTAAATCGACAATGATTTCTTTGGGACTTATAGGTTTAACGGCCATGATACAATTATATGCTTTTTATTTTTAATTACCAGTCGTATCTAAAAGATTTCAGATTGTGATTCATAACTTCTTCAGCTGCTTCCATTACTAATTCTTTTGTTACTTTAGCATAATATTGACCGTTAAAACTTTCAACTGTCATTTCATTGTTGTATGTAACAATGTCCCACACATCACAAAAAGGATTATCGTTTTTAATATGTATTGTTTCATGACGATGAAAATCAGAATCAATAGCAGTCATTAATTTACCAAACTTAGGTAAACCATTATGATCACCTGGTACGTAATCTTCTTCAACTCCACCTTTTTTATTTAGAAATTTGATGAATTTCTGTTCAAAGGTTAAATCCTTTTCAGTTAATTTATTGAGTTCTTTTTTGATAGCTGCTTTCTTTTTCTTCAATTCATTTATTTGCTTTTCGACATCAGAATATTTGTCCAAAGCTTTTTGAATTACTTCTAATTCTGTTTCTAATTCTTTTTTATCCATTGTAAATATTTTTTAAATTTGTTGTGATTGTAAGTGAATATAAAAATACCTGAGCCGCAGATAATTGAACCGAAAGTAATTGGGATGAATTGTTTACTATAAACTCCATAACCTGTAAATAAAAAACCTACACCTGATAAAACAAAACCACATTGTTTAGTATCTTCATATTCTTGTACAAGTTGTAAGTTTAACGTGATAGGTCGACGAATCGAATCTTGTTGACCTTGACATGTAAAACAAAGAAGTATAAATATTTTAATTAATCCTTTCACCTCTGTTATTAAATTTTGCACCACATTGGCGACATTCTTCACCAATGAAAGAATTTTCGTAACCTAACATAGGAACAATGTCATGATTACCACCTTCACACCCGTACAAATTCGACATGATTTCATTCTTAACTAAACTAGGTGTGATAGGCAGTTTTTCATTTAATATTTGCTTATTGATGATACATTCTTTACTAGGTTGTATAAATACACGTAAATATGTACCGTTGTCCTTAACATCTACAATCCATTTGAATTGTAAATCATCAATAACGATATTTCTTAAATTATTCTTACTCATTTACAATGATTGATTGTTACGTTTTTGGGTGGAATAGTTGTTGTGTGTTCTGGATTATAACCTGACTGATAAATTTCACCAGCTGCATAACCTTCAAGTTTTGTTGTAGGTGGACTGACCATCACGTTACGATAATCGTTTATCACTTTGCCACAAATAATACAACATTGTATCATTGATTCGTCCATGTCAGCTACTATGTGTCTTGTATAATTCATATTTTACCATGCATTTTTATAAGCTTGCCATTCTTTACGTTTATCTTCTGCACCAAATTCATATCCTAAAAATTTATTAGTGCGTGTACAAAATTTATACATTTCATATCCGTTTCTTGTATATGGAAAGGATTGTCCTCCACTTAAATATCCGTTAGCTCTACCATTAATCCAAACACCACCAATAGTATAATGATCATCAACTGTATAATGTTGTTTCAGTGTTAAATTTTTATCTTTATCTAAAGTAAATTCTTGTTTGGTGAATGTATCTGTTTCAAATTTTTTCTTAGCTGCCCATGGACACACTTCAACAATTTTGTTGATAGTATCAATTAACATTATTTTTTCTGTTTTATCCCTTTTTTCGTATTTACAATTGAAAAATCTAAGTAATGATTGATCAATAGGAAATTGATAAAAATAACTAGGTTGAAAAGGACCTTTTTCTTTCAACCAATATTTATTATGATGATCAATATCTTTCTGATGAGGGATTATTTTAAATCTTGTATAATTCATTTTTATACAAAGATTGAGTTCTTTTAAAGTTTCCCTTTCAAAATCGTATTCTAGTTTCTTTGTTTTTTGTATTTTTTCTAAATATTGCAAAGTAAAGTCTTGGCTTTTACAAACATTAGATATACTGCCTCGCACATGAATTGTATACAAGGGCCATTCAGATTCAGGAATATATTGCAAAACTTCATCCATATTCATTAAATACGAATCTAAATAATGAGCATTGTAATTATTTAATGCTGCAGTAAGACGAGTCACTAAATCATAATTACCTATCAGTTCTTTCAAATCGTGAAGTGAATGAAAATCTGTGGGAATTGAAATGAATTTTACTTCACTAGTATTTAAACGTTCTGTAGCTGCTGCTCCAACTGTATTGACTTTCTTTTTCATTATATCCTTTAAATGTATTTGTTTTCATACAAAAATCGTAAACTTCATTTCCACCATTACTTCCTATTCCATATAGACGGTCAGATTCAAAATATGGCACTTGTTTTCTATATGCATCAATATCTGAAGCACTTGTTAAACCATTACGTCTTAATTTTACTGAGATACGAAACAAATCTTCTTCAGGCAAAATATCAAAACTATAACAATCTCTTAAATATTCTAAGTTACAAAAATAACCATACATCCAACCCTGAATTGTTTCTCTGTGACTATGTCGATACCATAAACATAATTGTATTTTTTTATTTACAGTATCAATTAAAAATATTTTATCATTTTGAGAAATTAATCCTACTAATTCAATTGCATAGTGCCTACGATAGTAGATTCTTTCTTGTCGTAACTGATCAACAATATTATTTTGTACATTTTTAATGTCTAAATCATTCCATTTACAAAGTAATTTGTCTTGTAAATAAACATTGTATTTATCTAAATGATTTTCAGGGATGAATTGTAATACTTCATCCTTAGATTTTATCATATTTTCTAAATATTCGTTTTGAAACTCTTTAATATTATTAATAAAAGAAATAACTTGCTTATAAGTTTTACCAAAATCTCTTATATCAAGTAACGAATCAAAGTCAGAAGGTAATTGGATGGATTTTTCGTCAACATTAATTCCCTTTTTAACGATAGCTTTTTTACTTTTAGGTAAAATTATGCTTTTTTCTTTCTTTAAATTAATCCCTTCCATAATAAATACCTTTTGATTTATCTTCTTCACCATAACTACTTAATTTAGATTGAAAACCTAAATATTTATTGGTGTCCATACAAAAATGATGAGTGTCTTTGCCGTGTGCTGAACGTGTAGTCATTCTACCACCAAAACCATTACTTTTACTTTCGTATGCGCTATATTCTCTGTAAAAATCTGCTGTAACTTCTAAAATATTTTTACCTTTAATTGATTTTACTTTATAAGTATAACCATGAGGATAAAATGACGAACCTGTATAACTAGGGTCAAGTATATCTTCGTCAGAATCAGCTTCACGCTGATTAAACATTATTTTTGAATCATCATAACCTTCATATTCAAAAAACGAACCACTTTTTTCTAAATATTCTTTCTTTGTTATTTTTTTAGGTTCGGGTTGAGGTATTAACCAATAACAAATTTCGACTTTTTTGTTGACTGTATCGACTAAAAACAATTTATGATTTTTGTCGATGTATTTTTTGTAAAGCTTAATTACATTTTGTAAACATTCAATACTTTTATATCTATGTGTATATGGTTTACCATCGCCACCTTTGTGTTTCCAATTTTGTTTAGTACATAAAGCAATATCATTACCGTGTAAACATACACGATACTGTTCAATATCTTCAACATACAACAGTACTTCGTCAATATTCATTGTATACGAAGTAAAATAAGTTTCAGTATATTTAATGAGATTCTTTTCGTACTGTTTAAGATTTTTTTCAATTTCTAAAGTCGTTTGCCGATATTGAATTAAATCCTTTAAATTATGAAGTGATGCAAAGTCTTTAGGTAATTTAAAGTACTCTACATCGGCTTTGGAAGTTACTGCCATGAAAATAAATAAGAGGACCGCAAACCTTTTACAGAATGCGATCCTTTGGAAGCCAACATGGAGGCGAAGTATTTATACTAATAAAGCGTCGATGCCGTCAGTGTCCATTTCGAATTTATCGTCACTGGATAAGTGTTTCGATAAAGTCGCTTCGGCTGCTTTAAGTTTTTCCAATTTATGTTTGGTGCGGAGTTCGTTTAAACGTTTGTTGATGTCGCTGAACCATGTTTTAGGTTTGAAGCCTAAAATTTTCACAGTTTCTTCAGGTTGTTCATCATCAGTTAATCCCAATGCTTTCGCTGAAGCAGATAAATCGTTGTTTGATTTCTTGGTGATTTCATTGTGTGCTTTTGCGAGTTCCGTATAGGAAACGATTTCGTGGATATAACCCACACTCGGCAAATGTTTATTACTTGTTGCGTAAGCGACTACTTCATCTTCGTTGCTTTCGATTTCAGCGATAGCTTTTTTTACTGCCGCGAGTTTTGTTTTTACTTCACTTTTTAACATGTTTGTTTTGATTTGATATTACAATTATAAGATTAATTACTTATAAATGAAAAAAGCCCAGATAAATCTGGGCTCTGTAACTATCAAATGTTTTATTTATTTACGGTAATAACCGTTTCTAAAATATTTGAATAACCATTTACTGAATATCCTGTAAAGGACATAAAAAGGCCATCCGATTACTTTGAGGATGTATTTCAAAGGCATTTTCATTTCTTTTTTCCAGGCACCATCAAAGAAATATGTGAGTGCTAAAAAGAATACTGAACCTATGGTCCAAACGATTGTTACGATTATTGCTATCATGATTTTTTGTTTTAGAGGTTTATTTTTTCAATTGTAAATATTTTATCACTTAAAAGCTGTTTGGTTAAATCTTTGGCCATTTGTTGAAATTCGTTTTTAGACATGTCAACTTTACCTGAATTTCTCATCCAACCTTGTTCTTTTTCAAATGTATTCTTTTTACCTTTATGCCAATAATGACCTTGACAAAAATTGCAATACATTACATATTCAATTGCCTTTGTAGCTTTTTTAATTGAAGTATAAATGTATTTACCTTTCCCAGATAAATCATAACTGTTATTTTCGAATTTTATAATATAAAATTCACCTGTAAGACGTTCTGCAATAAAGCTTACTAAATCTTGTTTATTTCCTTCGTATTTCATTATGCTGCTTCTTCGTTAAGTAAATTCATTGATATTAATTTCTCAGTTAAGTTTTTCTTTTTAGTTTCATCCGCTGTCCAATCGTGAACATAAATTAATTGTTCCTTAGCACGTGTCCTTGCAACGTACATTAAATTTTGTTCCTGGGCTTGTTGCCATGGTTGTTTAGCGTAAGGTGCAGGACAAAGTTGTGGTTCAATGATGAAAACATTTTTTGCTTCCAAACCTTTTGATTTGTGCATAGTTGAAAGTACAATACCTTCAACGTTGTCAGTGAAGATACTATAAATAGTATCAATAACTTCCTGAGGATTTGTAGTTTTACATTCTTGTGCGATAGCTTTTAAAGCACCGATTTTATCCTGAAGATTTACAACCTGCACCATTTTTTCAGCATCCTTATGCGGATATGCTTTTCTCATTTTTTCGATTAATTTATCCAAATCGCGTTGAAAACGATTAAATAAAGCCTCGTTGGTTTTTGTTTTGGTATTTTTAATCATGTTCACCATTTGTTGTCCAATATCAGCACCTTTAATCGTTGCTTTTTTACTTTCGGATAAAAATTTCATACATAATGAAACTAAAGGACGAGTGTTACGACAAAGAATAAAATCACCACTAACTATTTCCTTATAACTACCTGAACGAACAATTCCTTGTTTAGCGTTAGGTGCAGGTAAAATATCGGCAACGATTTGTTGTGCGTGTTCCACAACTGCGATTGGACAACGATAAGAAAAGGATAAAGGTAATTCCACAGTGTTAGGAAACAAATTACGAAGACGGTCGAATGAATCAACATCGGCACCAGCGAATCCATAAATACTTTGATTTGGGTCACCAACAGCAATTAATCGTCCACCATTTGGGTCGATCAATTTTTCTAATAATTTATGTTGTGCAGCATTTAAATCTTGGCACTCATCAACAAATACGTTTTTGTATTTAGTAATACGCATGTCCTTGTGTGCAGGGAAATAAATCATATCCATATAATCAATTTCCTTTGTGTTTGAATTGGATGCAATTAAAATTGCTTTTGCGCGTTCAATTTCTCCGTTGAATAATTCAATTTCATGTTTTTCACAAAGTTCAAGAACATGTTCCCTTGATTGTGGCATTGCAAAACGAAACATATCAACCAACCTTTCAACTCTACTACAATATGAATCAATTTCTTCAGGTAAAACATCCGTCCAAGTTAATTTGGCTTGCATTAAAATTTTGGATATTTTATTTTTGTTGATTGTTACATTACTGTATTGTTTACGTATTTGACGAAAACCACAACTGTGCAGAGTAGCAACTTCTACATGATTTAAATTCAAAGGTTGAATTTTTGCACGAATGTCATCCGCGATTGCTTTATTAAAAGCTAAAAATATTGTTGGTTCATTATGAGGTATTAATTCCAACGAACGAATAATTGTTGTTGTTTTACCTGAACCTGCTTTTGCGTTAATGAGAATATGACGACGAACAACGTCCCTGATTTCATTAAAAATAGCTGTGGTGTAAATTGTTTCTTTAAACATAATAGTAAGTTATTGATTGACAACTACATAATTAAACATTTTTTATGTCATAAAAAATGTTTATTTTCTAACTGATTGATTACCAATAAGTTACTTTATTATAGCAACTTTTAACATGCCTTTATATAGGGATATGGGTCATTATGTCAAATAAAATGATTAATTATGTAGTGTCAATCAATATTAACCTTAAAACAAAACAAAATGGAAAATTTAAATTTAAGTAGCAAAATCGATTTAGAAATTTTACGTAAAGAAATTGAAGCAGCTGTGCAGAGTGTTGCAACAAAGTATAATTTGAAAATGCAAGGTGGTGGAATTTCTTATACAGCTTTAGGAAGCTGTTCCGTAAAAGTTGAAGTACAACAAATTGAAAAACCTAAAGGAGTTATTGAAGCACAAGAAAAATTAATGGCGCAATACGGTTTACCTGGTTTATTAGGAAAACAATTTACTGCAAAAGGTAAAGGTAAAAAAATGGAAACATTTATCATTGCAGGAATCGACCCAGGTTGTCATAAAAATCCTGTGAAACTTGACAGACCCAATCAACAATCCGCAAAATGTTCTGTTGAATATGTAAAGTTTCAATTAGGTCTTAATAGTCACATTGTTGGTACACTTACGAAAGTTGATACCAATGCAAATTTAAAATCTACAGTTTTAAAAGCATTAAAACGTAACGAACAAGTTATTAGAAGTGCAGTTAATACTTTAGGAACTTACGACCCTAATGAAATTTTATACATGTTTGAAGAATCTTTATACGGTGGTGAAGTAAAACCGATCGTGGATTTTTTAAATCATATTCATAGTAACAATAAAGGATTCGGTCACAATTACTTGGAAGTAATTACTAAATATGTAAATGATTTAAAATAAATTAATTTAAACAACAACAAAATAAATGCCGATCAAATTTGATCGGCATTTTTGTTATATCCAAAAGTTTTAATTTGATTTATTTCATGAAGAATTGCTGCTTCAATGTGATTGATAAAATCTTCAAAATCTTTTGTAAGTTGCATATTGTACCATTCAGCTGATACATCGACATTTCCTTTACGATGATAACCTTCAGGACACAAAATAATTACATCTTTTTTATTTCCGAAACTTGAAACTGATGCAACTCCTAATTCATATAAAGAAATAGGAGATATTGTTCCCGGTTGAAAATAAAAAGCAAGTATTTTTGAACGATCAATATGAGATAATTCCCATTGAACTTGATCTTTAAAAGGTTGATTGTCGATTGATTGTTCCCAATTAGAATCCCAATTTTCTCTTCGTGGATTAAATATACAAATTTCAAAATCTGGGTTTTTAATTCGGTGTTTTAATGCTTCTACAACAGCATTTTGCCAATCATCGGCTTTACCCATTTCAATTGAACCTGCCAAAAATAATTTTATGTATTTTTTGTCAGATGAATATGTTTCTTTGTGTGGTGGTTTAAATTCTGTTACCATTATTTTAATAAGATTATATGATCAACAATGACAATTCCATTATGAGTTTGTCGTGCTTGTTGATCTAATTTTTTATTGTATTCGTCACTATAACCTAAAGGATTATGTGGAATTATTACTTTAACGCTGTGCTTTTTACGAATTTCGCCCATTACTTTGGCCAAATCCTCGTATGAAGGTGTCCCATTTTTTGTGTTCTTGTTCATCGATATATTTTTCGTATAATTTTTGAAATGTTCTGATATGACTTACACTTTGTCCACCTAAATACCAACCGCCATGATGAAATTTATATTTTCGTTCTTCAACCCAATATAAAAAATCATTGTCAGTTAAACATTTACTATCATTTCAGCACTCAATTTCGTTTCTTTTGCATGTAAATCGTATGTTTTCATTTCACCTGTATTAGTACCTTCTTTTGTAACTGTAATACTGATAGTATGTATAACATTATCTGTTTGAGTTACAGAGATAGGAAATTCAAAATTTCCAAATGAAGTTTGAATCCGATACCATAAGTTACCTGATTCGTAGCGATGTAAAGTTGCTACTGATTTGTTTTTATACAAATCTTTTTTTATTTCTATTGCGTTTAATTCCATTTTGAAAAATTCTTTGCGTTCGTATTCACAATTCCCGCACATGTTATTATTTATTTAAATCTTCTTCTTTTGCTTCGCCGTTGTCAGCAATTAAATTATCTGTATTCACAACATCGTCCATTAAATCTTGTTTACTGAAGCTACGGTACATTTTAGTTGATGCAGAAAGATTGGAGTACACAGCATTCATTCCCGCAGTATTTGCGCTAAATGCCATTGTTTTTCCTTTACTGATACCATAATTATGACCTGCACTGAATGCATCGATATTAGCACCTAAGAATAAAAACGCCCATTTGTCTTTTTCCTCACGTTCTTTCACCATGTCTTTCATTTGCTCGATTTTAAATTCTTTCGATTCATTTTCTGCACCGTCAGTAATTATCATTACGATTACTTTAGCATTCGGATCGTTTTTTACACGTTCGTATACTTGATTAATTGTATTACATACTGCATCAATCAAGGCAGTTCCACCATTTGGGTTGTATACTTCATTCGTTAATTCAGGAACTGAATGAATATCTACACTTGCATGAATAATTTCGTAAGGTTTATGATCAGGTTTCCAACCATAATTACCACCATCGAACAAACATAATGTCCAATTTGCTTTACCTGAAAGTGCTTTTTGATCTTTTAAAAAGGTATTATAACCTTCGATTGTTGATGTAGTCAAATGCTGCATGGAACCTGAACGGTCCAAGATACATACGATTTCTGTTGTTTCCTCAGTTGGAGGAGTTACATGAATGTTGTCCATTGTTTTGATTTTGTTAAATAATTTGTATTAAGAGTTACTATTATATGCTTATTAAAGTAAATAGTTTAAAGTTCTTTTCCTTCTCTACCTTTCGAACGTACTTCCATTTCAATATCAGCACCGAACCAGGCATGATCTTCAACTTTATAATCACTACAATCAAATCCTGAACATGATTTTAAACCTTCAAGCACAATGTTAGCTGCAATTTTGGAATGGCACTTTAATGCCTTATTAAAATCAATAGTAACTGCTGGTTTTCCTTCTCCAAACCAACCCATATAATAAAAAGGTGTGTAACTACCCATATAAGTTACAATACACCAATGATTTCGTTTGCCACTGAAATGATCTAATTCTTCCTCTGTTAATATTTTCATTTGTTTATTGTTTTTAAAATTTCTATTTTATTAATAACTTGAACTAAATTATTCAGAATATCTAATTTGAATTGAGATGACGCATGCCGATTATACGAATGAAATAATCTCAATTCTTCCTTTTCTAAAGAATTTAAAGTTTCTTGTATTATATCTTTTTGGCGTGCCATTTATACTGGAGTTGCACCTGAACATCTTATTTGCATTTCATTTTGTAATATCAAACATTTATTTGAAGGTATGTCTTTAAACTCTTCTTCTGTATTTTTACGATAATCTGCACGATAATATTTACGATTTTCTTCAGTCAAAGGAAATTCACACAGTTTAATTAATTCGTTTAATGTTACTGTGCCGTATTCGTAAAATATTCTTCTGCCATTTAAAATTATAGGAATAGGTTGCGATAACTGATACTTACCACGAATATGTCCGAAAAAATCTGGGTCAACGTTTAACGGCAACTTTTCATTAACAATATCAAATAATGAATCTAAACTACCATTTTTTGTTAGTTGTTCAATCAATTCAATTTCTTTAGGGTCCATATCTTTACTTGGGTCCTCGTCAATCTCTAATTGAGTGATGTTGATTTTGTATTTGTTGTCAGCTGTATTATTATAATATTTTTCAATGTAATAGATTTGCTTGATACCTGTAACTGCAATATGTTTTAAACAATTATTGCACGGTTCGTGAGTACAATACAAAATACAATCACTAGTTACTTCAACATTGCTTTTAGCTGCATATAACAGTGCATTCATTTCAGCATGTACTTCATGTTCAGTACTCCAAGCACTATGTGCAGCTGCAAATTGTTCATCGTTATAGTTATAAAAATGATCTGTGCAATTACAAGTTCCTTTAGGAGTACCATTGACTCCGGTTGATACGATTCGTCCATTGTTAACAATCATACAACCTACTTTAATTTTGCGACACTTTGACATCTGTGAATAATCACGTGCCATTTTTAAATATATTTTATGTTTCTGTGCTATCATTAATTTTCTGTTTCTTTAATTACTGCTTGTGAAAAATATGCTGTTCCACTGGGAGCAATTGTCATATTTAAACTCCCTACTAATTCCCAACCTCTATTTAAATAAGTTGTAATTATTTTGTCAAATGATTCACGTTCGTTATGACAAATTATTTCATATTTCTTTTTCATGAATAGGTAATATTAATGCTTGATGCATATCACTTGAAGTTCCTAAAGAAAAGGGTGAACCTAAAGGTTCGTAACCTTTTGCTAAATATTCTTTAACTGTTTTGACAACGTATTCTCTATTATAACTACTTATGATTATGTAATCATTATATTTTGGATTCTGATTCTGTTTCATCGAAAAACTTTGTAGGTTTATTTTTAATCGTTTCTTTACGATCATTCATTTCACGGAATCGGCGACTCATTTCAATGGCACATTCTAATGCTTCTAAAAGTTTTTCTTTAGGTTGAATATCAATGTTTTGTTTAATCCATTCGCATACAACTTTTGGTGAAGTAATATCACGAGTCATTAAAACGAATAATCTTTCATCGTCGAAAGCTTTTTGTAAGCACGGATCAGTTGATTTATATCCCATTTTTACTAAGTTTTTAAGTTATATTGATCTTTATCCTGAAAGTTTAAAGGATTTTAATATATAAAGTATGATTCTTTCCTTATTTGAATTTAGAAACTACACTGATAATGTCCCACCTTTCGGTTTAGACAGTAAAACGATTGTTGATCGTATTCAGCGTGCAGGAGAGGATTTTGAATTACAAGATGTGAAAACAAAATTCATCGTCGCACCCAAATTTAGTTTAGATGCTTCTGATTTCATGGTTCAAAATTTACCTCAACTTTTAAAATATCATGATAAATACTGGGTGATTGCAGGTGAATCTAAAGTCAATAGACAATTAGCTGCTAAAGTAAAATTCATCCAAGCTGACGTAATCGATGCAACCAATTGCGATTGGTTATTTAATACACCTAAGAAACATTTTTACAGTGTGAAAGCTAATGAAACTTTACACAATTGGTTGAAAAATAAACAAAAACACGATCAAGAAGACTAAAACATTCAAAATTTATACTGGATATTACTTATCTAATATATAAAGCATGGATGTAAAAGACTTATTATTCTTCAACAAAGAAGGGTATCAAATGAACTTAAATTACGATGAAAGTCGTGATATGCTAAACGGTAGCATATATTTTGACCGTAACAGTATCGATACTTTTAAAACTCAAGGTATTTATTTATTCGAAAAAGTACCTGGTACTAATAGTACCTTTCAAGCAGAATTAAACAGATTTCAAGTCTTTAACACAAATGGTTTCATTACATATCCTAAATACAATGCACCTTCACTCTTAATTACTAACATCCAAGTAGTTAATTTATCTTCAGCTTATAAAACCAAATGGATTTATGCAACAGATATTGAAAAATATTATTACACAGGAATGTGGATATATTTTGAAGGATTAAATTCATATCACGGTACAGATTTCGATACAACAATTTCATCCGAAATTAATGCTCGTAAAATTTTAGCAGTTGAACCGGGTCGCGTATTGGTTGTTACAGATACAACTAACAATAGCGCATTAGCTGCATTTACTGCGGGTCCTAGTAAAAAAATTACACCCATGAATGTTATTGAAGTACAACAGTCCTATCAAGTTTCAGGTATTTCAACTTCATTACCTTTAAATAACGTTTCAGCGAATCAAAACTCAGCTGTAGACAATCCTGAACCTACATGGAATGAAACATCCTTGAACGCTAAATTATATACTGATAAAAAGATTTCTTTAGTTAATAGTAGTGATAACACAGGAGTATATACAATTAATAATGTTGCAAAGACACGATTTCGTTTTTATACAAAATTAGCTCCAAACGTTTTTTCTCCTGTTGCAGGTGATAAATTAAATTTAGAATTTGAATTTAAAACTAGCCGTATCTTATTACACAATGGCAATACAACCTTTACTGAAAGTGGATTTGGTAATGATACAATTACTGTAACGTATATTCCTAAATTTTTAAAAGTGGGTGATACAATTGTAGCTCAAATTAAATCTGCTTCTGTTAACGCATTAAATCAAGCAACATTGACAATTACAGCATTAGATTTTACTACCAATGTAATTACTGTCAATTCAACTTCATTATTAAATCAAACTGTTGATTGTTATTTATTTTTAGCAACTAACAAATTTATTATTACTCAAGATATTTTATTAGATAATAACAATACATATTCATTACCTTTAACTTATTGGAGTATTGTTAATCAATATAATGACATTTTAAATTCGTTACCAGGTGGAGCTAGATTAGAATATTTAAAAGATACTGACGAATTATTAATTACTTCTGATTATACTGATAACTTTACTACACTTAAAGTACAAAAAATTACAGGTGTTACTGTTACTCAATACACAATACCCGGATATGTATATGAAGTTACTCCTTTATATGTTAAAGAAGAATTAACTTCTGAACAACATCAAACAAAGGATAGCACAATATTTAGTCGCAAGATAATTTTTTCAACGATTGATGATTTTGGTTTAAATATAATTATTAATGGTAAAAGATACGATGTTGATTTCGATACTACAATCAGTAACACAACTACTGATTTCATTACAGCACATCAAGCTAATTTATCTTTATTAGGAATTGATTTAACTTTATCGACTACTAATGCTGCTAATGACACATTGACTGTTGCTGCACAATATCCTAACATTTCTATTATTATGGATATGGATATGGGTGATAGTGCTGTATTTTATATTAAGTATAAAGATATTGAATTTAACAATATTAAATCTCAATTATTAATTACAATCAATGGTGTCGACTATGTTGTACCATTTAATACGAATGATGCAACAACTGTAGGCAATTGGGTTACAAGTTATAAAAATTTATTAAAAACGTTTGGAATTATTGTTTCGAATGTAAGTAATTTAATATCATTTGACATAGTAGACCCACTGATGGAGTTCGATATAACTTATAATATAGGTTACATTCCTAAATCAGGTGATTTATCAGTCTATGAAACATTATTTGCTACTAATTCGCAAGGAAGTTTAATTAGTGCAAACGAAATTAAAGTAAATAGTGGAACATATAACTTTTTAGATTTTTATTCAACAGGCCAAAAGATTTCAATTTCAGGTGCAACAAAGTTACCTCAAAATAAATCTTATAACATATTAGGTCTGAAAGCAGATACAATACATTTATCATATCAAGGTGCATTTTGGAATGACCCATCAGGCGTAGGTTATAAAACAATTAATATTATTTCAGATTATTTTATACGTTTTCCTAAAAATGGATTGCAAGACATTAACAATAAAGTTAAATTAAGTTGGAGTTGGAAAAGTACACAGATTAACGACTTTTTCTTATACGATTTTTCAGGTAACCAATTACAACCTTGGAGTGACGGATTTCCTGAATATAGTGGAGTAAAACCTTTATGTGGTGATAATGGTGAAACAGAATTAAAATTAATTAAAGAGCCTAACAAGGAACTCAAATATATCGCTGAACCCACAAAACAACAAACAGTATTTGATATAATTGAATACGAATTACCTTTCACAGATGAATCAGAAGATTTATCAATGGAGCCTTCGCCTTTACAAGTTTTTATGGGTTATAACGCAACTTACGAATCATGGTCAAAAGCCAGATTATATCTATCAATGATCGAAGATGTAAGTTATGATGCAACATCAAGTAATGTCGTAGGTACAAATGGTGGTGACCCTGTAACAGAAGATGATACAGTAGTATCAGCTGATGAATTGTGGATATTTAAAGAAAATTACGTTGAAATACAAAATATTATGGGATTAAATTTCTTACAACAAGGATTTAAACCTCAACAAATTATTCAATTTACTGCTGAAGATATAAATAGTGACGATAAAAAAATTGCAACATTAGATAATGCAGGATTAAAATACGTTATACAAGAAGTAACATTAACCCGTATTTATTTTACAGCTAATGTGAAAGAAGAAATAAGTGTAAAGAAAGTATCAAAAACGACATTACCTTATTATGACGAATTTGGTAATTCTTTATTTGAATTTAGAACTTTAAAAGTGACAATGACAGTAGCACCTAAAATAGTATGTTACTTAGATGTTTATGGTGAAAGTGAACAAGAAGATGAACGTTTTAAAATTGCTATCAATAATCGTAACTTAAATATTTTAAAATTACAAGACTTTTATATTTTCAAATCAGTCGATATTAATGAACAAGGTATTGATTGGATATTCATGAATCGTAAACGTAAGGAATTATTAGAAATATATCCTGAAATTTTTAATAATTTAAGTGCATATAAATCAGTAATTCAAGCAATTAATTTCTTTGGCTTTAATGATTTATCATTTACTGAATATTTCCAAAATATTAATCCTGAATCTAAGAAATTTGGTCAGATATTTAATATGGAATTGTTACAACTATTAGATAAAACAACTCAAGGTTATCAATATAGTAATTTAGCATTTGAAAACTTACGTAATGAAGGTTATCGTAAAACAAATCTATTTAGTTTAAATTATCGTATTACTGATACTGAAGGTAATTTTATTTCAGCTTATAGTTTAGAAGAAGTAAAGACTAAATTATTAGGATTAAAGAAATGGTTAACTGAAAATATTTTACCTGTGGGTACTAAAATTCTGGATATTAATGGTAAATATCAAATGCAACAGAATTTAATAATGAAGCACGAAAACTATATGACACGTAGTTTTAAAATTGAAGAATATGCGTGTCCTGTAGATTTTGAAGCAACAGGATATTTACAACCTATCACAATGGGAAGTGATACCTACGATATAAGTATTAAATTTTTCGCAGCAGCTGCTGTTGATTGGTTCGAATATAATATTCGTACATTTTATTTAGAAGAATGGAATGGTACTTTATTGTATACGATTAACAGTTTTGTATATCACAATGGTGCGACTTATAAATCGACGGGTTCAATTGCATTAAATGAAGAGCCTGGGATTTCTGCCAATTGGTTACAAGTTACTTTAGACTCTCTACCAAATGTACAAATCTTGAAGGATTATCAATACGATATTACTTTGGGTACGTCTTTCACTGTAAATAAGCTTGTAGACCCACATTTTGTGGTCGAAGTAATGTGGCATAGTGGATATGGCGTAAGTCATATTACGAAGAAGACATTTTCAGTAATTCCCGGATTTTTTGATACGCTTTAATAATATATAATCTTATGATAACAACAATAAACGAATTTCGCGATTATTTAAATAATCAAACTCCTAAAAGAAAATGGAGTGAATTGAAAAAAATTAAAGAATCTTTTGATGATGATGATTTCGATGAAGATAACGAAGACGACGAAGAAGGTGAAATTGATTTTTCAGAAATTGAATGGAAGATGGATAAATACATGCCTGAAGATGGTGAAATTCAAGACCAATATTATGCAATTTTAGATACAGTTACACCTGAAAATGCTGCTGAAAAAATTGCAGAACTAATAGAATTTTTTGAACTTAATATGATTGATTCAGATCGTTTTGAATCTTATTTAGGTCCAAACAGAACGATTGATGAATATTGTACTTATTTAGTTAATAAAACTAATACAAATAAATTACCACCGCCTCCTACAAACGCACCTGAACCAGTAATATAATTATGATAACAAGTATAAACGAATTTCGCAACTCACTTCCTAAAGATTATTTAAAGGAAAGTTTATCTGCTATTTCAAATAATGGCACAATTCCTATTGATCAACAAAAATTTGTTGATGAAGTAATTAAGTACAATGGTTTAATGGGAGCTTTATGGTTACATGAACAAGTTAAAAAGCTTGACCCAAAAGCTTCTTATATGGATATGGGATACGATGGAGGTTACAGTCCAATTATTAGAAACGGAAAATTATACCAATTTAATGGTAAACCTTATCAAGGCGATATTAATTTTAAGGATATTTACAATGATGAAAACGGTGAAGTTGCTTTTGGTACTACAGGTTTTGATGTAAGTGAAGATGCTGCATTAGTTTCACAAGCATATCATCGTAATAACGTTTGGTATCTTGAATACGAAGGATATAAAAATGAATTAGACGTAAAAGAATTTAAAGATGCTCGTGAATGTTTTAAATTCATTAAAAGCTTTTTTGAAAAAGTGAAAACTTCAGGTTATCAAGGAGCCGAACGACAAGTTAAACCTAGATCAGATTGGAACACATAAAAAAAAGGAAAGTTAATTAACTTTCCTTTTTCATTTCGTCTAATTGTGCAAATAACTGTTCCTGTAATCCTTTTTCGTCATACATTGGATATTTTTCCAATAAGACTTTATAGAGTGCCTTACTGTCTTTTTTAATATTTTCCAATGCATCTACATAAGGTTGTAACAGTTTATGTAATTCTGAAATTGTACGTTCGTACTTTAACATAATCTCATACGTTTGTTGATGTTTCAACAAATCTGTTCCAGGACTTGTATGTAATTTTTCAACATCACTTTGCATATTCAATAATTCTGATTTAGCAACTTCTAATTTTAACGTGAATTTTGTTACGTTTTCAATTGTTTCGTGATACTGAACGATAATGCGTTTCGCTTCTACTACGTATTCTTTTTTGATTTCCATAATTATTTTGTATTTTCATCTTCCCATAAATTAATCATTCCTTCAAATCGGTAATAATCTTTATGATTCGGTTCTAATTTACTGAAATATTTTTTTGCTGCAATGTATTGTTCTTCTTCTGCAATGACTGCTAATTTTGTAACATCTTTTACAATTTCTTGACCAAACATTGATGCAGCTGAACCGCCAATAGGCACAATTGGCACATCTTCTGTTTTTACAGTTTTAGGTGTGGGTGCTAAATTTAAACCTTTATTTTTTTTCGGTTTAATAGTTTTACTAATTTTTTTCTTTTTAGGTTTACCACCATTCATTTCAATTTCTACCCATTCTTCAATTGCTTCACGAATTTGTTTTTGAATATTTCCTGGGTCAGCCATGTATTGTTTAGCCAAATATGCAATGAAAGATGTTTCGTACATATCATTAATTGATTCAATGTGGCGTGCTTTAGGTAATCTAATATTGATTGTTACGTTTAATTCAACATCTTCTGTTTTCTTTACACGATCAAAACTATCCCATTCAGGTAATCGATTTGTTTGTGTAGCTGCTTGAGGTGTATTCGTTAAATTAAGTCCTGACTGTTGTGTATTATCTTCTGTTAAATTTAATCCACCTAATTGATTTGTGACTGGCGTATTGAGTGCAGGTTTACCATCAATCATTGAAGGCACAACTGTGGGTTCGACTAATTGGTCAACTGTTTTTACTTGAGGTAAAGGTGTCGTTGAATTAAAGAAAGTGTCAGGATTTACATCAGGTGTATTAACTGTTTGGACACTTTCGTTTACAGTTCCATTACTATTAATAGGTTGGAAATCTGCTAGTAATGTTGTCAATTTAATTCTTGCACCATTACTGAAAATTACGAATTCTCCGTCGATTTGTTGAGCGTAAAATGTATCACCACTTGCTGATCCGATACGCTGATACGTTTTATTTAAGATGTCATTAATATTATTCATGTTAAAATATATATGGCTATAAATTGGGTTTGTTTAAAACAAAAAACCATTCTAATTTGAGTAGAATGGTTTTTATTACGTACTAATACTTTAGGACTATTATAACTGTACCGAGTAGTGATCCGCGATAAAATTATTAGTTTTATCGTTTGACATAATTTTCATTACGTTGCCACCTTTAAAAATCGTATTAGTGAGTGAGTTATGCTCCTTCTTCTTCTTCGTCATTGAAGAAAGCTTTCGCTTTTTTCTTTGCTGTTGAAGCATCTGGTTCAGATTTTGTAGCTGCTTTCATTTTAGCTGCTGGTTTTTCGTCTTCATCGTCATCGTCGTTATCACCGAAAACATTTGAAGATGTTAAAGGTTTAGCTGCTGGTTTTGAATCAGCGATGTTAGATGTTGCATCGTAACCTGTACCTGTTAACAGAGCAATGATTTTGTTTGCTTTGTCGTATTGTTCAGGAGTCCAATCTTTTGCTGCAAATTCTTCCAATTCGTGAGTACGGCTGAAAAGAAATTCAGTAACGCGATTACGTTCTTCTGTAGAAATTTTACCATTGCTGGAAACTTCCAATTGTTTACCACCAAACGTAATAGGTGCTGATTCTTCAAATTCCGAAGTATCATAGTTATAAAAACCACCAACTTCTTTAATACGAAGAGTTAAATCTTTACCTGTAGTTAAATCTTCTACTTTGCAAGGATTTTTCTTTTTCTCTGCTTGCGCTTTGATTTTTTCAAAAATCTTGAATCCAAAAGGAAAGATAAAGATTTTACCTTCATTGTCAGGCACCTGAGAATCTTCAGTAACTAACACATAAGCGTAATATTTTTTGCTTGAGTTAATTAATGCAGCTTTGTCGTTGTCTGCTGGATTTTTTGAATTTTTCAACAACCAATATGTCTTAGTTAAAGGACATTCTTTTCCAACTCCTTTTAAAGAATCGAAATAACCTTGAAGGTCAGGATTGTTTGGGAATTTTGCGTAGATGATCGATTTTTCAATCGCTGTTGGCCCTACTTTGCCATTACGTTGTAAATTTGGTAAGATACGTACTGTTAATTCACGTACTCCATTTTCACCTTGTTCTAACTTTGGACGTAAAAGTCCGTCGTCGTTTTTTGGTTTTTTGTCTAACCAAGATGATTGTTCCTGACTACCGCCACCGAATAATTCATCGTTTTGTTCTGTTTGTTTTGTTGCCATTTGTTTTGCTGTTTATTCTTTTTATTGCTGTTTGTTTTGTGTTACTTATTATATTGCGTTCTTATAAAAAAGTTTAATCATTTTGAAAATTATTTACATAAGAATCTGAATAATTTTCAAATTGCATAATAGTTTTATTGTCAAATTTTTGAATAAATAGACAATTATCGAAATCAAAAGATTTGTTTTGTAAATTTATATGTAAACAGTGACCTAAAGTAAATAAAGGTTCATCGAAATCTTGTAATACTAATACTTTTGCAGGTATGTGCCCTTCAATAAATTTAAAACCATATATGTCTACAACATTTAAATCTGGTGTAGGTGGAGAATATAAAATTAATGGTCGATCTAAGACGAATGTTACTTTATTTATCATATTATTTATGGTCTTGATTCCAAATAATTTCTAATAAATATCCCATAATAGTAGCGAGTGCTATTTGTATAGCATACGTAGGAAATACTAATGTAAACGATAACATGATTAAAGAACCTGCTAGTTGAAAGAGTAATGTTTTCTTCATGCTTGTTATATGAAGAAAGTGATAGAAATGTTTAATGTATAAACTTTGAAAAATTTATTAAATATCTGCAACTATTGCTGCTCCGCCCATCGGACCAATTATACTTGTACATGTTAAATCCGTTAAGTGTATACCATCAGTAAAATATGTTGTATTAGCACTAGAAGCTTGACTGTTTAAATTTGTATTTGCACACACATTTACAAATGTAAATCCTAAAGTGTTTGCAACTGTCGGTAACCAAGCGTTAAATGCTAATCTTACAGATTCTTCAGAACCATCTAATTCAGCAGCAGGTGTTATACTATATACATAACAATCGAATCCTTGATTATTTCTAAATGTTATAAGAGTTGTTAATGATGTTTGTAATGCACCTAATGTTGCTCCATTAGCTATTTCATTTATCCCCATCATTACATTATATACATTCAAAACCCCTTCACCTTGAGCAGGAGCAATAACATTAATAACACAAGGTGAAATACCGTTTCCTGAAATTGAGTAATTGTTTTGATCGCAAGCAGCAGCAGCAGCGGCTAGTGTTCTTCCACCCACGCCAATATTTAGCGAAGCCCATTTTTTGTCAGTGTTATCTATTAGATATTGAGTAACAACAGACGGCCAATTATTTGCATTAGTAGTTACACCATAGCCTAATGTAATACTATCACCTTCAAATACTACTAATGAAACTCCAGCTTCACGCATCATTGCATTACCTTTTACTTGCATTTCAACAGCTGTTGCAGAATAATCATAAATCCATAAATGTTCATTATCATTTATACTATAATAAGCTGGGAGAGTAAAATTATTAGCAGCAGAACCAACCCAAGCACCAAACCAACCACTTAAACCAGTTGCAGGATAAGCATTATTCGATGTTATTTTACTAATAATACCATTAATAAATATTATGACATCTGTTCCACTAAAAGATATACCAATAGTGTTATTACCTAATTGTAATTTAGGGAGAGATTTACCATAAACTGGTTCTGTTGTAGCATTTTCATCTAAGTATACACCACCAACCATACTTCTTTTTAGAGGTCCAGCTATAGTTTCTACAAATACACAACTACCCATACGATATATAGTTCCTAAATTAAGAAAATTTTGCGTTTCTTCAGGTGATTCGCAATAAATATTAAAAAATTGTGTGTGATTTTTTAATACAGTTATTGGCAAATTATCATTTAATTTTATAGATTGTAATCCATTAAAAATAGTTTTGCCACCTGATTGTAAGGGAGCAGTTATTCCACCGGGTAAAGAATCTCCTAAAATACTATGATAATCATTTCCAGAAACATCAAGTAAAGAAGGAAAATGAATTTTAGCAACTACATCACTAATACCGGGATCAGGAGGTGCTGGAGGTATTGGTAATAAATCAATAGCTGTCATGTGTTCTTGCATTGTATTATAAAAAGATACTTGATCTAAATCTCCTGATGCATTACCTGTAAAAGCTAATTCACGAGCACTAGGAAAAGCAGATACGTTTTCACGATTTAAAGCTAACCACCAAAAATTGAAATTTTGTAATGCTGTAGAAGCGACAGTTGTTTCAATAAGTTTTACACCATTATGCCAAACTTGTACTATTGTACTTGTTGTTCTTACAATAGTGGTAAGACCTGCACCTGATATTGGGATAGTGATACCGCCAGCCACGTTATCATTCATAGATGCATATAATGTGCCGCTTATGTTTGAAAACACAAAAGCTCCCGAACCTGTTTCACCTATTTGAATACCTCCATCTACACCAGTATCAGAAACATTTTCCTTTGACCATATAAAAAAACAAGAAGAATTTTGTGTATAATTTACACCATCACTTACTGGATTATAATGAGAATCTATATGTTTTGTATTGTCACCTCCTTTATAGCCATTAAAGGCTACCCACGAAACACCTCCCACTTCTTCGCTCGGAGTAGATGTTGGATTGACTAATGATATAACTGCATTTTCTCTTTGTTCAGAACAATATAATGTTAAACGATCAATTTTGGAAAAATTGGCAGATTGTTTAAGAGAAATAATTGTACTATTTATAACATTTTTATACTCAGATGTTGGTTGTATTGGTAATTCATTAAAATAACTTAATGAATCACTATCATAAGAATTTGATATTTGTTTTAAATATGGTATTGATTTTATGGGTGCAAAACCATTACTGTATAAATTATCTACAACAATTGTTACACCATTTATGATACGTATATTATCTTTTAAGATTATTTCACTACCATTATTATATTCTGTATCTGTAGAAATTCTATAACGCAACGATTTATGACTAATATCAGTAGCTATTGGCTTTTTAAAAAATTCTATATAATCACCATCCCATAAAGAATCAAAAAATTGCTTAAGATATTTAAGTTTAGTTGTCATAAATTATATATTAAATAACATTGAAAAATCAATTAAATTGTAGATTTAGTTTCTTTCTTTTTAAGGTGTTTGTCTTCCTTATCTTTAATAGCCTGTAAATCTTCTTCAGTAGGTTGATACATATTAGTAAATTTACTACCATCTTTGGAATAGACAAATTGTAAGTCATAAGATACTGAGACTCCAAAGGCTTTCATTGTAACCATAATATCTTGCAAACATTCGTTTGCAGCGCCACCAATCAGCACGATTTTACGTTCTTGACGTACAAAATCTTTAAATAATTTACATAATTCTTTTGTACATAAAAACCAATGATGCTTATTATCTATCCACACCCAAGCTTCATTGTTAATCGTTTCAAACATATCACCTTCATTAGGTACTGCTTCGATCTTTGCTTTGATTGCGGGCCAGGTTTCAGGAGTAAAGAATTGTTCTCCTGTATTAACATCTAATTGTAAACCATAAGTTTTTTCGTATGTTCCTACTTGATTGGGAAATGTGTAATCAGGTTTTTGTGCTTTGTTGTTATCCCATAATTGAAAGACGCGAGTATAGTCTTTACAATATTCTTTTAATTCTACTAAATAACGTTCAGTAAAATATTCTTTGTATTGTTCTTGAACATCCACAATTACCAGATCGACACCGTCGTTCTTTTTTGTTTTCTCTAATATTTTACGAAATTCGTTAATTGTTGTTATCATTATTTTATAATATAATCAGCATACTTTTTTGTTATTCGATTAGGATATTTTTTAAATAAAGATTCCCAAAATAAATCTGAATTTGAATTTCTTTCTGAACCATAAGAAATAATACCTGATGCAATATTATGTTCTATTAAATATGTAGCTATATAAAGTAATAAATCAGTATAAATACCCTTTTTTCGATATTCTGATTTAACTGAAACGTTTTGTATTTTTGCATTATGTTTTTGTGTAAAAACTAATAATTTTAAATAACCTATTTCTTCTTTTGTAGCAGTTAATATTTTAATTAAAATATAACGATCAGTAAAATCAACAGCCTCAGAATTATAAATACTATATGAATAACCATTGTTAACAACAGTCGTCATTAATTTTTCATGTGATTCATTTATATAATTACCTTCTTCATCAATGCCTACCGGCCATTTTTCTTTAAATTCTTCTGCTGAATAAATTCTGATGGGAATTTTTTTGTCAAATTGATCATGAGTTAAATCAATCACCATATTTGAAGTTGTGTCTAATACTACACTATGCATCCATGCTGCACCAAATTTGGCTTGCAAAGGTGCTCCCCACAATTTTACAAATCTACCTGACATTCCTTTTGTTTCTGCCCACATAATAAATGCTGCAGTTTCTTCAATACAATCACCAGGTCCTTCCCAGTCAGCAGGCAACGGATGATCTTTTTGAAATTGCTGTGCTAATTTCATTAAGTCATCATTGATTGATTCTAAAATTTGTCGATATTCATTAATCGAAGTGATCATGAATTTATATATTAAAGATTGGCTTCAACTAGCCAGATGGCGTCAACAATATCTCCAATAGGACTAGGTATACCTTTCATTTTAACTAATTCTGCTGCATGTAATTCTAAGGAACGTTTGAAACGAATATCAATTTCTGATTCAAATAACGCTAATAACATATCTTGTTTTTGAAATTTACCCCCTGGGATTCCTAAATGATTTCGGGATGGTGTAGGTTTCTTTACTTTTTTACCAACTAAAGGTCCAGGACCGTATACTTTCAGTGCTGTACGTGATTTTAAAGATGTGGGTGGTATTACAATAAGTTCTAAAAATCCTTTACGAATAATTTTACTCCGTAATAATGTTGCGTAAGTTACTAAATCGATTAAAGGTCCAGCAGTTGACGCATAAGAATAAGATTCTGTCATAACAACTGTCTGTTTTGGGTCACAGATTGATAGCATGTCATCAATAATTGCATCAGTTACTTCATCGTAAGCTTTTAATTTTACAATTTGTTCATCACTAAATTCTGTAGTTTCAGGCAAGATATAGTCATAATATCTTACGTATGACAATGTTTTATGCCATTTAGAGTCTTTAGAAGAGTTTCTATAATTAAAATAATATTCTCCTTCAGGAGTTTTTATGTACATCCCTGTGGATGTAAGTGATGTGTCGATTCCAATATAATTCATGTAAAGTTATATATTGGGTGAAAGTAACTACTTATTCAGGTATTTTTGTCAGAATTGCGTGACTATCATCTAATTTTTTGATAGACCAATTTGGTAATTGTTTTTGCACATAAGCTAAATATAAACTTAAACGTTGATTTGGATTTCTGGCGTTTTCTTTATCTTTTGAAACTACACTAATTTGATTAATGTCTGAACGTAAAATTAAAAATTCTTTTAAGATTGTAATCACTGTTGTCATTACTTTATATTGATTGTGCTGATTAGTTTCACCTTCAGAATCTTTTTGATCTGTATAAAAATGAATTGATAATTGATTTACATTACCATCTTCTTTAATCCAGCCGATCACTGTATAAAGTATACCATCTGCATCAAATTTTGCTTCTAAAGTATTTGGATAAACAGAAGGTGATATTGTATATTCGTACCCTGAAATAGTTGCTTCACCAATTTCTAAAATCAAACGATATTCATTAATAGAAGTAATCATTAGTCGTTAATGATAAGTACAGAAATATTACCTTCTTTGTTTTTATATCTCCATCCGTATGTATCTTCGTTGCTGCCATCTTTGTCAGTTTTATACCAATCAAATGTCATTTCAATTCCTGTTTTCGGATTTTTTAAAATGATCTGTTTTTGTCCTGCCATGTAATTTACATTAGCACTATGAAGTTCAGCTATTTCAGCAGAAAAAGTTTGAGTCTTTTTAGAATACAAAAATAAATTCGTACTAAAAGGTACCAATGATATTGATTCGTTAATGATTCTAAAATATTTAAGTGTTCTAATTATCATGTTATTTAATTAATTTGCCTGATTTTTGTAATTGATTTAATTTATTTAAACCGTAAAAAATATCTGTTATTCGTGCTGCAATAACTCCCATCTCTCCAATTGAATACGCTGTTGATTTATTTTTAGGTTTCAGTAATGCTGTTAAATATATTTTTTGACCAATTTTAACTTCCTTCACTGTTAAATCCATACTGACGTTATTACCACTGTTTTCTTCAATTTTCTTGATTGTTTTTAAATCAGTCATCACATCAATGATTTGAGCGATTTCCCATTCTTCAGGATTTAAAGGTTCTAAAGTATCTTTCTTCACCATAACTATATCATTAGCCAATTGCGCATCAGTTTCCTTTTTGCCTTCTAATTGTTGTTTAAATTGGTTTAAATTAGTTATCATGATTTATATATTATTCGTAAATTTTATATCCTTTTTTCTTCAAATAGTACTTATAAATACGTGCTAAGTCTTCAGGATTAATATTGGGCATGTTTGTCAACAAATTTCCATTCAAATAAATTTCGTTTCCTTGTTTAGTGAACTTATCTTTATTCGTCATTAACGTATAGTCTTGGTGACATTGATCAACTTTAATCTTTCGTTCACCACGATGCCATGCATCTATACAAAAATTTTCAGGGAATGTGACACTCATGTTAAGATATATATTATTAATAAACATTAAAAACAAAAGATGTTACAAAGAAATACCGAATTAGAACCCGAAAAGTTCTTAAATCTCATCACTAACAACGAACTGATCGTATATGAAGAAGTTCAAGGCAGCAAAATCTGGGTCAATTATGTCAATGGCAACTGGATAGTACGTCCCAAAGGTGTAACTCAAAATCCGATCAACATGATTGATATGGCAATGCAAAAATATTACAAATATGCCTATCAATACCTATTAACTCTACCTGACGAAGTTACAAATTTATTACGCCCTAATTACTATTTTGGATTCGAATATTTTCCAGACGAACAACCTGCAAATATTAAGTATGATCGTATCCCTAAAAATCATTTAATACTTACATGTGTATGTAAATATGCAAAACAATACGTGTATAATGTCGATGAAATTAAAACTTGGGCAGATTTATTTGATGTCGATACCTTACCTATCATTTATCGTGGTAAATTAATGGAAAAACAATTAGATGCAATCAATTACTTCTTACATACAACTGAAAAAGATATACAATTGTTCTTTAAGAATATTACTTTTACTGAGTTTTTTTATAAACTCTTAAACCCAGCAACATCGTCGTCATTTCTTAAAAATAATACCTTTAATGATAATCTACAAAAAATTATCATGCGATACGGTAAAGACCAAGAATCAACTTTAGAAATATTAAATCCTATTTATCAGAAAATGCAGCTTAAGACTGACTCTGAATTTAGTGATGTATATTCTTTACTACTATTCAATTTCATGCAATGGTTACTGACAATTGATTTATCTACTGTCGAATCTTCAGGTACAAGTCGTGATATAATTTATATCAATTTGATTTCAAAATTGTTTAATATATATTGTGCAAAGAATGAAGATAATATTATAAATTTTATCTTTACTGTCCCTGAATTTTTTAATACAGATAAGTTCCGTGTAAATCAAGCACTCATTAAAAATCAAACAACTTTAGAATTATTGAACAAACATTCTAAATTAGAATATCTGTTTAAGATATTATTAAGTAACTTTCAACATGAACAAAAGAAAGAAATTGGAATTATTAATGAAGTAGCATTAGAACATTTAAATAATTTAATTCGTAAGATACAAATTAAAATTGAAGAACAATTAAATTACAATACTAACATTGATCGTTATAGCTTTAAGTTTCAAGATTTAGCCAAATATCCTAACATCAAATGGGAAGAAGATCATCGAGGACATGTAATGACAGATATGGGTTCGTTGTTCCCAGATAATAATGGTGATGATAAGAAAAAATTAAAAAAGAAAAAATAATGCCAAGTATCGACGAAATATTAGGACCTGAAGACGAAACACCTAAAACTCCTAAAGATGAGAATACTGTTTATTTTGCAGGTCAAGTTGAAAAACCTAAAAATCCTACAAAACAACGATTACAATCATTAAAAGAAATGTTGGATTCTGACCCAGTGCAATTGAATACTGATAATATGTTATTAGACCCCAGCATCATGCCTGCAAGTCAAAACATTAAATCAGTTGATTATTATAACGATGAAAAACCTAAACATTTAGTTTACGCACAACGAGTAATTACAAACATTGTTAAGACTTATATTAAAAGTCCAAAACTTTTACAGAGTCCACGTCTATTAGATTTAGTCGATAAACAAATTGATAAATATGCACGATTATTGTTATTGATTGAAACTTCGGAACGTAATTTTATTACTTTACAAGAAGCTATTGATAGTGGAGATATGTCAACAGAAGTATTTGATACCAACATGCGCGCACAGCAAACATTAGTCAATCATGAAACAAGTTGTGATAAGCATCTCGATGCCTGTGAAAAGTATTGGACAGCATACGCGGAACAGTACGGAATGGAAAACGAAGAAACAAAAATTGTACAAGAAACTGAAGTCAAGACAGACGAAAAGAATCGTATGATTATGAATGCTACAGATATTATCGAACGTATCCGTGGAGTTAATCAAGAAAAGAATATCGCTGAGGATAAAGTCCGCGAAAAGAAAAAGAAAGACAAAGAAAAAGCAGATGATGAATCTGCTTTAAAAAAGAAAACGGATTAAGCTCGTGTTATGTCAGTGCGACTAAGGGTTCCCGGAATAGTGGAGCATTCACCGGATTTTCAATTTCTTATCTACTGTGTATTTAAACAAGACATAAGGCTAGGTATCACCTGTCATCTCCATAGTCAAAATTAAATTGACATCCGTTTCTTTAAAAAAGTCCTTTACTTTGTAGTAAAGGTGTGTAATGATTATGGAATTGTAAAATTCTTTCATGATGATTAAAACAGAACTTATCAGCAATGGTTCTCACTTCACTTAATTTTATCCATTGAATGTTCTCACATTCATCAGGTTCCATATTTTCTAAATGTACATTAGGTAATTCTTCAACTGAATTAATATCTAATAAGATACCACAATGAAATAAAACATTTTGTAATGTAACTGAAGGTTCACTATTAACAAACCAAGGCATGTTTTTCGAACTGTATAAGAACTTATGTTCCCAGTCAGGTAAATACATTCCGGCTTCTTCAAATACTTCCCGATAAACTGCATTTTCGATTGTTTCACTCCAATCTAAATAACCACAAGGTACATTATAAAATCCTTTATGTTTCCCTGTACCACGAGTTCCCACCAACACATAAAAATCATCTTCTGTTAAATATTCTTTTGAAGACCCATCGTTAACTAATGCATGAACATGACCTACAACAACATTTGAACGTGAATGCCATAAATGACCGTTGTCAGTTTTATAGATTTTGTTAGGTTTGTTATTGAATTTTTTATTCGTCATGACTTGATATTGCTGTAATGAACCATAACCAATGTTCTGCTTTCCATAAAGCAGGATTGTTTATATCTTCACTTAAAGTGGGAGGATAAGAACTTTTAGCATTTTTAATTAAAGCTTGCACATGGTCGTCATGGTCGTTCGACCACTGCATTGCTTTAATATGCCAATCTTCTAATTTCACTACCGTGAAGATTTAGATTTGATATTGTGATCTGCTAACCAAGCCATAAGGCATTCGTACTTCTTTTTCATATTACTGATGTTTTTTAAAGTTACTAATTAATGCTAAAATGTTTTCACGCCCTTTTGTATTCATGGAATGTGAATATACTTCCGCTGTGAGTTTAATGTTACTATCCATACACAAATTTACTAAAAAGTGTGCACAGTGATAGCCTGTTTTTTCTTTGTATTCTTCGTAGTTAATATCTTCTTTGATATAACCACCATGTTTGTGCCAAAGTTCATAACTATCGTCACTTAAATCATGATCAAATGCAAATACATCTGGGATGCCAAATTTGAGTAAGTGTTTACAAAATTGATCGTAAGTTTTTACCCAAGTCCATTCAATATCAGGTGCATTATATACATCTAAAGTTTCTTTGTTAGGAGCACAACGTTTGGCACGATTTAAACCGTCAATGTCATCTTCTATTAATAGTCCTCTTCTCATTATTCAATTACTTTTTCAATTTGTTCTTTGAATTGCTGTGCAATTTTCTTAACAGATTCTCTTTTAGAATCTGCTATATAATATTCAACTGTTTCCAATAAACTTGCTTTTGTAATTGAAATTTGTGATTGAGAAACTTTAATAGGTGATTCTGATTCCAATTCAATTGAACCTGTACAAGGTTCTCCCCAACCTTCACCATGTAATTCGTTTTGTATTTCTTGATGAATATCAACTAATTCTTCATTCAATGAAAATTGTGGATAAGCTGATCCGTCACCACCATTGGAAACGGAATAGTAAAGTGTTAATTTATGCATTTTCGATTTCTATAATTTCTAAAGTTCCACGCTGTACAAATTGTGCGATTGTTTCTTTCCAATATTCAGCTGTAAAGTTTAAATAATTGGTTAAGAAATTTTCTGGCAATTCATCTAACATGTTTGATAAGTAATCACCATCGTGAATCTTTTTAATGGATTCAATTACTTTATGACGTTGATTTAATGGATTCACATGAAAGTGACCATCACCATCAACGCATACGACCATATTAGTCTTCATTGTTAGATTCGTTTACTTCAACTGCATCTTCAAATTCAGGTCCAGAACTGTTACCTTCAAAGTCTGCAGGAGTATCATTTTCAGCAGTTTCTTCTGCAAGAGGTAAATTACCCAACAGTTGTTTTAAAGGATTAAAATCTTCAGGTTTGCCACCTGCCGCAATATGCTCTTTGTATTGCTCGTTGATTTTTGCAACTTGGTCTTCGTATTGTTGTAGTTGTTTATTGTAAGCATTTTTTTGCTGAGCAATATTATTTCTACGTTGTTTAACTTTAACTTTGTGTTTCTTGCGATGTTTGGAAGTAGGCATAGTAAATTTTATATAACAATTATATGCTTTATATAATTACTATGAAAATTTGTTTATGCTGCGACAGATAAATACTGCATATTAAACCAACGTTTTGCTTGTTCAAAACGTATGTGTTTCCAATTGGGAAGTGATGCTGTAAGTTGTTGTTCGAATTTTAATGATTGATTATACCAATTAGTGATATTTTCACGACGTTCAGTATTATGAATAGTATAAGTATAATTCAATACTTTATAATACTTTTCATCTTGAGTCATTTTGTTATTATAATCAAGTGCTTTATATAACTTACCTGGATATAAACTTTTAATGACATCAGGACGATTATGTAAATAGTTATTAATTACGTTAAATGAATCTGTTGTTAATGATACAGAAGGATGAATTGGTTTATCTAACATTAACATTACTGTATCATATAAGAAAGGTCCCCATCCTGATTCAGCTGCAATGTTTTTAGTTTGATAATATTTACCATCATTTGTTAATTCAGCATAACCATAAATTTTTGATTTATCTTGAATTAAAAATTGAATGGTATTGTTTTCTTTGTTTATTATTAAATACTTGTCAGTAATGTCCTTATTAGGGATATTCAATGTTTCTAATACAAATGATTCAACATAATATTTTGATTGAAAGAAATCTAATGCGTGTTTGAATACTGTCGTTTTACTAATATTGTTATTTTTAATAATTTGTTCCGATTCTTCCACATAAGGTCGGAAATAATTATACGGATGTAATTTATAAATCTGATTAATAATTCCTAATTCAGGTGCACCTACGATAGGTTCAGCAAATTCATCAGGCTTCCATGCGACAGCATAGTTTAATGACGTTGAATTGATAGGTTGAGTTTCAATGTTAGGATTTTGTTGAAATTTTTTCCATACGTTAATTGCTTCAGGACGAATCATTTCTGAAGGTTTCAAACCTAAAGGATAAATCGACTGCATTAACAATTCGTATAAAAATGGTCCCCAACCTTTATCTGCACCAATTCTTTCAACGATATAATATTCGTTTTTGTAATTAGTTGCCCACATATAACCATGAATAGCTTGAGTTACATGATCATATAATACAATTTTAATTTCCTTTTTTGTCATCTCACGAACTACAATGATGTTATTAGCATCGTCGTATGACATGGCTTTTTCAAAAATTGAAGACATGAATTGTTTGATTTTCGTGATCATTATTACAATTGTATAATTATATTTTTAAATGTGAAATATTATTCTATTATTTAACATTTCTTTTTGTATTATAACCTGTAACACGTTTTTCTTTTAACGAGGAAAAATAGTCATTACGTGTAAAAAATTTATTAGCTGCAATGTCATACATAAACTGATCATCTTTATCAGTATACATATAAGGAACTCCATTACTACCACCTGAAAGAACTTCATAACGTAAACTAAAAGTTCCCCAAACGATTTGACCAACCATACCTGATTCTTCAATATTTAATTTTGATGCATTACTAATCTGTATTTGTGCGTGTTTAACACCGTGTTTAAATACTCCTAATTCATCTTCTGTAAAAGTTTGGGATAATCCATTTAAATATTCTCCTTTAACAGATACAGTAATTTTAGGCATTTTTTGTTGTGCAGTAAATACGTCCATTGCTTTTTGTACTCCTTGCATAATATGTGCTGCTAATTGTTCCGTAGTTGTCACACCAGGAATCGTTACTGTAGCATTTCCTTCTTTAATCATTCTTTTTTCTAAATGAACAAAATCTAACAAATCAGCACCATTTGCGTATGCTGCACATGCAGACATTAATTTATCGCCATCATTAACAATAATGTCAAATTTTTCAGTTGCCATCATTTGTTCATAAAATTCTTCAAATTCAGACAATACATATCTAATATCAGAACGTGATTCTCTAACCATACCATTTAAAAAACTAGGATCAGTTTCATGTTCGGATGCTCCTCCACTGTGTAAATTATATCCACGAATATACATTTCAATAAAGTATTGATCATTTTGTTTTAATAAATTATTTAAAGCATTACGTAAAGTTACAGTATTATCAACTTGTTCTTGTTGACTTGGATTTTCAGCCGGAGACGGATTGTCTGTTGGAGACGGATTTTGTTCAGGGCTTGGAAAATCCATGTGATTTTCATTTAATTTTTTACGGAAATCGTTTAAATTTGTAATCATTTGTGCTGATTAGATGTTTTTATATCTGTATATATTAAAAAACCCTAAATTTATTAAAATTTAGGGCTTTTAAATTTATTCATAAAGGAACTAGGATTAACGTTTCCTAAACTTCCCATTTGTGATTGTTGTTTCTTTTGTTCTTCAGCTTCTTTACGATTACGTTTATCTAATTCTTCGTTTCGTTTATTTAAACGTTCAATGAACAATTCAAATTTCCAATACGGTAACTTCATGATCTCACTATTTTGTTGGTGAGTTTGCATCATGAACTCAAACTGATTGTCTAATAAATTGTTTAAAGGGATTAGGAACAATGAAAAGAGCTCTAGGTCCGTCGGGATAGCCAAATTCGGCCCGCACCTCCTCTCCACAATTTGGACATGAACATTTCACAGATTTTACACCAAAATCCATTTTATTCATTACAACGTCGTGGGCGAAAATAAACATATCACTATTCATTTTACTAAAGTTATATTCTTCTTGTTCTAATTGTTCAGGTGTCATTTTTTTAGAAACACGTAAACCTGCTTTCATTGAAGGAATTGTCTGCATAAATGCTAAGTTAGGTAATTTCTTACCTCCACTTTTCATTGTCTGTACGAAAATATAATTACTAATATCTTCTTGAATACCTATTGTTGGGGGTGCTAATTTCACATCCGCTCCTGATTCTAAAGGAAATTCATAGATACCTAAACTAGGATTAAAATATGGTGCAATATCTTCGTCTTCAGTAGCATATTCGTAATTAGCAGGAATGAACTCTAAAGTTACATCTGTTTTACAATCACATGTAATGATTTTTGAAATACTACGTCCTTTCTTTGCACTCATCTTTGCAATCAAAATAATTAACGTGATACGATCACCATTTTGAATTTCACGATAACTACCTTTTGTACCATCAGCAAATAATACTTGTGAACACGCAGCTAACATTTCGTTAGTTTTCATGATCACGTCATATTCATTTTTTTCGTTAATTACTGCAAAGGATTCAATTTCGGCAGTTTTTGCTGGACGTAACAAAATTCGTGTTCCTGGTTTGTAAAATTTGTTATACGGTAAATAATGCAAAGGAATTTCTAACCAATCAGAAGTAGCTTCGATTTTATCTACTTTTTGACGAGTATTATTACCGAACTGTTCCATGTTCTGGTTAACTTCTTGCATTTGATTGGGTTTATTTGTCTCTGAATCTTTGATAAAATTCATTAAGTGATCTTCGTTTTCTTGCATAGTTAGATTGATTTTATAACTTTATATATTGCAAGAACTGCAGTCCCTTGATAGGTCTATTTATTACTTGTTACAAACATTAAATTATATTCTCTATTAAACAATTCTTCTGAACCTAAATCTTTAATTGTTTTAAGTCTCCATTCTTCGTTGTTTTGACCCGGAACTTCAAACCAATATGCTCGTTTACAATTAAAACTATTTTTTAAAGGATCGCCTTCGAATAATTCAGAGCCTGTAACTAAATCATAAAAATAATTTAACCCATTGGGTGTCGAATTGATTGTAATTGATGTATCTTTACTTGCTGAAATTGTTGGATAAATAGATTTAAAAAAAGATTCAAAATGTAAAAAATATGCTGCATCAATAAAAATATAATTTGAATAGTTTTTTCCTAATGCTATATTTTTTTTATATACTGCAAATTCGATACAAGACCCATTATCAAATTCTATTTTTTTAGCATTACTTAATGTTATTAATCCGGGTTGCATATAATATGGTACTCCTTTATATAAATTTAAAATATCATCGTAATATTTTGCAACTGAATCACGATTAAAACCAAATATTATAATTTTATAAGAAGGATTAAAAATCATTTGCCAAAGATATACACCAGCCATAAGTTTATCCATTTCCATTTGTCTTGAAAACATTTCAATACGATATCTATATTGCTGATAATGATCAATAATTTCTTTTTGATATTTATATAATGCTATTTTATATCTTGAATTAGGAGTAAAACTTACTGTACCTAAAAATTTATCAATAGAATTATAACATTGTGAATATTCTATTAATTCATTGTGATTCAGAACATATTCAGAATGAGATGATCTTGTATTAGGTATATTTCTAAAGTGTTTAATTTTTGTCATTTTGATAAAAAATGTTTTATTTTAAGATATATATTAAAACAAAACGTTTCATTTATGACATATTACACAATTTACAAAACTACTAATCTTAAAAACATCTACAATATAAAAAAAACCAATAGAGTAGCGAATTCTATTGGTCTTCCAAATTAATTAAATAATTTGTACCGTTAACTATAACGGGTCCTAAGTGCCCCACTTGATCAGGGCGACTATTTATATCTTTCAGCAATACCAAGTTGTGGTGCAAATGCTGATTCTATTGTTATATCAATTATTTCGTATTCAATTAACATTATATTTCTATTTTTATTTCTTCTGTATAAAATGGATTCATTTCATTTGAATTAATTAAATGAGTACGTAAAATAGGTTTACGGCTATTTAAACTAACTCTAATTTTTTCTTGTAGCCATTCTTCGCTATTATCTAATAGGAAACGAATGAATTTATTAATATCTTTACAAATACTAATATTTATATCCTCGTCATCAAAAAAGTTACTTACATCGTACGTTTCATCGACGATATGTGTAAATTCTGAATCATGTATTTTATATCCTACAATTTTTTCAATGATACATAACAATTTCTTTTCTGCAGAATTAGTTCCAAAATTAATTTGTTTGGGGTCATTTACAAAATAGGATTCGTGTAATTTAAGACCTTTTTCAGCCATTTTTGTTTCAATTACATTAATCATTCCTTTGTGACCGTCTTTGTTGCCACGAGCTGTAAGAATATTAACAGTATGATCTTTAATTTCTTTGAATCGTTCAATAAAAAATATACAATTGGTTAGATGTTCATTGATTAAATTTTCATCTGTATATTCACGATAACTTACACCAATGTCTTCTAACGTAAACTTTTTAATTTTAAGGATTTTATCCCAAATTTCTTTACTTAAAAATCCACCAATTCCATTATAATAAATAGGTAAGTTGTCACCTTTATGAAAACCTGTACGGATTAATGTACCTTCATATTGTGAAACACGAAACAAATATGTATCAGGTTTGTTCTTGTCCAGAATCCACCATTTAGCATCTGTTAAGATTAATGTATGATCAAGGTCAACCCATGAAATTTCTTTTTTAGGCATTGCATCTTTTGTCAATTCCGTTAATCTTTGTTTTGTTAGTATTGTCATTATATTGTTGTTTCGTTACTATGAACTAAATTTTGTTGCATTGCGACTTCATAAAAATCTTCAATTGATATTCTGTTCATCATTCGTTTTTTAAGTTCTTTTAACGAAGTTTGTTTCAATATCTTATGGATACGTTCACCTAAATGTAAATGAAATACATCTAACATGTCGACCCAATCTTTTTTGTAGATTCTATTATCTGTCCACACTTTATTATCTCCACTTAAATACCATATTAAGTTAATCATTTTGGCATTATTAATATCAGTAGCAGTTACCTTTATTTTCCAAAAATCTTCATCTTTAATATTATTTTTAATACCATAAATCAAAATATCAAATATCTCATTGTAGGAAACTACATCGTTGTAAAGATGAAGTAAATCATCGATACGAACTAGAGATATTGAATCATTTTTGTAAAGCAATTTTTCAACATCCTTAACTTTTTTCATAGCTAAAAGTTATTATACTTTTTCCTGCTGATTGGTTTGTTTTGTTTTATCTACGCCATTCAGCCATTTTGCTTTCACAGTTCCACCTAACAGAATACCACCATGCCAAGTACCTGAACGAAATTCGCCACTTTCCCATACTCCCCATTTCCAATCGCCCCAATACATCACACCTTTTTTCCAATACAGAATATTATCCTTAATTTCTAATTCCACATTGTCTAATTCACAATTCAACAACCAATCAAAGGATGTTGAAGCCAAAAATTTCTCAATGGGTTTAGTGTTTGTGATAACTGCATTTTCTGTAGTCAATTTGATGAACCTTTGCTGCATGATTTATATATTAATTTAGAACGGGTAATCCTCATCCTTTAATTGAACTGATTTCGTCATTTTAAAGTCACATGGCTTGCCCTGTTCATTATAATTATAAGACAAAAACTTACGAATGTTTTCTGTATTTGTGATAACTTGTATATTATCAACTGTATAACCTTTAGTTTCATCAATTCGATCGATATGATAACTTTCTTTGAAACGTCCTTTACTTACCATGTAATTTGTTTTAATTACAAATGCTAAAAATTGTTCAAAAGTTAATGTAAATTCTTTACCTCTGCGTTTTGCATTTTGCTTTAAATTACCATACGCATATCGTTCAGGATGTCGTTCTTTATATCGTCGTTTTTGACATGAATGACAATAATTACCACGATAACCTGGCTTTCGGCAATACTTTGTTACACACATTAAAATAAACTTGGTTTAGGGTGTAACAATTCAACAATTATATCGCCGTGACATGATTTAGGTTTACAAAAACAAAACAGTCGTTTATTCTTTAATAGACTGAGTTTGGCTAACAGTTCAGGATTCTGTAGTACATATTCACGATACTTTTCAAGTGCTTCCTTCCGTGTCTTTACTACGAATTGAGCTTTAGTTTCTTTGTTCTTAATATGTGTAAACGGATTACCGTAAATACTACCCCTCCCAATATAAATATCGGTAGGTTGATTTTGTGGTTCCGTTCTTAGATTGTGTACTGTTGTCAACTTGTTCTTTGATTTTAAGTATTGTGTCGAGTAACATTTCTGGAGTTTCATTTTTGTCTAACATTTCTTTCACGAAATCTTCAGGGAAACTATGTTCAGGACTATATTTTAAAATTTCGGTACACGTAAGACAACAATATGAATGACAAAAATCTCTGTCTTCATTAAAGCCCACCCAATATCGTAAAGATGAACCGGCAGGAAATGTACGTGAACACATTAAACATAAATGTGGTTTACGAGTTTTTTTAATCAGTCGATCTGATAATGTCATTTAGTCTAAAATTAAAAGAATGATAAGTATAATAACGAATGCTCCCATTAGAATATTGAGTTAGTTTTTATTTCTCTGATTAATTGTGCAAAAGTTTCTTCGAACACAATGTTATCAGGTATTGGATATTGTGCAAACATTGCTGCTAATTGTTGTGGCGTGTATGAATTGAGATTTTCACCTGTACCTGAATAAGGTACATAAAAATTCCATTCAGGTCGTTCAATTGCAAACAAATATAAATTTTTAATTTGTTCAATAATATATTGAACACTAATTGAAGGATGTTCTGACTTGGTTAAGTCTTTCGTAATAATCGCATAACTACGACCTTGCATTCCTTTTGCTTGACCATAAATTGCATGAAAATCACTTAAAGCTAATTTTGCAATTCCTTTACCATGTCGTCCTTGAGTATTAGAACCAAACACAAGAACTCCACTACCTACGATCGATTTGGTTATTTTACCTTTGTATGTTTTCATTTTATGAAAATTCGTTTTATTTGTCTTTCAGGAAATAAACCAATACTACTAATTACTGATTGTTCTGAATTTTTAAAAATATAATATCCGGGTGCGTAAACTCTGTCTTTATTATCAGCTACATAAGGTTCGTGTTTATTGATAACATATAAAGTATTATCATCAACAAATTCATTTATTACTAATTTAATATCAGGTGTAACAGTACTTGTTAATAATTTTGAAACTTTAGAATTACACAAAACTACGTTACCAGGTTTATGACGGCCTTCTACTGCAATTTGCATTGAAGCTTTAATTACTAACATTGATACCCGTCTTTCAAAAGGTACATTTGTGTTGGGATTTTGTAAATCGACAATTAAATCTATATCAGGTTTTATTGTTGTATTTAAAAAATGTGCAACATACGATTTCAAATCCACTTCATAAATTGTAGGTGGAAAGAAAATTTGTTTGCTCAGTTTCTGTAAAGTAAGTTTAGCGAATGAATTTTCAGTTTCTTCTTCAGTTTTTGTAAGTTCAAGATATTCAACTACAGGATTTTTTTCGCATTCAATTACGTATAATTCTTCAATCATTATATTGTCGTATTCTTTTTATTTTGTGCTAATTGGGACATGAAAAATTCCATGACTTCAATCCAATTTTTACATTTTATATATTGTTGTGTAATATGTGCAGGAATAGGATTAAAAGTATCAAATAAGATTTTCACACCTTCAAAATTTTCTTGATTTCTGCCTGTAGCATTATCATCAATTAAATAATCTCCACGTAATAATGATTTATCATTCGCTAATATTAAACGTTCGGGCCATTCAGGTCCAAAATGTTTACGTACCCAATAATTCTTTTCCGCTAAACACATAGGATTTCTATGCGATGGCGCTGATAAGAACCACACATCGTAATGTTCCGCTAATGTTTTTACGGCTGTTATTGCATCTTTGATTTCTTCCATCTCCATAAAGAAACCATAAGTTGCTTGAGGATATTTGTTATCCGGGTCATGTGCTAATCTGGATAAATATATTTTACGATAATCAGCACAAACACCATCTAAATCAACATAAATTATTTGTTTTGATTTAGTTGGTTTAACTCTTTCAAAACGATATTGAAATTGAGGATGTTGTAAATGTGCAGGTTGTAAAAAATTAAGAATTTGCTTGAGATAACTGAGAATTTTCATGAAGTGTTTGATAAAATTTACTAAGAACATACATAAAATGTGGATGTTGTATTATGAATGTTTCAATGTATGCTGCGGTACCATTAGAAATTGATTCTGTACCATAAAATGCTTCACCAATTGCGCAAGCCATAGATGCAACAGTATCGGAATCACCACCAGTAGAAATTGCTGTACGTAAACAATCTTCAAAATCTGTTGATTCTAAAAAAGATACAATGGCTTGAGGTACTGAACCTTGACACGATACGTCAAATTTTTGTTGACGATAATAATCTAAAGTATTATCCAAATCATATTTAAACATTGTTTCAATACTTAATTTGATTTGTTGTTTACTATAACCTTTACGTGCTAATAAAATACAAGTCGCAATGGCTTGTGCGCCTTTGATACCTTCAATGTGATTATGAGTTACTTCAGCAGATTTTTTAACTTCGTTTAATAAAACCATTAAATCATCAATTAACCAAGCGAGTGCACTAATTCGCATTGCTGAACCATTCGCCCAACTGCCATAAGGTTGAGGATTTTGTTTGTTGTTTAACCAATCACGAAATTTTGCACCATATCCTGCATCAGGATATTTATTACCATAACGATAAATAGTATTTGCGTAATCTTTGCCATGCAAGAATGCGTCTGCGACTGCTACTGTTAATACTGAATCATCTGTCATGTGACACTCAATATCGAATAAGTCAAATACTTTTGACTTGTTGTTTTTCATTTCAAAGCGAGACCCTAAGATGTCACCGATTATTGCTCCTAGCATATTATAATTGTTTTGATTTTGTAAATAAATTTTTAATTAAATAAATTATACGTTTATGAAACGGTATTTGCCAAACTTTACGAGTTCTTTTTTTATCGGAAACTATTACATAAGGTGCAGATACTGAAATCCAAGGGACCCATACGTAACCTTGTTTATTTTCTTTATTATCCATAACAATTATATGCTTTTAATACTGGATAGTTTAAAATAAAAAACCCTAACGTTTTTGAAGCGTTAGGGTTTTATGCTGTAAGTCTAAAGGAGGTGTCCTTACAACGAGAGATCAGTGGAACTGAGGGGAATCGAACCCCTGTAGTAAGTGCAACGATTATAATTTTCTACATGTTTAGGATTGTCATTTCTGGACGTCCACATATTTAGTTTTTGGCATGTAACTAAAAAGCAGGAATTAATTTTTCAGATATTTAATTATTATCTTTGTTTGCTAATTGGGTGCACGACTCTTTCGAGTTGACTGTTACACTAACTCAGCTACCATAGCAGGAGTAGCTTTTGAAACCGAAGTTTCTGCAGTGTAACCTAAGTCTGCTGCAATTCTGTTATGAACTGAGCTATTTTTTAAGTTTGCGTTTACTTTTGAAAGTTTAGTTAAAGAGTATTCTAACAAATCTCTACATGCTGATTACGACAGTAATGAACCTAATCAAATCCAAGCAGTCCCATAAAATTAATGAACGTTTCAATAACAAGTATTGAATTTCCTAATACAATTATATGTATTGTATCTTATATATGAAAAAGTATTTAATTTGTTTTAGAATTTAGTAATTATTTTATCAATTGCTCCATATTCCACAGCTTGTTTTGCTGTCATCCAATTATCTCTTTCACAATCAGCCCACACTTTTTCAAAATCTTGTTTAGTATGATTAGCAATTATTTTTACTAAATCAGTACGTAAATTTTGCATTTCTTTATTATAAATTTCAATTTCAGATGCTTGACTAAAACTAATTCCACCTAAAGGTTGATGTTGCATCAATCTACTGTGAGTTAATGCGTAACGATGTTTCTTTTCACCTGCTACACCTAATACGAATGCCATAGAAGCTGCTAGACCCATCACACAAGTGTACACAGGTGTTTTTATGGCTTGCATTGTATCGTATATTGCTAACCCTGAATAAACTTCTCCACCCGGGCTGTTAATATACAACCAAATTGGTTGAGATGATTCATCTTCGTTATCTAAAAATAATAATTGTGCATTAATCGTATTAGCTACAAAATCATCAATTTCTTCACCTAAGAAAATAATACGGTCCATCATTAAACGGTCAAAGACTGAAATGATAGATGAATTAGATTGGCGTTCTTCGATCACCATCGGTGTTAACATTGAAGGTAACATCTTTTGTTGTCGTTGTTTATAATGAGATAAACTTGTACTGGAAATTCGATTCTTTGCGAATTTATCAAAATTGGTCATAAGAATGATAGTATTTTTGATTTTATATTCTTGAAAAACGTAATTGTTTATTTAATATATACTTTATACAAATTTAAGATACTTAAAATGAAAATACAGATTAACGGTTTCGACATTGAAATTAATACTGAAGACACAAATATGGTTGTTAAAGTATTAGATGCAAGTGGTAAGGAATTATCCAATAATACTTTTGCGCAATCAACTGATGCAAACGCTGCACCTGATGCAGTAGATATGCCTTCAGCAGAAGATACAGCATCGACAGATAATCCTGATGATACAGGTTCAAGTCCTGAAGATGATGGTTCACAACCTCCAATTGAAACACCTGAACCAGGTGAAGGAAACGAAGGTGAAAATCAAGAAATCACAGACGACGAAATGGCAGAAGGTTTTTGTCCTTCATTTGAACAATTCAAAAAAATGAATGAAGCAAAGAAAAAGAAAGAAGAAGAAGATAAGAAAAAGAAAACTGCTGTAGTTAAACCTAAAAAATAATTAGCATAACGCATAAAAAAAGCCGAATCAATTGATTCGGCTTTTTTGTTTAGAACTTATTAGTTAAAAGATAAAGCTTCTACAGTTTCTTGCATTTTTAGCAATTCGTTCAATTTGATGAAAACTGTTTTATCAGTTTTGCTAAACAAATCCAGTTTTGACGAACTGATTGTTAATCCTAACATCATCCCCCTTTTACCATTGTAAGCAGGAATATGACGTTTTTCCATGTTGAATTTTCTTTTGATTACTTTTAACGTCGCTTTTTCTGAAGCAGTTTTTTTGAAGATAATAGATGACATATAGATTCGTTTTTTAGTTATTACAATTATATACTTTATTTACCAGAAATAAAAATGAAACCTAATTTAGTTCCTTCGATTTCAGGTGTAAGATACACATCGTTCTCTGCTAAATATAATTTACCCTTACCATTTAAATATGATTGTGCATGTAATGTAACAAGAACCGGTAACGTTTTATTATGTTGTTGACGTTGTCTAGCACGTTTCTCTGCCAATGAACGATCAGCAGTCCAATGTACAAATTGTCGTTTACCTGGGAGTATTTTATCTTTCTTTATTAATTCAGCTGTCACATCATCAGTTCCATGATATAAAATAGTACCTTGAGTTGCTAATTTTATTTGTTGATGTTCTTTATCAGGTGCTACACCTTCACTATGACCTTGAGTTGCACGAATCAATGTTTTATCATCATTAAACATAAAACGTTTCTTATCATTCGTTTGCACGATCGTATCTAAATCCTCAGCAGTGATATGTAAGTAATTAATTAAATCATTCACATTCATCCATCCTTTATTATCCATTGTTAAAGGATGTGGGTCATGCCGAAGAAGTTTCGACATTCTTTTACTATTTTTTACTAAATCCATATTACAATTATATGAATAATTAGTCTTGAATAAAATTTTTCAAAGCTTGCATTTGTTCCCCATTAATATCTGAAGGTAAATCTTCTACTTTAATTAAATGAAACGTTAAACTAGATTCTACATCTAACATTTGATTAAACATTTCAACTTGTTGATCACGTTCAGCAATTAATTCTTTATTGTTGCTTTTTAATACTTCAATTGCTAATTTCCATGATTCAGATGTAGTATCAATATCGTATTCAAATTGACCATTCCCAATGTCACGTTTTAAATTTTCGCCTTTTTCGTCTTTAGCGCAAAATTGTTCACACAGAGCAACACGTGCTTTTTCATATTCTAGAAATTTTTCAGAAGGTTTGCCTTTAGTTTGGATTAGTTCGATTTCTTTTTGTAGAAGATCGATGTTTTTTAACAAAGCATAGTGGAATTTAGGACCTTTCAATTTTTCCAAAGTAGGTAGAACTGTACCTAAGCGTTGTGTTACTTCGAATAATTCGTAATTTTTCATATCAATCAATATTTTATTGTTTATATGATTGAAAAATATGAATGTTTAAATATTAACGTTTGAATACGTCTTTCCGTGTAATTGAATCAAAATGACCATTAAAATTATCAAACATTTCAGTATTGTAGAATAAAAACCAACGGCTGTTAGTTTCAATTGCATCTAAAACTTGAATTAATAAGATTTTTTTACTAGTGGATTGTAATGCGTTTTCAATCGCATACGTATGTTGCATATTAAGATAATTAGTAAAACGATCGAATTTGTTTTGTAATGCATCCGGCATTTTAATTTTTGTATCTAATTCAGTATTGATGTACAATAATTTATCGTACATAATGTTTTTAATTAATTTTTTTGTATCTTCTAACGATAGACCTGTTTCATCACTTAGAATTTTATTCACAAGATCACCCATTGTATTTAATACAACTTCAATATAGAAATGAAAGAGTTCTGTTTTAAGTTTGTTATCGTATTCTGTAAGTTTGGATTCGAATTTTAATGCACGTAATGTTTGTGTTACTGTATGATTTTTGATTTCAAATTTATCACGACCAATAAACTTGACGAACCAATCAGTGATTCCATCTTTTAATTTAGTGTTATTAAATATCCAGGTAGTGAGTACGGCGCCTGCGGCAATTAATACTTGATCTATAGTCATAGATTATATATCAAAGCAAATAGATTTTTACTGTAAAATTTTGTAAGTAATACGAATTTGCATATTATTTACAGTACCTGACGCTTGTGCAATATTTAAAATTGAAAAAGTATCAGAATCAATATAAACAATACGATTCGTAATTCCTGTTCCTGTGTGTGCGATGAAAGCACCTGTACCATTAATAAAACTGGAAATTGTAACTGTGCCTCGTAAAATATCTGCAACATAATTTAAATTTACTGGACTATTATCTGTAAAAGTTCCAGTAGGAACTACTGAACCAAAAAATACAACCGACATATTGACAGCAGAAGCGTTAGCGTTAAGTAATACTGCATCAAGTATTTCAATATATTTTCCACCTAAACCATTAACTGTTACAGATTTTACTGTATCAACAGCATCACCTGATAAATAATTTACGCCACTACCAACGAGTGAATATTGTAAGATATGATAAGTTTCCATAATTATTGTACGATTTTATATGTTACACGTATATTTAACGAGTTAATTGTTGCTGCACCTTGTGTGATAGGTAAAATATAAAATGTATCTGCATCAATATAAATAATTTTATTCATCAATCCTGCAGAAGTATGACCAGGAGTCGCACCAGCAGCAGTTGAAACTGCACCTGAAATTGGAACAACACCACGAATTACATCTGTTGCATACGTAATATTTGCAGCAGAATTATTATTAAAGGTTCCAGCAGGTGAGGAAGCACAAAAGATTAAATTTATTGAAGCCCCTGTTGTTGCTGAATTTAAATAGCATGCATCAATTATTTGGATGAATTTACCACCTAAACCATTTATCGTAACAGTTTTTATAGCTTCAAGAAAATCACCAGCAGTATATCCTGCACCATTACCCGTAAAATTAAGAGTAAACGTACCGTAGGTGTTATTTGATGCTTGATCAATATTAATTTGATTATTCATTATTTCTTAAATAATAATTTTCCTGTTACAGTACCCGTTGTATTAGTACCTTTTAACCATACAACACGAATATATGCACCTGTAAAAGTTGTATAACGAATCATATTCGATGATGCACCAATTCCTACAGTGATTACTCCCGGAATGTCATTCCAATTAGTACCATCTAAACTATCTTGTAATTTAAGTGCGCCATCACCAGTATCTAATGAAGATGCAACGACTTGTACAGCAACCCAATTGAAACTTAAACCATTTACTGCATCAGAAGTAAAATTGGCATTACCTGGAGTTGCAGCAGGTATAATATCTACAAAAAAGCCATTAAGCATTGTAATAAGTGTATTTTTAGTTATATATTAAAAACATCACTTATAAACTAAAAAGCCAATCCCTTCGGATTGGCTTTTTGCTTTTATTTGGCGAGGGACAGGGAGAAGACTGTCCAGCTTCTATTTAACAAGTATGTGTTCTGACCAGAACTTCACACTTTTTTCGTATTCTTCTTTATTAATTGGTACACCATTTCCACCTTCGACACCACCTAAAGCATTGCGCAAATGAGTGATTGGAGGCATTGGGTCCATTTCAGGTTGACCTAAACCCATAATTGCAACAATTCCATATTCACATTCTTCTGTCAATTCAAAAGTGGGTTGCATCATGACAGTTTTATCTGACCAAGGTGAATTTGATTTATAATCAGCAGGTGGAAATTGTTCGTTATGTTCTTTTAATAATTGTTCACGAGTATATAAGACTAAACCAATATACTCAGCTGTAGGGAGTGGATAACTTTTATGTGGAAATGAAACCCATCTACTTAATACTGCGAGTTCTTCGGGAGTCCTAGAACTATATCCTGATTGAATGTAAGGATAAATTGTATGATCAATTTTAATAACAGCTTTTTTAATGGAAGGATAAGGATTTTCAAAATATAAATATTTACAAAAATCGTTTTGAGATGAATACAATTCAGATTTAATATCTGGATAAAATTCATTTACATGTTTAATGAAATCTTCTTGCCACATGTCCAATTTTGTTCCTGCGAACTTTTTGTCCCATTGACGTTGAACAAATTTTGTGAGTTGTATTTGCATTAGAATAAATATTCTTTTTTCTTGTGAAACCAATTATAAATATGAAACCAATCTGTTTCACAATCAAATCCGGCTTTATCATCCAATAATAAATTAAAATAAGGTTTATCATCATAACAACCTAAATCATTACTGGAAACTGCTGGATTTTTATTCGTAGATTGAAAAGTGATGCCATTTTCTTTAAAAAATTGTTCATATTTGACAATTTCATGTTTATGACTACATGTATATAGAAATAATACAATATCCTTACGATTTGAAAGGAATTGTAATGTTTCTTTTGCTTGTGGACAAAATGTTTTTGGTAGTTTCGTTGTATCGTAATTTCCGTACACTATTGTATCGTGAATGTCGACTGCAATGTAAATACAATCCCATTTTTTCTTTTTACTTTTATCCCACGTTCGTTCTAAAGCACGGATTATTGGGGAAGTACACATTTCAAAATTTTCATAAGGGTTAATCATTGACATATCTGATACAATTATATGTATTTCGAATCTTTTTTGAAAACTTAATATATAGTATAGGATTAAACGCCTTATATGACATGACTAATAAACTGAAATTTCTTAAAACTTATTTTGATTCTATCTGGGATGGAGAATATATTGAATTTTTTAAAAAGCCAATTGCGACTACATTACAAACTAAATCATTACGTTACCGTATTTCAACAGATATGGTATTTAATAATGGTAGTGAAATTTTATTAAAAGATAATATTCGAAAATTATCAGGAATAACATCAGTTGTTGAAAATTTATATAGCAATGGAATTGCTCCTATTAAATCAATTCCCTATTTAAAAGAAATCGATATTGAACCTTTAGATTCTGACGCAATTACATTTATGACTGCAACAGGTATTCCTAATGATTCAACAATTTTTTATACAGGTACACCTCAAGAAAAAACTGGTGCACAATTATGGACAATAATTTCAGATTTAGTAAAAGAACTTAAAGGGCAAGGAACACTAAATACTATTACAAATTTTTGGACAGATAAAAATTTAAGAATTTTTCATCCGATTATAGGTGGTACTGCTTTTACACATAAATTCAATTTAAAAAATCCAGCAACTTATCAAATTAACTTTCAAGGTGGTTGGGTTCATAGTCGTACAGGTGCAAGACCTAATGGTACAAATGCGTATGGAGATATTGGTATTAAACCTACAGATTTAAATGCTAGTAATTTAAACTTTGGACGTTTTAATGGTTCAATGTTAGGAGCATCAGGAGTAGAATTGGGAGCATCAAATGCAGGAAACGATGATACATGGGCAGTATTTTCTAATTATGGTGGACATTTTCATTTTACAACAGATGATTATACTATTTATGCAAATGATGCAAATGGTTTAGGTGCTTATTGGTTAAATATTTTAAGTGCTACTCAAGTCACAGGCTACCGTCAAGGTGTCAGTGTAGGTACAACTACTCAAGCTGCAACTGTATTAAATTCTAATTTTTATTATGGTGCATTAAATAATGGTGGTACACCAGGATTCTTTGATAGTAAAGAATTACAACAAGGTCATTTTTTAGATGGTTTATCACCATCTGAAGCAAATTTATATTATAATATTATTTTTGATTATCAATTGAAATTAGGTCGTGTAAATAAACAATCACATTTCTTTGGAGATTCAACAACTGAAGGTGTGGGTGCTAGTGTACAATCTAATCGTTGGAGTAGTTTAGTTGCAACTGCAAAAAATTGGACAGAAGTAAATTATGCTGTCCAAGGTACAACGTTAGAAAATAGTACTCCCTTAAATCCAATCAGTAGTCCTAATATGTATGAAAATCGTAATGCGATTCCGACATATATACCTGGGTCTATGGGTGCTTTATTTATAAGCTATTCAATTAATGATTGTGGTTTAAACGTTGCAGGTTATAATACAACTCTATACAGTACACAATTAGGTGAAATTATTGATGTTGCAATTAGTAAGGGTTGGCCATTAAATAGAATTGTTTTAGTTATTGGCTTCTTATGTACTGAATTAAATTGGAATGATTATTTAGCTTACGGTGTAGGTGTTCCCGCAACAAATGCTCGTCACTTAACATTTATCAACGCTGCTCAAGTTGTCGCAACTGCAAAAGGAGTTGTAATGGTAAATCCATATCAAGACATGCTTGACTCAGGTATATACCCACCTGATGGTCGTCATCCAAATGATTTCCTTTACGATTTAATTGCTGATAAAGTTATAACAACGATTGCTGCATTATAAAATTAAACCTCGTAACGCTTTATTGAAAATTACTTTCACACATTCATAATGTTCTTCAGGAATCATAATCGAATCATGAATTGTAATCAAGGGCAAATCAACTTTATAATCTAAAATTTTAGGTATCAAATTACCAAAGATAAAATCTGATTCAATCGCTTGCAAATTACGTGCAATGATTTTATAACTTTTGTTTTCATATTTGTAATCTTTAATCCATTTAAATACTGCTGGGTACAAGTTACCAAATAATTCATTCCAATACGTGTTAGTTGTATTACGCCCAAATAAAACTGAATACACTTTTACTTTTGCTTCCTTTCGTGTGATCTGTGCTACGTCTTTAATTTTATCGTATATCACACCATTTAAGACATCTTCATCAAATCCTTGAAAGTTACTAAAGCCAGATTCTTTCATTAAGATATATAGAAAGAAAGGTTGCGAATTTGTTATATCTAATTCTTTGATTTTGCTTTCACCAAAGGTTAAGTATTGTGTTCTAATTTCTTTCTTTAAAACTGTATAATTTGTATGGAACCGCCCGTAACGATCAAAACTATAATATATGTCACCAACAGCTATCTTATTGCAGTTAATGAGATTCATAGTATATCCTTTATCTTCTTTATGAATATGTTCGTTAATCCATTGTTGGGCGCCCCGAATATCAATTGTTACAAGTCGTAAATCATTAATCAATTTCGTTTTTAAATTAGTATCATTATCGTTAAAATTCTCATCTACATCTTGTGTTTTAATTTGAAATTTAATCGGAATATCAATTGTCGTGGTTAAATTACATGCTTGTTTTGCAGTTTCTGTAAGACGATATGTTTTTGATTTCAGTCCTGCTGAATAATTTTTATACAGATAAATAAATTGATGATCGGTTAAATACTCAATATATTTTGTATATGTTCCACCATACAAAAATTTTAAGACTCGAGAATTTAATTTAATATTGTCTTTATTGAAAGAATTAAATCGATTCAGGAATAAATCGATCAAATGAATGAGATAGAGACATTTTAAACGGGTACCTTTGTATACAATAATTTTCCGAGTATAAATATCTGAAAAGAGAGGCGAAATAAATTTGATTGAAGTCACACTTCTTATATCGATCATTTATGTTTTTTGTTTAAGGGAATTTTACAGCGTCATTTACAGCATCATTTGCAACGTCAAAATCTACACTATTACTATATATGTTGATTATTGTACTTTGTTTAGCTTAGATGCGAAAGTTTTTGGGACAGATATGATATAATTAAAAATATTTATAAAAATAATAATAAAAGTGATTTGTAAGGTCACTTTCGATATTTAATATATAATACATGAAATTCCTGTTAAGTAAAGAAAAATTGTTGGAAAATTGGTTAAATCCTTTTCTAACAGGTGCGACTAATCAAAATATTCAAGGACCTAGCAATAATGCAGGTAATTATGATGCTGTGGGTGGGATAAGTAATCCAAACTATTCGCAAATTCCACCAGCATCTGACCCTACAATCGATATTCCAAGTTGGTTAAAGCCCGAAGGAAATCCTGAAGATGGTATTCAAAAAATGAGTGGTGACATTCTAAGTGTTGGTCGTTATTACATTAATGGTGTTCCCTTAACACAATGGTCAGCAATTGGTGGTAGTGCAGTTGCATCTCAACGAGGTCAGCAAATGAATAATTACTACTACATGGATGCGATCATGAAGAAGACGTTTCCCAATGGAATTAAAGCATATTTAAACAAAGACGAAATAACTGAATACAAAATATCTGAAGTTGTGATACAGAAAATGAAACCAACATCTACGGGTATTGGTCTTAATTTATATCTGAAATTCAAGTTTAACGAACAAGAACTGTGGGGTAAATATGAAAACGTGGGAGTATACAATACACCAACTTTTATCTGCGAACAGATTAGTACATTAAAGACTGAAGATCAAATTAAATTGACAGGTAAATTAAGAAATATAATTTTTGAATGGTTCAAAGCAAAGACAGGAATTTATAAATGTTTAGCAAAAGAAGTATTGGCAGTAAATGAAAAAGGTCAATATGAAAAAATCATTCAAGGTTCAATCATCGAAGTATTACACAGTGATAAAGACTCAATAAAAATAAAAAACAATGATACTATCTTCTTATTGAAGAAACCAAATTACTATTGGTTTAATTGGTATTTTGAAAAACGTAAATAATAATCATGGAATTTTTAACAAGAGCCGATTTAGAAGGCAACAAACAAGAACCGAAAACTTTATACGAAAACGAATTTATGAAAGTAATTGAAGTTGACGGGTGGAGTGTTGTAGAGGAAAAAGATTCTGTCGTGTGTATTCCCTATTTAAAAGAAACAGGTAAAATCTTATTACGTTACGAACCTATTCCACCTTTTCAATTAATAAATCCTAACGTTGAAAAATATGTTACGATCATGTCAGAAACAATGGAAGAAGGTGAAGAGCCGATGGATACGTTACGTCGTGGATTAAAAGAAGAGTTCGGTATTGAATTAAATGCAAATGTTCAAGCTGAAATCTTAACTCCTATTTTTTGTAATAAGGGTAACACACGTAAATATCACATTTGTATTTTACCTTTAATGAATTACGACTATCATCAAATGGAACCTACAACTGATGGCAGTGAACAAGAAAAGAAAGCACAGAACGTAGCTTTGCAGTTGAACGAAATTAATGCTGTAGTAATTTACGATTTAATTACAAGATATTGTATTGATTTATTTAAAACTCATTACTCATTATTCTAATGGAATTAAAACCAATGACGCCGAACGAACAATTATTGTATGATTACATTATGACTGCATCTGAAGTGATTGTACATGCTGCAGTATTTGGTACTGAATCAAAGAAAAATTACTGCAGAGCTTGTAGTAATAAGAAACATGGAGTTAAATCCAGAAAAAGTTTTCCACATACTTGTGGTTCAAAATAATGATTACAACACTTAACGAATATCGTCAATCTATTAATAATTCACTTATTGGTTATCATGGTGGTTTAATTGAAGGTCCTTTACGTGGACCTTTATTTATAAGTTTAGATAAAGATGAAGCATTAGATTTTGCATATCATCATAAAGATGCTAATGGTGGCAATTTATATGAAATTGAATTTAAAGTTAACAATCCTTATAAAATGTTTAATAAAGAAAATTCATTAGCATTTGTTGAATTGATTCGTCGTGCAGGTTTAGATATTACAATTGAAACACATCCAAATGGTGGATGGAATGTATCTGAAAAAGATATGGAGTACATTCGTGCACATAGTCCGTATTATGGTGACAATTTAAATGATTGGGTATATGTACCTGAAGTAAGAAAACAGTTATTGAACGAAGGTTATGATTCTATTAATAGTTTGGATGCAGTAGGTCCTTACGAAATTGAAATTTATATTTTACTCCAGCCAGAAAATCAAGCAAAAATAATCAATACAATAGTTAGTCCTCAGCCTAATTAAATTGTAAAAGTAAACCTATTACTATAATTACTAAACCTACAAAGGCTAAATAAATTCTACGTTTGCCGTACCAAAATCTTTTAATCCAGAAAGTCTTCTTAATGAATGGAAATGCTAATTCCATTTTACGATTTTCATTTTCATCTATAAAAGGTAGACCACAACCTACATTAATGAAACCTTGATATAAAGCACCACACATTGTGGAAGTACCTTGACTGATTAAATAAGCAGAAATTAAATTTAAGATGATTGCAGCTGGGTTCATTAAGTAAAATATTGTAAACAATAAAATTCCAAAGACACCAAAGACACAGTACCAGATAGGCGTCTGTAAGAAATGTATATTGTTCATATACTTTTTAAGTAAGGGTGGTTTATCTTGGCGAGATGCAGCATAGAAACAACCTGATTTCATTGCATCCAATAAACGGATAACAAAGAAAAATAGAATTGATATAATCAGTAGAGTTAAAATCATTTACTTCATAGTTATTTGTTGTTTTATAAGCCAGCAGCTATTTGTAAATTTTTCATAAAAATGTTACCTATAGGATTTGGGTGAATATCATCATCACTATATAGAGGATTAATATTTCCACTTCCAGGAGATGATTCCATCGTGTTGTAATATTCAATTACAGTTACGTTACTAAAACCTCTAATATTAGAATTGATTGTTAATAAATCTATACCATTACGAGGTAAAATTGTACCAATATATACTTGTGTACCAATATTTAAAAATGCAGTAATAATAGTCTGTAAACGTGTTGTAGTTGGACCTGCACCTAAAGCATTTGCGATATCGTTTGTTCCTAATAAAATATGAACTTTTTTAGGTTCTAATTGTAATAATAAATTTAAATGAGTATTATTAATAAATTCTAAACTTCTATCTCCAGCACCTGCAAATGTTGCGACACTTTTATTAGTTTGTACAGCAAATAAATTTTGGAATCTATTTGATTCTGCTCCTGAAAAATATCCTGAAGTGATTGAATCCCCAATGTATAAAACTTCTACTCCCTTAAAATATTCAGTACCAAATTTCAAATATTTGATATTACATATATTTGCAGACGGAAGAATTTGTAATTGTCCAATGTTCGGTTTAATATTAGAAGCACCAACAATTGTATAATTGTATGTAAAGCTAACTGATTGTGATAATGAAGTTACTAAATTAGTAGCAGTAACAGTTAATGTAGTTTCTACAAATTCAGCACGTAATCTAACTCTTTGATTTCCTGTCACGGTTAATTTGCCACTACTTCTAGCTATTTGACCTTGTAAAGGATTAGTACCAAATATGTCAACATTAACTTGATTTGCAACTTCAAAAAAATACAAACCGAAAAATATGTTTTCACCTTGAGCAGGATTTACTGAACGTAATGCAAACCATACACCAGTTTCATTTAAAGAAGTAGCTGTGTGTTCATATTCTGTTTCGAAATACCAATTGTTTCCTGACCAAATAACTTCAGAAATACTAATTGTATTAGTAGGAAAACCATTACCTCCACCCACAGCTAAATTTCCAGATGTTATATCATGTGTTGAAGTACCTGCATCAGTATAAGTACCTATAGTAGGTGAAAAATCATCATAAAATAAATCCCCAAAAGAAAACAAATCAATAATTTTATTGAAAGGTATACTTCTAATTGGTGCAATACCATTAATGTACAATGAATCAACTTCAGATTCAACGGTTGATATAATTCTAATATTAGATTTTGTTGAAATTTCGTCACCATGATTTAAGTCATTATTAGTCGAAATTTTATATTTTAATGATTTTGTATCAAGACTTGAAGCAATAGGTTTTTTATAAAAAGAAATATAATTTCCATCCCATACATTATCAAATAAATGTTTTAAAAATTTTAGTTTTGTTATCATAGTTTATATATTATAAATTTCCATATTTTGGCAGAATTAATTGTTCTTCTGCATTATCTACAAGTAATGTAAATTGTGAATCAGTAACAACATTTTCATTTAAAGCATTTTGACGTTGAGTAGCATTCACAGGTACTAAAGCAGTATAAATTCTAATATTTGTGATCATCCAGTAGTTTCTATTACCTTGACTAACTTGTGTATTACAGCCACCAATGTACATATTTTGAGTATGGATAAATTCATCAGGTGTACATGGAATGATTAACTTATTGAACAATACTAATTGAGAATTAGATAATGTAGAACCATCTTCAGCTTGACGTTTATAGACAGCCAATTCCACGTTACGTTGTACTTGATCGACATTAATTAAGAATGCATACCAGATATTTGCTTCAAAACCTGGTAAAGGTAAAGTAAATGTATTATCGTTCAATGTAAACAACAACGTGTTATTTACGATATGTATCATGTAACCTAAACTATTAGCTGAGTCGTAGTTATTAAATATTGTATAATCCCAATCAGGATTGAAGTCAGTAGTTTTAAACCAGAATGAAATTGCTCTGTTATCAGCTAAACCTAAACGACGATCAGTAGGTATATATTCTACAGTATGAACATCTTTACTCTTAATAGCTATTTGATAACATGATTTAGAAACCAGTAATGAAGAATTTTGAATCGGATCAGATGTAATGATACTATTTTTTGTCATATTACTACGTATTTTCATTTCACTTGTCGGTGTATATTGTTGAGTTGTACCCGGAGCAGTTAAAATATCTTTTGTACCTTTTTTAATATCATTTTTCACATCAATTTCAAACAAGGAATCTAATGATGCATATTTAATTAAAGCATCAATTGAATCTTTAGCAGCTTGACCTGCAGATGTATTTGCAGCAGTACGACCTTTGCGATCGCTGAATTTTTTCAAGATAACTCTCCAATAAACTTCAGCTAACATAAAACCACGATGAGGTAACATCTGTTCAATTTCCCACAGTTGATTCAATGCACACATGTACAGAACATCTTTTTTACTAGGACGAAACTCAACTCCAAATAATTTTTTGAAATCATCTTTTAAGATATGAACTTCAAATGTTTGAATTAAATCGAAATCCAAATTCGTAAAGTTAACATTTTCTACTGGGAATTGATTATTAGGTACAATGATTTGAATATCTTTATGTACAATATAATTGTGTAATGTTTGTTCATGCATTACATGATCAATACCTTTACCATCAGGGTCAGTTAAATAATAAGTGACTTTCCATGAATTTGCTGCATTGATAAATTTATTTAATTCGTTGTAAGTATTAATTTGACGCATCCATAAATTCGGATCGTTTAAGTTGACAAATTTACTACCATCACATTTACCACTGCTACAATTATCTCCTTGACCTAATTCACTCCAAGGTGTAATGATAGGATTGATATTTTGACATTCTTCGCAACTACCATCTTTACATGTTTGACATTCTTCACCTGGGTGACATTGAGTCTTTAAACCAAATTTGGCAGTTGTTTGATAATTAGCAGATACATTAATAAATTCACCTATTAAGTTTAAATCGTTTAAACGTAATTCTGCTGTTTGTAAATTTTTAAAACTAAATTCAAAATTCACGAATTTCATTCGATCAAATTTAGCTTTTTGTAAATTAGCTGCAGTCATTATTGTCCAAGGTGACCATGAACGACCTTGAGTTTGAGTATAACGAAATAATATTTCTAAATTCGCAGCATCACCCACAGCTAAATTTACTTCAAAATCATGCATTGCAAATACTTTATAAGTATCAGCATTGGTATATATTTGCGGATCAGGTAAGATTAGTATTGGGAAATCTGGCATAGTTTATATATTAGAGATTGCTTTACGAATCCCTTTAATGTTTATTTCATTTAATTTAATTGAATAGGGCTGAGTACTAGAAATTACAGCAGTATATCTAATTTGCAACCATATTTTTTTACCTAAATTCACTTTAGGAAAATTACGCATGTCTTTAAACGTGGGTACAAATTTTGACCATGTAATTAAATCAAATGACCATCTATATTCACTTTTTAAATAATTTGCTGAATTTTGATTAATGTTTTCAGTAAATTCGGTTAATATGGATATGTTTATCAAAGGTTGATTATGTTGAATTATTACAGATTGATAATGTTTATTTAAACTACAATTAATTATACTGAATTTAAGTGATAAATTTATATTATCACTATCATTCATTGTTACAATTGTATTCATTTTAGTATTTGGTAAAGTAAATTTAGAAGTAAATGAATGATTTGGAAGCATATATTCATGAATATCATTTTGATATAATTTACCTCCTACTATACTATCTGTTGCTGAAACAGAACTTGTAATAGTTTCAGAATAAACATTGTTCATTGTTTTATTTGAATGTGTAGGTAATACATATTCTGTAATACTTCTGTTTGATATTACTCCTGGTTTAAATTTAGACGTAGGATAAATTATTTCATGCATACGATAACGATATAATAAACCAGGATTTACAACATCTGATAACGATGTTGCATAATTCATTAAATTGTTATATGTCGCAATTGAATTTAAAGAATCAGTTGCATTCAATGTTTCATTAATAAATTCTTCTAAAACAATTAAATAAGTACAATTTGATGTAAGTAACGTTGATTCACTTATTGTATTAGAAAAAATTACAGATGAATTAACTGTTTCACTTACATTAACGTTTTCTACAATAACTGCAGCAACTGTATTCGTATTTATGTAACTATCAGATAACGATGTTGTTTCATTAATCGTTAAGTTAAATAATATAGTAGATAAAAAATTAGTAGACAATGATAAGTTTTCTAAAATAACATTTGATAATATAGTATTATGTTGGAATGAATCAGACACATTGACATTTTCGACTACAGCGTTGTTCATTGTAGATGTTCCTGTGACAGTATCAGTATTATTAATTGTTTCACTTATTGTATTATTGAATATTGTCGATGAAGTAAACGAGTGTGAAGTATTTACTGTTTCCGTAATATATTCGTCATAAATCGTATTTGAAATTAGTACGCTATTTTGATTATCAGTAGCAGTAATTGTTTCAGTTAAAGATGAATTAATAATTGTACCTATATTTAAAAATTCAGATGTAGTTATAGTTTCTTGTAATAAATTATTTAATACATGATTATGTAATAATGTATCAGTTAAAGATACAGTTTCGTTTAATAAGTTAGATAAAATACTAAGACTGTTAAGTGAATCAGTAACCGACACACTTTCTAACAATGTATTGATTGAAGTAATGATACTAGTAAATGAATGTGTAAGATTTACAGTTTCAGTAAACAAATCAGATGTAATTTTGTTACCTATTAATGAATCAGTTACAGCAACAGATTGATTTAAAGTATTCGGAAAAATAGCAGTATTTACATGAGAATCTGTTGTTGCGACAGATTGATTTAAAGTATTAACAAACGTTGCAACTGATAATTCAGAATCACTTGTCACAACAGATTCTGTTAAGATATTATTCAAGGTTCCAATACTTGCATGTGAATCAGTTACTGTAACAGTAGCAAGTAAAGTATTAGGTAATATAAGGTTACATGTTTCAGAATCACTTAAAGTAACTGATTCGTTGATAATATTAGGATATACTACTGTGCTAGCATTTGAATCTGTTAATGCTACAGTTTCAGCTAAAGTATTAATTAATGTTGCTGATGAAGATACTGCATCAGAGGTTGCAACTGATTCTGTAATAGTTTCAGAATAAGTTGTGAAGGAAGATGTTGAGCCTTGTTTAAAAAGTATCTTAATGTACGCCATGTTGGATATATTATATATTATACAATATCCAAATTAATACGATTAAGTTGTTGGAATACTGATAACGAAATCACTCCATTCTTTAGGAGAAGTTTGATCAATACCTACGATTGTAATAACGTCACCATTCATTTCAGCAGCACTTAAAGTTAATAGTACTAAAATTGAACCGGCAGGACTTACTGAAGGTAATGTAGATAAATTTGTCAATGCTGCACCATCAATTGTAACTTTAAAATCACCAGCAGCAATTGTAGGATTAGCTTTAAAACTACCTGGATTAGTGAAATCTTCCAATGCGATACGTATTAGAAAGTCTTGATTTTTGTTAGGTGGATTATAGGGTGCTGCCATATTATAATGCGATAAGTAATGTGGGTTTAGGTAATTGTTTACTACCCAGTTCTTCAGTATTTAGTTGTGTTGCTACAACATCAGTTACTGTACCGATGTTACCTCTTTGTATTTGTCCTTCTCCAGGTTCTGTAGGATGTCCTACAATATCATCAATTGGCATTATGCAAGAGTTAAATATGCTTCAACTTGAATGTTATCTGCAATACTTGTAGGTGTAAACCGAATCCAAGTTGTTGCATTACCACGATCAGTTGTATTATATGCTGACCATGAAGAACCATCAGTTGTTTTTTCCCAAGTACCATTTGCAGCAGCTGCTGACGTATCAGTTACTAATAAACCACCTGTTGCAGCATTATATAATGATATACGTAAATTAGGAACAGTGCCACCAAATGCTGTTTTAAACCAGAATGCAAATCGTTTATTAGCTAAATCTGATTTACCTACTGATAATGCATATTGACTTGCAGTTGTGTTATCTTCATATTCTAAGTTAAGTCCTAAAATACGGGATGGTGTACAAACTTCACCTATTGTTTTAAATTCAATTGCGAATTGAATTGAAGCTGCACCCGCAAATGCTGATAAATCATTTGCAGCATCAATTAATGTCCAACCTGTAGTATCATCAGTTGTAATATTTGCAGTTCTTGCATATATACGATATGTTTCTAAAGTTTTACCTAATGAATTATTACCTAAATAACAAATATGATTTGCAAAACCTCTATAATATTTAAGTGCATTAGGAGTAAGAATTTCAGGTGAAATTAAACGACCTTGAGTTGTAGCTGCGTAATCCATATCAGCACCAAAAGCCATAATATAGATATGATTAGTTGTAATAGTTGTACCTTGTTTTACAACATATAAAGAATTTCCACCCGCATCAACATAAGCACATACAGTAGTTTGATTAGAAAATATTGTAGGAGCGTTATTGTCTTTTAAAGATTGTTCTAAATATTTAAAATCACGTCCAAACATTCGACCAAATTGAGCACCTGAAGCGACATATTGAGTCACATAAGAAAAGTTACCTCCAGAATGTGTACTTCCAATTATAAATGTATCGTTGCTACTCATATATTCAATAGTGGATAATGCACCTGTCACAGCATAAGTTGAAGCGCCACCTGGCGTAATTTCAATAATTTCATCACTTCTCCAAGTTGTTGAACCATTTGTTATTAATGAAACAGCTGCACGCATTACACGAGTTGTACTTACAAAGTAAACTGATTTCACACCGTTTCCTGTACCATGACCTGCAGTACCAATTGCTAAATTGCTATTTTGTGAACCTGTACCCGTAAAGGCTTGATTACCAGTTGCCAGAACAAATGCACTAGTAGTTATACCTGATGCAACAGTTAATGCTGCACGTAAATTATATGTGAATATTTTATAGTTACCTGCTGATACTAAATCTAAAACGTAAGTTGTCAACGTTGTAGGAGTTGCAGCGGCAAAATCACAAGCTGCACCAGCAGCAGTAATATTTAATACAGTTGAAGCATCTTTTAACCAGTATACTGCTTTAAGATCATCTGTCGCAACTGCTAAAGAAATCGTTGTTCCAGCACCACCTACAAAATCTTCAATTGAAATACCTTTTGCGTAATGTACGCCTCCATTTGTACCTGTTGCATTTGTTGCAATATAAATAGGACGAAATTCTTGAATCACGTAAGGCGTACCTGCACCAATTGTACCTGCACTGGAACCTAAAGTAATTCCTGTATCAGATGCACGAGCCGAAATACGATACCATGTAGATATTTGTGTTGGGTCTGTAGAACCAAAACCAATTCTTGCACCAACAGCAACACGATTAGTTGCAAATTGTGTAGATGTACCAGTTACAGCAGTACCTGAAACAGCAACAGTACCTACAGCTTCATTCTTTACATCTATTTTAAAATCTCTAACAGTATGTGCAGTTGCCGAACCTAAAGTAAGTGTAATATAGCCGTTCCATGATCGAGCTCCTGTTTTGCGATTTACTGTCCATAAATGAACACGACGAGTTGCAGCAGCAGTTGTATTATTTTCAACACCAAATAGATATGTTGTTGTAGATGAAAAATTATAAGGAAATGCATAAACTACAGGAAAGGCTGTACTTTCTTCCATAGGACGAATAGCATCAAAATGAGGTGCGACATATTTATCAATAGCTGTTCCACCATTATTATATACTATTCCTCTTCCTAAATTCCATTTAGTAGAATCATAAGCACTTTCATTTAAATAATTTAATGTCGACGGGGTTGTGACAAGTTGTTCAATTGATCTACGCATAGTATTGTTTTAAAAATTAAAATTATGTCATTGTTACAGTTGGTGTTACTTGTAAAGTATCACCACTGATAACTGCACGAGAAACAGAAAAATCAGCTGCTGAATATAAAATACCAGATGTACCAGTATTTACAGAACAAATAAACGCACCTGCACAAGTTGCAGAACCATTGATTGTGTAACTAATTAAAGTTGCTGTATTGCTCCCAGCTGATGTTGTACCAAAAGTAATTGCAGGTCTGTTACCAGCGTACGGATTAACTTCTGCCCATCCACCATGAGATGCTAAAGTATCACCAACGACAGCAGTTCCTGTACCTTTTAATCCTAAAAACCAAGTCGCAGTATAAGCACTACCCTTGAAATATTTATCGATTAAATCGTTTTTTCCTACTGTTGTAACTAAATTGTGAATTTGTTCTTCCCATTTTAAATTACCTTCAGCATCAAAACATTTAATGTCATATTTAAATTTAACATTAGAAATTTCTTCAACAGAAGTATTTGTTTTTAAACTGCTTGTATAATTTACAGTAGTCTCAGTGACATTTTTCATATCAAAAATTTGTATTTATAGTATATATTAAAATATTTAGGTTAGCTATCATTGATTTATAATATATAAAATATGACAATATTTTCATCAAATTCCATCTTTCAACCCGTTCTGAAGAATATCAGATTTCAAAGTACCGATTTAAAAGTGTTTTCGGGTGCAAATACTTTATCAACAATGGCGTTATGTCAAGTTAAAGTACCTTATGAACAATATCAACGTGTTCAGGTAGTTTTACCAAAGGGACAGACAAATTATATCCTATCATCAGCGATGTTAGGAATCAAAACAACATTTATTGCAATATACGCAAGTTATAATTCAGCTGACGTAACAAAAAATTATTTGAAATGGAAATTTCAACCATCAGCTGACGCAAAATGGAGTTTTACTTCTATGTTAATGTTTACAGGAACTAGTAGTAATCCAATTCCTAATATTTTAATTGATAATCCCAATCCTGATGCAACAGTAACTTTGGATATTTTAATTGGTGCATTAAGCAACGATTATTTAAACGATTCAGGTGCATTTATTTATTTAAATGGTTTAACATACGATGATGTACATACTTTTAATGAAGTAGCTTCAGGTATTTTTGCATTTTTTAATTCTGATGATGAACTTGTAACTACTGTCGATATAGCTGACGTGATTAATGTAAGTCGTCCGATTGGACAAAATCGTGTCATCATCGATGAAGCTAGTGACAACAATATAGTATTAGATTTTATATCTGAATATGATACATTACAAGCACTTTCAGCAATCAATTGGGTATTATTAGACCCAAGTACAAGAGCATTGCCTACAGCTGTAGATACAACTGCACCAGTTATAACTTATACAGGTAATGTTACTGGTGGTGAAATTACAATTGATATGAGTGATTTCCCTTCAAATTTCACAAAAGCTAATTTTATTACTGAAGCAATCGCATCTGTCTCAGATGCTCGCGATGGTGTAATTGTTGCAATCCCTGCCAATATTACGTTTAAAGACATTAATAATACAGATTTAGTAACTATTGCTGCACCTGGTGATTATACAGCAGTAATCGCAATTAGTGATTTAGCTGATAACGTAGTAACTCAGACTGTGACAATTGACGCACAAGCCACTGTTCCAACTAATCCGAATCCAATTTTCGTATTCAATCCAAACGTTGTAAGTGGTGTAATTAATCCAATTAATATTATTTCTTATTCACATAATTTTACAGCGAATGATGCTAAAGTATTAGCGATCTTGAATGTAACAGATGATGAAGATAATTTCATTCCTTTAAGTTCCGTATCAGTTGTCTTTAAAAATATTTATGGAACTACTGTTGCAAATATTACAACTGAAGGTACGTATACAGTAACATTCTCTGTTACAGATAGTGATACAAATACAACTGTACAAACATTAACTTTATATGCAGGTGATACAGGAGTTAACTCAGCACCTGAAATTAAATTTACAAGTCATGTTACATTACCTGCATTAACAGCTACATTATCATTAGCTTCTTACTTAGGTACATTCTCTAAAGCAGATGCGATTTCAAGATTTATAGTATCAGTAATTGATGATATTGATGGTCCAATGACAGTATTAACAAGCGATGTTATATTTTTAGATAACGTTAGTGCACCAATTGGTGCAATTACTGCTACAGGTTCTTATACAGTACGTTTTGTAATGGTTGATAGTGGTTCCAATACAACAACAAAAAATATAGCATTAACAGTTTCAGCATAATATGTTCAGTAGTCAAAACTTTCTTTTATCTGTAAATCCAGGTGACAAAATCATTAAAATACGTAATGTAAGTGGACAACTTGCACATATTATTCGTGATCCGACGTGTACAATTCGTCAAGAAGGTGTATTGATTTATATTAAACAACAATCAGAATCACAAACAATTAGTTTAGATTTTAGTAGTAGCGATGACTGTAAAGCAGCACATTTACTTTTACGTCAAGAATTAATCAAATTAGGTTCCGCGATAGCTCCACCTGTGGTTGCTCAATTAGAATATTCATTTAACCCACCTAGTAATAGTACAATAAATGTTTCATTCAATATCACAATTCCGATTGTTGTGACACTAACACATGCAGTATATGTGAACGGTGTGTTTGTACCCAAAGAATTTTATACTGCACAAATTGCTATAAGCGGGATTCAAACAGTATTTAATTGGAAAGATAACGCAGAATATATTTTAGAAACAACTGATAAAGTAACTATAAAATATAATTAAAAATATATACTATAATGAAAACTAAACTTAAATATTTAAACTATGCTTATCAATCAATTTGGAGTGGTAGTAAAATTGAATTTTTTAAAAAACCTGTAGCTACTGATATTAGTAGCAGTAACGAATTAGTTACTATCACAACTGCTTCTACGTTTAATCCTAGTAACGAAATATATGATCGTGATTTAGGACGGATAATTAATGGCGATACAGTAATTGTTTCTCCTCTATATCAAGATAATTCTTTAGCTCCTTCCAATTCAGTACCTTTTAATAAAGGTAGATATTTAGAATTAATATGGAATAATATTTCAAACGTTCCTGTCGCATCTGCAACAAGTTTAGCCAATTGGAATACTTTGTTTAATTTACCAACTTTAGGTACTGCATTCACACGTGTGCAAGTAATAGGTAATACTGTTCGATTATACGGTGGTGCAAATATTACAACTAAATTAAATTTATTCTTAAATAATGTAAATTTAATTTCATGCATTGATTATGCAGCATGTATTACAGCTATTGGTGTATCATCATTTTCAGGTTGTACAATATTAACTACTACTAAATTTCCTGCATGTTTAAGTATTGCTGCATCCGCTTTTAATACCTGTGGTGTATTAAGTTCAATTGATTTTCCTAAATGTATTACGATTGCCGCAAGTTTTACTAATTGTCTAAGTTTAGTTTCAATAAATTTTCCTAAAGTAATTTCAACTAATGCTAGTTTTTCAGGTTGCACAGGATTAACAACAATTAACATGCCTGAATTAATAACAGGTGTAAATACTTTTGTAGATTGTCATTCATTAGAATTTGTATATTTACCTAAAATTAAATCTTCAGCAGATTTTAATCGTTGTTATAGTTTACTTAGAGTAGAAATGCCTAATTGTGAAATATTAGGTACAAGTGCATTTTTAAATTGTTCATCTATTGAAACAATAAATTTCCCTAAAGTTACAACTGTAGGTTTGAATGCTTTTAGCTTATGTGTCTCATTAAAAGAAGTTATATTACCTGAATGTATTAGTTTAGGTCAAGGTGCAATAAGTAGATGTTATATGTGCACAAGTGTATATTTGCCTAAATTAACTACAATAATACAAAGCGCTTTTTTCCAAAGTCCTTTATTATTTGAAATTGATTTACCGGAATGTACGAATGCAGCATTAAATGGCTTCTATCAAATGTGGGGATTAACTACAATTAATTTACCTAAGTTAGTAACAATGACAGGTGATTCATTATTTCATGAAAATTTTGCATTGACAAATATCGTTTTACCTGAATGTACAACTGTAACAGGAGCTTTCACATCTTGTTTAGCGTTAACAAATGTATCTCTTCCTAAATGTACAATTCTTACTGGTACTACTTTTGCAGCATGTTATTCATTACATGAATTAAAATTACCTAAATGTGTATCTATTACAGGTGCAGCTGCACAAAGCTGTGTGTCACTTCAAAGAATCGAATTACCTTTATGCGAATCAATACCTAATTCATGTTTTTCAACCTCAAATAGTATCAATTACATTGATATTTCTAATTGCAAAACTTTAGGTACAACAGTAGGTGATAATACAATTTTTAGTGGGAATATAGCAAATACTATTACATTAAAAGTTAAAGCAACTTTATTAACAAATAATTCAAGTGCGCCTGATGGTGATATTCAATATTTACAAACAAATAATACAGTAACAATTATATAATATGATTTTAACATACGATAATATAGTAAACGCACCCGCATCGGATGTAGCAGGTTGGAATGCTTTTTTTACATTACAATCAGGTACAGCAAATGGAAGTTTAATAAAAAGTGTAAATGTATTAGGCAATGTAGTAACATTACATGGTGCAAAAGGTATAACACTCAAAACAAGTATATTTGCAAATAATACACATTTAATTTCTTTTGTAGATGACGAATCACAAGTTGTTCAATTAAACGGTACAGCATTTTCAGGTTGTACAATATTAACAACTCTGGATTTAAATGCAGTAACAAATATTGGTGGTAGTGCAATTATTAATTGTACAGCATTGACTACATTAAATTTAGCTAGATGTGTATTTGTTGGTGGTAATTCAGTACAAGGTTGTACATCATTAACTTCAGTAAATTTATCAAAAGCTGTTATGTTTATTGCATCAGCATTTTTAGGTTGTACATCATTAACGACATTAAATTTACCTATGTGTAAAGCAATTTCTGCATCAACATTTTCAGGTTGTACAGCATTAACAACAGTTAATGCACCTTTACTAACAACAATTATGAACAATGCATTTCAAAATTGCACGTCATTAACTTCTATTAATTTCCCACAATGTGTGACTATATCATCTGCAGCATTCAGTGGTTGTACTTCATTAGCTACTATTAATTTACCTTATTGTCGTACACTTTTAGATACTGTCTTTGATTTATGCGCAGCAATAACTTCCGTTTCTTTACCTTTTTGTAGATATATTGGTGCTTCAGCTTTTACTACTGTACCTTTATTAACATCAATTTCATTACCTGAATGTCATTATTTAGGAGCATCTAATTTTTCAAATGCTTTATTATTAACATCTGCATCATTTCCAAAATGCCGCACAATTATCGGACCTTTAGTTTCAGGTGCTACAAATTTAACTTCATTAAATATTAGTGAATGTCGAAATTTAGGTATTTCTGCAGCGAATAACAGTGTCTTTAATTTATCAGGTAATACATTAACTATTACTTTACATAAATCTTTAATGACTAACAACGTTGGTGGACCTGATGGTGATGTACAATACCTAATAGATAATAATACTGAAACAATAATACAAGTAGGATAATAATTTTCACATATAAAAAATTATTCTTATAATTGTAGTATATTATTAAACAAAGCAACAAATTATTTATATATACATTATATGAAAAACTTCAATAACATATTAGTAGTCGGGCAACAAGGCGCAGCAGCGGTGTGGAAATCACACGGTCCGGATAACTTATGTTAATGAAATAACAAAAGAAATTTAAAAAATCCGAACCCAACAGTTCGGATTTTTTTGTTATATGGCCCTTTCGCTTAGCTGGTTTTAAAGCGCCTCTCTTACAAAGAGGAGATCATAGGTTCGAATCCTATAAGGGCTACAAAATAAAAATAAACAAAATGATTAATTGAATTAAATATGTGTTAGTAATTTTATCTTTTTTCTACGTAATAAACAAAAAAGAAATGAAAGTCAGAATGTATGATGACGATTATGAAACTTCAGTAGTAGACTTTAACAACGCTATTGATCGTAAAAGAAACAACACAGCTATCTTTATTTAGCTGAACAAATAAAAATGGGGCTTTAGTATAGAGGCTATTATTGTTGATTTGCACTCAACGGACAGGGGTTCGATTCCCCTAAGCTCCACAAAAACCGCGAAAGAAATTTCGAAGAGAAAAGGTACACTTCTCGGCAGTTAAGCGATGTCTGCCACATGCGAATGTAGTATAATGGTATTACACCTGACTTCCAATCAGGATACGAGGGTTCGATTCCCTTCATTCGCTCACTACAAATGCGATTGTGGTATAATGGTATTACATTGCCTTGCCAAGGCAAAGACGGGAGTTCGATTCTCCTCAATCGCTCAACTATAATGAAAATTTTAATTACATATTCACAATGGCAGCAGCAACAATATTTAAAAATATTGTCAGACACGTTGTTGAATTAATTAATACAAATTTACACGAAGCCTGATAATTGTTTTATCAGGCTTTTTGATTTTTATAATGTCCTATAGTTTAACTGGCAGAACACGGCGCTTTGAACGCCGAGCGGTAATACGCCTTCGATCTAGGTTCGAATCCTGGTGGGACAACAAAATATAATGCCCTGTCGTCTAATTGGCAGTGACCCCTGATTTTGACTCAGGTAATCGTAGGTTCGAATCCTCGTGGGGCAGCTATGAATATGGAAAATAGAATAGAAAAAAAATGGTTAGATCATTACTATAAAAATAGTAATACTGGCATGATACATTATCGTCCCAATACAATTGATGGGATGACAAAAGTAGAATTAAAATGTACAATGTATCGTAGTGGTGAAACACTTGATGAAGATCGTTTTATGGCAATATATGAAGGCGAAGGCGGACCCATTGCAATGGGTAATTCAATTGAAGAATGTGAAACTAACTTTAATGAAATGTTAAAGATGTCATTAGTCGTTTTAGGTTTGTGTGGATTACAACGAAAAGAAATCGAAAGAATATTGCGGGAATTTGTATTACAATTTCCTAGATATTTAACTGATTATAAGAATGGTAATACAGGACTGTTAGGTTTATATGTAGGTCATGTAATGAAAACATTAAAAGGAAAAGGAGAACCTTTCTTTGTTAACGAAGTTACAATAAACTTTTTGAAAAATTTATAATATAACTACAATGGAAACTTCAATTGAGGATTTAATAGGAAAAATAATTTATAAGATTGATAATCGTGGTGATGAAATGATTTTTTATTGTAACGATGAAACTGTGTATAAAATGTATCACTCACAAGATTGTTGTGAATCAGTTTCAATTGAAGATATTGCAGGTGATTTGGATGATTTAATGGGTAGTCCAATATTAAAAGCAAGTGAAGATGTGAGTCGTGAAAATCCTGAAGGAGTAAGTTATGAATATCAAGATAGTTTCACTTGGACGTTTTATAATATTGCGACAATTAAAGGTCATGTAACAATTCGTTGGTATGGTGAAAGCAATGGATATTATTCAGAAAGTGTTGATTTTATTAAATCTTAAAATATGAGTTTATTAGTTAAAACAAAATTAAATGTCAGTTCTATTCCCAATGCAGGAATAGGTTGTTTCGCAGCACAGTTCATTCCTAAAGGAACAAAAATTTGGGAATTAAATACAGCGGTTGATCGTATCTATACACAACAAGATTTTGAAAGACTAAGTGAATTAGAAAAACAATTTATTGAAATTTATGCATATAAACACCATGATTTATATTTTCTTTGTGTGGATAATGCAAGATTTTTTAATCATTCTAAAGAAAATTTTAATACATTGGACCCAGATACTGAGTATGTTACATACGCTGCACGTGATATATTAGAAGGTGAAGAAATTTTATCTAACTATGAAAGTTTTGGAACGACTCAATCTGATAGAATTTTTAATACTGACGGTTTTTACATGTAAATGTAAAAGCATATAATTGTCTTATAAAATTATAAGACATGTTCGGATTCAGTAAAGATAAATTTGCAAAAGATGCACAAGATTTTGTAAAAAATCATGGTGTAAATATTGCAGAAAAAGTGACTACACAAGGTACTAAACTTGTAAACGAAATTAAAGAAAAAATCTTCCCAGAACTTAAAGGCTACGATCGTACGCCTACTGTTGATGGAAAATACAAATACGTTATTATCATGGCAGGCATTAAAAAAGAAAATGCTACGGTGAATGTAAAAAATGGTATCTTAACTGTTGTAGGTTCAAATCCTCAAGGTGGAATCGTAATTGATTTTAAACAACCTATTGGCAAAGATGAAGTTGTGACGGCTAAATTAGAAGACGGCATCATGACAGTTAATTTATTGGAAGCACCTGAAACAAAAAGTGTTAACATCGATTAAAATGCGTTTCAATTTAAATTCAGATACCCTCGAAGGCGCAATTGATTATTTACGTAATCGTGCTTTGCAAATTGCACACACGGGTGCTAAACTAACAAAATTAGTGCAAGTACCTAAAATGCGTGGGATGTGGGCTATCTTTGAATATGAAGGTCATACGTATTATGCTTTATATCTTTTAAAGCAACATCGAGGTAATGGTTTATTTTTTAAACTTTGGTTAGAAAAATGTGCTGAAATTGGTTATGACGTGAAAATGATCACTACGACTCAATGTGAATTAGCATCATATTTTCGACATAAAAAAATTCCTTTTGTTTTGGCAAATGGTTTAACGAATACTGAAGAGTATCAATTTATACAAACAACGTACGGCGATAAAACAACAATGCGTAGCGGTGTGTCATTGATGAATCATATCGATGAAGGTTTATATATTCTACATAAATTGAATGCTTCTACTGAAGCGAAATTAGGTTATATTTTACATCCTTTATTTCAAAGTGATGTGGATTTAGAACTAAATTTCAATTCACAGAATTTAAAAAAATTAGACGCCAAGTCACTTATATTAGCAATTGAATATCGAAGCGTTGCTAATGAATATTTAAGTCACAGAACTATAAATTTACTTGATGATATTCGTTTAAGTCCTTTAGAAGATGTAAACGTAATGTTGAAAGCTGATAAAATTCAAAATCGAAAAGACTTTGAATTATATCATTTAGGGACACATCCTCGTAGTTTAGAATTGGATAATTATTTCCATAACTGGTTTAATCGTTTGCAGTTAGAAGCTGAATTTTACATGTCCTGCAAGGCTGAATTGGAATCCTTATCCAATATGACTCCTGTTTTGTTTTAAACAAGATATTGAAATTCAACGTATTACCTAACTGATTGATAATCAATAAATTAAATATGTTTTGAACAATGTTTTCAAATGAACCTTTAAAAACATATATTTGTTAGAACACTCACACAAATGGACAATAAAACAAAACACACACAGGCAAGTATCGATGCTGATATTCAAGAATTACGAATGGTTTTCCGTGCTGGTATTATTTCTGAAAATCCTGACATTGAATCACAACCCGATTTGTTAGAAAAGCAAATTGATTTTTTAATGGAACGTGCAAATAACTTTGAACACGAAACATTATCACAATCTGAAATTTCAGATCAGGCGCATAAATTAGGATTACTTGATAACAATTACGTACATCGTAAAGTTTCTGCAAAATTCGATTTTTCACAACAATAGTTATGAATTTCTTTATAACTCATCACGCAGGTGAAAGATATGTTGAACGTATTCGTGGAGGATTAAATTCTACTGAACAGAATTTGTTTTCAGAAATGTTGACAAAATTACGTGCAGGTAAGGATATAACTTCTAAAATTTTTGATGATGCACCTCGCTATATTTTATTTCTATATGAAAAATACAAACAACTTGGGTTGACAATCATTCAATCGAATGATACTCTCTTTATCTGTAGAAAACGTCCAGGCACACAAAATTTATTTGATGTGATAACATGTTACAATGATCATCGACATTTGGAGCAGTTCAAAAATACTGCAATGAAACGTGAAGAAATTTTCTTACGTATTAAGGAAATTAAACGAAAACTTAAATAACACAAAAAAGGTCCTGAAGAAATTCAGGACCTTGCAAGTTAATCAATGATTAAGCAGCTACTTTAGTTTTAAGTACACGTTGTACTTTGAAACCATTTTTTTCGGCAGCTTTGATCAATGGAGTCATGTTGTTATGACCGAACTCTTTGCAGATAGCGAATTTTTTTCCGCCCAGGGTCATAAGTTCATCCATATTGAAACGTGTGCGTTTTTCGTTTTTCTTGCGTGCTTCAGCGACAGGAACGATTAAACCAGCAGGATGTAATTCCACAGGGAATTGTTCCGTAAGTTGGGTTAGGTTCTTGATTTTCTTTTTCTCAACGAAACGGCTGAGAATTTCTACGGCGACGCGGCTTTTAGGTACAGATACACCATTTACTGTTAGGTACCTGTGGTCCTTATGAAGTACAGGATGCGTGGGTTCTTTTACTTTCTTTGTGCGCCCCTTCGGTTTTGCAGTGGAAGCTGTACGCGATACTTTTTTTGCAGTTTTGCGTTTTGCTGCTGTCCTTTTGCTTTTTGTTGGAGTTGCCATGATTTTTGTTTTTTAAGTTTATTGTTTTTATGTTACTACAAATTTAAACATTAATTGTAACGTAGAATCGCATTTTACAAAGTATTTTGTTAAATTAAAACAATTATTTAAGTCAAATCAGCTAACTAGTTGATAATCAACAAGGTTAATTTCAATAAATTTTACTTTATTTTTTCATTTTTAAAGTAAAATGCAATTTGTGTAAGAATATACCCAATAAATTACCCACTTTATACCCATTTTGAAACATTGTCATTTACAATGTATATAATAGTAACTATGAAAACATACATAATATTAGACCTTGAAGCAACTTGTTACGATAAAAATAGTAACAGTGAAACAAAACCTAGAGGCTTCGTCAATGAAATCATTGAGATAGGTGCATATAAATTAAATGAGCAAGGTGAAGTCATTGACGAATTTAGCAAATTTTTAAAACCTACAAAATTTCCTTACATCTCAAAATTTTGTAATGAACTTACAACGATAACACAAGATGATATTGATAATGCAGAAGAAGCATTTTTTGTGTTAGGTGAATTTTTTGCGTGGGCACGTAAAGATAATGAACAACCTACTTATGTCAGTTGGGGATTTTATGACAAACGGCAATTTAGAGATGATTTGAAATTAAATAAATTTTCACAAGATATAATTGATCAATTCATTAATGATAATAATCACATCTCGTTAAAACATCGTCATGGTGAAATTAATAAATTCAAAAAACCCATTGGTTTAGGTGGAGCATGTAAATTTGAAAAATTCAATTTTCAAGGTACTGCACATCGTGGAATTGATGACGCAAAAAATATTGTAAACATTTTCAAACGTTACCGAGAAGTCTTATAATTGTATAAGATGTTTCAAAAGCTATTAAATAAAGTTAAGCTAATGGGTACAAAAGAACGTAATAAACGTTTATGCGTATTAGCTGTTAAAGAAACAAAAAATCAATTAATGCCACATGAAGCAATTGAATTACAATTAATTCAAGCATTTAGACATGCTAATGGTGAAATTAATGATGTACTTAAAAACTGGGCAGAACACCCAGAATTAGACCCGAGGTTACAAGGAACATAAATTCCTTACATATATAAAGTAATACAAAAAATATTGATTTGTATGAAACAAGTTAAATTAAAAGAACATAACAATGCTCTAGTCAGAGCACCTTACGATAATTTTCGTATCTTCCATCCCGATGGCACCTTGATGTGCTTTTGTAGTAAGAAAAAAGCTAATTGGTATCTTAAGAAAAATTTAGGTGTGCAAACATCTGATACAGATATTCATTTATCTTTTGAACCGAAAGGATATGGTGACCCACCAGAAATATTAATTGGTCGTAGTAATAAATGTGTCGTTTCAGGTTCTACAGATTTGTTAACTAAACATCATGTAGTTCCTACACAATATCGTCAATGTTTTAGTCGTGAATATAAGGATAAAAATTCAACTGATTTAGTTGTATTGTCTCGTGACATTCATGATTCATACGAAGCTTTTGCAAATGATTTTAAAAATCGTCTGTTTAAAGATTTTGTAGATGATAATTTTAAGGATATTGAATTTGCATGGATTGATGCTAAATCAATGTATAATTGTTTACATCGACATTACGATTCCTTGCCTATTGATAAACAAATTATCATGACAGGTAGATTAGAACATTTACGTAATAAATTTGGTTTTACTGATGAACAATTAAAAAGTAAATATTTAAAAGATGTTTACGATTTCAATTCAGTAATTGTATCTCGTGTAGGTACAGTTAATTTAATTGTGTTGTGGAAATATCATTTTATTAAATATGGTAATCCACAATTTTTACCTGAATGGTGGAAGCCTAACATTATTAAAATTATTCATCGTGAAAATTTAACTAAAAACAAAACAGAATTGTTTACTGTTGATATTAATGAACCAGTATTAAAATCCATGTTACTAAAGTATGACTTATTATAAATGCAAAATAGTAGTCGAACTTTCACCTGAAGGTGTGTTGTGGTTTTATCCTCACTATAAACAACATTGGTGGAGTTTACGATGGATTAATCATCATGGGTGGATGGATATTAAGAAAGCTGAAATGGAAATTAAAGCAAAATTTAAAATTAGAAAAGCAAAAATTAAAAATATAAATCATGGCAACGACAAACGCGGGTAAAGAAATAAAAGTAAAAAAGGTAATTCCCACGTATTCCTTTAAAAAATTGAATTTTCTGTATCATACTCATGAAAAGTATACTGCAGGAATCATGTTAGAAGGTTGGGAAGTGAAAGCACTCAATGAACACAACTGTTCAATCGATGCTGCTTATTGTAATTTTGACGGGAAGGATTTTGTCTTATTAGGTTGTATGATTACACCTTTAGCAAATCATATATTGAATGATAAAGTAACTGTTGTTGAATCACGCCCACGTAAATTATTACTGAATAAGAGCGAAATGGAAGAAATCCGTGAGAAACTACAGATGAAAGGTTTTACGTGCATCCCAGGCCGTTTATATAAAAATCATCAGCGTTTTTGGAAATTAGATATTCATATCTGTACTGGTAAGAAAAATTACGACAAACGTGAAGATTTAAAGAAAAAAGATGCTGAACGCGAAATTAAAAACAACATATAAAAATGAAAATGTTTCGATCTTATAGAAACATTAAAAATTTTTTATTGCGTTTTACACTCTTGCATGTCGGGAAATTACATATACGTCTTCATACTATTTTAGATAAAGATCAAAGTACATTATTTCATAATCATCCATTTAATTATGTTAGCATAGTATTAAAAGGAGGTTATACAGAAACACTGTTAAACGGCAAATCTTACACTTATCGAGTCGGTTCAATAATTTATCATCGTCATTCAGATTTTCATCGGATTGATTCAATTAAGGGCAAAACAACCACGTTATTTATAGCATTTGGTAAATATACTTGGAATGCTATAAACACAGCAAGTGATATACCTGAAGATGGTATTTTCATCCGAACAATTAACCAACGTAAAATTTGGTCCAAACGACAACAAGGTATTTGGTTTATTGGTAATGATTGTTATGTAAAAGCTAGTAAAGAAACTAGACATTCTATACATCAAATTTAAACACTCGTTTATTACAGTAATATAAGCAACATGTATATGTTGTATTTGTTGTATTCTGAAGCTGGTGAAGTCCAGCAATGGAAAATTGGTGTTTCTACCAATTTACAACGACGATTCAATGAAATCAAATTAGCCAATCCCAATGCAGTAGGATTTTTATCGACTTATGAAATTGATAATCGTGAAATTGCGTATGGTGTAGAAGCTTTGTTAAAAAGACATTTAAAAGCACAAACAATTTCAGGTGAATGGATTTATCACGAAGCTTTAACAGTTGAGAAATTTCAAACAATGTGTAAAAATTTCGACAAAAATTACCGTATACATTTACAAATACAAAAAGACATTAAACAACGCTATGACTATTAAAGTACGACCATCAGATTTAATTTCCCGTTTCATTTGGGACACTTACGAATACTACATTTTAGATGGAAAATCGAATGCTGAAAAAATGAAAATTATTGAAGAAGATCATGAATTTGAAATTTCAGAAGAAGATTCATTCGTGATTGGTTTAACAAATGTTATTTATACTAACGAAGTTATTTACAAATTCAAACAATTTTTACGTTCTATTTTAGAAAATAAACATTTTGAACAAGACAATCGTAAATATATTAATCGTCAATTATTAGTAAATTGTATTTATACGTTTAAGAATAAAATTCCTAAAACTTATATTTCCAAATCTAATCAATTCAATTCTGAATTACAACAATTACCTGCCATGTATATAAAATTTGTGGATGCTGTAAATGCATTAACGACAATTACTGTTCAGGATTGTCCATGTGTAAAATATGGTCAAGTTAAAAAAGTAATTAATAAACTATAAAATGATACCAGATTTTAGTGGCATAGGAACATTAATCGTAGGATTAATAGTTGCAGTGGTAGTACTTGTGATAGCACTCGTTGTTGCCATTATACTTTAGTTTTTTCTTCTGTTGAAGTTTCTTCAGTAGTAGTTTCTGCTGTTTCAGTAGTAGTTGATGTAGTAGTCGTACTGCTGCCTTTTAATTCTTCACGTGATTGTGATTTACCTCTACTGAACAATATTGCAAGGTGATGTGATAACACCATACCAAAAGTAATAATAAATTCGTTACTTAATACATAATTATGACCTGTCCAAACTGAATGGACAAATTCAAACATTTCAATTAATACAACTACAAAAATCATTAATTGAATCGGTGCTAATATCAAATAACTTGAAATACGTGTAGCCGAAACTTCATCAGTAGTAACTGAACGTACGATCAATCTGTTGATCGAAATAAAAGCGGATTTAATTAATTGTATCATGAATTATATATTAAAACTTTTAAATAATTGACGTATATAAGATAATATGACAATACACGTCGATTTTCAATCGTTCCTGGGTTTTGTGAATAATGACACAAAAATACAAGGAAAAAGTTTCATTTTCAATATTATCATTGATGAAAAAACATTTGAATGCATTTTATTTGTACATCCTACAGCTGCAAGTTTTGTAACAGTACCTGATAATGTATTAATTGATCATGATGTATTGAAAGCAGCTATATTAAACAAATATAAATACGAAGACCTTTTAAAATATGAAAATTAAAGAATGGTGGTTTAAAAACTACAAAAGTTACGGAACTGTTAAAGAAACGATTGTTCTTAATCAAGACAAAGGTGAATTAATCTTATTATATGGCAGTAACGGGAAAGGTAAAAGTAGTATTTTATCAAGTTTAGATTTAGCAATTTTTGGAGAAGAATTAAATCGGCAAGGTAAACGTTTAAGTCAAAAACTTCTACCCAATCGTATTAATGGAAATATGGAAGTGGGAGTTGATTTTAATAGTAGTGATGAAGATTTGTATATTCAGCGAACAATGGATTCATTTTCATCCCCTTTGAAATCAAAATTAGTAATTGATAAAATACCTTTTGGTAAAGCTAATGGATTAGACGATAAAATTTTAGAAAAAGTAGGATTTGATTTTAAAACATTCAAAAGTTTCATCTCAATGAATATTAATCATTTTAAAAATTTTATATCATTATCACCTGAAGAAAAACGTATCTTATTAGATAAATTATTCAATTTGGAACAAATCAACGAATTGAATAAAATTTTAAAGCAATTAAGTAAAAACAATGATATAAGTTTTAATTCAATTAATAAAGAAATTGCTATTTATCGCCAAAACATTACTGATCTGCAAGATACAATTAACCGTGTTTCAGAAAAGAAAATTGTTAATAACGACAATAGAATTGCTGAACTGAAACAAATTATTGAAGACAATAAAGATAAATTTATTCATTTAGAAGAATCAAAAGAAGAACTTCAAAACTATATCAATGATATTCAAACAAAGTTAAGTGAACTAGGTTTAAAGAAACGGGATATTGATCGTGATATTCAAGAAATTAACATTAAAATTGATTTATTTAAATCAGGTAAATGTCCTACATGCCAAACATTATTAATTGGTGAATTGAATCTATTGCCTGAATTTGAAGAAAGGTTAGACAAAACAAATAAAGTATTGTCTAAGCTTGTGTCTAAGTTACAATTAGGTAAAGAAGAACTTACTAATTCACAAAACGAATTTCGAGAAACTAATCAACAGTATAATGAGTTGTTGAGTTTATTAACTCAAACAAAAGCAACTATTAAAACTCTTAAAGTTGTCAAAGAAGAAGATGTTTCAACAGAAGAATTTCAAAAGAACATTGATAATTTAACCAACAAAGTTGAAGATAAAGAATCAGAATATTTAGAAGTACAGAAATTAAAATTTGTGTACGATTCATTATTACCAATTTGGGGTGAATCAGGTATTAAACGTGAAATTATAGATTCTATTGTAGGTCCCCTAAATGAATTTATATCTGAAGATTTAAGCTATTTAAAACAACCTTTTAAAGTTGAATTGGATAATAACTTTGATGCTCATATTTTTCAATATAACGAAGAAATTGATTCTGATACATTAAGTACAGGTGAAGCACGTAAAGTAAATTTATGTATCATGTTAGCATACATTAAAATGTTACGACTGAAACGTGACATTAATGTATTGTTCTTAGACGAGGTTTTCGCAGGGATAGACGTTGAATCAATTGATGACATGTTAATTCTATTTAAGAAGTTTGCGAATGAAAGAAACGTAAACGTATTCCTTGTGCATCACAGTGAATTAAAGGAACATTTCTTTGATCGAATCATCAGTGTAAATAAAAGTTCGTTTTCATATATAGAACAAAAGATACTTAATTAATGGGATTTAATAAACGATATGTTTCTAAAGAAACTTTAGAACTTGCACTTCACGATTTAAACAGACTATTAAAAGCTGATGCGTTAATTGTGAAAGATGAATGGTCAGATAAATTTATAGAAGGCTATCAACAATTAATAAAAACACTTTCTGAAGTACCATGTTAGAATTAGATTTAACTTTTAGTAGTGAAATAATTGATATTGGTTGGGGACGTATGTGCTTGACTAAATTTGCAGATACACGTATTGAACGTATAAATTCTTATTGTCAATATTTTTATGTTGACCCAACTAAAGAATATTTTTACGTTTATTTTGAATTATTTGATTTATATCGATGTGTATTAAAATACACATACGACGATCAAGTATTGGATGTTGAAATTATTAATAATACTGATCATGAAGTTTTATTGAAAACTGATGATTTAGAATTTGTAGTAGAAAAAATCGAAGAGTTATATATTGATAACTTTCGTGATATGTTAAGTTAATTTTCTATTTTTAAAAAATTCACCTTCTGCAGAATATAATTCTGCAACAGAATTTTTTCCTTCAGGATTTTCTGAATCGTAATATAAATTATTGTATTTTACAACAACATGTTGTGTAACATCACCTTCAATTTCTACTGAAGGTATTTTAGATTTAATGTATAAGGCAAATTGATTACATAAACCTTGATTAATTTGATCTTCAGAAATGGTACCATTTTTACTATCTTGTAAAATATCTTCCCAAAAATCCTCTTCAACAATTAAATTAGGTTTATTAAAATGATCTTCGACAATTGGTGTTGTCCACGACAAAAAATCAACAAAATTATTTGAAATTTCAGTTCTGATTAGTGTTTCAACAGGATTAATTGATTCAGTAATTGTGTGCGTACCTGCAGCATCTTGTAAAGCTTGATGTACAATATCTTTTGTAGTTTCAAACCAAGAAGCAGTATTTAATAAAGCTTCCTGTTCTTCACTTCCATCATTAATTAACTTATTATAATGATCTTTCATTGCTGAATTATTGTACTCAGCAATGAGATATTTTCTAAATTCGTTAATTGAAGTTATCATTATACAGTAGGTTCTGCAGTTATTAATCCCATTTGATTTAGAGCAGCAACGATTGTTGAAATATCTTCAGGCATATTAAAACGTGTTTTAAAGATAGTTGCTTGTTGTTCAGCACTTCTGTCTTTAAATTTATCAATAGAAGGTTTTACGCTATCCATATTTTTTGTCAATGTACGAATTGCTTGTTTAACTTCCATATTTGTTTTTACTTTGGGTTCTTTTGGTGCACGAGGTTCTTTATTTGCTTGTGTGCTTAATTCGTTTAGATTTGCTGAAATTATATTTTCGATTTGATCGATTTTCACTTTTTGTGCAAAGTTTTTACCATTCATTTTTACAAAAATGTTATCGCCTTCTATATTAGTAATTTGACAAGGTGTTCCGTTTACAGTAACATCACCTTTTACAACTATTGCATTATTATCATTTAAATTTATTGATAATACAGTAACTTGTTCGTTTTTATAAAAAGCAGTTTCACCAACAGTTAAATGTTTTTTAGTTTTAACGCCAGTACGTAAACGATTAATATAATTTTGACGTGTTTCAATTTTACGTTCAATTTTTGCCATTTGTGCACCATAACGATTAGCATCTTCGTCTGTCCACTGATCACCTTTTTGACCTGCTTCTAATTCTTGATCTGCAAATAATTGTGCAAGTTGTGATTTTAAAGCGTCAATTTCACCTTGCAAAGATGCGTAACTCATTTCATTAATAGGTGATGAGTTTAAATGTTTTCTAAATTCGTTAATTGAGGTAATCATTAGTTTTTTGTAGTAAGCACTCCTGCTTCATATTTACTGCGACCATTGTCTAATAAGTATTGTAATTCTTCGTATTGACGTTGGGATAATTTTTTCTTTTCTTCTAATTGTTTCATGATATTAACGAAGAAAGTATTGTTGTGATATTTTGCATGTTGAAAACTCCACAACTTTTTCATACGATCAATTTGTGTTTGATCAAATTCTTTAAAAATGTTACGTGCTTCTTGAAATTCTTCGAATGAAGGAACATAATCGTCATCATTACCTAAATCAATATTTAATAACGTTTGACATATATGATCTTTAACAACAACAGCTTTTTGTTTACATACTGTACAGTCACCTTCAATATCACCATCATTATTTGGTGAAGTATTTGTAAAGGATTCTTCGTTAGGTTTTTGTAGTTTCACAATTTCACCTGTACGGACAGGTTCTAAACCTTCCAATTTTGAATACGGGATAAATTCTTGGTTGTTACCTGATTCAAATAAAATACCATCTTCGTCCGTGAATTTAACGATACCAGTTTTGCCTTCGTAAGACAATTCTAAACCAATTTTATATTCCATATAGGTATATATTAAAAGAACTCGTTAATGTCCTTATAAATGCAAAAAACCCTGCCAATTGGCAGGGTTTTTACTAACCTGGGTGTTCAATCAATAACCTTGGCAGGTATTAAAACCAGGTAAGTTTTTATTGTGCAGGAGCGTTGAAAATTTGAGTAAACGGTTCCTCGAAATCGTAACGTTTTTTGAACATTAACGCACCAGCTTCACGTTGCATATTAAAGATAGAACTAACTCCATGTTTAAAAGCAACACCGTGTTTAGCAGGATTGGATGCGATATCCGTTAACGCATTGGCCAGTTCCCAAACATTCATATCGGTACGAATTTTTGCAAGATCACTGTTTGCCATTGTTAATACATCATGACCGGCAGCTTTGAATTGTGCTTCCAACCATTTTGTATGAACCAAATGTTCAATCGTTGCTTTAACGTCGCGATCAAAATCGGAGTTGATAACGTTTGCTTCAATGGTGCGGCGAACCATATATGCTTCAGCGAGAGAAGCGGATGTTTGCATCATTTTCACAATACGTTGTTTCATATTATCCTCAACATTTAATGCACCTTTGAGGTTACGAACCTGATCAAAGAATGTATTTAAATGGCTTTCTTCAGTACTGTTAAGGATTAAGGACATACCTTTTTCAGTTACGATGTTACCATTGGTGCAGGTTAAACGTTCGCAATAAGGATTTACAATCATTGCACCGGGAGTGTTAACAAACGTGAGACCTGATTTGAAAAATTCATCGTTGAGTTTTGCAACGTTGAATTGCCAGTTGTTGTTCAGTGTTGAAATCTCCAGGTTACCACCTTCGGTGATTGCCATGTTTTTAATTTGCATCCCTGGGTTATTGTTCATAACCTCTTCGAACAATGCCATGTAACCTTTGTTGCTTAATACAACTTGATTTGATTTGCGGAACCCTACGATTTTTCCTTCGTGGCTGATCAGCATACAAATTTTGTGTTTTTCGTCTTTCATAGACATTGCGGCTTTCATCATGACCAAAAGTTGTTGGGAATTTTTTTCACCCAAAGCTTGTTCAACTTTTTTCATAACTCCAGTACTTAAGCCTAACAGTTTTACGAACTGATTAAAAGCGTCGAGTGTTACAATGAAATCAGTTCCATTGTATGACATAACTTCAGCGTTTTTAAAATCCAGTTCGGATACGGATACGATTTTCCGTATAACACCTTTCTCAAGTGCGTACTGTTTAAATTTGTCGTAATCTGTTGGTTTGAATTGCATATTATTTGGTTTTAATTTGTTACTATAAATATAGGTATTATTTTTGAATTAAAAAAATTTATTTTACATTATTTTAGCAATGTTAATAACTGTGATTATTCTGCTTCCTCCTCTTCTTCTTCGTCGTTAGAAAGTACACGTTGTTGGTTAGGAATGATTGAACCTGAACCTTTATCAGTACTGTTCATTTCGTTCCTGTTATCGCGGGCTTCAACTAATTGGCGTGCACGTTCAATAATTTCCGGGTCAAGTAAACCGTTATCTTCAAGAGTTTTTGCAGCTTCCGCACGTTTAACATTACGTAAAGCTTGTTCCGATTCAAACCTTTTTAGGTCAAATTCCAAACGACCTGTTTCAAGATTTTTTGTGTAGTACAATTTTTTCTGTACCATGTGACCACCACGACGATTTTTTACGAAAGTAATATAACGGTCACCATCTTTGTCCCACATTACGAACATCATCCCCGTTACTAAGTGTTTGATTTTATTGGAACCAACAAAGGTACCACCTTTAGTATATTGTTGTATACAAAAGATTGTAGTTCCTTTGGCAGCGGCTGCACGTAAAATATTTAGTAATTCAGTTTCTGCTTTTTTAGCAGTCCAACCGAAACGATCTTTTAATTGATCAATTACTACTTCGAAACTATCGAGGATAGCAAAGTTGTATGATGTTAAACCTTGAATTAAAACGTCCACGTAGTTAGGAGCGTCCAAATAATTTAATAAGAAAATTGTAGGTATTTTTGAAAGACGTGGATTATCGAAACATTCCTCTGTCCAATCTGTTTTGTCCATTTCCGCAGAAATAAAACAATCAGTAAGTGTTGCGTCCTGTTCCTTCATGTAATCAGCGATGTTAGTCGCAACTGTAGTTTTACCGGCACCACTTTCACCTGAAAGAATATAAACTGTACCTTTCATAACCCCACCACGTTTTGAAGCGATAAGATCAAAAGCAGTACCTGTTTTTAAAGGTATGAATAAATTTTTGTCAACATTTTCAAGATCAATTGTTTCGGCTAAAAAAGGAACAGGTTCGCTTTGCATTGGACGTTCCAATTCCGAAACAGTAACTTCAGGTGCTTTGAAAATTAAATCCTTATCAAAACCTAAATCTTTAATGTAATAAGAAAAGGTTGATACTAATTGTTTTTCGGCTTTAGGTTCTTTGCCAAAAATTGGATTATTAATTAATGGCCCCATATCGTTACAAAAATTAGATGCAGCCGTTTCAAAAGTAATTTCTTTGGTATCACCTAAAACTGATAAATAATATTTTACAGTTTCTTTTAAATTTTTACCTAAATTTTGTGGAACTTTAGGAGTTACTACTACTGGTGTATTATCAACAACAACTTTATCAGTTTTACTTTTAGAAGTTGTTTTCGAAGTAGATTTTTTGATTGGTTGTTTTTTTCCGCCTGCCATAATTTTAAGTTTTATAATGTATTGATTGAACACTACAAATATACGTCCTTTTTGTGTAGTAGAAAAATTTATTTACTATAAAAAATGTAACTAGTTCACTATCAAATAGTTAAACTTTTGTAACTTTTATCAGCATTTCAGACAGTCTGCAGCTTTGACTAGATCAGTGATGAATAACTTACTGTCAGTGCTATATTATATAGCATCAAGAAAAAACCTTCGTAATATAATTACGAAGGTTTTGTAGTTGTAAGTTAGTAGTTGAATTAAATTTGGTCGATGTATAAATCTTCCCAATAATCTGCACACCATTTAGCAGAACATTCAAGAATTTCAGTAGGTGCATCCCAATCTAAATCGACTTGACTAATGCCGATCATTTGACAGTTATGATAAGTAACACGACGTATTACTTGACCTTTTTTATTGTGTTGATTTACAATAATACTTCCGATCATTTCACGTTTAGTATGTGTTTCACCTGTTTGTGAGTTCCATGCTAAATCGTACCATGATTTTAAAATATTCCAAACAAATACTGCATTTTTTTCAGATTCATTTAAATTAAATTTAATTTCAAAATCGGCGATATGTGTTTGAGTCGGTAACGTTACATACGCACGTGTACTGAATTTAAAGTTCTGTGTTTTAACCTCAATATCTGGGGTTACTGGTAAAGAGATATTACGAGCATTTTCCAACATTAACCGAACTTCTTCAGTTGTACGTCCTAATGTTGCAGGTAAATCGAAAGTAATTTCGAATAATGCCTTATACACAGGTTCGTTGTTTTGATTATGCGATAATACATTTGAAAAATGTGGTACCATATTGATAATTGTTCTTTTTATTGGATAAGTTATTTATCCGTATTTATAGTATATATTAAACTTTTTGAGGCGTTATTTTTGACTGAAATTACTATTTTGATATATACTAGTATGATAACAACTATTAACGAATTTCGCAAATTATACGAAAATAAATATCCTGAAGGTGATTTCATTAAATACAATTATAATGATACTCCTGATATGGAAGAAGTAATAAACCAAGCTGCATCAGCAATGGGTGAAATGACGGATTCTTTATATTGGATGGATGTACGTGAACCCGATGAACTTCCTGGTGTTATGAAAGATATAACAGGTGACGAAACTTATGATTTTGATAAAGTAGAATCATATTTTACAAAACAAGGCGCAGTAAAACTTTACATTACTAATGATACAGATGCTTATTATATTATTTGTAATACAAATATGAATGGTAAAACAATTGTTGATGATCAAATTGTAAATAGTTTCGACGAATTTGATAATAGTCAAAGTGAAGATTTAGGTGATCTTGATAATAGTCAAGATGAAAGAGCATTTGATGACAATGATTTAGACCCTGCAGGTGGAAGAGGTTTTCATACACATGAAGGTAAAAGTGATTTTAGTCGTCAACTATTAAATATCACAATGACATTGCAAAAATTAATGAAACAAAGTGAAGGTAATTCTGCTGTTGTTATTGAATTAAATAATACAATTAAACAAGTTGCAAAACTTAATCTTACTATTTTTAAAAATTTAGTTAAAGAAGGTGCAGTTAAACGTCACTGGGAAGAAATCAACAATGCTATTCAAGCCAAACTTCCATTAAAATACAAAAGTGGTGAAAATTTTGGGGAAGCTGTTCCTACTTTATATACTAATAACGTTGTAACATTTGATAATGGAATTAACGTGATTGATATGTACATTCAAACAGAAGTAAATAATATTAACGAATAATGATTACTTCTATTAACGAATTTCGTAAAATAGTAGAAGGTCGTTTAACAGGTAAACAATATTTTCCTTCGTATTTATTAGGACTTAAAATTGGTTTAGATTCTATTTATACTGATTGGAAATTAAATTCAGACCCAGATACTTTTGCAAATGAATTTTTTAAAGCTTGGGAAAAAGATGATTTTGATAAGTGTGGTCAAATGTATTACACTATTTTAAATTTAAATCCTCAATTAAAACAACTACCCGTTAAAACATATTCTGAAGTATACGATGTCGTATATGGTGCTATAAGCAAATTTAATTTTGACGATATAAAACATTACACAGAACTTGCAGCATCAGGCAGAATGAATTTAGCAATGTATAATATGGAACATCGCCAAGACTATGATAATTTATCGGCGAAATTTGGAGTCAGAAATTTAGATTGGGTATTAAGCCCAAAAACAATAAAGATTTTACAAGATTTTAATTACGTTCATAAACAATAATTTTCACGAATTAAAAAATATTCTTATAATTGTACTATATTAATTAAACAAACAACAAAAACTTTTATATATAACTTATCAATGAAAACTTCAACACTAATATTAACACTTACGATTATTTGCATAACAATGTTATGTAACTGCTCTATGGTCTAATGTTAGTAACTAAATAAAACTTACAAAGGACCAATTTAAATTGGTCCTTTTGTTTTTACGACGATTTAGTAAAGTTTATAATTGTAAGGTCTTTGACATATTGTATTTAAATGGCCCTGTAGCCGAATTGGCATAGGCGACGGACTTAAAATCCGTTGATCGCAAGATCGTGTGGGTTCAAGTCCCACCAGGGCTACTACCAAATGACTCCGTGGTGGAACTGGTAGACACGCAGCACTTAAAATGCTGTGCCGTAAGGCGTACGAGTTCGACTCTCGTCGGGGTTACTTTCATGTTAGAATAAATTTCTAACATGACTACTGTTAATTCATATATAAATTATGAATGAAACAGAATTTATAAAAGTATGCAATGAAGCAAAAACAATGCGCGAAGCTGCAGAAATTTTAGGATTGAATAGAAATCCTTTTATTAGATTGGCAAAGAAATTAGGTTGTTATAAAGCTAATCAAGGACGAAAAGGAATTAAAAGAGAAGATTATGAATATGAATTGCATAAATTCAAATTAAAAGATATTCTTAAAGGTTTACATCCACAATATTCTACGTATAAATTAAAATTACGTTTAATTAAAGAAGGATTAAAACTTAACAAATGTGAAGAATGTGAAATTGATGAATGGAATAATAAACCTATTAATTGCGAACTTGATCACATTGATGGAGATAAAACAAATCATCGATTAAAAAATTTAAGAATACTTTGTCCTAACTGTCATTCGCAGACAGAGACATATTGTTCTAAAAACAAAAAATTAAAAAGATTAAAAAATGTCCGAGTGGTGTAACGGCAGCCACAGCAGTTTCAAAAACTGCCGCAGAAATGCATGAGGGTTCGACTCCCTTCTTGGACACTAAATGGTTGATGACTGAGGTGGCAAGGTATTCCCATAGAAGGGAAGTTAACTGTGAAAGTCAGTATACAAGAAAACTTTTCGTTGGTTCGAATCCAACCAATTATTTAAAATGCCCGTATGGCGGAATGGTAGACGCGCTCGTTTTAGAAACGAGTACCTTCGGGTGTCTCGGTTCGAGTCCGAGTATGGGTACAATTATTATCGGAAGGTAATAATAAACATAAAATATTAGTGCACATAATACTTATGTTTTGGGATTTAGTTTAGCTGGTGAAAACGCTACCGTATGAGGTAGAGATAATAGGTTCAATTCCTATAGTCCCAACAAATATTTTTTATAATGGCAAAGAAGAAGAAAACAGAATTTGATTTAAACATTTACGATGTATGGCAATCAGTAAATGGAAATTTATTTATTAAACTTACACATGAATATTCAATTGCTATTGGTCAGAAAGGACATCACGATCCTAACGATGAATGGGGAGATTTTACAAAATCACAATTTGTAAAAGCAAATAATGTACATGAAGCTAAAAAAGTAGGTGAAATAAAATGGCAAAGAAAAAAGAAGTAACTATTCAACAACGTAAAGAATATTTAGAATTTTTAGAAAAAAGATTAAATTCTACTAACTATAAAAATTCTGTTACCAAAGAAGAATACGAAAAAACAAAAGCAAAGTACGACAAAGAAAAATTATTAATAAAAATGTTATCATGAACAAAGATCGAATACAAAGCTCATCATACTAGGGTAATTAGTAGATGGGTTAGCACAGGTGTCTTATACACACTTAAAGCTGGTTCAAGTCCAGCATTACCTACAAAAATAAAATGCTTGGTTAGCGCAGTGGCCTAACGCACCTGATTTGTAATCAGGAGGAGAAATCCAGTCGGGGGTTCGAATCCCTCACCAAGCTCAACAATAAAATGCTGGTGTCGCATAGTGGCGATTGCACCACTCTTGTAAAGTGGTAAACAAACATCGTAGGTTCGAGTCCTATCACCAGCTCAATTAAATGTCCCTATGGTCGAATAGTTATGACACTGGTCTGCAAAACCTGGTAAACAAGTGCAAGTCTTGTTAGGGACTCAAACGTTTAAATTTAAAATTATGATTTGGAAAATAGTTTTGTGGTGTGTATTAGTTTACATTTTTATCGCATTAGTGATCGGTGTAATGACTAACGATTATAAAAAAGGTTTTTTATGGATTGCATATCTCTTTGATGATATTGATTTTCCAGATGACGGAATAGATTTTGACTTTGATTAACAAGCAGCCCTAAATAGAATGTTCAGCAGGTGCGCACCTGATAGCGTTACTGAACTTAGACAAAGGTGCAATTTTGTTCGGCTGTTAAAAGGGCGTATAGTAGAATGGTTAGCACGCGACACTGATAATGTCGTAACCCTGGTTCGATTCCAGGTATGCCCACTAAAATTTAAATAAAATGAATGTATATGTTGTAACAAATCCTGAATCAGGATGGGATTGCGTAAGAGGTGTCTATAAAACAAAAAGAGATGCTATGCTTTCAAAATTGGATAATTACATCCACGAAAATAATGTTGATGTCGATTCTTTATCAGATGAAGACATTAAAAAATTATGGAATAAAGAATGTGAAGATAATTACGTTATTCACGATACATATTTAAAATAATATAGGCATGTAGTAGAGCGGTTAGCACACGAACCTGATAAGTTCGGAATCCGGGTTCAACTCCCGGCTTGCCTACAAGAAATTGGAAAAGCCGGTAACGTTGTGTGCTTGGTCCAGGATGCAACATGAACAAGGAGCACCGATTGTATTTATACATGAACCCCTTTATTAGTGCCATTGGTTCGAATCCAATATTTCTTTCATGGAACAATCAAACGATATTAGAATTAATGGTGTCAAAATTGATTTTCCAAAGAAAATGAAGATGATGCAATTTGTTGAGGACATTGGTTATTACACAAGAAAATTCACACGAATTTATATTGTCGATAACAAACTTTACATTGGGCACACAATTAATAAAAACAAAACATATATAAAATACGAAGATTTAGAAAGTTGGATTAAGTATTTTGATAGAATATGAACATAATTTTTACAGATATAGACGGAGTATTATTTCCATTTTATGGTCATAGTAAACGAACATGGGGTAAAAAATGTGTTGAACAATATAATCGAATAGTAGATGAAACAAATGCACAATGTGTAGTAACTTCTACTTGGAGAGTACGTTGGCCTAATATAAACGACTTACAAAATATCTTTTTACAAAATGGTGTTGGTGTTGATGTGATTGGGATTACACCTATCTGGGGAGTTGATCGAGGATTAGAAATAAAACATTGGCTGGATGAAAATCAGTGGTCTAATTACGTGATTCTGGATGATAAAATGCAAGGAATTAGTAACTACAATGAATTAAAAAATTTTATACAACCTATTTCATATTTAGGTTTAACTGAAGAATTAGCTGATAAAGCAATTCAATTATTAAATACCGCGCTATAGTGAAGTGGTATCTCAGGGGTCTCATAAGCCTTTGTCGCAAGTTCGATTCTTGCTAGCGCGACTAATTAAATACAATATCTCTTGAAAACTATTCACACGTTTGTCTACACCACACTCATACTTCTGGGTGTGGCTTTTTATTTTAATATCTTTACTATCAATCCGCAAATTAAAAGTTGGATTAAAAACAATCCTTTTGTTCCTCAACATCAAATTGATACTACACAAGGACCAATAACTGAACCTATAATCGAAGTTAAACCTGAACCTATTAAATACGAAGATACGATACGTTTAAATAATATTCGTGCACTATTTCGAAATGGCAATGATAGTAGATATGTAGATGGTCAATTTGCTGAATACGATAAATATCGTGAACGTTTAGCTAATTGCATCTATACTCATTTTAGTGATAAACAAATAAAATGTATTAGTAGTATTTCGTTAATTGGTTGGTCATCATTTGGTGATAATGTTGTAGGTTTGACCTATTATACAGGACATCCTTCATCAGCAATTGATATAGCTGCTAAATGTGGCGATGATGATATTGAAACAGTTCTGTATCATGAAATTATGCATGCTTTATATTTTCAAAATACTGCATGGTTTGAAAAACATTTACAATTTGAATGGATGATCATACCCGATTTTGTGTCACCTTATGCAGCAACAGATATTTGTGAAGATATTGCAGAAACAGGTGCATATTATATGCACGGTGATACTTTAGAAGAAAACAAAAAATTTGAATTAATTAGTCGTTTCTTCACCTATACCAAATAATGCAAAGTATAAAAAATTACGTGATTTTTCATTAATATCAGTAACATACTGAACGCATTTATCCATTCGTTCGTAGAATGGTGCATGATTACCATTATAAAATAAATCAAAAGGCCAGCAATATGACCAAAATAATGATTCAAAATATTGTTTGTCACTAATCACATTTCCTTGTTTAAGAAGTACGATAAATGAAAGATGCGCAATTAAAATGTAAAGTAAAATTATCATATAGTTTATATAGTAAATATTTTCATTTGTTTTAGATTAAACATATAATTGTAATAACAATCAAATAAAATGAAACAATTATTTTTAATACATTTAGGATATTACGATGAAGTTAGTAGTGGAACTTACGAATGTCACACAAACATGTTTGTGGTTGCTGAAGATTTTAACGATGCTCGTTTAAAGATCAAAGAAAATCCAATAGTCAAAGAAAAATCAATGCACGTCGATGGAATGTTATTAATTGAAGCTGTAAATGGTTGTACAGTTAATTTAGTAGAAGATTCAAATTTAAACGGCGGTGATAAAATCACAAATAATAAATTCAGAGAATTAGCACCTAAAAAATAAATGATCGTAGGTTTAACAGGAGGTATTGGTTGTGGTAAAACAACAGTTGCAAAAATATTTCAGCAATTAGGCTGTCCTATTTTTGATAGTGATAAAAGTGCTAAAGAATCAAACGAAGAAGTTAAAGATCAATTAATTGAAATTATTGGCACAGAAGCATATTTAACTGACGGTTCATTAAATCGTAAATATGTATCTGATTTAATGTTTTCAGATATTAATATACGAATGAAAGTAAACGAATTATATTTACCTGTCATTGAACGTAAATTTAAAGAATTTGTTGCTTCAGTTAAAGGAACTTATCCTTTCATTGTTTATGAAACAGCGCTTTTATTTGAAGCAAATCATCAAAAAATTGTCGATAAAATAATTACTGTAGACGCTGCTGAAACTTTACGAATTAGCCGTATTTTATTACGTAATCCTGAATTAACTACAACAGATATTTATAAACGAATAAATGCACAATTACCTCAAGATTTTAAAATACAAAATTCTGATTTCGTAATTCATAATAATTCGTTAGAAAATTTAAATCCACAAGTACAAGAAATTTTTACACAACTTACGCAAAATGTTCAAACTAAATAAAATACGTTTCAAATTTCAAGTTGAATGGTACTTGCGTCACAATCTCAATTCTGATATTCGTCAATTGGCAAATATATTTGAAGAAAATGGTTATGAACTATATTTAGTGGGTGGTTGTATACGTGATGTATTTTTACGTAAAACTCCTAAAGATTATGACTTATGTACTAATTTGTTACCTAACAAGGTGATTGAATTAATGAAACGCGCCAATATTCAATGTCAACTTCAAGGTGAACATTTTGGTGTCGTTGCAGTTGTATTACATGATGTTGTATACGAAATTGCAACATTTCGCGAAGATTTAAATAACACATCTGACAGAAATACTGAAGTTAGATTTGGTGTAACAATGTTTGATGATGTGTTACGTCGGGACTTTACAATCAATGCGTTATTTTACAACATCAGTCAAAATACTGTAATTGATTTGGTAGGTGGTATTCGTGATTTATGGTTAGGTGTAATCCGCGCTGTAGGTAATCCTTTTTTTCGTTTTGAAGAAGATAATTTACGTAAACTTCGTGCAATACGTTTTGCAGCACGTTTAAATTTCAAAATTGAAGAATTTACCTTAAAAGCAATTCAGGATGATCCGTCGTTAAATGTTACATACGAACGTATCTATAATGAATTAGCTACTATTTATTCATCATCTTTTGATTTAAAATATACAACTGAATTACTATTCAATAGCAAATTAAATACAACAATTTTTGTAAGTGTACCCACTATTGCACTTGATTTTGTGGAATACGATAAAATCAAATCTTTTAGCTGTTGGATTGCAGCAATTTGCAAATATGTACCTACGATTGCAAAAGGAATTTTAATTGAACGTAAATTTCCTACTGTGATTTGTAATAATGTAGATTTTTTGTTGAACTATTGTAATGCAGATGATGTACATGTTAAACTGTTTCATCCGTTATTATTTTATAAACAATGGAAATCGTGTTCATTATACCCAGAAGATATATTGTCTTTTGGGAACAATTCAAAGTACTTGAAATATTTAGTTGATTTCCGTCCTTCTACTGAAACAACGAAAAAATTTCAACAACAAGGTTACGAAGGTAAAGATTTAGGAGATGTTTTAAATCAGCACTACAAATTAAAATATTTAACAGCAATTTCTCATAAATGAGTGAAGTAAAAGTAACTGAAGTAAAACAGGTGTATCTATTACTAAATAGCGACAGTGCTGAAAAATTAAGTGAAAAAGTAAATTTATTTTTAAGCAAAGGTTATGTCTTGTATGGGTTTCCTTTTCGTGCAGATGGATTTAGATACCAAGCAGTTATTTTACCTGAAAACAATAAAGAATCGTAAATGAATAAAATTTTGATTGGCAGTACAGCCATTAAACATTGGTTTAGTGATTTTTCACGTGAACCCAAAGATACTGATTATATCGTTGATGCAGATATTGCAACTGTAAATCGTGTTGAAAACACTGAATATCTACCCAATAAAGTTTTAATGGACCTATACAATGGAACTGGTAAAACGATCTTAGAACCTGATCATTTATGTACGCTTAAAGCGTCTCATTTATGTTGGGATATTAATTGGAATAAGCACATGTATGATTTACAATTTTTATTGAAAAAAGGTTGTAAAATTGATACAAATTTATTCTTTACTTTATATAAGTATTGGAATACATATCATTCCAAAAATAAACGTAGTGACTTGAAAATGTCAAAAGAAGATTTTTTCGACAATGCGATTAATTACAACGAAAATCAACATGATGATATTCACAAAATTCTCAATCCGGTTCCTATTTACACTTTAGTGTTAAAAGATGGTGCTGAAGTTGAATTAGATGAAAATAAATTCATACAATTGTCACACGAACAAAAATTGAATTTCGTCCGTGAAGAAGTAATGGTGATGGCGTGGGAACGATACAGAACAATGCAATATCGTGTTGCATTTGACAAAATGCTTAAGAAATTTATCATTAATCATTGTCCTTTGTTTGCTTTATTGTTTACATTGGAAAACTACATTGAAATTACAAAAATAAATAATAACTATATAAAACAAATCAATCATGAAATGGGAAGAATTAAACTTAGCGTTTAAAAGTTTTGCACAACTTCGTTGGAGTAAAGATAAACGCGTATCAGAAGAAGTAATCAAAACTTTAAGCGGTGAAGGTTCACAAGGTGACTCTGGCTTAAGTTATGAAGTATACAAATTAGCCGAAGATGTATACGTAAAATTGAAAATTTCTACTGATTCGTATGGTGACAACGAATTCGTATCAGGTTTAGAGTTCGTGCAACCTATCCAGAAAAACGTCACTGTGTATGAAACACCAATTGATCTTAAAAAGAAATTAGGTAAGTTATCATACGATGAAATTCTTGTAATTTTACAAGACAAATTGGATTCAGTATCTGAATTTGCACATCAAGATTTCAGAGATGAAGAATTAGGTCTGGGTCAAATTAAAGAAATTGAACAACATGGCGGTGAAGAACAAGGTTCACATTGGTATATTGTTCAACATTTTGTGGAACATGACGTGTACATCAAAGTAACAGGTTACTATTCTTCATACGAAGGTACTGACTTCAGCGATGGTTGGGATTGCTGCGAAGAAGTAAAACCACAACAAAAAACTGTAACAGTATACGAATAATGAAAACATACGACGAAATAGTAGCAATACTACAAGATAAATTAGAACGAGTACAACGTGTTGCTTGGCACGACTTTGATTCAGAAGAATTAGGGTTAGGTATTTGTAAACATATTAGCGAAGCTGATTCAGGCGGTGAAGACGAAGGTTCTGATTGGCAACGTGTGTATCACTTTGTGGAACATGACGTGTACGTGAAAGTAACAGGTTATTATCAGTCTTACAATGGTACTGAATTTTATGATGGATGGGGTTGTCTTTCTGAAGTAAAACCTTCACAACGTACAATTACTGTATACGAATAAATAAAATCAAGACTCGTAATTGGGTCTTGATTTTTCTAAAATTAAAATAATGGGAACAAAGAAAACATTTGCAGAAATTGTTGAAGCAATTAAATTTAAATTGCGCGATATAGAAAATGAAGCTGAAATCGATGATGATTACGAAGAATCAGAATACGGCAGCATTCAACGATTTGATAATCTTTATAATGAAGAAGAATACGACAAATTAGGACTCGGCAAAATTGTTGAAATGGAAGATGGTTCCAAAGGCGGTAGTGATCGTGGTTCTGATTACAGAAGAGTATTTCATTTTGTTGATCATAATGTGTATCTTGAAATAAGTGGTTTTTATTCATCGTATGATGGTGTAGATTTTAGTGGTGATTGGGAAGACTGTTCCAAAGAAGTACGACCTTATCAAGAAATGATAACAGTATACAAATAATTTTCAAATGTCGAAACAAAAGTATATAATTGTTAGAGACGATGTAACAGATAAGTTAGAAAAGAAAGTTAACGAAATGTTAGGTCAAGGATATGAATTGTACGGTTTTCCTTTTAGACATCAAAATGGAAAAAACAATACAACCTATCAAGCCATGATTCTTAAACAAAATTAACATATTTTAAACATTTTGACTAAGGAAGTATAAAAAATAATATATAAATTTGTAAACGTAAAACAAATAACCATGAAAAAGTAGATTGTAAATCCCAAAGTAGTAGTAGTTACTCGAATTGATCTCCCGAATCCCGGTGCATTTATTGCACAGTCCTTACATTCGGCATTTGAATTTTCTTTAACTCATCGTCAAATCACTCAAGATTGGCATGATACATCCAACTACATCGCTTGTTTAGAAGTTCCAAATGAAATGGAATTAATGAAATTAGTCGATAAATTGGAAAAGAATAACGTTCATTACTCTTTATTTCATGAACCTGATTATAACAATGAAGCAACAAGTGTTTGCATTGAACCAGGCGAATTAACACGAAAATTCACGTCGAATTATCGATTAGCATTTAAACAACAACAAGACCCCGTAGCTCCAACTGGCCAGAGCAGTGCGGCGCCTAACCGCACCGGTTGTGGGTTCGAACCCCACCTGGGTCACAATTATAAATCAATAAAAATAACCAACCATGAAAAACATGCAGTAGATCAATTCAAACCGAAGTCCATAGTAAGTTTTATTTACCGAACAATTAAAAACAAATTTAAATTAAATAAAAACTAAAACAAAATGGAAACAATTAAATTAGAAGCAACTTCAAAGAACGTTGCAAAAGCGATCGAATCAATCGAAAAATTCGCAGCAGACAAAGAGTATCAAATCATCGGTGATTTGAAAGAAAAGAAACAAGGATTTCTATCAGGAATCTTTAACTTGAATCTTAACTTTGAAAGCAAATCCAAAGAAAAAGTATTACGTAACTATTTAACTCGTCTTGAAACGAAAAGAATGGGAATGGCGTTAGCCAACAAATTCCTACATTTTTTATACAAGAAAGTGTATAAAGTAGAAACTGCTGCACCTAAAGTTGATTTTTCTGAAAAAGAATTAAAAATCAAAGCAGCACGTAAAGCTTGGCGAATTGCTTTAGAAGCATCAAAAAAAGCAGAAGAAGCATACAAATTAGAAAAAGGTAATTTCTATAAAACGAAATAATCTTTTCTAAGTCTTAAAATCCCTTTAGTTTAATATATAACTAAAGGGATTTTTTTTATGCGTTTCGACAAGAGTTTAAAACTGGTAAATTATGCAAATCGTTATCAATACGGTTTAGATACAGCAGGTCATCTTCAGCTTTATACTGAATTAGACCACTCGTTTGTTGTAGGTGATAGAGTATATATTGTCGGGGGTTATTTTGACAATTGTAACAAAAATTTATATTCTACCGGTGACCCTTTTGCAGATTTTAATACAGGTTATAAAGTAATTGCTATTTTTAATAGTAATAGTTTTGTAATTGAATATCCGCCATTATATAATGGTGATGTCCCTTTTAATACTAATCAAGTTGTTTATCCTTACGGTTCAGGTGCAAATAATCGTTATGGCGATCCTTTTGATAACACAAATAAAGCATATAACTGTTATACGACAACAATGGAAAAAGCTGTGTATGTAGCAACAGCTGTATTCACATCAGGTATTATGAAAAAAGGTACGATTAATAATGGTATCTTTGGAAATGATTATCACACGGTTAAATTAAATAATAAGGGTGCTGTTTCAGGTACTGTGTCTAATTCAGATTTAGTAATTAATCATATCGTAGGTAAAAATATTGAAATCAGTAAAGGTCAAATTAATTCTAAAACTGACGCAAGTAATTTAGCTACATCTAAAATTAAATTAGTTGAAGATGGCAGTTATATTTTCAACAGTAATCCATTTTATTGTATTGCTGTATCAGTAGGTAATAATAACGATGGTTATGGTTATAATTATTTTGAAAGAATTACCAATACAGCATCAGATATTATTGTAAACAATGGTGTGTTTTCCAATCCTAACAATAGCTACATTGCTTTAAATAATATTTCAATTAATAAAGCTAAATTAGGTGATAACACGTTCCCTAAATCTTTAGCCAATCAAATGGATTCAATTACTATTGGCACAGGTTATGTTGGTAATGTAAATACTTTAAACGATAAGATATTCGTAAATGGCGCTGCTGTCAACACCTTTATTCCATTAACGTTAGAAATTGGAAATGCTACACCCGTAGCCTATTCAGCTACATTAAAACAAATTGATATTCAAGTTGAATATGAAGTCTTAGCCAATCATTATACAGCAATTGGAAGCACAGTATACATTTCAGGTATTGAAGGTGTTGCTAATTATGATTTAACTCATATTACAGGTACGATTGCTGCAATGTCATATACTTTTGGTACATTTAATAGTGCTGTAATTAGTATAGTATTTGATATTCCAGGTGTAACTACAGGTGGAGATTGGACAGCTTGGAAAACAGCAAATCCCGTTGCTAATTATGATTTTACAAATCTTAAAATTCATTTAACTCAAAATATATTTGAAGCTGGTAAATTCACGAATGCAACTTCCATTTCATCTTATTTTGATAGTAGTATTAATTTCACGACACCTGATTTAGTAATTGAAAATTCAACAATTGTTGAAGCTTATGTTAAGGGAGTAACTTTAAAGGGTAGCAATACATTTAATGGTTCCTCTAAAGGTAAATCTGCATATATTACTTTATGTGCACAAATTGATCAAGACATTGCAGGTCCTTCAACATTTACATTTTCACGTATTTATGGAAATATAACACCATTGTATGGTGCATTTGATTATACATTAATTGAAAAAGGAGTTATTCAAAATAGTAGTATGAATGATACAATATGTATACCAAGAAATTTAGGTACAGATGTAATATTCTTATACAATAGTCGTTTAAGTGGAATGATGTATTTACATGATGAAGTATATTGGGATTTATTAATTACTCGTGATATTACTCCTTCGTATATTAGTGGTGCTTTAACTTATGTTCAAGGTGCGTATTTAGGAAATGGTCGTAATACTCCATGGACAACAGCATCGAATCCTATAGGTGACCCTGAATATAAAATGAATCCGAATCGTATGCAAGGTTTGTTACATAATTCAAGTAATGGTGTAATTTATCAATCGCAATCAATTGGCAAATCAGCTAATTCCAGTGTCTTAGGTTTACCTACAAATCTTACTAAGAAATTTCATGTACCTTCATCTGAAAATATCCAAGACCCATTAACAACAACTGATATTATTGTTATACATGATAAAGGGTCTTTATCTTTAACAGCAAGTAATTGGAATAGTACTAATAATAGAGATGATATTTTATATGCTGATTATTTAGCAGGTGGTACATTAGATACTAAAATTGATAATCGTAACACTGCAACTACATTACCAGGTAATGATGCAGATTTTCCTTTTGTCGATCAAGGTGTAGCTTATCGTGATTTGAATACAATTGATACGAATTATATTCATACTGTTCCTTATTTTAAAGCTCCTCATATACGTGAAGCTAGTGAAATCAATTTAACTATTTATGAAGCTCCACAATTATTAGCACCTTACGATAATCAATTTCCTGACCCAGCAGTTCCAGCTTCATTAACAACTCGTTTAAAAATTCAAGGTTCACCTGGTACATTTTTTTGTAATGATGGTGCAACTGTAAATATCACCAATGGTAATTACGATCAATTATTTTTAAGAATTGTAGGTACTGTAGATAATGGAATGGGAGCACCTGCAGCGATAGTCCCACAATGTTTTATTGAAATCGAACGTGTGTTCGTAAAAACATATACTTCAGGTTTTGGTGCAATTACACGTATCTTTTTATACGAACCTAATTCAACGTTGAATGATTTTGATCGTATGGACCAAGTCATTACTGCAGGAATTTTTACGAACGAAGAATTAATGTTATTTCAGCATCCTCATGGAGGTGCACCCATTAATTTTAGTATTGGTGGTACTGATAACGTTGAAGTTATTGTAGAATATTGGGTAACATGGTTTTATTATAATACTGGTTATAATGCAACAACTGATTCGACAACAAATGGTTATAAAGGTAGTGCACGTACAAAACGTACGCAAACTTTTAGATTTAATTAAACTGTAATTCCGTTAAATAACGAATCATCTAAAATTTTCATTAAAAACACATCCCAACGATGACCTTTTTTGAATTTAGGTTTGTATCTAATTTGACGATCAACAGGCATTCCAATTACTTCACCATTTAAAAGTATTTTGAAATCTTCATCTTCTTTTGCTTTATGATTAATGTATGTAACTACACGTTGCGTAATATTATTGCATTGCATGAAATACAGAATATCATCTTTTTTTCCTAATTTCATGAATAAATCTAAATTAGCTATACACATTTCAGGAAACATTGTACCTATAAAATGAATTAATATTTTGTAAGCAATTTCTTCTTCATTACTACGACGTGTATTTGCAATATACAATAATACACGCATAAAAATGTATGGGTCTTCTAAAATTGAATAAGATAAAATTGAAAATATTTTTTGTTTTTCTCCATCAGTTAAGATGTGTTTACCTTTGCTAAAATACCATTTAATTAATTCTACATTATAGAATATAGGTTTTTTAGTTGTTACTTCTGTTATTGTTTCTTCCATAAATCTTTAATTTGTTTATCCCAATTCTGTTTATGAATATTAGGTTCATAAACAGGTTTAGTTTTCTTTTTAGTATAAGTTAAGTATAATGTATCAAATACATCTTTACTGAAGTATATATTTAATTCCTTCCAATGCGTAGGTAATATGAACATTAACTTATTTAAGTCTTTAATATTTGTATTGAACCAACGTTTAAATGCATGTGGGTCAGATTCTTTTTTGGCTAATGCGTCAATGTATTTTTCCCACAAAAAGACTTTATATCCTTTCTTTAACATTTCTTGACTTTTCTTTTTACCTGCATCGTCATTGTCAAAGAAAAAACGTATTTCTAAATCATGATTCATTAAAAATTTATAATCAGTATTTACACCTACAGCACCAATGCTATTCGGCATGAATAACGAATCTAAATAACCTTCAAAGATTGTGATTTCTTTTTCATAGTTAACATTCAAAATATTGAATAGGTAACTTAATTTATTATACGAAATAGACTCTATCATGTCCATTTCAGTGTCATAGATACTTTCGTATATTTCTTTGAATGTCCAAATTTTGAATTTACGGTACATACCGCTTTTCAAGTTACGTTCTTGAATCCCAATAACTTTATCACCAATACGATTAATAAATACAACCGTAGGTTCATAAAAACGACCTAGTTCTTTAATACCTTCATAAAATAATGTGGTGATTAAATCTTTAGGAATGCCACGATCTAATAAATAACAATATACAGCACTTCCAAATTGCACAGGTTGAAATCCTTTTAATCCACCTTTACCACTATCAAACCATGCTTGTAAATCTTCCATGGGTATGAGTTTAGTCATATTACCCATAATCATATCATCGTCTTCTTGTTTGTAACGATGAAAATTAGTATCAATATAATTAATGAGTGCTAATTTTTTAGTAGGGTCTAAATGAACACCAAAGTCATTACATAAACGTGTAAAGGTACTACGACAATTTTCGTTATAGCATTTATAGTATAAGTTGTTGTAAAATAAATGGCCTCGTTTTAATTTATTGTCACTATGACTATCACCACAGATAGGACAAGCAAAGGATAAACGATCATGTTTTTTTGCATTGATTTTTCGTTTATTAGGATTCGTATGAACACGATCTAATATTTGTTGGATGTTATGTTTAAGATATTCAATGTCTAACGTTGCAACTGTTTCTGATTCCATTACTAATTATATTGAAAATCATACTTTTAGTTTAAGTGTAAAGTATTTTATAAATTTTGAAACTAATTACCTCAATTTGTTTTATTGTAGTATCTAACATCTTTTTATTTGCAGTACTTTAAACAAATCAGTAAAACTTTAATATATAATATATTAAACAGCAATAAAAAGAATTAAAGGCAATTTATGGAATCATTTTTAATCGCTCAGGCACCTGAGCAACAAGCAAACAATGTGTTAATCAACACGACAGACTCAAACCTTACGTACGAGCAAAAATTCAAAGAAATTACAGGACACGATTTTAATACTTACTACGCTAAGTACTATCCCAAATTAGTTTGGAATATTCAGGGTATTAATATTACTGATATGGACTGTGAAGAAATTGCGAATGAAGCATTTATGGAAAGCTTATTAAAAATTCACCAATACAATCCTGTATATCAATACAGTACTTGGTTATTTACAATCGCTAAACGTTTAGCTTATCAGTACAAAAAAGATCACGCAAAAGAAATTTTAGTAGATTTATCAGCAGAAAATACTGATGAAGATTCTAATTACGATCCGATTCATTCTTTCTTAAAACACAAAATGGACACGGCAGAAGATACTGTACAACATACAGTTGATTATCGTACAAAAATGAGTGTGAAGTACAAAGAAACTATGAAAGAAATTTCTAAGTTAGATGCAAAATATCGCACCATCATCGAATTAAGCGATGTGAAAGGTAAGAGTTACAATGAAATCTGTGACATCTTAGGTGAAGAATTAGGTAAAACACCCGAACAACGTTTACAAACAGTTAAAAATCGCCTTCATCATGGCCGATTACGTTTGGAAAAGAACCTACGGGAAAAATTCGCAATCATCAACGATAGATTTTAAAAACGAAGTGAAAAAAGGTTTGTAGTAACTACAAAGAAACAGAAACCTTGAGTCAAATCGACAACAGTCCACGGAGTAATTTCCCAGGAGCGCTGTAAATTTGTGAACCCGTACATTAATTTGTGCGGGTTTTCGTTTAATATATAATTTATGAAAAAACCAAATTTAGGCCCAGATAAAGGCACAACTGGCAAAGAATTGTCAAAATCACCTTTTAAAAAGATAGGAAATGACTTACAAAGTGAAGTCGAACATTTCCATAAACTAATTACTAAGATTGTTACAAAACATCCTCTTGCCCCTGAAGCTGAAATGTTAATAGCTTTCGAAAAAGAACTTGGAGCGTCAAAAGACCCTGTAGGAACATGGATTAAAGCAAACGCATTAGAACAATTAGGTTATAATGAAATTGCTGCTAAATTCAAAGAAAAAGCGACTCTATTAGGTTACAAAATTGATTCCGTAATGGAAACATTATCCATTGAAGATGCGTTAAGTGTCGAAGTAAAATTAAATGGTCGTATCATTGATACAGCAACTATTAATGGTGAACTTTGGAAAAAAATAAAAGCATTGCTTCATTTAAATCCACCGATGCCTAAATTAGAAGGTAAAAAAATCAAATTAATTGCAATTAAAGAAAACGTAGAAAACATCGCTGCAGGTACTGAAGGTACGATTATTAAACACGATGAAGAAGCAGATATTATTTCAGTGAAATGGGATAATGGCGAAACTACTCCAATATTACCTGATGACAAATTTGAAGTATTAGGTGAAGCACATCAATTTCCATGTGATGTTGAAGATTTACTTAATCCTAAATTAACACAACACTTACCTTTAGAAGATGCTACAAAATTAACTCAAGGAAATGAATTAAGTTCACAATCAGAACAACCTCTTGAAGATCAACCTGAATACGATAAATCCGCACTGATTTGGTTTATTGAAAACGATCCATTTTATAAATTCACGTTTCATGAAACAGCAACAGAAGATCAGGATAAAGATTTAGAAAAATTTTATAAACACTATGTGAAAGGTGACGATAAAAACGAACACATATTAAAAGCTTACACAAGATCACAGAATTAACTAAAAAGGACCAATTTATTTGGTCCTTTTCTTTTAAGATTTAATTCGATTGTACAAGACCCAGAGGTCTAATAAATCTAACACAGAAAGTGTTACGATATTCCAATTCCAAATTTCTAAAATTTCTTCACCTAAACATTTGAATTTTAAATACTGCTGATGTTCCAATGAAGGTCGTATTGCAGTGATTAAGTTCATAATATCCTTTTGATTAAGAACAACCTGAACTTCTGTTTCTGATATTTTAGAATTAGTTGTAGGTAGAAAATTTATACCCATAAAAATTTCATTGGTGATGTTTCGTTTTTGGCTATTACATATACTACACATCACTTGATAATTATCCATTGTATCTTTACCACCACTTGCGCGTGGTTGAATATGATCTTTGGTGAATAAAACTTCTTTACCGTCCTTTACACCATACAAATTAAAATGCCAACGTTTGCAATCTTCTTGCCCTTTACTTTTTTCTTTGGCAAAATATGCACCTTCAAGGTTACATTTGATACATTTGCAACCATCACGTTTAAACAGTATGTATCGCTGTGACTCCATGTCAATTTCGTCACCATCGAAGATAACTAAATTAGGTTCACGTGGAATGTGTGGACGTACATGTTTTAATACTGCCTCGATTGTGTAAATTTCTTTGCGTGGATTTTTTTTCATAAAATAAAACAAAACATTATTGTTAAATACGTAATTATACCTGCTGTTAACATAGCAATATTAAATGCTTTTTTTGACCATTTGGTCGATGTGAGTGCAATTAACCATGAAGTTATCATTACACATATAATTATTATTTTTACCATGATGTTGAAGATGAATAATGACGACCGTAATTATAAGGTTCGTAAATTAATATTTGATTTTTGTTATTCCATTTAGAAGTATCAATTTTTGATACTTCGTCAATTTCTGAATTAAAAATTAATTTACATGTAGCAATTCTTTTACCTTCAAGAATTTTCCAAGGTAAACGATCGTATTTTGGTTGATACATTTCTAATTGTGACTCAATTGTATCAAGTATAATAATTTGTGTATTTTTATGAGTAGTATAAATACCAAATTTTTTCTTTTGTTTAATGAGTTCTAAAACATATTCCAGTTTTTTGTACCCAATGTGTCCGTCTGTTATCATAATTTAAAATTTATGTGCTGAATCAGGTAGATATGCTTGACAACCGTCATCAATTACGTGTTCAATTGAATTTATTTTACTGGTACCGTTGGTCCAAATTTTATAAGTACAACCCTGTTCCATTTCTGAATACATTTCCAAATCTTTAGGATGAAAAACAACATCCTCGTTAGTTGCTATTGTACATTCGGAAATATCCTTACTTTCAACTTTGATAATTTTGTCAAAGTCTTGTTTACCTTTACTTTTGTGAAAATCATTTGCTTGACCACCAATAGTATATGTAAGGTAACATGCGAGGCCGATAAAGCCGTAAATCACTAATTTATTCATTTGGTTTTTCGATTTTAAGTTTATATTCTAAAACGACTTCCTTATAATTAGGAATAATAAAATTACCTTGATTAATGTAAGGACCATTAATGGAGGTGATAATCGGTGTTTCAGTTTCTTTTGCAATCCAACGAGTATTACGTTTGATAATATCATGTTTGTCCAAACGATCAAGTTTTTCTTCAACAAATTCAAACAATTTGCATTTTTCCCAATGACGTGAATTAATAGGAAAATCTTTTTCAACTGAAATAATAGTATTATCAGGCAAATCAAAAATTGCAGTACCTAATGAAGTGATGACATAAATTTCTTTTTTCATAGTCGAATAATTTACTATAAATATAATCATTTTTAATGTAACTTAAAAATGTAACTTAGTTAACTGTTTGATAATCAACGCAATAACATTTAACTTTATTTTGTTCATATCTTACTAACTAAAAACCCCTGATTTAATCAGGGGTTGAAGCAATGTTAATAGATGTGTTCATAATTATTTATAAACGTAACACATCATTGATTTACCATATAAAGGAATAAGTTCTTCCATTGATGATGCTATAATATAGTCAACCATTACACCTGAAAATAATTCACGCGATGGTGATTGATCATGTACAAATTGTGCGCGTTCACCAATTTCATGAATTGGTCTTGTACCTGCAGTAATTACTGCTTTATATTTTCCACCACTATTCCAAACTTCAATTGTACTACCATTTTCGCGTACATTAAAATGTTTGTTGTCACCTGAAATTAAATTTAAACTACCACAAGGTAAAATTGAAATGCCTCTACGGCGACCTAAACTTTGTTCTTTGTATTTGTTTTTATATTGTTGATCAGGTGGTAATTTACTTCCGGGCAATACTTTTATTTTTGCTGGTTTTGATAATTCTGAATCTACAGGATAACCTAATTCTTTTGCACGATTAAAAAATATTTGTGCAATTTCAGAATCTGCACCTAAAATACTTACAGCAGCTTGACCACGATCAAAAGCTTTGTTTTTATCTGTAATTGATTTAGCCATATTGGATGCTAATTGAATTTGTTTAGCTTGATTACTTGTTATTCCATTTGCAGTAACAGTATTTGATTTTGTTACGATATCACGAATACGCATTGAATCTTTTTCAACAAATTCTAACAACATTGCAGTATATAAAGATTCTTTCACAGCAGTTTTATCTGTAAATACTAAACGTATTTCTTGTTTTGCCCATTCAACATGAGATGATAAACAACGTGGATATAATTCAGCAATTTTTATAATTTTATTTGCAACATCTTTATTATCTGATGTTGCAGGTGTGTTTGCAAATTCTAATTTTGATTTAAGAGCACTAAAAGGAATTACAACAAAATACGTACTTTGATTTGCATCGTAATCAACAAAACTATTGATGTCGTTAACATAAGGCGCCATATTTTGAAGGAAGCCTTCAATATTAAAACCACCAGCGTTATTTTCAAACGTAGGTTGTTCTACAGGAATTGAAGATTTTAAATTTTTCATCATGTCATTAAAATCTGTAAAAGATTTAAAGTCAGAAAATTCTGCATCTTCTTTTTTTACTAATTCTACAACACCTGATTCGAATTTAATTAATGCGTATTGTCCAAACATTACAATACCTGATAAATCTAATTTTGCTTCAGACATTATTGTTTGAATGTTTTTAATTTCATCTTCTGTAAAGTCAGTTGCTTGAAATGTAGCATTATCGATTGATTCTTTTTTAATTACGTTTAAATCAAATACAATACCATTTTGAATTTGATGGTCCCAGTACCCTACTGAAGTATGTCCAGAATAAGCACCTTCAGTGTCTCCTTCAGGTACAATACTTGCACCTGGATATTTAGATTGTACGCCTAATGTCCACATTTCATAGTCGCTATATTGTTTACCTTCAGGACTTTCGTAGTACACTTCAGTAATTTTCTTCATTGCAGAAAATAGGTCTTTTAATCGTTTATTGATTGATGTCATAAGTTTGATGTTATTTCTTAAATTATATATCTTCCAGTAACGTATAAACTTCCATTTAATATATAATTTAGAAAAAATCGATCGAATAAGATGCTAACACCACCCTTTAAACCTCTTAAAGTTAACGGAACCACATTATATACATTCCCGTCAGTAGCCGAGGATGAAAATTTTAAAAATCAGAATGATAATTATCAAATGCGTCTTTCGCATTTTGTATTAGTTAACTTTCCTAAACAAGACTTAACAAAAAATGTATTAGATTTTGAAGATACATTTGAACAAAGTGGTTCATCTATTGCACCTGCGGGTGGTTTAGGTCCTGCTTTAGTTGAATCTTTACGTAATTATGTTGCAAATCATGAAACAGTGATTCGTAACAGTAAAATCAACTCCACAACATTCTATTACGATACTTTTGAACCTGCAACTACAACTGAAAAAATCTTTTGGAAATGGGCAAAGAAATTAGGTATCATTGATTTTGAACCTGCTGACCCAACAAACGATTATTTTGGTGCTGATTCAAAATATAACATGAACGGACCCAATTTAAATACAAATCACTATCGTGAATATTTATTTAAAGAACGTAGCAATACTGTATACGATGTTACTGCTGTAGTATCGGGAAACAGTGGTTTAGGTGGTCTTCCAGCATTACCTGGTGGTAAAATACATTATTCAATTACATTATCAGCTTCTACAACATTAGAACCACAAGATTGGATTGTACTTAATATTGGTGCAATCGATGATGATACTTCAACAGCAACTACATCATTAATTAAAGTTGTAGGTGTAACAACTGTTTCAACAACAAATGATAAAATCGTTGTTGAAGTTGACAGTGACGTCGTAATTGGTGATTTTGGTACTGTAACAGATTTAGAACTCTATAATGCTTATGAACGTTTTGTACAATTTGTAGGTGAAATTGGTGGAGTAAATAATGTACAACTTCCTGATAAATCATACATTGAAACATTTGCATATATTTCACATCAACATGGTCAAATCCCTTACGCGTTGTGGAACATTAAAAACGATAACAATTATAAACCTAATTCATCATGGCCAATTCTACCTGCTGAAATTCAATTAGAAATTCAAGGTGGTGAAAATCCAAATAATCCAATTTTAATTAACCCATCTTTATATCCGGGTGATATTTGGGCACATTTAGATACAACAACACATTACACAACACAAACAGGTGACATTATTCGTCGTCATGGTAATTACTACGGTAATAGTGCAAGTAATAATTCAACATTAAATAATTTACGTTATCCAACATTTGATGGTTCATTAATTGATGGTGCTGTTTTAAATTTAAACATTGCTGATTACGCAAAAGCATCTTCATATATTTATCCAATCGAATCTTTTGCAGAATTTTGTGGAACAGCATTTAACAATATTGCTCCTAAAGATTTCAAATACAACGCAATTCTGTGGTATTATACCATTGAAGATGTTACAGGTAATACAACAAAGTCAGCAACTAATTTACATTCAGTTACTTTCTTAGATAATCCTGAAAACGATTTAGTATATCCTGAAGAAAGAATCCCATACATGCAAAAATTAGTTGCAAATGGTTTACAAGATGGTAATTCATTTACATGGTCATTAGATACTAACATCGCAATTGATTCTGATACTGCACCTCCAAGTTTTGACCCAGATAAAGTTTATTCATTATTTGGAATGGAATTATTTTACGAAGCTTTAACTCGTATTACATATTTTAACGATCAAATTACAAATTTTGTCAATTCAAATTTATATTTAACACAACGTGTAAATGATTTAGCCAGTATGGTTAATAATCAACAAAGTTTGGAAACGATTCGTCAGCGTATGAGTAACTTAGAAAATCTACTGAATGTTTACTCAACATTACAAATAGGTGATTCTGATACAATTATTCCACGTCTTGATACATCTGTTAATCCACCTTTATTGCGTCTTGATAGTGTCGATAAACAATATGGTTATGTATATCAATACGATACAAAAGATATGTTTGTAGAGTTTACAAACGTAAATACACTGACAGATATTAATGTAACTGAAAAAACTGTTAATGTTGTTAATGGTAAAGACTTTTTAGTTGTTGTTAATAACAATGACAATCGTGTACCAAGTCCTGTATATGATACAACTAAAAAATTAGACAATTTAAGTTTAGTAATCGAAAAAGATTTATTTTTCAAACAGAAAATTGATATTTTAGTAATTCCTAAAATTAATAATGATTTAATTGTTGCTATTGTAAATCCAGTAAATGAACCTATTAATGATAAAAAATTAGATATTTATATCAACTACAATGATGGTACAACAACATTAAAACAGCTGTTAGGTACATTTTCATTGCCAGTATTAAAATTAAATAATCCTGCACCTACACCTTCATCTTCAACTGATGAATTTGGTAACATCTTAAATGAAATGCCTTCATATCATGTTCGTTATCTGAAATACAGTAAAACGAATACTACTGATCGTATATTTTCATTTTTTATTGAAGAAGACTTAACTAATTTACCTGTCTACAGTCGAATTTTATTAAATGATTTCCATGTGAAAGAAGACCCAAATAATGGTGCTTCAGGTTATTTAGATTTAACAAGTCAATATCAACTTGAAACAACTCCCACTTATGTTAGAGATCGTATTGTTGATGTTGCTATTGTTGATTCAGGTACAGGTTATGGTTCATCTGTGACAACTAATGTTGTTCAAACACAAATCATTACAACAGCAGGTGCACCTTCAGCATTATCAGTATTTGATTCAAATATTGAAGTAACTGTTCGTTATACAACAAATCCAAGTGGTAACATTATTTCTGCTGAATTAATTCATAGTAAAGGTTTAACAACTAAAACTTTATTAAATGGTACATTCAGTGGTATCTTTACAATTAACAATGGTGGTACTAATGCTAAAATCAAATTTTATATTCGTCCCGTTACCAGAATTGATGTTTTAATGAATATTAACTTTACAGGTAATAGTTTCTTAGCAAACTACGATACATTAACTTCAGTATCAACTTTACCACAAGGAACATTGATTGATATTACAGCTACGTTAAAAATGAAACCGCAAGTTACTTATTTACGTGGTTATAAAATTTCAATCGTACGTATGTCAGATACTGATATTCCAATTACATTAATTGATCAACGTTATAATGTAAAAATTGATCGCTTATAATATATAAATAAACAAAACTATCACTATGCAATTAACGGAGATAACGTTTAAAAAACTATATCAACAAATCATCTTTAAGTTAAAGAGCGTCTATTCTCGTTCAGATAGTTCTTTCACTTTAGCGTCACCATTTGGACAGATATTGAGTACCTTAACACAATTGTTTCAATTGAATATGTTACATACTCAAAGTGTGCAACAAAGTTTGGATATGAACAATCCGTTAAACAATAATGAAAAAACAGTTCGTGCATGGTCTCGTGTTGGTCAATACAATCCTACACGTAGTAAAAGTGCCGAAGGTAGTCTTAAAATTAAATTAAAAGCAGGTATAAATATTCAAGAAGAAATTAAAGGTGGCAAAATAACTTTTACTGATCGTCAACGTTTAAAAAATAAGAAAAACAATTTAGAATATGTTTTGAATTTAAATGATTCAGAACTAACATATACATTATCAGCTTCAAATCCAATTATTTTACAAGTAGCTCAAGGTAGTTGGAAACAAATCACATTTACAGGTTCAGGTGAACGTAATCAATCGTATGTAGTACCTGCACCCGCAGGTAAAGACATTGATAATTATAAATACAAAGTTTTTGTTAATTCAGAACAAATTCAAATCAAGAAACATAAATTTGATATGTTACCGAATGAAAAAGCAGTAGTATCTTTAACAGGCTTTACTGGTGGTGTTGATTTATTATTTGGTAATGGAGATGAAGGTTTTGCACCTCCACTAGGTTCAATTATTACATTTGAATATTTAGTAACTGATGGTCAAAACGGTAATTTAGTCGATCCGCAATTAAATGAATTTACATTCATTGATTTACCTAAAACTTTTTACGGCGATGATGTCGATACAAATCAATTTTTTGATATTGATGTGAATACTAAAATCACATACGGTACTAATGGTGATACAGCAGGTTATTTAAAAACTATCATGCCTTTTGTAAGTTCTAATTTTGTGTTAGTAGGTCCTGATCAATATAAATTCTTTTTACAACGTTTACAAATATTTGCAGTAATTGATGTTTATACATCTAAGAAAAGTAATCCTAATTTGACACTTGATTTATACAAGTTAGCAAAACAGAATACAGATATGTTGAATAAAATGAACAATTCTGATAACAATTCAACATTACGACAATTAGTAAAAAAGAATTTAGATGAAATTGTAATCATGCGTAAGTTATTATTAACTGAAGGTGGTGATAATTTAATTAATATCTTTTTAATACCTGATATTCGTCGTTTCTATGGCAAAGATACTGATATTAATTACTTCAATATAGATACTGATAAATTCATATTAGATGAAGATGGTAAGAGTCGTATTTTGGCTTATTTATCTAACGAAGCTTTACAAGTCATTACAAATGAGGTGAAAATCATTGACCCAGTGATTCGTAAATATGCAATTAATGTTACTACTAGAATTTATGACGATGCTGTAGAAACAAACGTAATCAACGAAATTACAAATAAAATTGCTGATTATTTTATTATGCAAATGCGTCGCGATCGTATTCCACCTTCTGATTTAGTAAGAATTTTAGATGGCATTGGTGATGTCGATTCCGTAACAGTAGATTTCATTAGTGAAGCAAATGAAAATTATCATAAAGAATTTATTATTAAAGCTGATCAATTTCAACGTTTAAATAGTCGTAAACCTCAAGATACTGAAATTATTATGAGTGATGGCACTACTTATAACAATCAAAAAACTTTAGGGTTAGATAATGTTTTAGGTGATATTTTAATTGATAAAACAGAACTACCTTTAATACGTGGTGGTTTTAAAGATCGTTATAATAATGAATATTCGTTAACTCCTGCTAGTGGTAAATTTTCAGCAGTGAATGTATTAATATTATCTGAAAAAACACGTCGTAAGACACTTAACTAATTATGAGTAACTTTATTGAAGAATATAACGAAATTCCTGAATTATATGCAGTACGTCATAAACATGATACTTCTATACCTGAGCAAGGATATGATTATCAAATGAATATGTTACCTAAATCCTTATCACCTGTATTATATAAAAATGAAACAACTGCAACATTCTTGGAAGATGTGAATAAGATGATGATTACATTGATGGAAACTATTTTACCTACACGTAATTTATTTTATTATACACATACTAAATACTTTAATCGTCATGGAAAGTAATTTGGATAATATATAACCTATAACTTAATTAAATGGACGACAATCAAGGAATAAAACTCACGGGTAAAATTGCAAAATTCCCCAACAATACTAAAGCTGTTAAAGCCTTAAAATTTTTAGAAAACGTTAAAGTTAATCCTAAAAAATTATGGTACATTATTATTGAAGATCAGGGAACTGATTTAAAAATGGTAAAATACAACCGTCATAGTGATTTGAATTTATTAGAATATACTAATGAATTAAAACAAATTTATGTGAATCATTATTCTAATATCCCCGAACTTTCAGAAGCTTTAAATAAAATTTCAGTTGAAGGTGAATTAGATTTTTCCATTATTAAAAATATCCCACATGTTACTTTAGAAGGAGGTCAAACTTTGTTATCTAAAATATCATCGGATTTAATAAAATTATTAGCTGAATAAGGATTATGCCTCTTAAACCTTTAAATTTTTTCTTAGTACTTTGTAAAAATCAAAAGAAATTTGCAAAGTATGTCAAACTTAATAAAATCAGAGGCAAATATGTCATTGACATCAAAAAAATGATGGAAGAAAATGATATATCTGAAACTGAATTAGCAGGTAGTGATTTGTTCAAAATACTTATTCTTAAAAAATTCAATCTTGCTATTGAAAAGAAAAAAGACATCTATTATATTCCTAATTTTGATGTTACCAAAAAATTTGCTAAATTATTTAGCATAAAAGAATTATTAAACGAAAGCCACAATTTTAATCTATTATATTTCCACAATGAATTTGAAGCAGATGAAACACCTGATGAGATCATTAATCGTATACACGAATTTGATCTTACACAACTATTAAAAGACTTTTAAACATGATACCACATTTTTCAAACACAAAAGCAGCAAATACTACAGGCGATCCTGTTTACAAAAATCTGTATGAAATTAGAGTACATTCAGCAGAAAATTTACTAGCTCATTTTACAGATGAAATTACTAAATTTGGTATTGAAAATGGTATTTTAACACTGAATGTTAATTTGAATACTGATACAATGACAAAATTTATGAATGATGCCAAAAACATCAATTTTATAAATTTGTATGTACACGACAAAATGGGTAATTGTTTTCATAAATCTGAATACGAAGTAACTTTATATGCAGGTTACAGTTATGATTTAGAAAACGAAAATTTACATGATATTACGAACATAAAATTTCAGTTCGTAGTAACTGATATTACTGATTACGAAGAACAATTAAACCTTCGCGATTTACAGTAAGACTTACTGTTAAATAATATATACTCTAAACATTTAGTAGTATATTATGGACAGAAGTTTGCTCTTTTTTCTTTCCGGACCCAATCCACAAAATCGTCCTGATTCAAGAACTGGACTGTCAACTTCTCAAAAAAGT